>Ga0233425_10003587_pt1 | contig 27864 bp, 28 predicted proteins | sample Watercolumn_Towu_2_FD_181712 | JGI IMG/M metagenome (GOLD analysis project Ga0233425, IMG submission 181712) | Freshwater microbial communities from Lake Towuti, South Sulawesi, Indonesia - Watercolumn_Towuti2014_140_MG | ecosystem: Environmental > Aquatic > Freshwater > Lake | place...
AAGTAATTACGAGGAACTTTATATGGCATTTACTATAGCAGTGGCCGGAAAAGGCGGAACGGGAAAATCAACCCTTTGTGCCCTTACTATCAGATATATTACTGAAGAAATCGGCAAACCGGTGTCGGCGGTTGATGCCGATCCCAACGCATCTTTGGGTGCTTTGCTTGGCTTGCACGTTGAAAGCACTATTGCGGACATTCGCGAGGACATCGTTGAGAAGAAAGTTGACTTTCCTCCGGGAATGTCAAAGGACAGATTTATCGAATACTCTATAGAAGAGTCTATTATTGAAAAGGATAAATATGACCTTTTAACAATGGGGAGACCTGAAGGACCGAAATGCTATTGCTATGTAAATAACCTCCTTCGTAAATATCTGGATAAGGTAGGAACTACGTATCCGTTTATTGTGACAGACAATGAAGCGGGAATGGAGCATCTTTCGCGCAGGACGACCAATTATGTTGATTTGTTGCTGATTGTGAGCGAACCAACGATAGTCGGGGCGCTGACGATGCAGCGGATTCTTAAACTGGCAGATTCACTCCCTGTCACAATTAAACAAAAACTCTGTGTGTTAAATCGGGTTCCAAACGATGGTGTCCACGAAAATCTCCAGCAGAAGCTGGACAGTCTGGGTATTGAAATAGCGGCCATTTTCCCGTTTAACGATGAGGTATACAATACGGCTGCTTGCGGCGCCTCTATATTTGAAATATCCCGTGAGAATGTGCTGTATCGAAAGCTGGGAGAGTTTCTGCAGAAGCATTTGCCGTCAAGTATGATTGCAAAGAGTGTGACTAGCCACATATATAATGTATGAAGAAATAAAAAATTGTGTGGTTAAGCCATAGCTAATTCTGGTGGAGATTCCTGTTGAGCAGAATTAAGCAAATTCAGGAACTTGTCCGTAATGGTCTTTACTATCTGACAGAGTATGCCGACAATGAGACAATGGTTGACAATTTTGATATCTACGATGTGGAATACGGTATTTTAACAGGTAAGATTCGTCGCACGTGGTCGCGGGAAGAAAAATATGAGATTGTTGGTACCTCTATAGATGGTCGTCCAATTGGTATTGTTTGCAGAATAACTCAGACCGGAAAAGTTCGAGTGATAACCGTATACAAAGACTTACCTAAAAACAGGAGAAATTAAATGGAATTCTGGGAAGGCGAGCATTGTGAGTATTGTAGCGGAGTCATCGTTGAAAGAAAAGTAAGTCTATCCAGAATGGTTAAAGGTAAGTACATACTTATTGAAAATGTGCCGGCTGGAGTTTGCAAAGGATGTGGCACACGGTATTATTCGGCAAATGTACTTAAGACAATTGATGAGACTATCCGCGGTCGCAGAAAAGCAAAACGAGAAATTCTCATACCTGTATATTCATTTTGAAATTTACAACAGTTATTTTATTGAGTAAACAAGGAGCCTTTTCCTGGATATTCTGTGGCAGGACGTAGAATGGGTTAAGTTTGTCGAATGGGCGAAGCGAACCCATCATCAATTTTATGATTAGTTTTAGGGACAAAAACGTGTTGGGGGGAGATTAAGTTATTATGGAAATACCTAATGTTGCAGACAAGTGGTCTGGTGGTGTTTGTGAAATTACGATTGGAGCTACGCGTGACAAAGGGGGCAGTCGTCAGAAAACAGTCACCATTGGAGGTTCCAGGTGTATTCCTTTTATGGATTTTGAAGGTAATCCCGGAGGGAAACCATTGGTTGCAATGGACGTCCATGATGTGCCTCCGGAAGATTGGCCTGAGACTCTGAAAAAGCCTTTTGCTGATGTGCTGAACGATCCCGCAAAATGGGCTAAAAAATGCGTGGAAGAGTACGGTGCGGATATTATTTGTCTTAAGCTGGACGGGATACATCCTGATAAGGGCAACAAAAATGCCGATGATGCGGTGAAGACAGTCAAGTCTGTGCTTGCAGCGGTAGGCGTCCCTTTGATTATCTGGGGTTGCGAGGATGACGAAAAAGACAATGAGGTGATGCCGAAGGTAAGCCAGGCGGCAAAGGGAGAAAATTGCCTGATTGGTGTGGTATCGCAGGATAATTACAAAACGCTTACTGTTACGTGTCTGGCTGACGGACACAGTATCATTACCATGGCGCCGGTGGATATTAACATCGGCAAGCAGGTTAACATCCTCGTTTCTGAGATGGACTTTCCTCTTAACAGGATCGTAATGTTTCAGTCAACGGGTGCCCTTGGCTACGGGATGGAGTATACCTATTCTATCCAGGAAAGAGAGCGTCTGGCGGCGCTTACCGGCGACAAGATGATGTCCATGCCAGTAATTTGCGATGTAGGTCATGAGGCATGGAGAACCAAAGAAGCCAAATCAGAAGACAGTGAGGTTCCGCAATGGGGAACCAGGGAAGAAAGAGGCCCGATGTGGGAGGCAATTACGGCCATCAGCCTTTTACAGTCCGGTGTTGATATTATACGGATGAATCATCCGAAGGCTGTTGCAGCAGTAAAAAAGTGTATTGATCGACTGTACTCATAAAGAATGGTGTTTATCATCAGGTTTGTGTCAGATTGAACAGGTATTTTTTTAAAGAAGAAAGGGTAACCGTATCATGATCTCCATCGCCGAACGCATAAACGGTATGTTCAAGGATGTACGGGAAGCAATAAAAAACAAAGATCCGAAGGTCATCAGAGAATTGGCAATCAAACAAACAGAGGCTGGGGCAAGTTATCTTGATGTAAATGTCGGTACCGCTACTGCCGACCCGGTCAGTGCAATGAAATGGCTGATCGAAGTTATTCAGGACACGGTGAAGACACCGATTGCTATTGATAGCCAGAAATTTGACGTTGTGAAGGCAGGCCTGTCGGTAATCAAAAATGACGTGCTGATTAATTCCGCAAAAGGTGATCCTGAAGAACTGGATAAATATATGACCGTTGCAAAGGAATACAACGCATCGCTGATATGCCTTACGATGGACAAATGCGGCATTCCGCAGGATGTTGAAAAACGTATGGAATTTGCCATGAGGATCGTGGAAAAGGCTGTGGAGCATGATTTTGAACTGTCTAAAATATTTATCGACCCCGTGCTCTTTCCCATCAATGTAGACCAGAAGCAGCCTGCGCTCATGTTCGATATATTCAATCAGATCAAAATGATTTCAGACCCTCCTCCACACAGGAACGTAGGGTTGAGCAATTTTTCCCAGGGGACGAAAGAAAAGAAATTACTTGCGCGGACATTTTTGATCATGGGTATTCCGTATGGACTGGACGCTGCTGTGATGGATGTGCTCGATAAAGACCTGATGGATGCTGCAATAACCGCTGAAGTAATCATGAACCAGTATCTTTACAGCGATTCCTATCTTACGGCATGCAGAAAGTGAGATGGTTTCTTTCGTGTGCAATTCCGGGTCGTTGCAGTAAACTATGGTGAGTTTCACCCTTTTCAGTAAGGGCGCGGTATAAAAAACAGCGCACTTTTCTTTTTATGAAAGTTCATGAAATCAAAACCCGTGTTCGTTATCAGGAAACAGACCAGATGGGCATTGTTTATTATGCCAATTTTTTTGTCTATTTCGAGATGGGGCGGACGGAGCTTTTAAGAAACCTTGGATTGCCTTATTCGGAGCTGGAGAAAGAACACATTTACTTTCCCGTTGCCGAGGCGCATTGCCGTTTTCGTTCGCCTGCCCACTATGACGACGTTCTGATCATTCAAACTACCCTTGCCGAATTAAAACACGCTACAATACTATTCAACTACAAAGTTATTCGCGAGGGCGATAACACACTTATTGCTGAAGGGTATACAAAACTCGCCTGCCTTAATGCCAGCCGTAGACCTGCCCCTATGCCTGAAAAGTTAAAAAAACTCCTGGAATAAAAACCGCATCCGACTCAGCCGCCGTAATTCCTGGCCTGAACGAGTCGTAAAAGATGATTTTCTCTTTCTCACGCAAAAGACTCCAAGACACAAAGATTTGTGGTATATCTCTATGAATTATTCTTGATATTCTATCGGTATGGATACCTGGCGGCTGACTGATAATCCACGTTTTTGGTTCAAGAACAAGGACGACTTCATAAACACTTTCAAGCAATCCTCAGTCTTAAAGGTAACTCTTGCGTTTATTCTTTATGGATCAATTCTCTTTCAATTGCTTTTTGAACAAACTGATTCAATGATAAACCTTTTTGCTATGCTTTTGCTCTTCTTCATTCAGGAATTAAATTTCATTGAAAGCCTCTGAAATGCTGATAAAATTAATACTACTAAAATCACGCAAATGCATGAAAAAGGAATATAATTATGTTACGTGGAATTATCTTTGATATGGATGGCACGCTTACCAAACCCAATGTGGATTTTGCCGCAATCGAGCGGGAAATTGGTCAAAAGGTGGGGTTTATTATTGATTATGCGGAAAGGTCAAGTCCGGAAGAGCGCTCCAGGGCTCTGGAAATTCTCGAACGCCATGAAGCAAAGGCTGCAATAGAGTCAGAGCTTAACGATGGGGTGCTGGAGATGTTGGAAGTTATTTCCCGGAAAAAAATAAAAATGGCGCTTTTGACCAGAAATTCCCGCAAATCAGTGGATACGGTTTTTTATAAACATAGGCTGCATGTGCATTTTGAAATTATCGTCAGCCGGGAAGATACCAAGCCAAAACCCGCGCCTGACCCGATTTATTTAATCAGTGAAAAGATGAATATTCATACGGATCATTTGCTTATGGTGGGGGACTACAAATATGACATTATGTGCGGTAAAGCGGCCGGAACAAAGACGGTATTGCTCCGTTATAAAGAGTATGTGGAAACAGAGGTTGTTCCTGACTTTGAGATAAACAGCATACGTGAGGTTATTCATATTATTGAGCATTTTGAGAAATCGGTGAAATAGGGGAGTTGTTGTGAGAAAAAATAGCGTCGGGTTGTCGGTAATTGTATTTGCCATAGTTCTTATGTGGAATAGTTTTGCTCTGTCCGAAAAAGTTTCTGCTCCAGGCGGGCTTGGGCTTGACGAAGTGCTTGCAGAAATAGATAAAGCGGATACTGCGTTCAATACCATGAAGGCTGACATTGTATATACGCGAACAATTACCCTGCTTGAGTCGAAGGAAATGTCGCAGGGTGAGTTGAAATACAAAAAACCAAAAAAATTGTACCTGAAGTTTTATCCGCCGAGAAACGAAGTGAATGTAGTGGACGGGAAAAATGTGTGGGTTTATCATCCTGTAGAGAAACAGGTTGAAAAGTATGTGCTGAATGAAAGCAAACAGTCTGCCCAGGGGGTAAGTTTTCTCAGTTTTGGTTATGGCGATTCTGTTGCATCTGCGAAAAAGGAATACAAAATCACTCTCTTGGGGACTGAGGAAAATGACGGGAAACGCTTTTATATAGTGGATATGCTGCCCCTCAATCCCAAGTCGCAATATTCGGATGTGAGGTTGTGGGTGGAAGAGGGTTTCTGGCTTCCCAGCAAAATGGAGCTTTACGAGAGCGATGGGGAAGTGGTTAATACCATAGAGTTGAAAAATGTAAAGCTGAATAAAAGCTTGTCCGACAAAATATTTATATTCGATGTCCCCAGAGGAGTCGAGGTTGTCGAGCCGTTTAAGTAAACAGCTTCACACAAATCCAGCCAATTGCTGTAGCATCTCTGAATAAAAGTTTTTCCTCTGATACAATACGTAATTTCGTCTGATAAAGCAGGTTTGTTACTCCCCGCAGAGCACCCCTCTTTTGACAAGGCACATTGTGAAAAAATGTATTCAGTGCCCGCTCTTTTAAGGGAATACGGTGTTTCTCTTCCTGTTCTTTTTCTTTTGGTTGAAGTGTATCGAATTGTATTGACTCAATTCATGTATTCGGCTATATTACTTCACTCGTTTTTGTGCAGAAATACATTATTGAGAAGAACGGAATAATGTGATATTCAGGAAATTCAAGGTTGTGTTTGGAGAGCGAAGAGGCTCTTCGCTCTACATCGAAAAATTCCCAAAGGCCTGATTTATGAAACAGAAAAAACCATGGGGTGGACGTTTTACGAAACAAACGGCAGCCTCTGTCGAGTCATTCACCGAATCAATATCATTTGACTGGAGACTCTATCGGTATGATATCGAAGGGAGTATTGCCCATGCTGCGATGCTTGCCAGGTGTAAGCTGATTACAGAGGGCGAGAAGGATGCTATTGTCAAAGGGCTTAAGGAAATTCTTGCTGAAATTGATGCTAAAAAGTTTGTGTTTAAAGAGTCCCTGGAAGATATTCACATGAATATCGAGTCAGCATTGATCGAGCGGATAGGGGATGCGGGCAAAAAACTCCACACCGCCCGAAGCAGGAATGACCAGGTTGCGCTTGATTTACGGCTGTGGACGCGCAGTCAGACGCAGGAAGTGGCAGCGCTCCTTACGGCATTACAAAAGGAGTTGGTAAAAAAAGGGAGTGAATATCTGGGCGAGATAATGCCGGGGTTTACCCATCTTCAGCATGCCCAGCCGGTTTTATTGTCCCATTATCTGTTGGCTTATGTCGAGATGTTCGAGCGCGACAAAACCCGACTCGACGATTGTTTTTCCCGGCTTAACAAATCACCTCTGGGCGCATGTGCGCTTGCGGGAACGACGCTTCCGATAGACCCTGTGTACACAGCCAAACTGCTTGATTTTCAAGGGGTGTGTGAAAATAGTATGGACGCTGTGAGCGATCGTGATTTTATTGTTGAGTACGCTTTTTGTCTTTCTGTGATCGCCATGCATCTTTCCCGTCTTTGTGAGGAATGGATTATCTGGTGCAATGACGAGGTGAAATTTATCGACATCAGCGATTCCTATTGTACCGGTTCAAGCATTATGCCACAAAAAAAGAATCCGGATGTATTGGAGTTGATTCGCGGCAAGTGTGGCCGTGTGTACGGGCATTTGACGTCCTTGCTGACATTACTCAAGGGTTTGCCGCTTACTTACAATCGTGATATGCAGGAAGATAAAGTGGCGATATTTGATGCGGCAGATACTATTCGCACTGCATTGTCCGTCCTGGTAGAGCTCGTAGCGAATACAAGGTTTAATCAGGAAAAGATGTTGTCGGCATGTGAAAGGGGTTTTCTTGATGCGACGGCACTGGCGGAGTATCTCGTTCAAAAAAGAGTTCCTTTTCGTATGGCGCATGAGATTGTAGGAAAAATTGTACGGGAGTGTGTCAAGGTACAATGTAAACTAAAGGATTTGAAACTGGAGAGTTTCAGGGCGTTTTCTTCTTCGATTGATAAAGATGTTTATAAGTTTCTTGGGGTGGAAAATTGTATCAGGAATTATAAGAGTCATGGGTCTTCATCCGTTAGATTTGTAAGAAAGCGTATTGTGTACTGGGGAAAAAAATTACGTTAACCATCTGAATTCAGAATGAATAATTTATTATGGATGCTTTTGAATATAAAAACAAAGTACTTTTTTGTGAAGGTGTCAGTGTAGAGGATATCGTTTCGGAAACGGGGACGCCGGTCTACATATACAGCAAGAATGCAGTTGTGGAACGCTATCGTGAGTTGGAAAAGGCATTTCAGGGTTCCGACACGAGGATATGTTTTTCCGTTAAGTCGAACTCCAACCTTTCTCTCTGTAAAACACTGGCAAGGGAGGGTGCCGGTTTTGATGTGGTTTCCGGCGGAGAATTGTTTCGTGCGATCAAGGCCGGGGGTGATTCGTCAACCATTGTGTTTGCGGGTGTTGGAAAGACGGACGGAGAAATAAAATATGCCCTGGAGAATGATGTGTTTATGTTTAATGTTGAATCTACGGCAGAGCTTGAGCATATTAACAAACTGGCCGCAGAAATGGATAAATTCCCGAAGATTGCCCTCAGGATCAATCCTGATATAGATGCAAAAACTCATGCAAAGACAACGACCGGTAAAAAGGAAAACAAGTTTGGCATCAATTTTACTGAAGCGGAAAATATTATAAAACGCGCCGCTGAATATCGGAATATTCATCTCTGTGGCATACATGTGCATCTCGGTTCGCCTATTTATACGGTTGACCCTTATGTTCGCGCCCTCAAAAAAGTACAGATGTTTGTTCAGAAATGCAAAACATTTGGGGTGGATATTGAATACCTGAACATCGGGGGCGGTTATTGTATCTCGTATACGGGTGAAAAGGTTATAAAGCCGAAAGACTACGCAGCGAAAATTCTTCCGATTGTAAAGAAGATGCAGTGCCGTTTGATTCTGGAGCCGGGGCGATATATTGTGGGGAATTCCGGTATTTTAGTTACGCGTGTGATTTATACGAAGGGAGCGCTACACGGAAGAAAATTTGTTATTTGTGACGCTGCGATGAATGACTTGATACGGCCTGCGTTGTACGATGCTTTTCATCGTATATGGCCTGTCAAGACGCATATTACCATGCCGGCAGTGGAGCGTCCCGCTAAATCTGTTGTAAAAAGAGGTATGGAATCGGTTGATGTTGTTGGCCCCGTTTGCGAGAGCAGTGATGTCTTTGCCGCAAAGAGGGCATTGCCGAAGGTGAATGAGGGAGATTTGTTGTCAATTTTTAGCGCCGGTGCGTATGGTTTTACGATGAGTTCGAGTTACAATACACGGCCTCGCGCTTGTGAAGTGCTGGTGGATAAAAAACAGTTTCAGGTTATCAGAAAACGCGAGACGTATGAAGACCTGATCAATGGAGAAATTATTATATAGGTATTTATAAAGATATGTCAAAATATTATCCGATATTCCTGAAAATTCAGGATAAAAAATGTGTGGTGGTAGGTGGTGGCAATATTGCCTGGCGTAAGGTAAATAGCCTGAAGGATGCCAAGGCCAAGGTGACGGTGGTGTCTCCGGAATTCTGTCCTGAACTGGAAAAGGAGCCGGAGATTGAATTGATCCGGCAGAAATACGATGAAAAATATTTGGAGGGGGCGTGTTTGGTTGTTGCGTCTACTGATAATGAGGACGTTAACAAACAGGTGTATTATGATGCCGTCAAAAGGGGGCTTTTGGTAAACGTTGTCGACAGGCCGGAATTTTGCACCTTTATTGTTCCCGCATCGGTTACAAGGGGTGATTTTACTATCAGTATTTCGACCGGTGGAGCGAGCCCTGCTTTGGCGCGAAATATACGAGAACGACTTGAAAAGCAGTTTGGTAATGAGTACGAAGAATTTACCAGTCTTTTATCGGAGATGAGGCAGAAAGTATTGTCTGAAATAAAAGATGAATCGGCAAGACGTGCTATTTTGCAGCGTATTGCGGATACTGATATGCTTGAAATGATCAGGAAAAATGGTTTCCAGGAGACAAAACGAGAGATGCTGGAAATTATCTCCAAAACATTTTTGCAATAAAGTCGACAATTTCTATAGACTTCTTTTTCCCTTGAAACATTTTTGTGGAATTGATAACATTTTAATTTTAGTGGCTATCAACAATGGTTTATTTTGTTAACTCTTTATAAATGTGGACTATGCTGCATACGAGGACATTCAATGGCTGAAAAAACTACAACGCAAAGAATCGATCTTAATGAATTAAAATCCGGCGGTTTTATAAAACAGACGCAAAAAGACCTTTTTACGGTGAGATTAAAGGTTCCTGGCGGGAGGATTACCCCTGAAAAACTTCTGAAAATTGCAGAGGTTGCCAAGAAATACAGCCGGCTTGGGTATTGTCATTTGAGTTTCAGGCAATCGGTGGAGATTATTGGAGTTCATATTGACGATTTCGATGCTGTTGTTAAGGAATTGGCGACAGTGGGGCAAAAGATTGCATCCTGCGGTCCGAGGGTCAGGGTTCCTACTGCATGCGGAGGCTGCGAATATAATCCTAACGGGATTATGGATACGCAATCCAAGGCGCTGGAGGTGGATGAGAAATTCTTTGGTACGCCGTGTCATCATAAATTTAAAATGGGTTTTTCCGGATGTCCGATTGATTGTACAAGGACACGGGAAATGGACTTGGGTTTTCAGGGTGTGGTTTATCCGGTATGGAGTAAGGATTTGTGTAATGGGTGTACTTTGTGCGCCAAGGCCTGTCAGGAAGGTGCAATCGTTTCAGATAAAGAGGGCAGGCCTAAATTTGACGAGTCCAAATGTGTGTATTGTGGTGATTGCATCAAGGCTTGTCCGACCGATGCCTGGAAGGACAAGAAAAAAGGCTGGCTGGTACGCACGGGCGGTAAACACGGGCGACATCCGCGCGAGGCGGATCAGGTGCTCAATTTTTTACCTGATGACAAAATAAATGATTTCATTGCAAGAACCCTGAAATGGTATAAAGAGAATGGCAAACCAAAAGAAAGAATAGGCGCAAGTATTGATCGTGTGGGTTTGGATAAATTCAAAAAAGAAGTGGTAAGTGCCTTTGCTGGCGTTTAATAAAGGGTGCCATGACAGAGAAAAGGAAATGTGTTATATTCGCTCATAGCGGTACGTACGACAAACTGTATCAGATCGTTACTTTGGCTATAACTGCCGCCTCGATGGGGAGAGAAACATATATTTTCCTTTTTTTCTGGGCTTTGAAGAAGTATGTGAATGGGGATTTCAACGTTTCTGCATTGTCGGCAGAATTTGGAGAAGAGGGCGAACGGCTGTCAAAGCGGATGCAAAAAATCAATCCGATTTCATTAAAGGAAATACTGGATGACGTCAGGGGTATGGGGAATTTAAAGATTTATGCGTGTACGGCAGCGGTAAAACTCATGGAATTGGATGAATTGGCGGTTAAGTCGAAAGTAGATGATATTATCGGGTTAACTACCATACTGGAAATAGCTGAAGGAGCTGAAGTACAGCTATTTATCTGATAAAAGAAGGGCTAAAACGTGGCGGGAACCGCAATAAAAGATATGAGTTTTAAAACAAAGCGTATGTATGGCAGCTCTATCTTGGATAAGGTTGGGAATACGCCTTTATTAAGATTCCATAGGATTATAAAAGGTTTGAAAAGCAGTGAGGTCGGAGTATTTGCTAAGGCTGAGTGGTTTAATCCCGGTGGTTCCGTTAAAGACAGACCTGCGCTGAGAATTATTGAGGATGCCGAAAAAACCGGGAAGCTGAACAAAGACAAAATTATTTTGGATTCAACATCCGGAAACACCGGAATAGCGTATGCCTTTATTGGCGCCGTAAAGGGTTATAAAGTGACCCTTGTGATGCCTTTGAATGTGAGCGAGGAACGGAAAAGGATAGTACGGGCTCTTGGCGCGGGTATTGTGTTTACTGATCCTTTATTGGGCTCGGATGGTTCAACGGTGGAGGCAAAAAGGATTATAGATAGTGAGCCGTCTAAATATTTTTATGCAGATCAGTATAACAATCCGGCAAATTGGAAGGCGCACTATGAGACTACCGGTGTTGAGATATGGGAACAAACGGCAGGAGAAGTGACCCATTTTGTGGCATGTCTGGGGACAAGTGGCACCTTTATGGGCACCGGGAGGCGCTTGAAAGAATTTAATCCTGATATCAGTGTCATATCGGTTGAACCGGCTACACCAATTCACGGGCTGGAAGGCATGAAACAGATGGCGACTTCCCTGGTGCCGGGTATTTACGAAGAACATTTTCCTGACAGGAAGATGTTTGTAGAGACAGAAGAAGCCTATGTAGTTGTTAAGAGACTTGCGGCGGAAGAGGGGATTTTTGTGGGGTATTCCTCAGGCGCTGCGCTTGCAGCATCATTAAAGCTGGCAAACGAATTGGAAAGAGGTTTGATTGTTACAATATTTCCCGACAGGGGAGATAGGTATTTGAGCACGAGTTTTTGGTCTGTTATATGATAATAAACCAGGGGAATGGATATATTGATATTGATTGATAATAACAACCTGCATGAAATTAAGCTGTATGCTAAAAAAAGTTATCCAAATGAATGTTGTGGTTTTTTGTTAGGCACAAACACATCAGAAAAGAAAGTGGTTAAAGTGTGTCCTGTTAAAAATACGAATATGGATCGAACTCACGACAGGTTTTCGATAGACGGCAGAGATTTCGCGAAAATTGACAGGGAGGCCGCCAAAAAAGGGCTTCAGATTATCGGTATTTATCATTCGCATCCCGATCATCCTGCCGCCCCATCTGCTTTTGATACGGAAAATGCATGGGTTGGGTATTCTTATGTGATTGCTGCGGTGGAAAAAGGCGAAGTTGTGGATATAAAGTCATGGGTCTTTGACGAAAAAGCGAAACAATTTGAACAGGAAACGGTAAGTTCTGTAAGGGAAAGTGGCGAATACACGCAGGGCGTGAGGGTGTAGCTTTTAAAGCTGTATAAAACAACAGGGAAATAATTTTGTAGAGGATTTAAATAAGATGGCGGAAGACGAAAAAAATGTTCCTGATGACCAGATTGATTTAAGGGGCGTTCTTTGTCCTATAAACTTTGTGAAAACCAAGTTAAAACTGGAAATGATGGATTCCGGACAGGTTTTAGAAGTGGTGTTGGACGACGGGGAACCAATACGGAGTGTGCCGAGAAGCGTGAAAGAGGAGGGACATAAAATTGTAAAAGTAGAAAACTTAAATGGATATTTTCGTTTGTGGATAAAAAAAACATAGATATTCATAAAATATGCTTGACTTTTCTCTTCATTAAATATAATATTCGACCATTTAAAAATAATCAAAATTTGTGTATAGTTAAGTAGTAATAAATCTATATAAAATTATACTAATGGATGTGTGAAAAGATAGGTGTTTTGAGTAGGAGATTGCCTTATGGTACCAAAAGAAAATGAAAAGTGCTGCACATCAGAAAAAAGTGGGGGAATCTGGTTTACTTTTTCCCGAAGGAGTTTTTTGTCGCTGGCTGGTTGGGGGCTTTTTTTTGCAACAATTGGAGGATATTTGTCGCAGCTTTTGGGATATAAAGGGTTTTTTTATCCCAAAGTGCTTTTTGAACCTTCACCGAAATTTCCAGTAGGAGACCCCGGCTCATTTGCTGTTAATTCTGTAACGACGCTGAAATCGAGAAAGATATTTGTTGTGCGCGATGGTAATAGTTTTAAGGCTATTTCAGTGGTTTGCCAGCATTTGGGTTGTGCGGTTGAATTTTCCAAAGAAAAGAATATCTTTGAATGTCCATGTCACGGGAGCAAGTATTATAGAAACGGGGTTAATTTCGCAGGCCCTGCGCCGCGTCCTTTAAGCCATTTTGAGGTGATTTTAGACGATGCAGGAAGATTGGTAGTTGACACGAGCAAAACGGTTCCTGTTGATACAGAATTAATCGTATAGGTTTGCCGCATTCTTACAAGTAATTAATTCTTCAAAAAGGTTATAATTTATGAGTCAAGCAACAACATCTGAACGCGGGATAAGGGCACTTCTTGATTTGGATTGGTTGCAAAAGAATATTCGCTGTCAATCTCGTTGTCCTGCGCACATGGATATACCGGGATACATACGCCTTATTAGTGAGGGTAAGTATCTTGAGTCATACAAATTAATGAGAGAAACCAATCCATTTCCTGCCGTTTGTGGTTATATTTGTCCTCATCCCTGTGAATCAAAATGCAAGCGAGGCGATTTCGACAGGCCAGTCGCAATTGATGCTCTAAAGAGGTTTGTAACGGATTATATTTTTAAGAACAAGATTAAAATTTCACCGCCTAAAATCACAAAACGGGCTGAAAAAGTTGCCGTAATTGGCGCAGGTCCTGCTGGCTTGACGGCAGCAAACGATCTCGCCGGCATGGGTTATAAAGTGACCGTATTTGAAAAAGAAGCGCAGGTTGGCGGTATGATGATGTGGGCTATTCCGTCTTATAGATTGCCGCGCGAGCAGATAATGTTTGATGTAAGCCATATAGTGGCACGTGGTGTGGAAATAAGAACAAACACTCCTATTGGCGGATCCGGCAAGTCTGTTTCCGATTTATTTCAGGAAGGTTATAAAGCTGTTTTTATTGCGGTCGGTGCGCAGAAAGGGAAAAGACTTGAGGTGCCTGGCGAGGAGGGAACTTCTGGTGTGATGGATTGTCTGGAGTTTTTAAAGAATGTAAGCGCCGGTGATTTAAGAAGCCCAGGGAAAAAAGTGGCGGTAATTGGCGGAGGTAATTCTGCTATTGATGCAGCCAGAACTGCCCAAAGATTAAGTCCGGAAGTGTATATTGTATATAGAAGGACAAAAGAAGAAATGCCAGCATTGCCTTGGGAAGTTGAAGAAGCAGAGCACGAAGGGGTTAAGTTCCACTTTTTGGCGGCGCCTGTTAAGGTAATAACAGAAAATGGGAAAGCGAAGGCATTGGAGTGCATTAAAATGAGATTGGGCGAACCTGATAGTTCTGGAAGGAGAAGGCCTGAGCCGATTCCCAAATCAAATTTTATAATTGAGACTGATTGCATAATTACGGCTATCAGTCAGGAGTCTGATTTGCAATTTCTTGGAAGTAATCATGGATTAGAAGTTACGAAATGGGGAACAGTTGCAGTAAATGATAATCTTATGACCAAGAAGAAAGGCATTTTCGCCGGTGGCGATGTTACGTTAGGTCCGAGTACGGTGATCGAATGTATAGCGCAGGGGCATGAAGCGGCAAAATCTATTGATAGATATATAAGAGGCGAGGATGTAAAGGAAAATAAGAATAAAGCCTGGGTTACATTGTTGGATAATGATTTTAATTCACGGGAAGAAAACTATGACGCGGTGCCACGTCAACAAATGCAAATGTTACCGGTTGATGACAGGCAAGGTACATTCGATCTGGTTGAGCTTGGTCTTATAGAAGAGCAGGCAAAAGCAGAAGCTTTGCGGTGTTTGAAGTGTGATCTGAGTATAAATGTTGAAACGAATGAGTGTGTTCTCTGCGGTCGATGCAGTCTGGTGTGTCCGGTAGGTGCACTGAGGCAGGTTGATACGAGTGACGAAAGCAAAGACTACAGGCCGCACATGAGCAAAGATGGTATCGTAATAAAATATACTGATGTTTGTATTCGGTGTGGAAATTGCAAGGATTGCCCTGTTAGTGTTATATCTTTAAAGCGTGTGCTTTGGAAGCCGAACGAAGAAATCAATAGAAAGTACGAAGAAAAGGAGGAATAGGAGGGCGAAGCTAATTATGGGGGAGGATATAGCAAGAAAAAGTGATGCGGGGAGAGGGGTATTAATATGAAATCAATTCCTGATTTAATAAAAAAAATTACAGATAGCGAAATTTGGAAGTCGGTATTTCGCCATGGCTATTCAGATACTCCTAGGAACAGAGTTCTTCAAATAATAAGCAACGTATGGTTGCATTTGCATCCTGCGAAGGTTCGCGAGCATGGTACAAAAATACGTTTTACCTGGTGCATGGGGGGGATTACGTTTTTCATTTTTTTATTTGAAACAATAACGGGCATCCTCTTGATGTTCTATTATGTTCCCGATGTAAACAGGGCTTATGCAGATATTGTAGATCTGATGTATGTCGTTCCTTTTGGCAGGTTGCTGAGGAATTCGCACCGATGGGGAGCGCATGCTATGGTGATAACCGTGAGTGTACACATGCTTCGTGTGTTTTTGACCGGCTCGTATAAGCCGCCGAGGCAGTTTAACTGGGTGGTTGGAGTTGTATTGTTGGTGCTTACATTTTTGTTGAGCTTTACAGGATATTTGTTGCCTTGGGATCAGCTTGGGTATTGGGCTATTACGGTTGGTACGAACATGGCGCGTGCTACGCCGTTGTTGGGTCACGAGGGGCCGTTTGCATATATTCTTGGTATGAAACCTGATAATGATATACGTTTTGCGCTGTTAGGGGGGACAATGATTGAGGCACCGGCACTGTTGCGCGCTTACGTATGGCATTGTATTGCGATACCGGTAATAGCGTCAGCCCTGATGATGGTGCATTTTTGGCGAGTTCGTAAAGATGGCGGAATTTCCGGGCCGTTATAACATTCAGACTGATCTGGTTTTTTTAAAGATTATTGATGAAATTTGTGAGGAGTGGACCCATGGAAGTTAGGGAGGAAAAGAGGGGTGTAGTTGAACTTAAAGATGATAAGGTGTTTACATGGCCCACCCTGGTTGCAAAGGAATTCCTTGCTGCTATATTTGTTACGGTTGGGCTTCTTTTTTATTCGTTTGTGGTTGATGCGCCCTTGAGAGAACTGTCAAATCCGGGTCAGGCTGAGAATCCTGCTAAGGCTCCGTGGTATTTTTTGGGTTTGCAGGAAGCTTTGGTTTATTTTGATCCATGGTATGCCGGCGTAGTACTGCCGAGCTTCATAATTGTCGGTTTAATTCTTATTCCGTATTTGGATAACAACCCCAAGGGGAACGGTTATTATACGTTTAAGGAGAGAAAATTTGCTGTAACTACCTTCATGGCGGGTTATTTGTTTTGGTATGTATTGATTTATATCGGTACCGCACTACGGGGGCCTTTTTGGTCGTTCTTCTGGCCATGGGAAAAGTGGACTCACGAGTTTCCTACGCCGCCTCCATTGCATAACATGCCGTTGCCGCTTGGAATAGTTCTTCTGGGGGGATTCTATTTGGTCGGTTTGGTAGTTCCTGTACTAGCTAAAAGAGATTTTATTCTTAAGCTGGGGGTTATACGATATGCCTTAACAATGGGACTCCTTCTTACCATGATTGGTACGGTAATAAAGATGGTGTTCAGGCTCGCATTTAACGTAAGGTATATCATTGCTACGCCGTGGATTAATATTTGATTTTTCGAAAGATACTTAATTTTTAAGTATTCCATTAAATGGGTGAAATATGAGTGTACAAAGAATGATCTTTTTTGTTTTATCAGCCTTGTTTCTGATAATCTCGGCTATGTGGATAAGGGAAGAATTTAATCCAGAGTGGGTGAAACATCAGAAGGAGTACTACGAAAAGCAGGCTATTAAAGTTGAACATGAGTTGTCGTCTGCTTCCAGCGTCAAAGAAAAAGAGCTTCTTGAAAAACGTTTGCAATCGCTGAAGAGGCCGATTTACGAGGTAAAACAGATATTGCTCAAGGGGGATTACAGTTGGGCTAAGAGGCAAAATGGTGATAAAGTTGACAGATGTATGACGTGCCATATAGACGAGGGAAAACTGAAAGATTTTCATAATACAAGAGACTTCCCTTTTGATATATATGGATGCACCGTATGTCACGGTGGCAATGGTAGGGCATTAGGAGAGGAAAAAGCTCACGAAGGTATTTACTATCATAAGAGACAAATGCAGCTTAGGATGGTTAATGCAGATGTGGTATTCGGATTTTGGAGCGAATTAGCTACGTTAACACCTGAGGAGAGTGACCCTAATCAAAGAATAGAAATGGGCGATTTTAGAAAATACAGTATTACGGGGGATAAGGCAATTTATGTGGGTAGCAAGAAATGTATGAAATGTCATACGGGATTGACTTCTCCTCATGTTGAAAGATGGCAAAGAATTAAATTTAAGACGTTTGAGCGTGTGAAAGAGGCTCCTGATTATATTGCAGGTGACGATAAGTACAGAAAAACATGTTTAAAATGTCATACAACAGGTTATGACGAAGTTACGGGCACATATTCTGAAGAAGGCGTGACATGTGAAGCATGTCATGGTCCTGGTGAAATATTTAGTTACTTTATGGACATTGGGCATGCTCCCGAAGGGCAGAAAATTGCCAAGGTAGGAACATTTGGAACTCCATACAATATTTGTGGACCATGCCACCATACTCGAGGCCACGAAATGAGGTTGAAATTTTTTCAGGAAAAGGGTGGCTCAGACGAGTGGTTTTTCCCACAGCATACTGCTCCGTATAAAGCTGGCTTGACTGATAGTAACAAGGCAGAGCATGGTGTATTGCCAAAAATTTACTAGGAATTTTGTCTAATAAATTTTAAATGAATAATCTTTTGAGAAAAATAAGTTTAAAAATTGTTAGAAGGTTTTAAAGGGGAGGAGGCTAAAATGAAATTGTTTAAACTGGGCGCGATAATGTTCGCAGCCCCTCTGATGTGGAGCATGCTGGCTGGTGGTGTTCAAGCACAATCAGAAATGGAGCTGAAGGAACTGCAAAAAAAGGCTACCAGCTATTATGACATTCTGTATCCAAACGATACGCTAAAGGATTGGCTTGTAAATAATGTTGGTCTCGAAAAGGGCGCCGGTCCCTGGCAGAATCTGTATAAGCCTGTGCCATTACAAATGTATTGGTTTCCCATCAGACATTATACAAAACCAGACGGTGTGTATTATGACCAGTTGTTGGAAAAATATAAACCGACTGATTGTATTAAATGCCACGAAGAGGTTACTCCAGGATTTGTGAATGACTGGAGAGATTCTACTCATGCAAATCCAAAAAAGAATTCCAGATTTGCTGAAAAGACGCAGCAAATTGAGAAGTTGATAGGAAGGGAACTAAAAGAGGTAACCTGTAGTGATTGTCACGGTAAGGACCATAAAGAACTGCGCATGCCAACACCAGATATTTGCGGAGAATGTCATCCACAACAAACTACCGAATTTATGGGAGAGGCTGAGAGGGGTAGGCCCAATCATATTGAAAGTTTGGCTGCCAACGTGATACCACCATGGTATCCTGAAATGTTTAAGAGAGGGTATCCTGCGGCTCAGTTTGGTTGTGATTTGTGTCATGCGGCTGACAGATGCAATATTTGTCACTCCAGACATAAATTTGCGGCGGCTGAAGGAAGGAGACCGGAAGCATGTATGAGTTGCCACATGGGATTTGACCATCCTGATGCAGAAACGTATGGCGAATCGAAAATGGGGTATATTTATCACATGGAGGGTGAACACTGGGATTGGGAAAAACCGTTGGCTGAAGTGGTGCCGGGGAAGGATTACAGAACTCCAACATGTCAATTTTGCCATTTTGACCAGGGAAATGGCACGTTTGCACATAATCCTGTGAAAAAAGGCGTGTGGAGGATGGGAACGGTTCCTCCTACCGGTGTTGATTATAAATCTTCCATAAAGGATTATCCGTTTGGCATAAATCTGCCGCCGTTAAATTATAAACTCGATGTATATTCGCCGGACAACAAGAAACGGTCAGAGCAGTGGATTGCCGTGTGCAGCAAATGTCACAGTCCCAGATTTGCAAGGCTCTACAGGGAGAACCTGGATAATTTTATGTTTGAGATGTGGAGATTGCAAGATGTTGCTCAGGCGACTGTTGATGAAGTTGTTTCGCTTGATGCCTTGGGAGTGCCTATAAAGGAAAGAGATATTTTTCCCCTCGGAGATATTTTGGCAGACGCATTAGGGCCTGGCTTGTTAGGGGATGCGGTATATAAAGCGTTTAAGACGACAGGCGGTAAAGTTCCGGTAATTGGTCCCATACTTGGGTTATACGGGCTGTTCTATACCGGGAAAAATAATCCTTCTGAGATTGAGCTTGATTATGCAAGGATGTGGTTCGGTGATAAATTACATGCTTACAAAGGTGTTGCTCATGGTCAGCAGGATATAGCGTGGTGGTACGGTGCTGCCAAGGTATATCAGGAAGTAAACAGATTGCAAAGTGAAGCTGTAAATCTTAAAAAACTTAAGAAGCTGGATGAACTTTTAGAATCAAAGAAGCGAAAAGGAATTGCCGGCATTCTTGGAAGTGTTATAGGTATTGTTGTGGTACTGATGTTCGGTGTGGCGGTATGGAAAAAAAAGCGTGATTCTAAACCACAACACTAAGTTGAATATTTGTTTATAATGTAAAATAAAAAAGGCATCTAATTTTAGATGCCTTTTTTATTTGGGTATTTATGTGTATTAAACCTTTTGCACGAGATTTTAAATGCTGAAAGTAATAAGAGAAAATTTGTTAAGTTCGCAACAATTTGGCGCATTTCCATATTTCCATAAAAATGAAGACGAGGCGTATAAACGCTCAGAAGTTATTATAATTGGAGTGCCCTTTGATGGGACAACGACCTATCAGTCTGGCACAAAAATGGGACCAAATGCTATCCTAAATGCTTCAGTAAATGTTGAGCCATTTGATATCGAGTTAGGAGATATTTATACGATTCAAATTTTCACCGCCGGAATGCTTAACATTGAAGAGATACATACAGACCCGGAAAAGGTAATCAAGGCATTATATGGCGTTAGTAAAAGGATTGTAAATGATGGTAAATTTCTTGTTACCTTAGGTGGCGAGCATTCGATTTCGCAGGGAGTAATTCGGAGTTATAAAGAAAAATACAAGAAGGTATCTGTTCTTCAATTAGACGCACATCTTGATTTAATGGAAGAGTTCGGTGGAACACGCTTTAGTCACGCCAGTGTATCGCGAAGAATTGTCGAAAACTTAAAATGTAAGGTCACTAGTTTTGGAGTTCGGGTGGTTTCCAAAGATGAGTTAAATTTCATAAAAAGCAATAAGGATTATTTGTCAGTATATTATGCTAAAGATATTTACGATAACGATAACTGGCATCAGGAGGCCATTGAAACACTCGATGAAAATGTATATATTACGCTGGATGTGGATGGTTTTGATACGTCAATAATGCCGGCCACGGGCACACCCGTTCCTGGTGGACTCGGTTGGTATAGAACAATTGATTTTTTACGTAAGGTGTTTATGGAAAGAAAGGTCGTGGGCTTTGATGTTGTTGAATTGAAGCCAAATGTTGGAAATGAGGCACCTAATTTTCTTGCTGCCAATTTGGTTTATAAAACTATAGGATTCTACAAGAAGTATGTTATTTCGCGTTAAATGAAAGTTGTGTTAAAAAATGAGAGAATATTGTAGCTTTGCAATATATTTTAAAATTGGTTACTTTTAGCCCTCATACATATTTTTTAAGAAACTAAGAGGCGGATTTTATGTTTCGCTATAAAATGTTGCGTTATGCCCAATTGACGTTGTTTTTAATAATTTTGGGTACGGTTGGCTGCGGAAGTAAGGCAAATTATCATAATAAAGAGGGATTGGTGCTTTACAACAAGGGAAAGTATGCAGAGGCAATAGTAGAGTTTAAAAAAGCATTGGAAATGGATCCCAATCACTATGATGCGCGATTTGGCCTGGTTGCTGCATATTATGCCAAAGGCATGGTTGACGAATCGATTGCAGAACTGAAAAATGCAATGGCCACCAACCCCGATGATCCCAAAGCCCATTATAATTTGGCATTTGCATACGTTGCAAAAGAAAAGGTTGCAGAAGCATTACCGGAATACCAAAAGGCTATTGACTTGTATGAAGCAAGAAAAGACAAAAAGGTTGCAGAAGCATATCTGTATATGGCAGTTGCCTACAGCCTTATGGAGAAAGATGATGAAGCTTTTGCCAAATGTAACAAAGCACTGGAGGTAAATCCGGACATGGAAGATGGACATTATTTTCTTGGAGCTTGTTACAGTAAGAAGAAGATGTATAATGAAGCAATTGCAGAATATAAAAAGGTTCTTCGCCTGAATCCACAATCAGAAAAAACACATAGTGTTCTTTTCGCGATTTATGATAAACTGGGAATGACGGAAGAAGCAATGGAAGAAGATCGTATTCTAAAGCGATTCCAGATGGAACGCAGAGAACGACGCTAGATTGTGCGATATTGATTATACCTGAAGTTTGCTGCCTAAAATTAGCAGAAATGTTTGCAATGACCATGAATACTTAACGAAGAAATGAAAATGGGAGGGAGATAAAATTGGAAAATGATATTGCAAAGATAGTCATTAATGAGGAACAAATTCGAAACCGACTGGTTGAACTATCCAGAAAACTGACTTGTGACTATGAAGGTAAAGCCTGGACGATTATTGCTGTTCTTAATGGAAGCCTTGTGTTTCTTGCCGATCTTATTCGTTTGATTCCATTTCCTATCAGACTGGACACTATTGATGCTGCAACTTATGGTGAATCCACTTTTCCTGCCGGCGATACGAAAGTATTGCGCCAATTTAAAATTGATATAGAAGATAAAGATGTCCTCGTGATTGACGACATTATTGATACGGGAAGCACTTTGAAGAGAGTGCTGGATGATATAAAAAAATATAATCCAAAGACCCTTAAGAGTTGTGTTTTATTAAACAGAAAAAGCAGGAAACAATATAATATTAAACCGGAATACAGTTGCTTCGATATAGGAGATGATTTTGTTGTTGGTTATGGGCTGGACTATAATAACAAATATCGGAATTTACCATATATAGGTGTGCTTAAAGATGAGTGTTATCGCCGCACAACTTCTCTGTAGACAAATTATTGCATAAACGATTGTTAAGCTAACAATACGTCGAGTTTGCTATGCGGGCTATATTTGTGCATTTAACGGGTAGTCATAGAGGAAGAACTGAAGTATTTGCTTCTGATAAAATATCAATTGGAACCGACGCTTCAAATGATCTAAAATTTGATTCTGAAAAAGACAAAAATGCCTCTCCTCATCAGGCGGATATACAGCTCATTGACTGTGACTATGTTTTACACGATAAAGGAAGTGCAAAAGGGGTACTGGTAAATAACAGGCTTGTTTGCGAGGGTGTTCTGAAAGATGGCGATCTGATAGAATTTGGTGCAGGAGGGCCCAAGGTCCGATTCCGCATTAAAACAGATGAGACTGACGTATGTAAACCTTGGACGGAAATGCTGGAGGATTCTTTATTAATAGCGCGCACTTCGGAACAGGGTAAGCTTACTACCGCAACGGCATTTTTCAAACAGCTTCTGTGGGAATCTTTTACCCAGTCTTCACATATTTTTAAAGTCGGTGTTTCCATTGCTCTTTTAATTGTAACGGTGAGTCTGATAACATATTTTTATGTTCAATATTCCAGATTGCTGAAGACGATAGAAAAAGTGCGTCTTCTGGAAATTGAAAGCCATATAGCAGAAGATATAATTAGAGAGTGTAGTGGCGGTATATGTTTGATTCAAGGTTCATTTTGCTATTTTGATGAGGTGATGAATGAACCGCTTACAATGGGTATGGGACGAGGGGGCGTCAGTGAATATACCGGAACGGGATTTTTAGTCAGTCATGACGGTCTGATTCTGACTAACCATCATATAGCAGAGCCCTGGTGGGAAATCGAAACTACTCCTTACGTTCAGAGAGAATCATCGATTAAACCTCGATTTATAGTGTTTAGGGCATTCTTCCCTGGTATAAAAGAACCATTTCCTTTAAAAGTAGAAAAGATTTCTAATGAAGTTGACGTGGCTTTGCTACGTATAGATACGAGAGGTGAGAAGATTCCTGTTCTCGAATTGGACGATTCAGGTATCACTGCTTTGATAGGAGAACCGATCATATTGCTGGGATATCCTGCGGGGATTAATGCAATTTTTGCAAAGACTGACCCTGATATTACAAGGCAACTATTTAACCTGCCATTCATTCCGTTAGTGCAGGAACTCTCAAACTGGGGCTTGATAAGGCCACTTTCAACTCAGGGACACTTAAGCGATGCGATGCACAATAGGTTGGTGTATGATGCCGAAACAACGTCTGGGGGCAGTGGCGGGCCTATTATTAATAAAAAGGGTAAGGTTATCGGGATTAATTATGGGATATTCCCTGGCTTCCGTGGCTCGAATATGGGTGTCCCCATCAGTTACGGGTTGGATTTAATAAAGCAGGTTTCCGATCAATGAAAAATAAAATACTGGAATTTTTACAGGTTGAAATGTTGGCAATGACAGCCCAAAAGTTTACGAAAGCCGGTTTAAAGACGATATATTTTTTATTAACAATGAGTGTGTTTGTTTTTGGTATATTTTGCTGTCAGGTACGCGCACATTCAGACGGTGCACCTTTGGGTTGTGTTGGCAGCGGGGTTGATAAAGTTGTTTTATTATGTGCTGCTCCAGGTAATTATACGTGTGGTATTACTGCTTGTCATTACCAGTATACCATTGGTAGTGGGAAAGGGAAGTTTATGTTGTTTGTGCTTGATACATGCAAGCCAGGTGAAATTGTTGATATCCTGGTATCTTTTAAACAGACTGATACGGATTATCATGGATTTCAAATAGCTGCGCAGGACAGATATTTTAACAGGCTGGTAGGTACTTTTATTAATGTGGGGGATGATGACGATACACAGGTGGAAGCCGGGGGGCTTTATGCGACGCACACAAAAAAGGGAACTAAGCAGAGATTTTGGCATGTAAAGTGGAAGGCACCCCCAAAAGATTTTTCGGTTGCAAATCCCGTGCGTTTTTTTGCGGTAGGAGTTGAAGCGAATAATGATGGCACATCATTAGGGGATTATGTTTATATCGCAAATAGAACAATTGTTGTCAAGCCAGAGAGAACAAAAAAAGAAGAAGTGTCGTTACGCAAAAAGGAGTAATGGGGTGAAATCAGGCATACTCGTGATTGTCCTGTTTGTTATTGGCATATCTGGTATATGTAGTGCTTCTCCACTTGATTTTTCATGGAGCGCTCCCAAAATCTATGTACACAACAAAGGGACTGGCGGAGAGGTGAGATATGTGATGTGGTTTTATAATCTGGGGAATACAATAGAAAAACCCATAGTGGTTCCCGTCGAAGTATTTTTGATGACGGATACCGGTGAAAAATATGCCGAAGTGTTTTATCCGGAAATTATTGAACAATCGTCAAAATTAGACGATGACTACAAAGAAGGCAAAAAGTATCAATGTACAGCCATAGCAAAAGGCGAATTATTGCCTAAAACGACAAAACACTGCATTGCGATGTTTGAGGATGTTGACCCTAAAGCAAAACGATTGGATATTTTTGTGGCAGGCATATCGCAGTTCTTTTTCTGGCGGGGGAGAATGATGGATTATTCTTATAAAATTACGTATGAAAAGGAGGCTGACCACTGGAAATTGATGGAACATGGAATGTCCAAGGATTCCTCCCGTCGTTCTTACGAATTTGAAACAAGGGATTGGTGATATTAGTGTCAAATATCAAATCTCAGCAAAGATTATAATGTTTTAACATTGAGGTGCAACATCTGGCAAAACGGAAAAGAGAATACTGTCTTAGCCCTACATGTCCAATCCCGACTCCTGATATAAAACAACAGGCGCATTCCACAAGCACCGGCACTCGACCCTGACAATAGAGCAGAAGCATAGTCAGCCTTGCAGATTATCGAGTTCCTCACGGTTGCATCTTCTTTCATCAACCATTGAAAAAAATCCCACACATAGTTTCGGCCGGTAGTAAAGTCGTTTCCCCAATGCTGCATATTAATTTCCAGGATGCCACTGTAAATAAAAATAAGAATTGATTTGTATGCAAGGGTGTTTTGGAGAGAAATATATTTTGATGAATTTGTGAGAATGTACAATATTGTACGTGGTGTGCATGGGCATGATATTCAGAACGTATGACGGTAAGTGCTATAGTATCAGTGGTTGTGTTATATCTTTGGGAAATGGTGTACCTTTTTGGTATGCTGCGGTGATTTGGCGATGGTTCTGGTCGGAAAGCACCTTCTTATAACCAGTTATATTGTTGTTGTTTTTTCTGTTTATGCTATTATAATTGTTTAAATATAATTTCAGTTTATGGAATGTTTCAATAATTTTGTGAAATTATACAATCGTGTGACAACGATACTTATGTATTGCGTGTTCACAATTGTACAGTATTTTTAATATTAGAGTAGATATGTTACAATTTTTAGTTTATTGTAATCTGTAATATAAGGGGGGGGATATATGTGGTTCTTACGGTCTCTTAATGTTGGAACTAAAATATTTGGAATTGCCCTGTTCTTTTTATTCATTATCGGGGGGCTGATTTCTTATACGATAATAACCATTAGCAAACAAAAGGAAGATGCCGGTATAATTAACATTGCCGGTGCACAAAGGATGTTAATACAGAAGATGTCGAAGGAAGCTAATCAGGTTATTTTGGGAGACATGGGGTCACTGGAGTCTCTAAAGGAATCCGGCAAAAAATTTTCTGGGGTTCTTAACGGTTTATTAACAGGTGACGAATCGCTTCGTCTTCACAAAGCGGAGACGCCGGAAATTGCGCAAGCATTGCAGAATGTGGGGGATAAATGGACGCCATTTTATGACAATATTAAATCTCTTTTGGAAAATGCAAAGACAGTTATAGAGAGTATCAACTACATCGTCGAGGGCAACGTAGATATTTTTAATTATGCCAATGAAGTGGTAACGGTAATGGGAACGGAGCAGTCTGCTTCAGAAGCGATTGCTACGGCAGGAAGGTTGAGGGCGCTGACTCAGAGGATTGCAAAGGCAGTTCTTGCTCTGTCCACAGGGAAAGGTAAGTCGTCTATTGACGAACTTACGGAATATGCCGGTTTATACTCAAAAATAATTGATGGATTGTTAAACGGGTCAAATGAATTGAATTTAAAAGCCGAATCCTCAGAAAAGGTCCGTATAAAGCTGAAAGAATTACAAGAAAAGTCCGTACAATTTATACAGTGCGTTGAGGTAGTCAAAAAAGATGCCCCGGGTATTATTGCGAACAACAATTATATTAATTCAAGTAATCTGGATTTGTTGAAATGTATGAATGATGCGGTTACTGTAATGGCTGCTCATGCAGAGTCAAAGGTGAAAGCAATGATACGCATGGAGATTATTATTTCTCCAATCGCGGTTATTCTTGGAATACTATTTTCTATAATTGTATCCAGACAAATAACCATTCCCCTTAAAAAGACCGTAACCATTTTGAACAGCTTATCAGAGGGAGATTTTACACAAAAAGAAATTTCAACGAAATCAAGAGATGAAGTTGGAGTAATGAGCAAGGCGATCAATATGGTAGTAAAAAATTTGAGAGATGTATTGGCACAGGTAACAGGTTCAGCCGGTCAGGTTGCCTCGGCTGCAAGTCAAATCCATTCGTCCGGTCAGGAGTTGGCGGAATCTTCCCACTCGCAGGCGTCAACGCTGGAGGAAATCTCAGCCACGCTGGAAGAGATGACTTCTATGACGGGCGCTACCGCCGATAATGCAAAACAAGCCAATGTTATTGCCGATAAAACGCGGGAAGCTGCTGAAGTCGGGTATCAACAAATGACGGAGATGGTAAAATCGATGGATGACCTTGTTGTGAGCAGTTCCCAAATATCGAAAATTATTAAGGTGATAGATGATATTGCCTTTCAAACGAATCTTCTTGCTTTAAATGCAGCGGTTGAAGCTGCCCGTGCGGGTGAATACGGGAAAGGATTTGCTGTTGTGGCGGAAGAGGTTCGCAATCTGGCGCAAAGAAGCGCCAGCGCCTCAAAAGAGACTTCGGATCTGATAGAAACAACGGTCAAACAGGTTGAAAGAGGCCGTGAAAAGTCAAATAAGACTGTAGAGGCATTTGGCCAAATTGTTGGTGAATGTAAAAAAACGGCTGATATAGTCGGTGAGATTACAAAAGCGTCCCAGGAGCAGGCTCAGGGTATTTCCAATATAAATGTTGCAATGACAGACCTTGATAAAGGGACACAAAAGATTGCCGCCAATGCGGAAGAAAGTGCGAGCGCAAGCGGGGAACTGAATGATCAGGCGCAGGGACTTAGTAAGATGCTTGAGCAGTTTAAGATAGAAAATAATGAAACTCAGCGTGGTCGTAAAGCTGTTACCCGAAAGGCGGTTGAAAAGGAAAAGCCGGCATTGCCTGCGCCTTCCCGAAAAGATGTGGTGAAGAGTGCAGAAAATATAATTCCTATGCAAAGTGAAGGATTTGAAGATTTTTAACCCAAGCTTTGTATTTTGCGTGCGGAGAGTGAATGAGTTGGTTATGATATGCAGCGTGTTTTAGCTTTTCACACAATATGTGGTTTACTTTTAAACCTTTTTAGAGGCAACAATGAGTGAAAAACAAAACATTTTAGTCTTGGATGATGACACCATTATTACTAATCTTCTGCAGACGATTCTTGAGATGGCAAATT
>Ga0233425_10003588_pt1 | contig 27861 bp, 24 predicted proteins | sample Watercolumn_Towu_2_FD_181712 | JGI IMG/M metagenome (GOLD analysis project Ga0233425, IMG submission 181712) | Freshwater microbial communities from Lake Towuti, South Sulawesi, Indonesia - Watercolumn_Towuti2014_140_MG | ecosystem: Environmental > Aquatic > Freshwater > Lake | place...
AACAATCGCCACAACCCACAATGCCGATTCAACACCACGCCGAAAACGGCCGATCCGTGCCCGTAGCGTCACGAGTCTGCAAAGAAATCCGCCGGGAGGCCCTTGACACCCGAGGCTCTTTCAGGGAAGGGACGGCCACCCGCTGAAATTGTCGCCCGTCAGAATGCGAACACGTCGGCCGGTACGCTGAAGTACTGCGCCAGCTTGCCGATGTGGCTGCGGTTCAAGGACCGCTTGCCCGCGAGCACTTCCGAGATCGTGGAATCGGCGATGCCCGTGGCCTTGGAAACCGCGGTCTGCGTCGCGCCCTTGGCTTCGATCAGGTGGCGGAGCATTGCCGCGTCAGAGACCGGGGCCATCGGGTGGGCCGCGCTCTCGAACCGTTCGATCAAGTCGCCCAACACATCCAGGTAATCCTCTTCCTCGGGTGCCAAGTCGCCCCGCTCCAAGAGCGAATCGACCACGCCGACCGCAGCGTCCAACTCGGCGTCCGAACGGATGGGACGCAGAGGAAACCGCAGCACCAACTCGAAGTAGCGGTCGGCGGCCTTTTTCGGCCGGTTCGCGGTAGCCATCAGCAATCTCCTTTCCACGCGCCGCGGTCGTATTCCGCGTGGGTCATCACGTGCCGCACGTAGACCTTTTGGCGGTTGAAGTGAATCACCACGACGAGGCGAAACTTGTTCCCGCCGACGTTGAACACGGTACACCGTCCCACCTGATCGGCATGAGGATAGGCCCCGCGCACGTCGGCGAAGCATCCCCACGCTGCACGTTCCGCCACCCGATGCCAAGCCCGGAGCGGTTCCTCGGCTTCCGGCCACTTCTCCCAAAACTCCCGGAGTTTCTTCTCGGAAATTACGTGCATCCGTGCCGCCCTTGCCAACTCTTGCTATCGTCCACCTAATGAAGTATTTTCACAAAATGCGAAAATGTCAAGGCCGGTTTGGCAAGAACTGGCGGGCGAGCAACCGACCGGTTGGGGTAATCCTGGTTCGCCCGATAGCGTGCCTATCGGGGCCGCGCCAGCGGCAAGAGGCGACGGCGAGATTTCCTGCGCTTTCGCACTCCGACAACCAAGCTATCCGCCCACCCGCGATCTAACGAGGTATGTCCACTTCTTTGAGAAGGCCCTTGGTGCCGGCGTCTGTGGTCCTTGTTCCTTCGAGTTGTACCCACTTCAGTCGTGGCAGACCCTTGAGGTGCTCCAGACCGGCGTCCGTTACCTGAGTGTCTCTAAGGTCTAGTTCTTCGAGTTGTGTCAAGCCTTTGAGATGCTGCAGACCCGCGTCAGTTACTTTGGTACGGCACAGCCCGAGAAACTGAAGCTGGGGAAAGGCCTTCAGGTGCTCGAGTCCGGCATCTGTCACCCGCGTCCACTGGAGATCCAATTGCCTGAGCTTCGTCAGGTTCTTGAGGTTCGCTAGCCCCGCATCCGTCAAGCCCGTGAGGGGAATTCGTAGTCGCTCAAGCTGCGTCAAGCTGTTGAGTTGCTGCAATCCGGCGTCCGTGAGGTGAGCAAGAGGGATTCCCAGTTCCTGAAGTTGCGTCATGCCTTTCAGGTGCTGCAATCCTGTGCCGGTCAGCGTTGGAGCGCTGATCTCCAGCCGTCGCAATTGGGTGAGCCCCTTCAGGTGCTCCAGCCCGTCATCGGTCGCCGAGGTGGGGCTGAGTGTCAAGTCTTGCAGTTGCGTTAAGCCTTTGAGGTGCTGCAATCCGGCGTCGGTAATCTTCCGGCCGCCAACATCCAAATGGCGAAGTTGCGTCAGGCTTCTGAGGTGTTCCAGCCCGGCATCCGTCAACCAGGTGGGGCTGAGCGTAAATCGCTGAAGGTGCGTCAAGGCATTAAGGTGCGCCAATCCAGCGTCTGTGACTTTCGCACCGCGGACGTCCAAGTGCCGCAGTTGCTTTAAGACCTTCAGGCGTTCCAGGCCGGCATCTGTCACCTGCGTTCGATCGAGCACCAATTCCTGGAGTTGCGCCAAGCTCTTGAGATGCTCCAACCCTGCGTCGGTCACCTTGGTGTCACCGACATTCAGGTGCCGGAGATGCGTCAGGTTCGCAAGGTGCAGCAACCCGGCGTCGGTAATCTCGGTACGGCTGAGCGTCAGATTCCGGAGCTGCGTGAGACCTGCAAGGTGTTTCAATCCGGCGTCGGTTACCTTCGTGCCGCCAAGTTCCAACTCCCGAAGTTGCGCCAGACCCCTGAGGTGTTCCAAGGCGGCGTCCGCAACGTCAGTGCCATAGAAGGTGACTCTTGTCACCGGTCCATTCCACCCCCCCGCGTCACGTTCGGTTGTGCCGCCGAGCTTCTCGATTTCGGCTACCGCCTTCTTCTGATCTTCGATGTTGATCTCTTGGCGGGGCGCATCTTCGGGAAGTGGCGTTTTCTGGTTCGCATCGCACCCCGAAGGCGCGGAAGTCAGTAAGCCAACGACCGCGACGAGCACCACGGTGCGTTTCATGAAAGACCTCCTTCGTACACGAGCGCCGATGCATGTGCAATCATTGTAGGGCGTTGCTCGGCTCGCCGCAATGTCGGGAGGGCCGCTACGAGCCTGTTATTTCGTGGAAATCGGCCGTGGCAGTTTGTAGGATGCTCACTGGCGGGTGGTCTGTCCGTCGCCCGCTAAGTTCGGCGCTTTGGCGCATGGTGGAAAGGACGTCGCCGGGAGCGGTGTGCAGAACCGGAAATCTGTTGACCAACTCGAAATCGTCGCCGGGCTGATTATCCAGATGCTGGCCGCGTTCCCATGCGTCCCGGAACTCCAATATGTCTTATGGGTCGTACGCGGTTCTATTTCGCCCGCTTCCCAATGCAATACAAATTCTTGAACCCCCGCAAGAACACCTGCCCGTCGCTGACGGCGGGCGAGGCGTAGCACTGCTCGCCGAGTTCGTACTTGGCGATGCGGTCGAAGGTCGGGCCGGGGCGGACGACGTTGATCTGGCCGTCGTCGTTGATGAAGTAGGCCAGCCCTTCGACGAGCACCGGCGAGGCGTGGTGCCGGCCGAGGCGCTCTTGCCAGAGCACCTTGCCGGTGGCCGCTTCGTAGCAGAAGGCCACGCCCGCGCTGTTGACGCTCAGCATCATGTCGCCGGCGACGATGAACGACGGAATGTAGGGGGCACCCTTGTTGTCGCGCCAGGCGACGTGGGTCGTGCTCACGTCGTCGCGGCCGTCGGGCCGGATGGCCAGGATGTGCCGCTGCGGCCAACTGCTGCTGACGTACACCAGCTTGGCCTTCTCGCTGTAGACGGGCGTGGCCACGAACTCCTCGGATGGGCCGTCGACCGTCCACAACGGCTTGCCCGTGTCGGGATCGAAACTCGTCACGCAGCGGTCGCCGCACTGGATCAACTGCGTGCGGCCGGCCATCTCGCGGATGTACGGGGCGCTGTAGCTGATGCCGCGGCGCTTGCGGTCGACGCGCCACAGCGTGCGGCCGTCGTCGCGGCCGAGCGCGATCAGGAAGGAATCCCCCTTGCCGTCGCCGTCGACGATGACCTTGTCCTTGTAGAGCACCGGCTCGTTGCTGAAGCCCCACTCGCCCGCATGCGTGCCGGGCCGCACGAGCCAGAGTTGCTTGCCGTCGGTCGGATCGTGGGCGGCCACGACGATCTCGTCGCCGACGCGGAAGTTGACGTACACGCGCTTGCCGTCCGTGGCCGGCGTGCCCGAGGCATAGCTGTTCTCGCGGTTGATCTTCTCGAGCGGCCCGTTGACCACGGTTTGCTGCCAGAGGATTTTGCCGGTGGTGCGGTCGAAGCACAGCAACATGCGGTCGCGCTTCTCGGGCACGGCGGTCACGGTGAAGACGCGGTCGCCACAGACGATCGGCGAGGCGTGACCAATGCCCGGCACCTCGGTCTTCCACACGGCCTTGGAGACGTCCCACTCCTTGGGCACGTTCTTTTCGATGCACGTCCCATCGGCCCGCGGGCCGCGCCAGCAGGGCCAGTCCTCGGCCGGGGCGGAAGCGGGAAGCGTCAGCGGACTCAGCAGGAAGGCGACAAGCAACGTCGGGCAAAGACGGGGGCGCTTCATGGGCGGTTCTCACGATGTGCTGGGGTGTTGGATGTCCGCTTGGCGCCCGCGACAGAACCGACGGATACACCGCGCGGCCGTAATGCGTCCTACTTCTGCTTCAGCAGATCCTCGGCCTTCGCCTTGTCGATCTTCTCCAGCTTGACGATCGGCCGTTCGGGCGAGGAGACGCCGTCCTTGGTGACGTAGTCGTGCCGCCAGGAGAGCAGCACGAAATCGCCCTTCTTCAAGCCGGCGACGGTCTTGTTGATCTGGGCATCGCCCTTGGGCTTCTTGTTGTAGTCGCTGACTTGGACCAGATAAGACGTCTGCTTTTCGTCGCCGTACTGACCGATCTTCTCGTACTTGATGTACTTCCGGACGCTGAAGTTGGCGAATTCGCCCGAGTCGCCGCACTCTTTGGGACACAGCGCCGTGAGCCCGCGGCAGAGGCGGTATTGCAGCCCGTCGAAGACGGCCAACGTCTGGTGATCGGCGAGGAATTGGCGGACCTCGCCGTCGGCGGCCTTCTTTGTATCGGCGGCCCAAACACCGCGGGCCCCGATGCCACAGAGAACCACGACCGCAGACGCGACACACCATTGCCTGAGACTACTCACGTGAAGCTCCTTTCGATTCTCTGCGGAATTGTTCGCCCGTTTGACGGCCACTTGGCGTACATGATAGAATAGCGGCGGTTTGCCGCGGGGGCAATTGCCCGCAGCGTGGGGCCGATTGCCAATCTGCCTGGAAGCATGGCAGATTAGCAATCTGCCCCACGTACGGATTGGCAATTTGCCCCGCGGACCGCGTTTCCCCGAGTCTTCATCCCACCCACGTTCAGGAGAATGCGACCATGAAATGTCTCACCCGATTCCTGGCCCTGTCGTTCGTCGCTGCGGCCGTGTTGTCGCTAGGGTTGTGCGTAGCGTCGGCCCCGGCCGCCGACGAAGGTTTCAAGGCGATCTTCGACGGCAAGACGCTCGAAGGCTGGGACGGCGATCCCAAGTTCTGGCGCGTCGAAGACGGCGCGATCGTTGGCGAAACAACCCAGGAGAATCCCACCAAGGGCAACACCTTCCTCGTCTGGCGCGGCGGCAAGCCGGCCGACTTCGAGTTGAAGGTCGAATGGAAGCTCATGAACCACAATACGGGCGTGCAGATCCGCAGTTGGGAACGCGAGAAGTGGCGGGTCAACGGCTATCAGGCCGACATGGACGGCGACAACACCTTCACCGGCATCATCTACGGCGAAGGATTCCGCGGCATCCTCGCCCAGCGCGGCACCAAGACCGTCATCGGTCCCAACGGCAAGCCGAAGGCCGAGCAGTTCGCCGACGGCAAAGAGCTGGCCAAGTTCGTCAAGAAGCAGGATTGGAACGAGTATCACATCGTCGCCAAAGGGAACAAGATCACCCAATCGATCAACGGGCACTTGATGTGCGAGTTGACCGACGAAGACAAGGTCGCGCGCCCGGACGGCATCATCGCCCTGCAACTCCACGCCGGTCCGCCGATGAAGGTGCTCTTCCGCAACATCCGCCTCAAGGAGATGCCGAAGGCTGAAGCCCCGGCCGCGCCTGCGCCGACGTCGGCAATCATGCCCGTCGAAGCGACGCTGCCCGTGGCGGCCGAGGCCAAGGCCGCCGGCAAGAAGAAGGTCGTTTTCGTCGCCGGCCGCGCCAGCCACGGCTTCGCCAGCCACGAGCACTACGCCGGCTGCATGTTGCTGGCCAAGTGCCTCAGCGAGAGCGGACTGCCGGTCGAGACGGTCGTCATCAAAGACGGCTGGCCGAAGGACGAAACGGTGCTGGACGGCGCCGCTACGATCGTCATCTTTTCCGACGGCGGCGGCGGGCATCCGGCGATGGGGCACATGGACGTTCTGGAGAAGCTCATGAAGAAGGGCGTGGGCCTGGCCTGCATCCACTACGCCGTCGAGATTCCCAAGGGCCCGCCCGGCGACCAACTCAAGGACTGGATCGGCGGCTACTTCGAGACCTTCTGGTCGGTGAACCCGCATTGGAAGGGCGAGTTCAAGGAGTTCCCCAAGCACCCGGTGGCCAACGGCGTCAAGCCGTTCTTCATGGACGACGAGTGGTACTATCACATGCGGTTCGTGGATAACATGGAAGGCGTGACGCCGATTCTTACGGCCACGCCGCCCGAAAGCACTCGCCGCCCGGGCAACGACGCCCACGGGGCCAACGAACACGTCCGCGCCCGCAAGGGGATGGCGGAGCACGTCGGCTGGGCGCGGCAGCGGCCCGACGGCGGACGCGGCTTCGGCTTCACCGGCGGGCACTGGCACTGGAGTTGGGCCTGCGACAGCTTCCGCACGGTAGTCCTCAACGGCATCGTGTGGACGGCGGGCCTGGACGTGCCGGCCGGCGGCGTGCCCTCGAAGACGCCCACCATCGACGAGTTGCTTGCCAATCAGGACAAGCCGCAGCCGAAGAACTTCGACCGCGCCAAGATCGAAAAGCTCATCGAAGAGTGGAAGAACTGGAAGCCGTAGTGGAATAGCCGCGCTTTGGAGTGCGGCGATTCTTCGCCGCTTTCCAACCGGCATTGGTGCGTCGCAGGGCGAGATGCTCGCGCCGAACGATGAATCTCTGTGGTTGCCTGGCTGAAAAGCGGCGAAGAACCGCCGCACTCCAAAGGCGCAGACAGAATCGTCGGCGTGAGGTAGACTAATGGGGCGTTAGAATCCGCGCATCTTCCCCGTTTTGACTTCCGAGGAGCCGATCCATGTTGCGAGTCTCGCGACCTCTGCCCGTTGTCTTGGCCTCTTGTGCGTGGTGTCTGCTGCTGTCCAACGGCGTGTGGGCGGCCGAAACCAAGACGGAGGCGAAGACCGAGGCGGCCAAGCCGGCTGAGAAAACCCCCGCCAAGAATACCGCTCAGGTCGTTCGCTTCACCATTCGCGGCGATTATCCCGAGGGCCCGTCGCCGCTGGCGCTCTTCGGCGACGTGCAGACTTCGTTGAGCACGGTCGTCGAACGGCTGGAAGAGGCCGCCGCCGACAAGAAGGTCGCCGCCATCTGGCTGCGGATCGAGGATCTCGACATCGGCCGCGGCAAGGTCCACGAGTTGCGCGCAGCCATCGCCCGTGTCCGCAAGACGGGCAAGCCGATCTACGCCGAATTGACGAGCGCCGAGCCGGTGCAGTATCTGCTGGCCTCGGCCTGCGACGAGGTCTTCATGCCCCCGTCCGGCACGCTGATCCTGCCGGGTGTGCGAGCCGAAATGACCTTCTATAAGGGGCTGCTCGACAAGTTGGGCATCGAGTTCGACATGCTGCAAATGGGCCGCTACAAGGGCGCGGCCGAACCGTTCACGCGGACCAGCCTCAGCCCGGCGCTCAAGGAGAGCATCGAGGCCCTGGTCGACGACACCTACGACGACCTGGCCGCCTCGGTCGCCGCCGACCGCAAGCTGAAGGACTACCAGGTCAAGACGCTGATCGACGAAGGGCTGTTCACGGCCGCCGCCGCTCAGCGGGCGAAACTCATCGACCAGGTTGCCTACGCCGACCAGTTCCAGGACGCGCTCCGCAAGAAACTCAAGGCCGACGAGATCGAAGTCAATACGACCTACAAGAAGAAGACGGTCAACGTCGATTTCTCGGGCATCGGCGGCATGGTCAAGATGATGGAACTCTTGATGGGCGGCAAACAGCCCGAAAAGGCCAGCCAACAGAAGAAGATCGCCGTCGTCTACGCGGTCGGCCCGATCATCGAGGGCAAGAGCGTCAGCGACATCTTCGGCGACTCGGCCGTCGGCTCGACCACCCTGGTTGCGGCCCTGAAAGAGGCGGCCGACAATCCCAGGGTCGTGGCCATCGTGCTCCGCATCGACAGCCCCGGCGGCTCGGCCATCGCCAGCGACCTGATCTGGCGCGAAACCGTCCGCATCCAGAAGCCGATCGTCGCCAGCATGAGCGACGTGGCCGGCAGCGGCGGCTATTACATCGCCATGGGCGCCAAGAAAATCATCGCCGCACCCGGCACCATGACCGGCTCGATCGGCGTGATCGGCGGCAAAGTGGTGCTCCGCGGGCTGTACGAGAAGGTCGGCCTGACGACCGAAGTCATCAGCCGCGGCGCGAAGTCCGGTTCGCTTTCCTCGACCGAGCCCTTCACGCCCGAAGAGCGCAAGGCCTGGACCAACCTCATGCAAGAGACCTACCACCAGTTCGTCAGCAAGGCGGCCCAGGGGCGCAAGATGCCGCACAGCGAACTCGAGAAGCGGGCGCAGGGCCGCGTCTACACCGGCCGCATGGCCAAGAACCTCGGCCTAGTCGACGAAACCGGCACGCTGCACGACGCGATCGCGGAGGCGAAGAAGGCTGCGGGCCTCAAGCCCGACGAGCAAGTGGAACTGTTGATCCTGCCGAAGCCGCGGACCATCTTCGAGCAGCTTTTCGGCGGCGATTCGCTTTCCGGCGAACTCGACGCCGCGGCCCCCGAACTGTTCAAGACACTCCGTCAGGCCAAACTCTGGCGGCGACTCTTCGCCGAGCCTACACTGCTGTGGATGCCGTACGGCATGCGGCTGCGATAGCGGCCGAACGCTAGCGGGAGGGAAAGCCCGTGAATCGCATTTTCCTCGCGGTCGCGATCCTGGCGAGCATCGGCGCCTCCGCCTTTGCCGCCAAGCTTACTCCGGTCGATCCCGGTCTTGCGCCCGACTGGTTCGTCTGGACGGACACCTGCAACGTGTATGTCTTGCGCGACGGGGACGCGGCACTCTTGATCGACCTGGGCGACGGCAGCGTGCTCGAGCATCTCGGCGACATCGGCGTGAAGCGCGTCGAGTGGGTGTTGTGTACGCACCATCACCGCGAACAGTGCCAGGGCGCCCCGCGGTTGAAAGGCAGCGGCGCCAAAGTGGCCGCCCCCGAGGCCGAGCGGGCGCTGTTCGAGCGGCCCACGGACTTCCGCAAGCTCAACGTCCGCCTCGGCGACCCCTTCACCATCCACGGTGCGAGCTATGTCCGCCCGCCGATCCAAGCCGTCCCGCTCGACCGGACGTTGCGGGCCGGCGAGACCTTCCGCTGGCGCGGACGCGAGGTTCTGTGCCTTGCAACTCCCGGCAACAGCCCGGGCAGCATGACGTATCTGCTCCAGCGCGGCGACCGTTCGCTGGCCTTCTCCGGCGACGTGATGCTCGACGGCGCCAAAATGCATACTTGGTTCGACACCGAATGGGATTACGGCTTTGCCGCCGGCATCCAGGTTCTGCGGAAGTCCGCGGCGCAGCTTGCCGCCAGAGACATTGCATTGCTGTTGCCCGCGCACGGGCCTGCGGTGCAGGAGCCCGGCAAGCAAGTCCGCGCCTTCGGCGGCAAGTTGGAGCGGCTGGAAAAGCTGTACGTGCGCGGCTACGGAGTCGAAGCCGCCTCGGCGGCCTACCAGGACAAGGTTTCCAAGCCGACCGCCGTCGCGAATGTGGTTCAGGTCTCGCCGCACCTGTTCAAGTTCAAACGTGCGAACTTCTGGCCGAACTTCGGCTTGATTCTCGCGGACAGCGGCCGGGCGCTGGTCGTGGATTGCGGCCTGTTGGACGAGAAGTTCCTCGATGCGGCACTCGATGGGATGCGGCAGCATTTCGGTTTGAAGGCCATTGACGCCGTTATCGTCACGCACATGCACGGCGACCATTTCCTCGAAGTGCCGTATCTGCGCAAGAAGTGGGGCGCGAAGGTCTGGACGCTCGACAACATGGTGGACAAAATGGAACACCCGGAGTGGTTCGATTACGCCGCGCCCATCCAGGCCTACGGAAAGAAGAACCCGGACGGTTCGCCGATGACCGGAATACGGGTGGATCGCGCATTGAAGCCCGGGGAGACCTTCGACTGGGAGGGCTACAAGTTCACGGTCGACTGGATGCCCGGTCAAACCGAATTCGCACTCTGCCTGCACGGGAAGATCGACGGCCGCAAGGTGGCCTTTACCGGCGACAATATCTTCGGCGATCCCGACGATCCGTCGCAAACCGGCCACGAGGCAATGGTAGCCCACAACAGCGCCATTCTGGAGGAAGGCTACATCTACGCCGGCGAATACCTGAAGCGACTCGAACCGGACATCCTCGTGGGCGGGCATTCCTTCGTGATGGACCGTCCGGCGGCATTCATCGAACGTTACCGCCGCTGGTCTTACGAAATGCGCGAGGCGTTCCAGGATCTCAGCCCGGAGAAGGACTATCGCTACTGGTTCGATCCATTCTGGCTTCGCGCGCAACCGTATCGTCTGACGCTGCATTCCGGCGAAGGCGCGGAGGTCAAACTGCACCTCCGCAACTTCTTGCGCACCCAGCAACGTTACCGCATCGCGTTGCACGCGCCCGCCGGTCTGGTTGCCGACCTTTCCGCGTTCGAAGGCCAGATCGAGGGCGAATCCCGCCGGGCCATTCCCTTCCGCTTGAAGGCCGCGTCCGCCGCCGCTCCCGGCGTCCACATCGTCGCTTTCGATGCGACGCTCGATGGCCATCGCTACGGTGAACGCTTCGACCTCGTCGTCAACGTGGAGTCGAAACCGCCTCCTCCGCCCCACGGTGTCCGCTCCGAGCGATCGGAGTTGCCCCAATAGCCCGAGCCGCCGCTGCCGGCAATCGCCTGCTACTTTCGTCCCGCTCTGTTCCAGCGAGTCCCGTTCTGCTAGAATACAGCTTCACCCTCTTGCGGAAGTGCTTGCACACCTGGTGGTGGCCGCGGTCTTCAAAACCGTCGGGACGCACGTACCGCGTGTGTCCGGTGGGTTCGATTCCCATGCACTTCCGCCAATGATTTCTTGCGAATTCCCCGTGTTTTCTAGGGTCTTCTTACGCTCGGCGTTTCCGACGGCTCTGTCGCCGCTCACTGCACAGAGTTGCACCGAACTGTTACATTCTGCGCCGTTTCGCGCCACACAGAACGCCACACTAGCCGCCGCGTCAACGCCGTCGGTTGTGCCCGTCGCCCGCAGCGGCTCGGCGGCAGGGCAGCCCACGTCGGGCAGGCCCGCCAGCGCATCCCCGAGGTCTTCCCAGACGGAATGCGAGTAGCGGTCCATCGTCAGCGTGATGGTCGAGTGCCGGGCGAGTGTCTGGGCGACCTTCGGATGCACGCCGCTGTTGGCCAGATTCGTGATGAACGTGTGCCGCAGGCAGTGGAAATCGGCCACCCGCCCCGATTCGTCCCGATAGGCAAGAAACGCCGTGGCTTCGCGTCTGCTACGTTCCGGGGCCGCCCTGGCGCTCTTGACCCATGCTTCCCGCGCGGCCTTTAGATCGGCCCGTATGACGTGTGCCAGCCGGTCCTTGTTCGGCATGGTGAACGCCGGGGCTTCGGGCAATCGTACCGCCAGATGCTCGCGGAGCCGTTGGACCAGTTGCGGACGCAACGGAACCACGTCCTGCCGCCGCCGCTTGGAGTAAGCAGCCTCAATGGTCACGGTTGCCGGCTTACCGCTCAGATCGAAACTCGACGCCTTGAGGGAGCGAATTTCGTTTGCCCGCAGGCCCGTTTCGACGGCCAGCAGGTAGACCAGCCGCCGCTCCGCGCCACGAATACCGGCCCGCTCCGGGCCACGTTCGGTCGCTTCCAGCAACCAGCGGAGTTCCTCGACCGAGAGCGCCCGCCGGTCGTGCCGCCGATCCAGCGCCACGTTCTGCCCTTGCAGGTGGCTCAGCGGGGAACTGCTTGCCCGCCGATCCCGGACCATCCAGCGCGCGAACTGCTTGATGGCTTGGAGGTAGAAATTGCTGGTCTGGATACTGATGTTCTTAGCCGCGGCCCGCTGATCGGCCAGCCACTCCTCGACTTTCGATGCCGAAATGTCATTCCAGTACACGAAGCGGCACCCTTCTGCGAGCCGCCGGGCGCGGGTGGCCGCCTGCCGGGCGTGCTTGGTCGATCCGCCCTTGGCCACGAGTGCCCGCTCGAAGTCGTCGATGTGCTCGACCAGGGGACGGCCGACGGCCACGATCCGCGAATCCAAGATACCGATTTCCGCCAGTTTGGCGCGGGTCTTGGCCGACATGTTTTCGAGCCAATCAGCCATCGTCCGGTCGGGCGAGTCGCCGTTCATGCGGCAGTCCACCAGCTTACTGACTTTGCGGCCGAAATCCTCCGTCTGCCGCTTGTCGGTGAAGCCCGGCAAACGCCGCAGCACCGCGCGATGGTCACGGAACTCGATGTACCAGCGGGCATAGGGCGTGGTCTGGCCCGTCTTGCTCTTTCGGTTCGGTCGGAAGACTCGCATTTTGCACCGCCTTTCGCAGTGTTCTCGCGTTTCTCGGCTGCGTCAAGCACGCTTCCGGACGCGCGGGACGATTTCCAGATCGAAGAGTATCCCCAGTCGGTCTACCGTGAGGGTTGTAAGGCCGCGCTCGCCCGACATGAACCGGCTGAGCGCCGCTTGGGAGACTCCCGTTTTCAGGGCGATTTCGTACCGCGTCATGCGCGACGATTCGATGCGCTGCCGCAGTTGCTCGCTGATGGTCGGTTTGTGGCTGCGTTTCTTGCTCACACTTCCATTATCGGCAGTAGTTGCCTGTTGTCAAGTAGGCTGGCTATGAGAATCGTCGCTGGGCTGAGTCCTGGTCGCGCATATTCTCCCAGCGCGACCGCTCGGGCGCGCCGGCCGCCAACCACTCCCGCAACTCCTCGACCGGCCACCGCACGGCGCGACCCAGCCGCAGCGGCCGCGGCAGCCGCCCCGACGAGTTCAACGCCCACAAATGTCGCTCGGAGATGCCCAACATCTTCGCCACGTCGGCGGCAGCCAAGGCCAACGGATTAGGTTCGGTCATTCTCGCGCCTCATTGGCTTTCCGGCACGGCAGCACTTTCCCGCAGTCCCGACAAGCACGGTTGCTAAAGCCATCGTGGGTTGCCGCCTCCTCGACTTCAGCATGGGGGCAACCAGTGGCGAAATCGCGGGCACTGCGGGTATTGCGGGTACTATTTCCAGCCGGTTCCGCATTCTCGCGTGCGCGTGCGTGCGCCTGCGCCTGCGCGCGTGTGTGGGTTGAAACAGTACCCGCAGTGCCCGCACTACCCGCAAGAGAATCGCCGCAAACTACTCTCCAAATTACCCCGGTTCTGTGGCTTGAATCTTCGCGGCTGTCCAAGCACTTGCCGTCAACGACCCGCCGCCGTAGGTGCGCCAGCTTCATTCCCAAGCTGCGCGGATTGATTGTCCAGCCATCTTTCGATGGCACCAACTCCAACAGAGCGGAGCGTAGGCCGGTGTAGCAGGTCGGTTTGTCGGCCAACTCCTTCAACAGCGCGGCCACGGTCAAGCCGGTGCTGTTGGGGTCGATCTCCTCCCAGTCCGCGATAAGCTGGCGGAGCGCCGCAGCTTCCCGATCCGCTTGCGATGCCAGTTCCCGCCTGGTCGAGCCCGGATCGTCGAGCCCCACCCAGACCACGGCAGACCGCACTGACTCCGACCACGCCTCAAACGAGCCCCAGGGCTTCAATCGCTGCGCTGGCTTTCCAGCGGCCCAATAGGCTGCCAGGATCGTGAAGGCGGCCGTCGCCAGCCGTGGCCGTTCGCGGCGGACCCAGCCGAGTAGGTTCGGATGGTGGAATCCTTGGCGCTCTTCAGGGTTCTCTTCGGGCGACTCCAAGCGGATATGTACGGTGCGCCGGGCGGTGTCCGCTAGCAGCACCACGTTGTTGCCAGTGGCCCACCACGTAGCGAATAGCGGCACGTTGGAAGCCATTTCGGACGCGCCGAGAATCCGATCCGACCAGCTTGTCGCCGTCAACGCGGCGTCGAGGCTGGCGCCGCCCAACGTGGAGGGTACGTTGTCGATCAAGATAAGCGGTTCGCCCGCCAGCGCCAGCGCGGTAATCCGCTTGCGGAATTCGTCGTCGTTGCGTGGAAGGCTCATCCGCGCCGCTTCGCGGCCCATACTGATTTCGGCCGACACGTCAACGAGTAACGACTTGCCCGATCCGCGGACGTTGCCGTCGGCCAAGAATAGCGGCGCGGGGCCGTGGTAGGCGTAGCGGGCGAACGGCGTCAGCAGGCCGGCCAACCATGCGGCTCTGTGCGCCGGCTTGGCAAACGGGAAATCCTCGACGACCTCCAGCAACATATCGCGAGCCCGCTCGGCGTCGCCCAGCGTCGGGCGTTTGGGTACTGAAGGAAAATGCGAGTTGCCCCGCAGGACGATGCCTGTGGCCGAGTCGTATCCGGGCCGATCCAAGACGGAGCCGTCGGCCCGCAACACCGGAACCTCGACGACGGCGGTCAGCGGCTTGATGTTCGGCCACTGCCCGCGGGCCTCGACGGCGTTGACGACCCACTGAGGCGGATGGCAGACTTCCCGCTCGTTGTCGCCGGTCGGCCGCCACCAGACCGCGCCCTCCGCCAAGTGTTCGCGGATACGTGCGGAACGCATGACGGCAATGCGTGGGGCGTCCGGCGGCCGGGCGATACCGCGCGGCGGCTCGGCGCCCTCGACGATCTGGACGATGCTTCCGCCCCGCTGGTAGACGTTTTCACGGCCGGAGAGAACGTCAACCGCTTCGGTCACTACGCGGGCTTCGTCGGTCCCGATTTCGATCTCGCGTTGCGGCTTCGGGTGTTCTGGCCGTTTCGACCTTGCCTCTGCCTGCGCGACGGTCAAGAGTGTGGCAGTCCCGGCCAACGCGGCGGAGTTGACCACCTCACTGCGCCGCGTTGACCGTCGGTAGCCGCGCCGCGTGCTGGTTGTCATACTGTCTCCTCGTCGGTTGGCATTTCAGAAACGATGTTCCGCAACGATGCCCAGGCTCGCTGGCGCACGCCGGCCAGGAATGCGGCATCCTGCTTCTCTTCGTCCAGTTCATGGTTGAACGCCCTGCGGTCGATTACGCTGTCGATGGTCTGCTGTAGAAGGTGCTGTAGAACCTTGACCGGCAGAGCCTCCAATTCCCAAACATACTCGCCGTACTTCTGGACGAAAGCCTCGTACTTGCCCCGACGTTTCTTCCCCTTTGTCGTCCCCTTCTTTGCCTTCATGGACCGCGGCAACCTGTTCTTTTCGATCTGCTCGGCAGTCAACGCGACCTGAACCGCGCTAAGGTTCTCGATCCCGAAGTCGTCTCGCATACTGCGTGCGAAACTCTCTGCGATTGACCTGCCGTCGGGATCAAAATCGCTGAGCAGCAGGATCAGGAGTCGTTCTTTGCCGGATTTCTGGAAACGCACGGCCATATCGTGCCGCGGCGGTGCGCTGCAATAACCCCGGCCCAGCGTCATCGGAATGCAGTATTTCCCAGCGATTGGCTCAATAACCCCCTGGAGTGCCACTTTCTCGCAAGCAATTTCGACGTGCAGTGATTGGCTCTGCATTAGGTTGCGCCAGTAGCCACGGCAGAAACCGTCCAGTTCAGTTTGCAGGTACTGCTGCGTATTCGGGTAGACGGCCCACGTCACCACCGGACGCGATTCGTCGATAACCAGTTCCCAGGGGATCAGCCCGGCGATGCGTGCGCGAGTGAGTAGATCGGACAGCGCTCTCGTACTTCTCCGATCATTGTCGTACTTTGAGTCCGACTTGCTGGCATGGATCAGAGGATGGGTGCTAAGCAAGTTGTAGTGGATCGCCCGTTCAGAGATGGACTCTACCCCAGCCTTTTTTATCTCGTCGATTACCCGCGTGATCTCGTGCAGAAACGGCTGCTTGGCCTTGCTGATTTGGCAGCGCTTCTTGCGGGCCGGCAATACCATTTCCTCGACTTTGATCGTTGCCTTCTTGTGGCGGTGCGCGATCAGCGACCTGTAGGCGTGCTCGGGATTGATCGACGCCACTTCCTCGCGCACTATCTCGTCGCGCGTCTTGATCCGCTGCTGATTGCATTCGCGCAGCAGGATTATGAACTGATCGTGATCGCGGTCCTTGTAGATCGGCTCGCGGCGGCACGGGACTTCCGTCAGGCCCGCCAGACGAGCCGCCGCGTAGCGACGGTGCCCAGAGCATATCCAATCGTCAAGGGTGACGATCAACGGCTCGCGCACGCCGTTCTGTCGCATACTTGCCGCCATTTCAATGATGGCGGGGTCGTCGGGATCGACCGGCCTGTAGAGGGCCTCGTTTTCTGGCGACGGCCGGATGTTGTCTAGCGGCAGAACTTGAACTTGATCGAGTCTTCCGTTCTCGCCGGGGGCGACCGTGGCCTTCATGCACTTCCTCGCCATCGGTGATGCTTGTCGATCAGCAGCTTGGCGACGCCTCGAACCGCGTCGCTTCGCTGAGCGTTTGGTGCTGCGGGAAAGGGTGCGATTGGTCTTGCGAGTCATCGGCCGGTTCCCCTCAAGCTGCGTACCGAAGGGCAGCCGTCCGCTTCCCAGGATTCAAGCGAAGCCAACGACCAGCGGACCAGGCGGCCAAAGCGCGTCGGCTGCGGCGCGCGGCCGGAGTCAACGAGCCGCAGCCAGTGTCGCCAGGAAACGCCGTAGCGGGCGGCGCAGTCCTTGGCATCGAGATACTTCTTGGCCGAAGCGTCGGCCGGCGCGAGAACAGCGGACATCGCAGATACTCCGTTTCGATTCGCGGCCAGCAAACTGCCCGCCGCATGAAGGCGAGTATCCGCAATGATGCGGAAGGAATAATTCGGGCAACTTCTTCCGTCGATTTATTCCGTCGCGTGTCACTAATTGCCTCGCGTTTTTCCGAACGGCTAGCGCATGAAAAGAGCGCTGGAATAAATCCAGCGCTCTTGACGTGGTTCCGCGACGCGAATTATTCCGACGCTTTCGTGTCGCGTCGCTTGCGTTCGCGGTCGATAGCGAGTTTCACGTCCCGCCTTTCTATCTTGAGTTCCCGAGCGAGATCGGCGAACTTCTTGTAGTTCCCCGTCTGCCAGGCATCGAAAACCCGTGCATCAGCCTTCGGGTCGGTATCCTGCGGCCGACCGCGGCGTGTGCCGGTGTTCCTCGTGCTGCTCTCGCCGTTTTCCCCGCCTCGTCCCTGCTTGTCCAGCGGCGGGGGTACTGTGTCGTTATTGGCAAGGCGATCAGCTTCGCCTTCAATCGCATCGGCAACCAAGGAGCACGCTCTCTGAAAAAACGCCAACTGGTTCTCGCCAGGCATCATCGGTACGAGCACGGTAACGGTTTCCTCCCAGACGCCGCACTTGAGATCCCACGGCGGGCTAAGCGGAGCGTTCTCGCGCTGCCAGCGGATTGGCAGCGAGAGTCCAGCGTGGTCTGCGAAAGCGCCGAGATCGATGGCTTCCAGAATAAGAGCGCCGCCTGCACGGCCAAGCGTCAGAGGCGTATCATCTTTTCGTAAGATGCGCAACTGGGCGGCGATTTGCCGAAGACGATCACAGGACGAAGATTGCAGCACGATTCTCGCCTTTCCCGGGTCGGCCCGAGCCGGCCGGGGCGAATGGCAAGCAAGTCCCCACGCCAGCCCGAGCCGCTTGGTTGCCCAGGTGGCCACCCGGCACAACCCTCCCGATGATCCTACTTTATCCGCCGCGCCGGCTGGAGGCGTGGTCGATCAGCGTTACAGCCTTGAGGAGTTGTTCGACCGGATGATGGGAACTGGCTGCACGATGCCGGCGTAGGGTCAGATAACGCGCGACGCTAGTTCACTCACCGGTGTTGGGTGATTCTGAGGGTGCTGTCTTCTTTTCCTTTTTTGCGTAGTATGCCAGCATCGACGCATGGGTTATCAAGGGAAGGGTGAGGGGAGGCAGGCTGAGCCGCCCGACAGTGGACTGAACGTATTCCCTCCAATACGGCCATGCATTATAGACGCCAGTCATCTTCCCGAATGCAGTAGCGATTTCACCGCTAACTAAGCCAACAGGCGACTTAGGAATCGCGTATTCCAGGATGAATTCGGCCTTGATGTTCACGAGATCATCCGCGGACATTGCTACAAATACATGAACCGCGAGTGTTTCTTTCTCCTGATCTGCGGTAGCTGTTGCGTCAAAGGTATGATGGATGGGGCAAGTAGTGGGAACCTCGTGAAGATTCGATTCAATAGACGATCGCAGAAGTCGAATCTGTTTAAGGTGCGCCAACGGCGCAAGAACCACAGCCAAGTCCGCGAGCGACGGTTGTCTTGCAGCAACTTCCATCGAAATACTCAGTCACCAACTCATACCCGTTTCTACAACGCAAGACACAAGAACGCTGCCTCGCGCGCCGGAGGCCCCCGTGACGTTTCCACGAGCATTTCAAGATCGAACCCAGGAACTGTTACGGCCGAATCGACGACCGAATCCGAATCTGGCACGTCATTCTCTTCCTGATAATACGTGAATTGGCTCCAGGAAGCGAGTTCGCCATGCGGCAGAGTGGTCTCAACCGCTTCTGAACCGAGCTGTCTCGCCTCTTCGCGCTCGAAGAACAGTTCCATCAATCTGTTTGAAGCGCGAGACTGAATGTACGTTCCACTCAGCCAACGTGAAATCGTTTCTGGGGCCACGCAAATTCGTTCGCCAAACTCCTTCTGCGTCAGATCAAGGCGTCCAAGTCGTCGGCGGATTTCTTGTGGCGACAAGAGTCCCAGGTGTCTTCGCAATCCGTCTGAAATCTGCTCGTCTGTGGTATTGTCGAAAAGAACATCGCCACAGGATCGGCACTTGAGAACTCGCAGACGGGCGATTGCAAAGGTGTGAAGAGAGCCATCATGTTTGACACGAGCGGTGTAGGGGATAACATCCGGGTAGACCTCGATCACCCCACACTCGTGGCACCGCTCTGGAGATTGGCTATCGTGCATACTCATGGAGTTCTTGTACCCCAGGGTTCACCCGGATTGACTGGCTTAATGCGGACGACCCGAATGCTTGCATCGTCCTCGGTTGCCCCGGGCTCGAAGACGGTTTCGATATAGACCCGCTGGCCGTCAATTGGAATCCGAAAGTCGTAGTGGTAACGATAACGGTCACGGTACTCGGGGCGGCTCTCCTCGGTTTGGTCAACTTCGTTACGATGCGCGTGCAGTAGAATCTCTATTGATCGTTGGGTGTGATTGCTCAGGTGTTCGCGTAGCGTTTCTGCCGCTTGTTGCTTCCATTTGACGAGGCCGCCGAATCGGCCGCATTGCTCCAGAACGGCCTTGTACCTACCCAATTCATCGGAGTCGTCACCCCTCAGAGGTTCCATTGAGTACCTCCGAGGGCGCGTATGCTAAGCTGCACGAATGCGCGCTAGCAATGAAGTATAAACCAAGGATTGACATATATCAAGTCGGTTCTCACAGAAAATCCCGTGAGGGATTTCTCTAACCTAATGGCTACGAAAGTATACCACTTCCGGTCGGATTATGGCAACAATTCCAATTATCCTGCCTCAAATACTACGTGTGCTTGGTTATGTCCAACCATATAGAAGGATATTGCCACCGAGGACCGTCTAGTTCTAATTGGGGATGGTGATGGTAGCGCCGTGTTCGCCCGACTCCACCTGACCGCGCCTTGTGTCACCGTGCGAACGGTTCACTGGCCAGTTCCTCCGCGACCGGCTAAGCTGGCGTCTTTCGGGATTGGCCCTCACGGGAAGATTGGGAATGCCAACGCTGGATTGGATCGGGAAGAAGGCGGTGGTGAACCATCATCGGGAGGTTCCCTACCACCTGCTGAAATGCGACCGAGAGCTATCGGTAGGCGACCCGGGCAGCGGGAACCTGTTGGTCCAGGGGGACAACCTGCTTGCGCTGAAGGCCCTACTGCCCTACTACGCCGGCCGGGTCAAGTGCATCTACATCGACCCGCCCTACAACACGGGCAACGAGAACTGGGTTTACAACGATGCCGTCAACAGCCCGGAAATCCGCAAGTGGCTGGGCAAGGTGGTCGGGGCAGAGGCCGAAGACCTGTCCCGCCATGACAAGTGGCTTTGCATGATGTACCCGCGGTTGGCCCTCTTGAGAGACTTTCTCCGGGAGGATGGCGCGCTCTTTGTCTCGATTGATGACAATGAAGGGCATTACTGCAAGGCTCTGTTCGACGAGGTCTTTGGCCGGCGTAACTTCGTTGCCAGTGTGATCTGGCAACGGCTCCACGCCCGGAACAATTCCGCAAAGCACTTTTCGGCGGACCATGAGTTCGTTCTTGTCTACGCCAAGAACGCAGATCGGTGGTCTCGCCATAAGGTTCCGCGTTCGGAGGCAAGTGACTCTGATTTTTGGAATCCCGACGACGACCCGCGGGGCGACTGGCGACGATCTGATCTTACTGCGTCAAAGCCATACGCAGACGGAAAATACTCTGTGGTAGGGCCACACGGCGAATCGTTTGAGCCACGCGCAAACCGGTGGTGGAGTATCTCCAGAGAGACGTTCGAGGAGTTGCGTGTCGATAATCGCATTTGGTGGGGCAAGAAGGGTACAACCTTCCCGTTTCGGAAGCGGTTCCGATCTGAACTTGGCGAGCTTGTGCCAACGACGATTTGGCTGAACGAGGAAGTTGGCAATAATCGTGAAGCCAAGCAGGAAATCAACCGACTGTTTGGCGAGGACACTTTCCCGACGCCAAAGCCAGAGAGATTGATTCAGCGTGTTCTCCGAATCGCAACTGATACTGACGATTTGGTCATGGACTCCTTTGCCGGTTCGGGTACGACGGGTGCCGTTGCTCACAAAATGGGTCGGCGATGGATAATGGTCGAAATGGCTGAGCACTGCCGCACGCACATTGCGACTCGGCTGACGAAGGTCGTCGAAGGGGAGGAAGGGGGAATCAGCCGCGTCGTCGGCTGGCAAGGCGGGGGTGGGTTCCGATTCTGCAAGCTGGGCAATACGCTTTTCGATGGGGCGGGTAGCATCGCCGGCGAAGTCCGGTTCGGCGAACTTGCCGCCCACGTCTATTTTGCCGCAACCGGCGAACCGCTCCCCAAACGCAAGAACGGCAAGACGCCTCTGTTGGGCGTCCACAACGGCAAGGCGGTCTACCTGCTTTTCAACGGTATCCTTGGCGACCGAAGCCCGGGTAGCGGCAACGTGCTGACCAACGCCGTTCTGAGGGCATTGCCGGCGCACGATGGGCCGCGAATCATCTACGGCGAAGGCAGCCGGTTGGGCGCGGCCCGGCTGAAGCGCGAAGGAATCGTCTTCAAGCAGATACCCTACGGAATCAAGGTATCCTGACCATGCTAGAATTGCGGGACTATCAGCGGCGGAGTCTGGACGCCCTGGAAAGCTACCTTCGGCTGACCGTCCAGCACGGCGCGAAAATGGCTTTCCTCCACCAGACGGAGCGCCCGTATCGGGCCGTCCCGCAACTGCCGGCCCTGCCCTACGTCTGTCTGCGCGTGCCGACCGGCGGCGGCAAGACCCTCATGGCCTGTCACGCCCTGGGAATCGTGACGAAGGAATACCTGCAAGCGGAACGCGCGGTCTGCCTTTGGCTGGTTCCGTCGAATGCGATCCGGGAGCAGACCTTAGCCGCGCTGCGGGACCGTCAGCACCCTTACCGCCAAGCGGTTGACGCGCATTTCGGCGGGCTGGTCACGGTCATGGACCTGGCCGAAGCCCTGTACGTCACGCGCGGCACGCTGGCGGGCGAAACGTGCATCATCGTCGCCACCCTGGCCGCGCTGCGCGTGGAAGACACCGAAGGCCGCAAGGTCTATGAGACGGCGGGTGTGTTAATGGATCATTTCAGCGGGCTGTCGGCCGAACTGGAGGCGCTGCTTGAAAGGAACGGCAACGGCGTAGTCCCCAAGTCATTGTGCAACGTGCTGCGGTTGTGGCGGCCCGTGGTCATCATGGACGAAGCCCACAACGCGCGGACCCAGCTCTCCTTCGATACGCTCGCCCGGTTCAATCCATCGTGCATTGTCGAGTTCACGGCAACGCCAGAGACTACTCATAACCCCGAGCGGGAGAAGTTTGCCAGCAACATCTTGCACCATGTTTCGGCGGCCGAATTGAAGGCCGAAGATATGGTCAAGCTGCCGATCAAACTGGAAACGCGGTCGGAATGGAAAGAGGTTGTGGCCGAAGCCCTGAGAACGCAACGGACGCTGGAGGCCCTGGCAGTCGAGGAAGAAAGGCAGACCGGGGAGTATATCCGGCCGATTGTACTCTTGCAGGCGCAGCCAAGGCATAAGGACGAGGAACCCCTGACGGTCGAGGTAGTGCGACAATCGCTACTTGAGGACTTTCACATCCCCGAAGAGCAGATTGCCGTTGTAGCCAATCAGACGCGGGAACTGACCGACGTTGACCTGTTTGCCCGCGATTGCCCGATTCGGTTCATTGTGACGCAGAAGGCACTCGCAGAGGGGTGGGATTGCTCATTCGCCTATGTACTCTGTTCCGTGGCGGAACTTGCATCGACCCGAGCCGTGGAACAGATCCTTGGGCGGGTCTTGCGATTGCCGCGGGCCACGCGCAAGCGGCACGCGGAGTTGAACTGCGCTTACGCCCTGGCGGCTTCCCAGCGGTTTATCGAGGCGGCAACGTCGTTGAAAGACGCGCTGATTGAAAACGGCTTCCAGCGGATGGAGGCCGAGCTATTCGTCTCGGGTGAGGAAGCGCAACCGACGTTCTTCGGGGAGGGCACCCTCTTCTTTGAGGCCGCACAGGTAGTGTCCGAAGCGCCCGACCTGACCCGGTTGCCGGGCGGACTACGCGAGCGCGTGACCTTCGACCCGCAGACCAGCACGCTGACCGCAACGCGGGCGCTAACGGAAGAAGACCGGATTGCGCTGGAGCAGTGCTTTACCACGCCCGAAGCGCGGCAGGCCGTCGCAAGGCTCTATCACGCTTCGCATGGTCGGCTGGTCGGAGCCGAGCCGATACCGACAGACCGCGGGCCGTTCCGGGTGCCGATGCTGGCAATCCGGGTGGACGGCCAACTTGAACTATTCGACGAGGGGCATTTCCTTGACGCCGCGTGGCGGTTGTCGGAGTGCGACGCCGGCTTGACGGAGGCCGACTTCCCATCCGAGTATGTCAGCGGCACGACGGGCGAAATCGACGTAACCGACCAAGGCAAGGTGGAGGTCCACTTCGTAGACCAGATTCACCGGCAACTGCGCCTCTTGGGCGTGGAACCCGGTTGGGACGTGGCGGGCTTGACGAACTGGCTGGACCGGCAGATTCCGCACCCGGACATTACCCGGACGGAATCGACACTGTTCATTCATCGCGTTCTAACCGGGCTGATCGAATCGCGCGGCCTGACGGTCGAGCAATTGGCCGGCCAGAAGTTCCGCCTTCGCACGCCGATTGCGGACAAGATCGACCGACACCGGCGGGCGGCGGCGGTGCAAACCTTCCAACGAGCCCTATTCTCTGCTGAGGCCGCGGAAATCGAAGTCGGCCCCGCAGTCTGCTTCGATTACTCGGAAGATCGGTATGCGCCGAACTGGTATTACGACGGGGCCTACAGGTTCCGCAAGCACTTCTTCCCGCTTGTCGGCGAACTGAAGGGCGACGGGGAGGAATACGAGTGCGCCGTCTTCCTCGACCAGCTTGACGCCGTGCAACACTGGGTCCGCAACCTCGACCGTCGGCCCGATTCTTCATTCTGGCTGCAAACCTCTACCGACAAGTTCTACCCCGATCTTGTCGCGCTGCTCACCGATGGGCGGATTCTGGCAGTGGAGTCCAAAGGGGAACACCTATGGAGCAACGACGATTCCAAGGAGAAGCGCAAGGTAGGCGAGCTGTGGGCTGACCGGAGCAACGGGCAATGCCTCTTTGTCATGCCCAAGGGAACCGACTGGGACGCCATCCGGGCCAAGCTCACTTGAGCGTGCAGATGCTGCCATGCCAGCATAGCCCAGTCTACCATGCGATTATGTCGATCGCGCTTCAGCCGCAAGTCCCGCGCCTACGCCTCGCAGGTCTCGGAGTCCATCACGCCGGCAGTCCCGGCCTGACCGTTTCCGCCGTTGTGCAGGGGGCAGCCCTTGGTGAGCGCCGTGACGCGCGTCGGTTGCGTAGAGCTAGCCGGGCGATTCAGTGGCTGGCGGTGTGCCGGCCGCGGCCAACCTCACCCGGGCAAGTTGCAGTCGCTCGTCAACCTCTTGTATTTCTTCGCGGGTCAACGGCTCGCCGGTCAGTGTCTCAAGAAGCGCGGAAAGTGTCGTGCCGCAAATGCGATCTCCCTTGAGCAGCACCAGCTTGTTCTCGGCTTGCTGTTCCGCCATTGCGATCTCCTCACCGTGCTTACCTGTCCTGTGGCTTCCGCGGCGAACCAACGATCACGAATGGCCCGGAATCGGTCGGCGACTCCTCGACCGTGAACCCCAGTTCGCGCATGCGCCGCAATTTCGCGTTCATAATGCTCTCGGGCGACGGGTCGGTCGGTGCCGGCGGCGTCGCTGATGAATCGGCCTTCACTTGGTTCTGCTCACGCTCCATGACTTTCACCTCGGAGTTCGGTGCTGTCCCGGATTTCTCACGGTCGAAGTCGGGGCGGACACTTGTCCGGCTTCCCCTCTTCAATCTACCGGCCATCGCCGGCTGCGTGAAGGCCCAGCCGCCGCTTCTGTCACCGCCACCGTCGCCAAGCGACGGCAAGTAGGCCGAATACACCCATGCCAAGCAGGCTGAGCGTGGACGGCTCGGGTACGACCCCGTACACGTACACCGATCCGGCAGAGGGTGCGCCATAGCCGTCATACGGGCTGCCCACCAAGAGGTTACTTCCCTGCACGGTGAGGCTGAACCCAAAGATGTCGCCTTCGGGCGTCGGGTCCGTCAGCGTTTGCAGCAAATTGCCGGTCGCGGCGTCGAAGATGAACGCCGCACCACCGTCAGGCGAAGCGGCGTCAGACAGATACGCCCCGATGACCACTTTGTCGCCAAGTCCCACGCTGTTGGCGAACTCCGCTGCCGAATCCGCCAACGGATAAAGGTACGTTTGCAGCAGCGCACCCGTTTGGGCGTCACACAGATAGACGGCCTTTTCGCCGTGGGCTGCTATTTGGCCGCTGCCTGAGATAAGCGGGTTGCTCCCCTGGGATGCAACGAAACGTCCGAAGCGTTCGTCCGTAGCAGGTTGTGGAGCCGAGAAAGTCCGCATGTAGCCGCCTGCTGAATCAAACAGGTACGCGGCTCCGCTTCTTGGGGCACCGAGGTTGGTTCGTTCAGCACCCACCAAGATGTTGTTTCCCACCGCGCCAACCATGCCTCCAAACTCGTCCCCTGCTGCCGGCGAGGGAGCATGGATTCGGCTGAGGAAAGCGCCCGTCTGCACGCTGTAAAGATAGACGGCTCCCGCGCCGTTACCGTAGGTGTTGTCGTAACGAGCGCTGATGGCGATGGTGTCGTTTGTCGCGGTAGCGCGCCAGCCGAACCAGTCGCCGGTGCGCTGGTTCGGATTCTGGAAAGAACGCAGCAGGTTCCCGTTGTTTGTATCGAAGAGATAGCCGATGGTGCTGTCGGGATATGTAGGGTCTTTTCCGAAGATCAGGGCGTTGTTCCCGACGGCCACGATGTTATCGCCGAAGCGACCGTTGGCAAATGGTGTGGGCGCGTGGAAGGTCCGCAACAGAGTCCCTGAAGCACCGAAGAGGTACGCCGCGCCCGCGTCTGTTCCAAAGGCATCGGAAGCCGATGCACCTACCATGACGTTGCTGCCAATCACGGCCACACTGCCACCAAAGGCATCGCCTGCGTGGGGGTCGGGGTTTCGATAGGCGTGGACTACGCTATAGAGTGGCTGGTCTGCGTGCGCTACGCCTGCGAGAAGAGCCAAGCAGGCCGCGATGCCGCCGCAGGAACAGGCGACTGCCCGCCCCATCTTCCGCGTCTTCTGCCGTCGCAGCGCATAGGCAAGCAGTCCCACACCACCCATGCCCAGCAGGACGAAGGTTGAGGGCTCAGGGACGGCGGCGGGCACGAAGACAATATCCGCTAGAAACCTGCCAGTTTCCGCCAAGTTCGCTGGGTTGGCTCCGGCTAGCGTAGACGCGCGGACGACACCGCCAGTCTCAGTCCAGTACATTACGCCGCCGTCCACGTCCAACGCTGGACCGGCCGGGCTAGACGCCCCGGTCACTAGAGTCTGAGAGTTTGTACCGTTGAGATTCGCCTGTCGGATTTCGTTGTTCAGTATGTCCGCCCAGTAGAGCTTCCCGTGAACAAGGTCCAAGGCGATCCCGTCGGGCCTTCCTCCGCTTATCAGGAGTTCGACACCTGTGCCGTTCAAGTTCGCGCGATGAATATCGTTTGGGCCGGAACCCCGGTTCTGTGTCCAGTAGACCTTAGCACTACCTGCATCTATCGCCAGGTGCCGCGGATTCTGTAACCCGCTGAGTACGGTTTCGATTCCAGAACCATCCAGGTTCGCTCGCCACATCTTCCCCAGGTCACGATCTACCCAGTAGAGCTTGTGGCCTGCTGTGTCGAGGGCCACGCCCCAGATGGCATTACCAACAGCGGCCCCCTCTCGAATGACGTTCTCCAGACCCGTGCCATCGAAATTGGCTCTCTGTATTCCTCCGCCAGCCCAGTAGATTTTCTGCGCGTCCGCATCCACCGCCAGTTGACTGATTCCAGCTAAACGAACCCCGCCGGGCCATTCCCGCAGAAGTTCCTCTGCATGAGAACCATCCGAGTCGGCTCGCCACAGGACGCCCAGGCTATAGCTGTCATATCCGCCGAAAAAAATCACCGCTTCGGCACGCTGAGCATTGAGCAAGAGGACAACCGCTGCCAATGAGAATAAGCGCCTCATGTTTTCCCCTTTCGTTGAACATGCGCAGAATCTCCCACACAAGAATTGCCAGATGAAGACGCACCCTAAGAGGAGATGAACCGAAGTAGGATGCGAACGCTGCCTCGTAGTATAGGCCGGCAGGGGGGTGACATTGGGCTATGGTAGATGCCCTGCACCGACCTGTCAACGGTTTCTTGGCTCACCCCCCCAAGAAATGCGAGGTGGGCGACTGTCGGGAACCGATGGGCTGACAGAGAAGGCCGCCGCGTTGCGGCAGCGGCCCGCGATGTGACGGAATGGCGTTCAATCGCCTGGCGGCAATAGACAGCGAACTGGACGCCGGCGAGGCAGAGCGATCTGAACTGGGGTGCTCACCAGTCGTCCTGATGGTCGGTGGCCTGCTCAGCGGTGAGTTCGTCCACAGCTTCTTCCTCCGGCAAGGAGCCAGTTGCTCGCAACTCCGCCTCGGACAATGGGAGCCCAAGATTCCGCTCGATCCAATCGGAGTCGATCACCCTGGCTTGCCGCCCCTCCTCGACGTGCTGCACAAGCCGAAAGAACAGGTCTCCCCGGCCGTTCCCGTCGGCCAGCGCCTTCTCGCCGATTAGGTGTCGCGTCAACCACTCTCGGGCGCGTGCGTTTCCGGCCTTTGCGTCGCTGCAAGCACGTTCGCAGATTGCCGTCCAATCAGAGAGCGTCACCGTGGTTCGCAGGGTCTCCAAGTACGACGCCTCTGTCTCTCGCGGTGGGCGGCCGGGGCCACCGGCGTTGCCGATGCCGAATCGGCCATCCGAGGTTCTGCTCATGGTTCCTCTCTCCGTTTATTGGCCGTCTAAACGGCTTGCCGTTTTGACCATCGCCACGATGCCCGCGCGGATGGCGTCGGGCAGGTCGGCCCACGCCTCGACCAGCGCGGCCAGATCGGGCGATTCCCGCCCCAGAAGCGCCACACAGAACGCCACACGCTCCGCGGGTGTTTCTGCAACTACTTGCCGTTGCGGCAGTTCGGCCGAATCGCAAACGGTCTTCAAAATCGTCGGGACGCACGTACCGCGTGCGTCCGGTGGGTTCGATTCCCATGCACTTCCGCCAATTTGTTTTCCTCGTTGCCCCCGGCCTTTTCTTGCGCGTGCGGCGGCAAGTTCTGGTATAATCAGGTTCGGATGGCTCTCGGGTAATGTGCGACCGTTGGGGGGCGATGTCCTGAT
>Ga0233425_10003589_pt1 | contig 27853 bp, 27 predicted proteins | sample Watercolumn_Towu_2_FD_181712 | JGI IMG/M metagenome (GOLD analysis project Ga0233425, IMG submission 181712) | Freshwater microbial communities from Lake Towuti, South Sulawesi, Indonesia - Watercolumn_Towuti2014_140_MG | ecosystem: Environmental > Aquatic > Freshwater > Lake | place...
CCCAGCAATCAGCTGGTCGAGCAGTTCATCGTTAATGGCCATTGTTTTCTCCTGGTTGGGGGTGGCGGTCCGTCTACCCCTTCATGGCCATTTACACAATCTATTTTACACCCTCGCCAATAGTGCTACGTTCCTCTAGTTCAAGATTTGTGATGTCCGAATCGACCTCAAGTTTGACTTCTTCTTTGTTGGTGGCCTGCACTGACTTCTGCGGAATGCCTATAGTACGCTCTTGTACTTCCAGGTCTTTAATGTCTGAAAATATTTGAGCCTCTACGGCGGGAAGTTTCTCATCGTTGAGTGCAGTAGAATCGGACCTTCTCGGAACGCCAATAGTGCGCTCTTCCATTTCCAAATCTGAAATATCGACCATCATCCCAGGTGTCTCTCTGATATGGGCTCTGAAAAATACATTCGACGGAGTGACCCCTCCTCAACTGGAGAAAATGCGGCTTCTTGAAAAAGTTGCCTAGCAAGGCGCCATTTTTTTTGACACCTAGAGCATCAGTGTGCTACCGCACCTCCACCCCTTTCTCCCGAAGATGCGTCTTCACCGAGGAAATGGGCACCTCCTGCCGGTGGAAGATCCCCGCAGCCAGCGCCGCATCGGCCTTGGTCCCGGCAAAGACCTCGCTGAAATGCTCGACGCAACCCGCGCCACTGGAGGCGATCAACGGGACCGAGACGTTGTTGCGGATCAGGTTTGTCAACTCCAGGTCGAAGCCTGAGTTAGTGCCGTCCTTGTTAATGCAGTTCAGCAGAATCTCGCCAGCGTCAAGGCTTTCGTACACCTGCGCCAGGGTCAGGGCGTCCAGGTCGCGGCCTTATCTTCCGCCCTTCGCCGTGCGCTGGTATCATTTATTCTGTAATCCAGTGCTGGCCGTCGGATTGGCTGCATACCTGGTTACGGCCTTGATCTTTGGCGCGATAGAGGGCCTGATCCGCGCGTTGGACGAGCTGGTCAGCCTGGGTCGTGGTAAGCTCGGCGGGGCTGGCGGCGACCACTCCGAGGCTTGCGGTAATGTGAAGGGAGCTCCCGTCTCCCAAGGAGATAGTTTGGGACTCGGTCAGCGCCCGCAACTTTTCGGCCATGGCCATGGCCCCGGCCTCGTCAGTCTCCGGGAGTAACAGGATGAACTCTTCGCCGCCGTAGCGGGCCGCGGTATCGCTTTGCCGGGTGTTTGCCGCCAGGATGCTGGCAAAGTGTTTGAGTACCTGGTCGCCGGTCTGGTGGCCATAGTTGTCATTGACCTGTTTGAAGAAGTCAAGATCGATCAGGATGCAGGCTAGTGACCGGCCGTAGCGTCTGGCGCGGGCCAGTTCATTCTCGAACCGGAGGAAGAAGTGGCGACGGTTGTAGAGCCCTGTCAGCCCATCTCGTTCGGCCATCTCCCGGACTTGACGCTGGGCCTCGGCTAACGAGCGGCTCAGGCGGATGATGAAGAAGTAGACCATGCCGAGGAGTGTGGCCAATGTGGCGACAAACAGGCAGGCAACGATGATGCCGTTGATTCGCAGCGCTCGTTCCACCTCGGCGATGGGGAAGCGGACGCTGATCCCTCCTCGCACGTCGCCGACCCGGTAGCCCTGATCGGCGTGGCAGGTCAGGCAGGAGTCTTCCACCATCAGCGGCGCCATATAGCGGAACTGCCGGTTCCGGCCCTCCCCCGTCTTGCTGAAGACCTCGGGAACCCCTCGTTCGAAGGCCTCAAGGGCAGAACGCTCGAAGTCGTCTGGGGCGTTGTCAGGGTTTCGCGGCTTGAGGCTCGTGATGTGAAACTGGTAGCGGCCATCCTGATCTGCCAGCACCGAAATTTCACGAGTCATGAGGGCCGGATTCTTTTTCGTGAAGACCCGGCCGTCGATGGTCGTAATGTCCGGGTTCTTGAGGTATGGGTTGGACACTACGCCGGGTTTCTTCTCCACATAGACTCCGCCGAACGAGGCGTTCCAGCGCCGTGTGAGGACGATGTTGGTGAAGTGCCCCCGGGCCTGGCTCAGGAGGTCGGACTCGATAAGTCGTTTGTTGCTCAGAAAGAGGCCAAGGAACAGGCTGAGGACAAAGAGAAGGATGATCAGGCTGACGTTCCAGACGAACGAGAGCCAGATGCGTTTGTCCTTGATTTCATAGTGAATGACGGTCATCTCGTCGCCAGAGTTCGTTGCCGCAGGGATGGAGGTTATCTTATTTCCACCCCGTATTATTGATCAAGGGGACTCTCTTTCGTGCTATCCCAGAATTGTCTTGCCTTTTGCAGGGAAGTTTTCTTCCCAGTCAGAGTTTTGTTGATTTCGTTTGGGGAGGCAGGATGAGAGTTGCTGGTTCCCGTGCAGGGGCCGACACGATGTCCCGCAAGTGGCATCGCAGATGAGGCGTCCGTGTTATTGTCCGCAGCGAGCGACTTGATAGAGCCTGTGAAGTTGTCACCATGAAAGGTGATGTCGCCTTCCCCCTTTATTTTGTTGCCGCCTTTAAAACAAACGACATGCCAACGAGCTGTGTTGTCTGAAAATTCCTGTTTTTTGATCTTGCACTTTTGAAACTGTTTTGGGTCCGGTTGAGGGATAGGGGCGTTTCGAGTCAGGCATTCCTGCCAGCGTGATGGCTGTATCTCTTCATTGTCATTGCTGGGAGAGCCAAGAGTTATTTCCCATTCCCCGGTAACCATATCGATTTCAGCCAAAGACGCAACCGGAATCGACATTAGCACCGCCATGGCAAGGGTCACCCCTTGTGCCGAGATGCATTTCATAGCTTTTCCGTTGGGCAACCCTGTCCAGTCAAGACGGATGAAGGCCGGGGTATCTCAGTTCATACCTTCAAGTTTCACCTGCTTGCAGGCTCATGTGCAGTCTTTTTTACCGCACCTCCACCCTTTTCTCCCTGAGATGCGTCTTCACCGAGGAAATGGGCACCTCCTGCCGGTGAAAGATCCCCGCAGCCAGCGCCGCATCGGCCTTGGTCCCGGCAAAGACTTCGCTGAAATGCTCCACGCAACCCGCGCCACTGGAGGCGATCACCGGGATCGAGACGTTGTTGCGGATCAGGCTGATCAACTCCAGGTCAAAGCCTGAGTTAGTGCCGTCCTTGTCGATGCAGTTCAGCAGAATCTCCCCAGCGCCAAGGCTTTCGCACACCTGTGCCAGGGTCAGGGCGTCCAGGTCCCGGCCTTCCCTCCCGCCTTTTACCGTACACTGGTACCAACAATAGACCTCACCGTTGGGGCCGGGGAATGCCGTTTTGATGGTGTTCCTGGCCGGATCAGGCTCCGCGCAGTACACCCGCCTGGGGTCAACCGAGATCACCACCGCCTGGTTGCCGTAAACGTGAGAGATCTGCTCGATGGAGCTTGTTCCCGATTTGCCATTCTTGATCACCTCTTCCACCGCCAAGACGGCGTCGCTACCGATGGAGATCTTGTCGGCCCCGGAGCGGAAATACTCGGCTGCCACATCCAGCGACGAGTAGTGCTGGCCGTCCGAGGCGGTGTACTCGCGGATGCCGCCGCCGATGGTGAGCGGCACGAAGACCTGCTCCGAGGTGCGGCGCAGGACCTCGATCATCGGCTGGTCCTTGAGGGGGAAGGCGCGGAAGGCGGTGATGTTCAGGAAGGTGACCTCGTCCGCCCCCTCTTCGTAGTAACGCCGGGCCAGTTCCACTGGTTTGCCCAGGTTCCGGACCTTGCCGGATTCGCGGACATCGTACTGGTCGCCCTTGGTCACTACCAGGTCGCCCTCGTCGTTGCTGCGGACATCCAGGCAGGCGATGATCCGCTTGGCAAGTTTGGTCGCCGGTCGTTTCCCGGGCAGTAGCGGGGTTGAAGTCAACGAGCCTTTGCGGAGGAAATTGCCGAGCAGAGTAAGGCCTGCCTCGCCGCTCTTTTCGGGGTGGAACTGGAAGGCGGCGATGTTGCCCTTCTGCACCCCGCTGATGAACTCGTCGCCGTAGTTGGTGGTGGTCAGGATCCAGTCCTGGTTGGCGGTGTTGGGCATCGCCCGGTAGGAGTGGACGAAGTAGAGCTTTTCCTGTTGGTAACCTTGAAACAGGCATGAGTCCTGGTGGCAGTTGACCCCGTTCCAGCCGATTTGCGGTACGGACAGCCCAGGGGTGGTGAACCGACCGACCTTGCCGGGGATGATGCCGAGGCCGGGCACGCCGAGGGATTCCTCGCTCGCCTCGAAGAGGGTCTGGAGGCCCAGACAGATGCCGAGGAAGGGTTTGTCGGCCCGGAGGTAGGCCAGGAGTGGTTCGATGTAGCCGAGGTCGTTGAGTCGTGCGATGGCGCTGCCGAAGCTGCCAACCCCTGGGAATACCAGCCGTTCGGCAGTGGCGATATCTTCAGGTTTTTGGACATCGTTGACCACAAAGCCAAGCCGTTTAATCGCGTTTCTGACGCTGCGGACGTTGCCGGCGCCGTAATCAAGCAAAGTAATCATGCGGGTCACACCTTCTGGAGTGGATGACGCTCTGTTGAGTCGGATGAGGAGGGGGAGACGGGCCTTGAGTCCAAGGATCGCAAGTGCGCCCAATGTACCGGAGCAGGGGCGTAAAAGCAAGATTTGTGTTTTGGCGTAAAGTTGATTATGGAGTAATGATTACCGATTAGGCGCCGCTGACTGTGGCCGGGCAGTATCCCATGAACACGAACAAGGGTAGAGAAGCAGATGATTGAGATGGAAAGCGAGGAACTGATTACCGAACTTAACTTCAAGCACGTCATCGTTGACGAGCGCTTGAAGGGCCAGGCATTCAATATCCGGAAGATGTTCGATCTGCTGCCGGCCTCCATTGCCGACAAACGAACCCTGCGGGTGGCCGAAATCCACGATCTGTTCAAGGCCATTGACCATACCGAGACCATGGTTGGCTCGGCCCGTCTCTTCCATTCTTTGATGAACCCCTCCCAGTCCATCGAGTTGATCCACGCCAAGCAGGACTCCTATTGCGAGCTGGAGAATAATGAGCGTCTGCAGGCCGCCATCCACGACTTCCTGGCTGAGTTCGCCAAGGGCGAAGCCGACCTGTTCAAGATACTCAACGTCCATACCCATCCGCTCATTGCTTATGGCGACTATCAGCAGGCGGTGGCGGCCATTGAACGCCTGCTTGCCGCCACCGCCCGGCTGCCGCAGCCCGAGACGGTCTATCTCGATTCGCTGTTTAAGAGTATCGCAAGCTTTAATGGCTCGCCGGCGCGGAGCATCATCGCTGGCTCGGCGTACCGGACCTTCGACGGCATCAAGGCCCGTCAGGAGATCGGGCGGTTTACCCCGTCGCTTAGGTTTCGTCCCAGCCGCCTCAGCTTCGGATCGCTGTGGCCGGCCTTCCCAGGCGCGGCCTTCGGGCTTGCCTGGCTCTTGGGATTGATGGACCCCTTTGTGGCAAAGACGCTGTGCCTCAGCACCAGCTGGTTCAGCGTGGTCGGGTTTATCTATGGTTTGGTGCTGAAGCCGATGTTTGATTATGACACCGCCATCCTGCCCATTCGGCAGCGGCTGGTGGAGTCCAACCGCTTTGCCTCGGCCATTGAGAGCGTGGCTGCTGTCGACGAACTGTTGAGCTTTGTCCGCTTCAGTCAGGCCATGCCCCATCCCACGGTGCTGCCGGAGGTGACCAGCGAGGAGACACATATCTTTGTGGCCAAGAACCTGCGCAATCCGATCATCGCCAAGGACGATAAGGACTTTGTGGCCAATGACGTCAATCTGACCAGCGCCAGGCTCACCTTTATCACCGGCCCCAACAGTGGCGGCAAGACGACGTATTGCAAGAGCATTGTGCAAAATCAGATTCTGGCCCAGATCGGTGCGCCGGTGGTAGCCTCGGGGGCCATGATCAACATGGCGGACCGGATCACCTATCAGGCTCCGGCCTTCGACACCCTGTCCGATGCCGAGGGCCGGTTCGGGACCGAACTTAAAGTGACCCGGGACATCTTTTACAGCGTCACCCCCCAGAGCCTGACCATCCTCGACGAGATTGCCGAAGGCACCACCACCCATGAGAAGGTAAGCTTTTCAGCCGACATCATGAACGGCTTTTCCATCGTCGGCAACAACACCCTGCTGGTCACCCACAGCCACGAACTGGTCCGCGACTTTCAGGGGCGGGGCAAGGGACAGTACCTTCAGGTCGAATTCAAAGGCGGTAAGCCTACCCACAAAATTGTCCCCGGGATCTCTACCGATAGCCATGCCCTGCGCGTTGCCGAGAAGATCGGCTTTTCCCCGTCCGATATCGAACGCCACTTGCGGCAGCACGGGTATCTTGGCGAAGGGGAAACCCTGTCATAAGGCGGCACGAGCCAGCGACTCGATTTTTGGGTCGCGCAACATCTCGCTTTACTTTGCCAGAAAACGCTTGCTATACTGACCAGGGTGTCTCGTTGTCACAATGGGAGTCCCTGGTAAAAAGGTAGGGTTGGCGCGTGCGAGTTGTCTCTTCGTCTCGCCATGGCCCTTGGCAGACAGTAACTAACGGCTGATAGGATTTCTGATGAGTTTAAGGAAAAAATTAATCTTCCTGGTGCTTTTTCTGAGCGGCGCACTGCTTGCCATTGTGGCTTCCTCGTCGTGGCTCGTGTCGCGAGTCAAGATTGGCGGTGAGGCCTATAACGGGATTGAGTTGAAATACAACACCATTGATCTGGTCGCCAGGAGCCGGGTCAATCTGGTTATGCTGAACAGCCTCATCAAGGCACAGCTTAGTGACGAGGGAGAGGGCGGCGATATTGGCGGCAGCGTGAGCAAGCTGTCGTCAATGCTGGGCGAGGTGGAGAGTACCATGACTGGCAAGAGAGAGGGCTTGTCCTGTCTCTCGTGCCATTCCCTGGCAGGGTCTGAGGGTTTGGTGGCCCATGGCAATCAGTTGACCGCGAGCTGGCAAAAGGCGGCAAGCCTTGCCACCAGCGCGATTGTGCCTGCCTTGGCGAAGGGCGATAAGGAGAAGGCCCAGGAGGTCTTCGAGGGTGAATATGCCGATGCCTTTTCTGGGGTGATGGAGCACTCGAAGGAGGTGGTCACGGACCTGCGGGATTCCCTGGACTCGATGCGGGAGCAGAAAAAAGCCGAGGTGCGCCGGTTTACCATGTACTTCATTGCTGCCGCCGTCATGGTGCTGGTGATCATCGTGATCGCCACCGGCCGGGCTGTTGAAGTGATTATTCGCGAGGTGAAGCGGGTTGTGGCGGAGCTGGAGTTGAACGCCCAGCATATTATCGGCGAGACCCAGGTCACCGCCCACTCCTCCCAGGCCAATGCCGATATTTCATCCAGCATGGCGGCCGCCCTGGAACAGACCAGCTCCTCTCTGGAAGAGATTACAGCCATGGTGCGTCAAAATGATGAAAACGCCAATAACGCCAACGCTGCCATGCGTCAGAATCAGGGGATCATCGGCAGCGCCGAGAGTGATGTCGAGGGGATGAAGCAGAGTATGGGCAAGATCAAGAGCGATAGCGACAGGATCTCGCAGATTATCGCCGAGATTGAAGGTATTGCCTTCCAGACCAATCTCTTGGCCCTGAACGCGGCGGTTGAGGCGGCAAGGGCCGGAGAGGCCGGGGCCGGGTTCGCGGTGGTGGCCGACGAGGTCCGCAGCCTTGCCCAGCGGACTGCGCAGGCGGCCAAGGATACCCAGGCGCTGATCGAGGTGGCAGTGGCCAATGTGGGGGATGGCTTGGCAACGGTTGAAAAAGTCGACAAGGCGATGGCGGTCATCGCGGAGAGCACTAGGAAAACCGCAATGCTGGTGGAGGAGATCAGCACAGCCTCCCATCAACAGACCGTCGGCGTCAGTCAGATCAATATCACCATTACCAGCATGGAGTCAGAGACTCAAGCCTTGGCCGCCGGTTCAGAGGAGCTGGCCGCCGCCACCCAGTCGGTTCAGGACCAGGCCAGGAGCCTGTATCAGCACATTAACGATCTGGTGCGGCTAGTGGCGGGCAGGAAGGCCGCCGAAAGCCAGCGCCACGCCCTGGAGGCCTAGCTCTCTTTCGGGAATGTGCTTTTTGGCTTACGCTGCCCGGATCAGCCGGGAAGCCCAAAGGCTTGCTGTCAGCACCACCACCCCGACGGCCCCAAAAGACCACCCCAAGCCGATGAGGTCCGAGCATGCCCCGGCGCCAACCGCGCCGGCGAAGATGCCGGCGCTCATCGCCGTGTTGAAGGCGCCCATCATGGTTCCTTGGCCGTAACGCCTGCCTTCTTCCGCGGCCAGGGCCCCCAGCACCGGCCAGATGATGGCCTCTCCAACTCCCAGGATCACAAAGAGAATCAGCGCCGCCCAAAATCCCATGGTCATTGGCACAAGACAGATGGCCAGGCTGATGATCGCGCAGCCGACCTGCAGCATGGTCACTTTGTCCCGGCGTTCGGCCATCCGCCCGAAGGGCGTCTGCATGATGGCGTTCGCCAGGGTGCGTCCGGCAATGACCAGGCCAGTTTCGGTGGCGCTGGCGTTGAACCACTGATGTAAGAGCAGCGGAGTGTAGGCCATGGCCGGAACGACGACGATCATCGTCGCCATCCGGGCAACGAGAATGCCTCGGGTACGCCGGGTGGCGATCATCAATCGCAGGGATGGGATCAGCCCAGGCCGAGGCGTTGGGGGTGATTTGCTGGCCAGGGCGGGGAGTTTGGCGATAACCAGCAGGAAGGCCAGGGTGCTTGCCCCGGACATGGCATAAAAGGCGGACGGCATGCCCCAATGATCGGTGAAGAATCCTCCCAGCAGTGGGCCGCTGCCAATCCCTGAGAAAATCGCCACGTTCAGCATTCCCATATAGCGGCCTTCCTGGCCGATGGGGGCCATGTCGCTGACATAGGCCATGGCGATCGGGACGATCATCGCTGACCCGACCCCATGCACGATCCGGATGGCAATGATGTTGGCCACTGACTGGGCCTGGGGCAGCATCAAGCCGATCAGGCAGTAGATCAGCAACCCGCAGCTGAGGAATACTTTGCGTCCCCAGCGGTCAGACAGGGTGCCGACCACGGGCTGGAGCAGCCCCCTGGCGATGGAAAAGGATGCGATGATCATGCCGAGCATCAGGCTGCTTGCGCCAAGGGTCGTGGCCAACCCCGGCAGGATTGGGACGATGATGCCGATGCCGAGTAGGGCGATGAAGGTGGCGAGCAGCAGGATGACGAGGAGTTGACGATTCATGGCGGGCCGATGGGACCGTATTCACCCATCGGGTGGTGTGGGGGAGTAGGGTTTTCTCAATCCGCGAGTAAACGCAGGTGGTCGAGCAGCGATGACATCATCTGGTTGAGGGGGGGAAAGCGTTCGGGCCGAGCCAGCATAGCCTCCGGGGTTTGGACATAGGGCCCTGGGGTAAGCTCGTCCCGGCAGTGGTCAATCAGGGCGGCGAGCCCCTCTGCCGTTATCTCCAGGTGGAATTGCAACCCGACCACCCGCTGGTTGTATATGAATCCCTGGTTCAGGCAGGCGGCGCTTTTGGCCAGGCGTTCGGCGCCGGGAGGAAGGTCGAAGGTGTCGCCATGCCAGTGCATCACCATGGCCCCATCGGCAATGATGCCAGCCATGGCCGGGTGGATCGTGGTCAGTGGGAACCAGCCGATTTCGCGGTGCTGGTTGCGGGTCACCTTCTCCCCCAGGGCGTCGGCAATCAGTTGCGCCCCGAGACAGATGCCGAGCACGACCTTTCCTCCGGCAATAGCCTGCTTGATTAACTCTTTCTCCTGGCGCAGCCAAGGAAAGCGGTCTTCCTCGTAGATATTCATAGGTCCGCCCATCACCACCAGCCAATCGAAGTCGTCAGGGGATGGCAGGGTGTCATTTGCAAACATCCGGCTGGTATAGAGCGAGAGCCCGTTGTGCCGGGCCCAGGTCTCGATGCTGCCCAGGCCTTCAAAACTTGCGTGTTGCAGGGAGTGGATGCGCATGGCGTCGTGGCGGATCTGTCAGGTCAGGGCAGAGAACTATGCATGGGGTGAAGTGGTTCCCGTAAGCTCAGCAGGAAAAGAACCTTATCATGGCACGGCCTTGACTTCAAGTGGATTCCCGGGGTATTTTCTTGTCGCTTGCCTTGACTGATCAGCATGGGCCTATTATAAGACTGACTGGCCGTTGGCAGATGTGGCGAGAAGAGGTCTTGGCGTTAAGTCCTCTGTCTGTTGGGCGTCAGGCTCTGGGCCAAATTTAACCCGTCGGGTTGATTTGGCCACTCGCGCCCGATGTTGGGTGGCCCTTGGCATGACTTGGAAAATTTTTCTTCAGAGAGGTATGCATGAAGCGGAATCGTAAGGCGGTTGTCGCAGCAGCTCTGGCCCTGGCCTTACTGGGCGGAGCCCGTGCTGTCCTGGCTGTCGAGCCCATCCGTCTTGGAGTGGCCGGGGCCCACAGCGGTGATTTGGCATCCTATGGCCTGCCGAGTTTAAATGCGGTCCGTCTGGTGGTCAAGGACATCAACGCCAAGGGCGGGGTCTTGGGACGGCAGGTCGAGATTCTGGCCGAGGACGATGTCTGCAAACCGGAGATCGCTACCAATACCGCCACCAAGCTGATCTCCCAAAAGGCCGATATTGTTATTGGCCATATCTGCAGCGGGGCGACCAAGGCGGCGATAGGGATCTATAACGATGCCAAGATGATCGTCATTTCCCCGTCGGCGACCAACCCTGAACTGACCCAGAGCGGCAACTATCCGAACTTTTTCAGGACGATTGCCGCCGACGATGCCCAAGCGGTTCAGGAGGTCGATTTTGCCACCAAGGTATTGAAACTGAAGAAAATTGCCATCATCCACGACAAGGGTGACTACGGGAAGGGCCTGGCCGAGTTCGCCAAGGGGTTTGTCGAGAAGTCGGGTAGTGCCGAGATGGTTCTCTATGAGGGAGTGACCCCGGGGGCGGTGGATTACTCGGCCATTGTCCAGAAGATCAAACGAGCGGATGCCGATGGTGTCATCTTTGGCGGGTACCACCCCGAGGCCTCGAAGATTGTCTCCCAGATGCGCAAGAAGGGGATGAAGACAGTCTTCATCTCGGACGATGGGGTCAAGGACGAGACCTTTATCAGGGTGGCGGGTCAGTATGCCGAGGGGGTGTATGCATCAGGCCCGAAGGATACCTCGAAAAACCCGTTGACCCAGGCCGCCATCGAGGCCCACAAGAAGGAGTTCGGCAGTGAGCCGGGCGCCTTTTTTCTGAACGCCTATTCGGCAACGCTGGCCGCGCTCCATGCCATCGATAAGGCAGGGTCGACGGAGTTTGCTCAGCTCGGCAAGGCCTTGCGTTCAGAACCGGTCGATACGCCCTTGGGCACCATCCATTTTGATGAGCGTGGAGACGCCGTGGGGGTTGGCTTTTCCATGTATGTGGTCAAAGGCGGCGTCTACCAGGAAGTGCGGTAGGGAGGAGGACGGATGCGGGCTCTGCTGCGAAGAGTGATAGCGATGACGGTGGCTGGGGTGGTCGTTGGCGGCTTTGGCGGGCGGGCTTGCTGGACAGCTTCATGGCGCGGTCCGGTAGGCATATCTGCTGGTGTTGCCATGATTGTCCCGGCGATGCTCACCTCCAGCACGGCTGCCGCCGCCGTGGCCAAGAAGGTCCCGATCAAGAAGCCGTCACGTCCCAAGGTTGCGCCAGCCAAGCCCAGGGCGACGGTGAAGAAAGCGGCGCAGACGTCTGAGAACAAGGCGAAGTCCAAGCGCCCCAAGGCCAAGAGTCCGGTAGTTGGGACTTCTGCGGCCAAACCAGGGAAAAAGACGGGGGGGCGTTGCGAACCCCAGAGTCTGACCTATGCCAGGCAACGCAGCGGGATCATGCGCTCACGCACAGGTTCGGAGAATGGGCCCCTGACTTGGTTCGCTTCGGAGAGGGCACTCGGCAAGACCTCTGGGGTGCCGCAACCCGGTAGTGTGCTCATCCTTGGCTCCGATCGGGGCCATGGTATGGGCACGGGTCATGTGGCCTATGTGGAAGACGCCTACGCCAACGGGCCATCAACCTACCGGGTTGTCTTTAGCCACACGAACTACGACCGCCGGTGCAGCCTCGAGACCAATATCGAGGCGCGTTATGACAGCTCCAAGATGACCCTGGATATTTTTTCCGGGGCTTGGCAGCCCTGGGGCAAACAACTCAAGGTGGCCGGCTTCATTGCGGAATAAGTCAAGCTGGTTACGACTCTTCCTCTGAACCGCTGATGTCGCTGAAGGCCCGGCGGACTTCTTCCAATTTTTTCCGGTATTCTTCCCCATCCCCATAATCGAAGAAATAACGATAGCGGCTGTGGATAGAGGCCACGCGCCGGGCGTGTTTAATCGGGCACCAGTATTGTTCGGTGCGGGCTCCAATCTCCCCTAGGTAGCTGATCAAGCCGTTGAAGTAGCTGCAGTAAGCGCAGTTTGCCTTTTCGATCAGGTTGAGGTAGGCCAAGGCATGACGGTCAAAGATGATGTGCTGCCGCCGTTTGACCTTGGGGATGCCGTAGATGGGAAAGCAGGTGCTTTGGTACAGGGTGGCCACCAGGTCGAGCAGCAGAGTTGGCGGTAGGCAGCCCCAGATCAAGGGGACTGTGAGGATGTTCAAGAGCGAGGCGTCAAGGAGATAGCGTGGGAGTCTCTGGATAAGTTTTTGGTGTTGCAATCTGACTTCGGTGGCAAACCTGACCTTGCCCTGGTCGACCCTATAGAAAAATTCCTCCTGTTTGCGCTGCAGTTCTTGGCGGAGCTCGTGCTCCAGTTCCTTGATCTTCCTGAGTAACCGTTCGAGAGATTCTTCCATGGAGTCGGCCTGCTAGGTGTAAGGTGGGTTGAGGGGAAGCTGCAGGAAGAGGAAAGCGGCTGCAACGAGTTGAGATTTGACCACAATAGTGTGGCATTAACAAGCACAAGATTATCACAACACAAGGATTATATGAATTTTACCGAATTGGCGTTTCACCCCCAGGTCATGGCTGGCATCCAAGCGGCTGGTTACCAAACCCCGACACCGATCCAGGTTCAGGCAATCCCGCCGGTGCTGGAAGGCCGCGACGTCATGGGCCTGGCCCAGACCGGCACCGGCAAGACGGCCGCCTTTGCCCTGCCCATCTTGCATCGGTTGATGCAGGGCGGTCGAGGTTTTGTTCGCGCGCTGGTCATTGCCCCCACCCGCGAGCTGGCCGAACAGATTCATGAGTCGTTCTCCGTCTTGGGCGCCGACACCGGTTTGCGCAGTGTCACGGTGTATGGCGGCGTGACCATCGGGCCTCAGGTGGCACGGGTGAAGAAGGGCGCCGAGATCATCGTCGCCTGTCCCGGCCGTCTGCTCGACCACCTCACCCAGAAGACCATCTCCCTCTCCCGGTTGGAGATCTTGGTCCTCGATGAGGCGGACCATATGTTCGATATGGGATTCTTTCCTGACATCCGGCGGATCATGCAGCATCTCCCCAAACAGCGCCAGACCTTGATGTTTTCCGCCACCATGCCCGAGGAGATCCGCCGTTTGGCCCTTGACGTGCTGAGCAAGCCGGTGACGGTCCAGGTTGGGCAGACCGCGCCTGCAGCAACGGTCAGCCATGCCCTCTATCCGGTCAAGCCCCACTTGAAGACGGCGTTGCTCCTTGAGTTGTTACGCCACACCGACACCGATTCGGTGCTGGTCTTCACACGGACCAAACATCGGGCCAAGCGGATCGGTGAGCAGCTGGAGAAGAAGGGCTTCAAGGCTGCCTCCATTCAGGGGAATTTGTCCCAGAATAGGCGGCAGGAGGCCTTGAACGGCTTTAGGGACGGGACATATCAGATCCTCGTCGCCACCGATATCGCCGCCCGGGGGATCGATGTCAGCCAGGTGTCCCACGTCATTAATTACGATATCCCCAGCACGCCCGAGGCCTACATCCATCGGATTGGCCGTACCGGGCGCGCCGCGCGTAGCGGGGACGCCTTTACCCTGGTGAGCGATGAGGATGTCGATATGATTCGGGCCATCGAGCGGGTCCTCGGTAGCCGGATTAAGAGCTGTGCAGTCGAGGGCTTTGACTATGACGTGCCGGTGCCGAAGAATAATCAGGAGTTTGCCCGGCCGCCAAGGCAGGCCCAGCCCCGGCGGAAGCCGGCGGCCCCTGGCAGGGGGGTGACCTCCGGCAGTCGTCCCGCTGGCCAGGCGCCGTCAAAGGCAGGTGATTCGCGTCCGGGGGGGCGAGTTGCCCGGCAGCAGTCAGGCCAGGGTCAGCTGGGAGGCGGGGCCCTGCAGCCGAAGCGTGGCGGCAACAGCCGGCGTGGTCGTTCGTAAGGGAAGGGGGGACGGGATTCGAAATTTATGAGTCAGAATTGGAGGTGTGCGAAGCGTTGCTGCAACTGGCCGTCAGGCGTTGTGGGGGCAGCGGTCTGCCAATGCTCGCCATGACAGGCTTCTTTGCTCTAAATTTGGGTGCCTGACCCCTGACTCCAGGGGCGCTATTTATTATCGGCCGAAGCCGCATTCTGGGAAGCGGCAGGGAGTGCAGCGTCGGCAGAGGCCGCCGTGCCCCATTGTCGCGATGCTCTGACGGCTGATGGCTTCGCCGGTCAGAATGCGGGGCAGGATCAGGTCGAAGACGGTGATGCTCTCGAACATGCCGCAGGCGGGCAGACCGAGCACGGGGATATGGCCGATGGTGCCGGACAGGAACATGGCGCCCGGCAGGACCGGAGTCCCGTAGACGATATTGCTGGCCCCTGCCAAGTCGATACCGGCTCGGGTGACATCATCGGGGTCTACCGACATGCCGCCCGAGGTGATGATGAGATCCGCGCCAGCGTCCAGGCAGGCCCGGATCTCCTGGGCAATGGTGTTGGCGTTGTCTGGGGCGAAACGGACTGCGACCACCTCGGAGCCGAGGGCGGCGAGCTTGCGGCGCAGAATGGGTTCGAATGCGTCTTTGATCCGGCCGTGAAAGACCTCGTTGCCGGTGATGATCAATCCCGCCTTGGCGGCTCTGATAGGCAGGACCGTGGCGATGCCTCCTGCCGACTTGGCAATCATTGCAGCCTCGGTAACGAGAGCCCTATCTCCGACCAGCGGGATGAGCCGGGTCGCAGCAATCTTTTCGTTCTTCTTGACTGGTGTGTTGCTGTGCAGCGTGGCGCACATCACCTCGCCCAGGAGGTTAAACCGGAAGAGCGCCTGGCTTTGGATCTTAAGCAACCCGTCATGGTCGGCAATCAGGTTGATCTTTCCTTCCTTTGGCTCGCCATCCCTTGACACGCCCGGCCCGGCGATGGCCGCAGCCAGAATCTCCGCCGCCTCGTTTTCGTGGATCTGGTCTTCCTTTAGACGCAAGACATAAATGTGTTCCTTGCCCAACCGTTGCAGATGCGCGACATCCTCCGGCCGAATGATATGCCCTTTCTTGAAGGCCCGCCCCTTGAATTCTCCTGCTCTGATCTCGGTGATGTCATGGGGCAGGACCATGCCGACGGCCTGGTCTACGGGAATGGTTTCTTGGCTCATCGTCTGGTGAAGTAAGCGCCTTCTGCGCAGTTGCGGCAGAGGGTTCGCTCCGCCTGATTGATGTCACGGCCATCCTGGACCCACTCTCCGCATCCTTCGCACTGTACCCGCCTCTGCGGCCGTCCGGGTAAATCACAGGCTGGAATACTCACCGCCACCTCCTGCACAAGAAAGAGTTCGTCCTCATCCATGACCCGGTACGCCTCAAGCTGCTGGGCGTACTTGTCTGTCACCTCGGGCCGGTATTTTTTGGCAGCCTCCCGCGACTCCTCCCGGGCCAGAATGCGTACAGCACGTCCTGACTCCAGATTGACAAAGGTGGCGGCCATGATGCCGTTATCGAGCCATTTCAAGGATCGTTTGCCAAGCGAGCAGCCAGTGACGGTCTGGATGGCATCGGTGGCGCAGCGGTCGATCTCCACCAGCACGTAGAGCTTTTTTCTGTCGGCGCCTCTGGGGTCGTCAATGCCGATGCGTTGCAGGCCGAGGATGGCCATGCGTACACCGATCACCTGCCCGGCGCAGAGATGCCCGTGAATGGCTGTTGCCTTGTTGAGCAGGGCCTCGAAAGATTCCATGTCGTGTGCAGGAATGGCTGGAGGGATGGGGCGATGGTTTCGTTGTCAGAGAGCCAAAGATACCCCATGGCGCACCGCTTTGGCAATGGCTATTTCTCTGGCGTCTTTGGCTGGAGTCAGGCAGGAGAAAGGGCGTGTGGGCTGGTTAGGTAGGTGGTCAGGGCGTCCGTGGCTTGGCCTTTTCTGTTGGCAAGGACTTTGATCCCGTGGGAGCGGAGATAGGCCCGAGATGATTCGTCCACGCCGCCGCAGATCAGGGTGTTGACCTTAAGGGCGGCCAGCCGGCGTACCTTCATGACTGGCATCGGTTCTGGGATAGTTTCGGTATGCTGGTCCGTTATGTGGTCGTCCGAGGTGGTGATGAGCATAAAGTCTTGGGCGCAGTCGAAGCGCGGTGAGATCCTGGTGCCGAAAAGGGCGATGGCGGTGGTTGTCATTGTGGTGCCTCCCGGTGAATTGATCGGAGCGGCGCATTTTTATGCATTTTGGGCTTTAACTGAGACACTGCAACAGTGATGCCAAGGAATGATTGATCATTGCGGTGGAGGCGCTTCGGAGGTGTTGAGGGAGTATGCGGGGTATAGTTCAGCCGGGTTGCTGTTGAGTATTCTCCCGTTTCGAACTCAAGCGTTAGCTGATACCCATGATGGTATTGAGTTGAATCAATCGGCTTTCCGGGGCGACTCCTTGCCGCGCACTATACGAATGAGGCCTCGTCGTTCTTCGCCCTTGTGCCCTGCTGGAGGTTCTTGCTCCCATCTTGATGACAAATAAACTTGCTGGCGCAATTGGGGAAGTATTGGGGTGTGGGGAAGGGGGCGGGCTGAGGGAATTGCTTAGATGAAGAGGAGTGGGCTGCTGTTGCATCTTTGCAACCTTGCAACCCTCAGTGTTGCAAGGTTGCAAAGGGGTCAGTGGCTTTTCTCTTTTTCAGGAGAGTAGTTGATGCCGTAACGCTTCATCTTTCGCCAGAGAGTTGTTTTTTCAATGCCGAGGTACTCCGCTGTTACCAGCCGGCAGCCATTGAATTTCTCTAGGGCATCGACGATTACAGCAGCTTCGGCGTTTAGCAGAGGTGCGTGCTGGCGTTGTTTTGGTTCGCTGGAGATTTCGGTCATGCATTCGACAAACTCGGTCGGGAGGTGCTCTCTGCGGATTTCTCGGTCATGGCAGAGCACGAAGCAGTATTCGATAATATTCTCCAACTCTCTGATATTGCCTGGGTAATCATATTTCATCAGCATCGTCATCACCTCTGGAGACACCGATCCGATCTCCCTTTCTTTGAGGGCGTTGAATTTGGCCAGGAAGTGCTCGATGAGAAGGGGGATGTCTTCTTTGCGATCGCAAAGTGGCGGAATGACGATTTTTATTACGTTTAGCCGAAAGAACAGATCGTCCCGGAAGTGGCCGCAGCCAACAAGGCTCGAAAGGCATTTGTTGGTGGCTGCCACCACCCGGACATCGGCCTTTTCCGTGGTGGTGCCGCCCAGCGGTTCGTACTCTTTTTCTTGTAGCACCCGCAGTAGCCGCAGTTGCAGAGCAGGGGATATGTCCCCGATTTCGTCAAGAAAAATAGTCCCTTTCTCGGCTAGGGCAAAGCGACCCTTTTTGTCCTTTTTCGCCTCGGTGAACGCCCCTTTCTTGTACCCGAAGAGTTCCGATTCGAGGAGGCTGTCGGGTAGAGCGGCGCAATTTAAGGCGACAAACTTGCCTTTGCGGTTGCTTAAGGTGTGGATTGCCCTGGAAAACAGTTCCTTGCCAGAACCGCTTGGTCCCTCGATGAGCACCGTGCTGTTGCTGGCGGCGATGTCTGGTAGGGTGGAGAGGATTTGGCGTATCTTGTGGTTTTTACTGATGATGTCTTCAAAGATGTACTGTTGGGTTAGTTCTTTGCGCAGACTTTCGATGGCAGACATGTCGCGGAAGGTGGAAACTCCACCGACGATGTTGCCCGCTTCGTCCCTGAGGACCGCCGTGGAGACGCTGATGGGGATCTTGCAGTCTTTGTCGTTCAATATATTGATGTTGAGGTTGATGACCTCTTTGCCTGTCTGGATTGACTGTTTGATGGCGCAGGTTGACTGACAGATATTGGCGCGGAAGACATCGAAGCATTTCTGGCCGATAGCGTCTTTTCGGGAGACTCCGGTGATCTTTTCTGCAGACTTGTTGAAGAAAGTTATATTAAGATCTTGATCTACCGTAAAAACTCCATCAGCGATAGCGTCGAGTATTGCGTCGCTTAGTGTGCAATGTGGGGGCTCTTTACTGCTCATGGTTTGAAGTCTCTTCCTGTAGAGGATCGGCGCTGGTGCGGGGATGGGATTACCTTAATGACCTGTTAAGTATATCACGTGTATCAATATGTACAAAGTAAAATATTGATAGTTTTTTATTGGTGATTCCTTGGTTTTTTATTCGTGTTGGTGAGGTTGTGGCACCAGAATTGCTCTGGTGAATAGGCAAGAGAAGAGAGAGCAAGGAATCAAAACACGAAAGGGAACACACAAACCAAGGAGGTGTGCCATGAACGCCATCGAGACAAAAACAATGGGTGCAGAGAAGAAAACAGCGATGTGTATCGTAATGTCTATGTTCTATTTCGCTATGTTGGCCTATCCGTTCGGTGTTGCCATGGAAGGGTATGTCTGGCAGAAGGCGCTGATCGCCGGGGTAATTTTCTTCGCCATTTCAATCCCTGCCTGGATTGTGAATCTGAAGCGCGAATTCTATGACGCAACGGCAGCCGAGGAGACCGTTGAGGCGATGCTGGGCAAGGAACTTGATCTCTCCAAACCAGGGAGTGCTAAACAAGTGAGCAGGATAGGGGAACTGGCCCGGCTGCAGAAGTGGTTGACCCTGGAAGATATCGCTCAGATCCTTTTCTGTCAGGGTGGAGAGTCCGGCAGTCGGTTCGGGCAGATCGCCATCAAGAGGAATTATCTTACCCCCGAGCAAGTCGATTCTCTCTTGGCCATGCAGAAGACGACAGCATAAGCCAGTGACTCGCGGCGATGGGTAACTGATTATGCTCAGGGGTAACTAGTTGGGGCAGGCGATATGTGAATCACCTGCCCCAAGCAATTTAAGGGAGGCGAGATGATGCATAAGAGAAGAGCACGAGGAGGGTTCGCTGTGTTTGTTGTTGCCGCTGTCTTCTGGAGTGTGACGGCAGTCAGCGCCATCGAAAATAGAGAGTGTATGGATTGCCATGGAGATTCATCGCTCACCAGAAAAGACTCAACAGGGGCAAGTGACAGCCTCTTTGTGGATATTAAAGGGTTTCAGGTTTCAGTGCACAATCTCAACGGAATCCAGTGTGTTGATTGTCATGCCGACATTACTGCGCTGGATATGGATCAGGATGTCCCCCATAGCTTGACTCTGGCCCCGGTGAATTGCGCGGGCTGCCATGAGGCGGAGACAGCGGGCTATCAACAAGGAGTTCATCACAAGGCCAGCAGCAAGGGTATTACTATTCAGTGTTATGCCTGTCATGGATATCATGATGTGGTCAGTACCGAAAATCAGCCGGTACGGGAGCGGGAAAATAAATCCTGTTTGAAGTGTCATGAGCCAAGCAGATTCCATAACTGGTTGCCGCAGAAGGAAACTCATTTCACCTATGTTCAGTGCACGGTCTGCCATGCTCCGGACACGCCGCACCAGATCCACCTTCGGTTTTATGACTTGGCGAAGAAACAATTTTTGTCGGCAGAGGCCGTTTTCGAGGCGTTGGGAACCGATGCCGAGGGGTTCTTGCCAATGTTTGCCAAGGGGCAAGATGGGGCAGTGGACGCTCTGAGCAGTGAGGCCTTTGATAATATGGTGTTTGCCCTGAATCGGCGCGGTGTGCACGCCACGTTCCATGCAGAGCTGCTCTCTGAACGTGAGCCACTGATTCATCAGGTGACCAAGGTTTCGGCCAAGCGGACCTGCGAAGACTGTCATGCTCCCAACTCGAAATTCTTTGATTCGGTGGCCCTTATGTTTGTCTGTCAGGATGGCTCGGCGCGGAAGGTGAAAATAGACCGTAAGGTGCTTGAGTCCTATAACGTCAATAATTTCTATGTCCCTGGCGGCGCCAGGGTGCGGCTAATTGACAAGGTTGGACTATTGGCCGTGTTGGGAGCAGGCTGCGGTGTCATGCTTCACTTGTTGGGGCGGGCCGTGACAGCGCCGATCCGCCGCCGGCGGAGCCATGATGGCGACGGTCACTGAGAACCTTGGTCCGAGGAGTTTTTTTAAAGAGGTCCTGCCTGCCAAGCTGGGTAGTGGCCGTAACCAAGTAAAACGAGGTCACCATGGAATATCAAACGACGATAGATAGCTATGAGATTGCCGAAGTGATCACCCCCGAGCGCAAAATGCGGAAGAGAGTTGATGTGGTCGCCCCCAAGGCAATATATTTGCACCACGCGCCCATCAGGGTCTGGCATTGGGTGAACGCCGCCGCCTTTGTGTTCTTGCTGGCAACTGGGGCGCAGATTCGATTTGCTGCCCAGATCGATTGGTTCTCCCTGGAAGAGGCGGTCCATCTCCATAATTATGTCGGTTTTATGGTGATTTCCAACTACTTTCTGTGGCTATGCTATAGCATAGGCTCTGGGCAAATCCGGTTGTATATCCCTAATCCAAAGGGTATGATGGCCAAGGTCAAGGAGCAGATCGTCTATTACTCCTACGGCATATTCCGGGGTGATCATAACCCCCATACGATCACCCCGGACAATAAATTTAATGTGATGCAGCAGAAGACCTACGCCATGATCATGTTTGTGTTGCTTCCTCTGCAGATCGTGACAGGACTATTTTTATGGGAGATCAAGCGTTTTGAAAATTATATCGAGTTCATGGGCGGTATTAGAATTATTAATTTACTCCATGTTGTGCTGTTTTTTTTCTTTGCTGCATTTGTTGTTGGCCATATGTATTTGGCAACCTTGGGCCACACTCCGCTTGCTCATGTCAAGGCGATGTTTACGGGCTACGAGGAAGAGTGACAGCTGGCCCTTCTTGGCCGGCAGGGAGATGGCGGTTTCTCTGCCGGACGTTGGGATGATTCAACTCCTTTGGCGGCGTTGTTAGGCATGAAGAAGGCCTTGGTGACGGGTGGTGGCGGGTTTGTTGGCCGGGCCATTGTTGAACGCCTTCTTGTCGAGCAAGTTGAGGCGGTGGTGGTTGGCCGGCATCGGTACCCTGATATCGAAGCCCTTGGTGTCGAATGCCGGAGAGGTGATATACGCGATGGCCGCTTTATGGAGCAGGCCGTTCAAGGCTGTGATGCGGTCTTTCATGTGGCGGCCAAGGCTGGGATTTGGGGGCCGTGCCAGGAGTATTTTTCAGTCAACCTGACAGGGACTGAGCAGATCATTCAGGCTTGCCGCAAGAGTGGGGTCGGTATTCTGGTCTACACCAGCACCCCCAGTGTGGTTTTTGATAGGCATGATCTGGCCGGGGTTGATGAGGCAACACCCTACGCCAGGCAATTCCTCTGTCATTATGCCCAGAGCAAGGCAATGGCCGAGGACTTGGTGTTGAAGGCCAATGGCCAGTTGCTTAAGACCGTGGCCTTGCGCCCCCATCTAGTTTGGGGGCCGGGCGATTCTAACCTCATTCCCCGCTTGGTGGACCGGGGGCGGCGCGGGTTGCTGAAGCAGGTTGGTGACGGCCAGAACCTGGTGGACATCGCTTATATTGACAATGTCGTCGATGCCCACCTGTTGGCAGCTAGAAATCTTGCCGGAGACGCCACGGCGGCGGGTAAGGCCTATTTTATCTCGCAGGGGGAGCCGGTCAATCTCTGGGGGTGGATCAACGACCTGTTTGCGCAGGTGGGTATCCCACCGGTGGCGAAAAAGGTTTCCTTTGCTCAGGCCTATGCCGCAGGGGCAGTGATGGAGGTTCTCTATCGCCTCCTCCGTTTGCCTGGCGAACCACTGATGACTCGCTTCCTGGCCCTGCAGCTCGCCAAATCCCACTGGTTTTCCATGGCTGCTGCCCGCCGTGACTTGGGCTATGAGGCCAGGGTCTCCACGGTGGAGGGGCTGGGGCGGCTGGTGGCCTGGCTTTCAGGGTGACAATGCAGAGGCTAGGGCCTTCTTGAGGGCGGCGATATGGACTTCGCCGGCGTAGTGGAGGGCGCTATGTCCTGAAATTGGGTCAAAGGCGCTGGGGTTGGCGATGCACAGGTACTGAACTTCCCGTGCCAGGGTTGGTAGGGCCTCATCCTGCGTCATGCCGATGACTTTATTGCTTGCCTCCCAGGTGGCGCCGCAGGAGGCACCCCGTTTCACCATCAGGGCCGAGATCCGGCCGTCTTCCCCCATGTGTGCCTCGAATTCCGGTACCCCGAACTGTTCGCCGTAGGCCCCTAGCTTGTCGGTCTTGCCCAGGCCGCAGCAGGTGAAGGGGGTTATGGCGTGGTCGATCTTGCAGCCCGAGGCGACCATGGGAATGCCTTTTTCTTGGCAGACCTCCGCCAGGTAGTGGCCAAGGTCCGGGTGTTTGATGAAGCAGAGCACGAGGTCGGCATCGAAATCGCTGGAGATCAATCGCTCGGGCTCGTCGATGAAGCCGGGGAGAGGTTCGATGATGTTGAAAGTTTTTGTAATTTCTAGATCGTTTCCGTAACGCCTTATGCCTTCGATCTTTTTTTGGCCTGAGTCGAGATGCTCAAAAACCACGATCCTGGTTGCTTTGCTCTTTATCATGAGGGACTCCGAGTGAATGATCGGGGTGTCGGCAGGATGGCTATGTTCAGAGCGGATTGGCGCCCCTGTTGGTTGTTGTTCGAGGTTAGTCGAGCAAGCGGTGCTCTCCGTAAACCGTCAGTTGTCGGCCCACAACGCGAGAGTAGCGACCCGGTCAAAGCGTAAGTCTTAAGATGGCCTCGATCGTTGCCGCATCGTAGCCGTCCAGTCGCCACAGTTTGGCCTGGGTCAGGCTGTGGGCGGCAAGTTCGCTGATGGCCGTATCCGGGATGCCGAGGCTGGCAAGCGTTGTCGGGCTGTTGATCCTCTTAAACCATGCCGATAAGCGCCGGATTGCCTCGGCTGCCTTTTCTTCCACTCCACCCTCTGTCACCAAGAATACCCGTTCCGCCAGTTGGGCTAGCTTGCCGGGTTGTTGCGCCGCTCGCCAGCGCAGCCAGGCCGGGATCACCACCGACAGTCCAGCCCCGTGGGGGACGTCGTAGAGGGCACTCAGCGAGTGTTCGATCATGTGCATAGGGAAACCCACCGTGCCGAGGCCGGCGGCAGTCCAGCCGTTTAGGGCCATGGTGGCGCACCACATCAGATTGGCCCGGCCGGGATAGTCCTTGGGGTCGGCAAGCACCTGCTCGCAGGCCTCCATCAGGTTGATGATCAGTCCTTCAATAAAGCGGTCCTGCACCGGGGTGTAGGGATCTGCCGCGGTGAAATAAAACTCAAGAGTGTGGGCGATGGCGTCCACCGCGCCGTAAGCGGTGTAGTCCGGCGGTACCGAAAAGGTAACGCTGGGATCGAGGATCGAGACCTTGGGGCAGAGTTTTTTGTTACCGATGCCGAGTTTCTGCTGAGTCTCCTCGTTGGTGATCACCATGCCGCCGTTCATCTCCGAGCCCGAGGCGGCAAGGGTCAGCACAGTGCAGATCGGTAGCGGCGAGGTGATTCCGGCCTTGCCTTTGAAGAATTTCCACACGTCATGCTCCACCACTGCCCCGGCGGCGATGGCCTTGGCCTCGTCAATAACGCTGCCGCCGCCTGCTGCCACGATCACCTCCACGCCATGGGCCTTGCACAGGGCAATCCCCTGGCGGACGTGACTGAGAACCGGGTTTGACTTGACGCCCCCGTGCTCGATCATGGTGATGCCGCTGGCTGCCAACGCCTCGACAATCTGGCCGTGGATACCGCTTGTCTTCAAGCTTTGGCGACCATAGACCAGGAGGGCGGTGGCGCCGAAGGGCCAGGTCTCGCTGCCAATTTGGCTGATGGTGTCGCGGCCGAAGAGGATTTTGGTCGGATTTTCCAGCACGAAGTTACGCATCGCCGTCTCCTTTCGCATAGGCCCTGGCAAGGGCAATATACTCCTGGACTGAGATCTGATCGGGGCGGCGGGTGACGGCAATGCCAGCCCGCTGCAAGTAGCTGTGGATGCGTTCTTTTATGTCAGGGGACGACTGTCCGGCCTTGCTGGTGTGAATCGTGACGCCTGCCAGGGCGTTGACGATGGTCTTGCGGCGTTGCTGGAAGGCGGCCTTGACCAGTGACTTCAAGAGCGCCGGGGAATAACCGCTTTCGCTGGCGCCTGCTCCGCTGTGGAAGGTGATGCGGATCACCATCGAGTCCACCTTTGGCCGGGGGTGGAAGTGGTCGGGGCCAATTTTGATTAGCGGCTCGATGGTGGCGCAGGCGCCGAGGAGCACCGACAATACGCCATATTCCTTGGTGTATGGCCGGGCGGAGAGACGATCTGCCACCTCCTTTTGCAGCATGAGGACCGCCGAGGCCACGTGCTCCTTGTTTTCCAGCAGTCGAAACAACACCGGATTGGAGATGGAGTAGGGCAGGTTGGCGATGATCTTCAAGGGGCCGCCACTCTCCGCCGCCAGGCGGCCAAGGTCGGTCTGCAAGAGATCTTCATGGATCAAGGTGACATTGGCAGGCAGGGTGCCCTGTTCCTCGTGCCAGTGGACAATGCCCGAGTCGATCTCGATGCCGATGACTCGTTTTACCCGCCGGGCCAAGGGGATGGTCAGCGAGCCGAGGCCCACCCCAAATTCGACGATGGTGTCTTCCTGGCCTGGCGCTGCCCGGTCCAGGATCGCCTCGACAACGTGCTCGTTGACTAGGAAGTTCTGGCCGAAGCGTTTCTTGGGGGCCAGTTGCTGGTCTTTGAGGATGGTTTTTATCGCGGTGCGCGTCGACATATAGGGCTCGGATGTGGGGTCAACAGAATGGCAGAGGTTCAACTCCCCGGCCGCGTTTGCGCCGCAGTTTTTTGAAGAGCTTGTAGGTCAGGATATACGCGGCCACGGTGAAGGGCAAGGCGAGGACCACGCCCCCCAGGCAGAGAACGATGACGGTGTCGAGGCCGAGGTGGGACATGGCAACCAGTTTGGCTTGGGTTCCTGTGCTGGAAAAGACGATGTCCATCACCCCCTTGATACGCTCCCAGGTCAGATTGTAGGGGGTGAGGGCGTTGCCGATGAGCCAGGAGAGGTAATACTGGGGAAAGTAGGTCAGCGGGTTGCAGACCGCGACGCTGGACAGGAAGGCGGCAATGAGGTTGGCGCGGATGAGTGGCGAGATGATCAGCAGGGCGATGGTGTGGAGCGGGATGGTCGGCGTGATACCGATGAAGATCCCCAAGGCCGCCCCCCGGGCGATGTGTTTGGGGTCGCCCTTCAGGCGGAGAAATCGCAGTTTGTAGTAGCGGAGCCGGCGTTGCAGTTTGTTCATTGGAGTATCGGGGTTCGGGAGTAGGCGTCCATGTCGTAGGTCAGGGTCTGCTTGGCCTCGAACTGATATGATCCGGCCAGGGCGATCATGGCGGCGTTGTCGGTGCAGAATTCGCTGGGGGCGAGAAACAGGGCCAGGCCACGCATGGCGCATTGCGCGGCAAACAGCTCGCGTAATCTGGGATTGGCGGCGACACCGCCGGCAACCACCACTCGCGGCACCCCTCGTTGCCCGGCCGCCTTGATGGTCTTGGCCACCAAAACCTCCACCACCGCCTCTTGGAACGAGGCGCAGATATCGGCAACGGCTGGTTCTGTCTGGCGATTGCGGCAGTCGTTCACGTGGTTGGCCACCGAGGTCTTGACCCCGCTGAAGGAGAAATCGAGGCTGTCTGGATGGAGCCAGGCCCGGGGGAAGACGATGGCCTTCCGGTTACCATCCTCTGCCAAGCGGCTGATTACCGGTCCCCCTGGGTAGGGGAGTCCCATCAGTTTGGCCGCCTTGTCGAAGGCCTCCCCCGCGGCATCGTCCCGGGAGCGGCCCAGGAGCTGGTAGTCGAAGTGGGAGGTGACCAAGAAGATGCTGGAGTGTCCGCCCGAGGCAATCAGGGCGATGAATGGGAATTCGGGTTTGTCGTCGCCCAAAAAGACGGAGAGCAGGTGCCCGGCCAGATGATCGACTCCGACATAGGGGATCTTTTTGACCAAGGAGATGGCCTTGACAAAGGAGAGGCCGATCAGCAGCGCCCCCACCAGGCCCGGGCCTTGGGTGACAGCCATGCCGTCGAGCTGGTCCAGGGTGATCCCCGCTTGATCGAGGGCCGCCTGCACCACCGGGAAAATGTTTTCGAGGTGATGGCGGGATGCCAGTTCAGGGACAACTCCGCCAAAACGGCGATGGATATCGATTTGGGAGTTGATGACGTTGGCCGCCAGTTCGCCATGGACCAGCACGGCGGCGGCAGTTTCATCGCAGGAGCTTTCTACGCCAAGGATAATCATTTGGAGTTGGTGTTGGTTTAAAATAGGGGTAATGATGTATCGACTTCCTTCATACCTGATTGCCTGACGGATGGGCAGTGAAAAGTGAAAAAACCTCATCCCGCGCTGAAAGTCTTTGACAACCACAGGGTGAGCAGACTATGCGTTGTCGCTGGACGCTGCTTGCTCATCAGGCTCGGCCGTGTGTTCTTTTGACGAAACGAAACAGCCCCATGCCAGCCAACTTACACGACTCATTCTCGCGCACCATCTCCTACCTGCGGATCTCGCTGACCGATCAGTGCAACCTCCGCTGCCTCTATTGCCGGTCGATAACTGGTGAAGAGCAGCTGGCGCGCCTCGATCTGTTAAGCTTTGCCGAGATAATGCGGGTGGTGCGGGTTGCGGTGGGTTTGGGGATTGCCAAGGTGCGGCTCACCGGCGGCGAGCCGCTGGTGCGGGCCGGGGTGGCCTCGTTTGTCCGCGAGCTTGCCGCCATCCCGGGGCTCGCCGAGATCCGGCTGACCACCAACGGCGTATTGCTGGCGCCCATGGCTGCGGAACTCTATCAGGCGGGCGTCCGGAAACTGAACATCAGTCTGGATAGCCTGAAACGGCAGCGTTTTGCCGAGATCACCGGCGGGGACTGTTTCGAGCGGGTGTGGGCTGGGATCGAAGAGGCAAGGCGGATTGGTTTTGCGCCGATCAAGATCAACGTGGTGGTGATGGCTGGTGTCAATGACGATGAGGTCGTTGACTTTGCCCGCCTCGCCTTTGATCAGCCGCTTCACGTCCGCTTCATCGAGTTCATGCCCATCGGTTCAGGCAATGCCTGGGCCGAGTCGCGCTATCTGCCGGCGAGCCAGATCCGGGCCCGGCTCGAATCCGCCTTTGGCGCTTTGGCCCCGCTCTCCAGCCACAAGCTTGACGGCCCAGCCCGTCTCTTCGCCATGCCTGGGGCCCAAGGCACCATCGGCTTTATCAGTCCGTTAAGCGATCACTTCTGCGACACCTGTAACCGGCTGCGGTTGACCTCAGCCGGCAAGTTACGCTCCTGTCTGTTGACCGACCGCGAGACCGATATCAAGTCGATTCTCCGTGGCGGGGGCAGCGATCAAGAGATCGAAGCTTTGATCCTGGCCACCATCCGCGAGAAACCGAAAGGCCATAGCCTAGTGGAAACCGGGGTCATCGGCAGCTGCCATGGCCAGATGTCGCGGATCGGCGGCTAGGCCACGGCGTTATTGCCAGCCGTCAGGCTCAAGGTCCCCAGTCAATTCTCCTGCCTCTTATTCCATTTCTAAATCAAAAGTGATATAATATGCGCACCATTATAATGGAGGTGGGCATATGGGACGACCGGCAAGTGGCAAGGATGTTTTGGGTAGCG
>Ga0233425_10003590_pt1 | contig 27849 bp, 31 predicted proteins | sample Watercolumn_Towu_2_FD_181712 | JGI IMG/M metagenome (GOLD analysis project Ga0233425, IMG submission 181712) | Freshwater microbial communities from Lake Towuti, South Sulawesi, Indonesia - Watercolumn_Towuti2014_140_MG | ecosystem: Environmental > Aquatic > Freshwater > Lake | place...
ATGATGAAATGAGGTTAGATCATACTAGGATCAAACGATGGTTAGTTCACTTTGGACTATTAAACAAGGAAGAAAACTGGAATGTTACGCACGTTTCAGGTCATGGTTCTAGAGATCAGATCAAGCACGTAGTTCAAGAGTCAAAGGCAAAGAATCTCGTTCCAATACATACAGTTCATGAGGAATATTTCAAGAAATGGCATGACAACGTGACAAAGGTCACAATTGACGGATCTCTTACTTTGTGAGAGTCTATTTTTGTTTAATTAAAGACAAAAAGATCATAATTAAAGAAACCTATAATCACATAACTTTATCACGATAATATGGTTCGACAGACTAATGCTCTTTTTGATACAAAGACAATCAAGAAATTTTGCAATGACATAGAGATCACTGATAAACAGAGAGAAGCCGCAAAAGAATGGTTAACTCTGTTAGAAGGCAAAAAACTAGAAAATGAAACCAAAAATTACTTTCGTTTTGGACAAATAATTCTTCAAGATGTTTTAGGCTATCAAATCAAGGACATTGATTTTGGAAGGATGTTTGTTTTCGGAGATAAGCGAGTCATTTTACAAAAAAATTCTGGCATTTTTTATTATTCACAAAAAAGCCAGAAATGAGAGATACGTGTTTGTTACCGAATCAATTGTGGATGGAAGACGCAGGTTTAACTTTGTTCATCATCCAGATACAGAACAATTTGAAAATGGCAGGTATGTAATATCTGCAATTCCGATGATGCCGTTTTTGACATGTGGTTTGGCTCTATTTCTGATAGTAGCCACACTATTGCTTCAATAAATGATGTAGTCCCAGCCGAAGGAGTTGAACCTTCGACACTCCGGTATCTGTGTGCCTAGTAGGCTGATTACGGTTAGCCACAAGCCAACCACTACAGCCGGAAGCTCTACCAGGCTGAGCTAGGCTGGGACAAAAATTTTCGGCATGCATTTGTATTAAATAGATACCGTTACGCAAAAATTCGTCTTTTTCAATTTGCCAGAGATCAAAAAATGTTAAATATCGTTTTGAATCCGAAAATCCAGTGTCAGAAACCACTTTTGATGGATATGCATGTGTCCCATACACACACGACCACAAGTCAATCGAGATCAAAGAATCATGGCAGGACTCTAAAAGCATTGAAAACATGTATTTTGTCACCGCCACGTTTTCAGAAGATAGCAAGCCATATTTTCCGTCGCATGCAAACCACTACCTGCTTGTCAGATTTGCAAAAGATGCCAAGATCCTAAAGGAGATTGAAAGGTACCAACAGTCCAAGACATCGTTTGTCTTTAACATGAGCAGAGAGCTCTTTGAGCGCGAAGTGGATGGTATGATGAACTTTGTTTCCGTGTACTATCTGGAATATTCAAAATCAGATGACGACATGTCAGATCTTGCAATGGTGGTATCAAAAAATGATCGTGTCAAGAAGGCATCGACTGGAAACATACTTGCATTTTCGTCAGAAAAACCAAAATTCACTTTTCCATACAGCGACAACATCGTGGTATTGGAAGTGTCAAGCCAAAAAAGTCACCAGAGCGTCAACAAATATTGCGAGATGACGCGCCGCAACGTTTGCAGAAAAGGGATCACTATGAACAACCTTGTCGGCCTTTCAATTCTTGAAAAGCTAAAGTGATTCAGCTGATCAGAGTGTATCTTCAAAAATGTTAAATATTGAGTACAAATTGGTCTGGATATGAGCAAGCCTGCAGAATTGGGTTCATTGAAAATCGGCTCGTACATTCTTTTGCCAGTTGCAGATCAACCAACTGGGGAACCATGTAGGATCATAGAGTATGACACCAGCAAACCTGGAAAACACGGTGCCGCAAAGGCAAGAATTGTTGGCGTTGGTATTTTCGATGGCCAAAAAAGACCTCATGTGAGCCCAGTCAGCATGCAGGTTCACGTGCCCCTAATCGACAAGCGAAGCGGCCAAATCATATCCATTACTGGCGACCAAGTGCAGCTCATGGACAGTGAGACATTTGAGACGCTAGATGTCCAGATGATAGATGACGAGGTAAAAGGCAAACTAGAGCAGGGCCAAATGGTCGAATACTGGAAGGTAATGGACAGAACCAAAGTCATGAGGATAAAGAGCTAAACTTCTATTTTCACACAAAAATCTCAGAACTAAAATAACACGCAGTTAATCAAAGGTTGGATACTGATGATAAAGCGGAAAAGCCATCTGAATAGTGATGATGGTTATGAGTGTTGAAGTATCCACTGGTTAATACCTAACCAATAGTTATCAAAAACAGAATGAATCTAGCGGCTCTTTTTTCTGGGGGAAAGGACAGCACGTTTGCAATCTACGAAGCGCAAAAACTTGGCCACACGATAGGATGCTTGATAACAATACTTGCGCCCTCGGCCGAGAGCCATCTATTACATCACCCCAATGTCGATCAAACGATGCTCCAAGCAAGATCAATGAACATTCCACAGATTTTGATCAAGATTGACTCCACAGATACTGCAAAAGAAGTCGAGATCCTCAAGGAATCCCTTGCAAAAGCAAAAAGCGATTATCACATAGACGGTGTTTTGCATGGCGGCATTCTGAGCAAATTTCAGAAAACAAAATTTAATGACGCAGCAAAGAGTTTGGGATTAAATGTGGTGTCCCCGCTTTGGCACAAAGACCAAAGGCAGTACATGTCTGATCTTGTAGAGTCAGGCTTTGAATTCATCATAACTTCTGTGTCATGTGATGGTCTTGATCAGTCCTGGCTTGGCAAAAAAATAACAAGGCAGGATCTTGATGTATTGATGCAGCTTTCAGAAAAACACGGATTCAATTTGAGCTTTGAGGGCGGCGAGGCCGAAACCTTTGTTGTGAATTGCCCTCTTTTTTCTGCGCCAATAGAAATAATCGAATCCAAAACTCATTGGGATGGTTACAGAGGAAGGTTTGAAATATCCCAAGCAAAAATGAAAGGCAATGCTTGACAATCTAAAGACCAGCCTCCGCGCAGCAATCAAAAAAATCGTAAACTCTTCGGGAGTAGACGAGGCGCTAATCAAGGAATTATCGAAGGACGTTCAGCGTGCCCTGCTTCAGGCAGACGTCAACGTGAAGCTGGTTTTGGAGATAACAAAGAACCTTGAGCACCGCTCCATAAATGAGACGCCGCCGCCAGGGCTTTCAAGAAAAGATCACATTGTAAAGATTTTGTATGATGAGCTTGCAAATCTTCTTGGAAAGGAAAACCAGTTCTCGTTTCAGCCAGGCAGGCTCAACAAAGTTCTCATGCTTGGAATCCAAGGTAGTGGAAAGACAACGATTACTGGCAAGCTTGCCAAGTTCCTGACAAAGCAGGGCTACAAGGTGGGCGTCGTCGGAGCAGACACGTACAGGCCTGGAGCACTAGTTCAGTTAAAGACAAACTGCGAAAAGGCAAACGTCGAAGTGTATGGCGACGAAAACAACAAAGATGCGCCAGGCATTGTCAAGGCCGGCCTAAAGCATTTTGAAAATTCCAATCTAGATATCATCTTAATAGATACTGCGGGCCGCCACAAGGAGGAAAAAGAACTGCTCGATGAAATGAAGGAGATCTCCAAGGTGGCAGCACCGGATCTTGCCCTTCTTGTGATCGACGGAACCATCGGACAACAGTGCTACAGCCAAGCCGAATCATTTCACAAAACGGTTCCAGTCGGCGGCATCGTAATTACAAAACTTGACAGCTCTGCAAAGGGAGGCGGTGCGCTGGCCGCATCTGCAGCTACTGGAGCCAAGATAATGTATGTCGGGACAGGTGAGAGAATCGACGATCTTGAATTATTTTCACCAACAAGATTCGTCGGAAGACTTCTTGGGATGGGAGACATCCAAGCTCTGCTCGATCTCGCAAAAAGACTCGAATCGGAAGCAGACGATGTGCGCCTAAAGCGCATCTCCAGCGGAAAAATGAACATGGATGATTTTTACTATCAGTTAGAAGAAGTGACAAAGGTCGGCTCGTTGAAGGGATTTTTGGACAACATGCCGGGCCTTTCAGGAATGGTCAAAGAGGATCAGCTTGACCAGATGGAGGAGAGAGTTCAGCGATGGCGATTCATCATCCAGAGCATGACAAAGAAGGAAAAGGCAGACCCCGAAGGCCTGCTCAATGCGTCAAGAATCAAGAGAATTGCAAGAGGATCTGGCTGGCCAGAACACGAGGTAAAGGAGCTTCTCAAGAACTACAAGAACTCAAAAGGTATGATGAAGGCAGCCAAGGGCCGCCAGATGCAGGGATTTTTGCGCAAGATGGGCATGGGATAAACAAATAGCATGCCTTTTTGAGAAAACCTTACCGTGAGTCAGAATAAAAAATATGCAAGTGTCCTGAACCTATCGCAAAAGATACTTGGCGAGTATGATTTGTGTGATCACTGCCTTGGAAGGCTGTTTGCAAAAAAACTAGGCCTCACATCAAACAAGAAGCTTGGGCAAAAAATACACAAACACCTCAAAAAACAGAGGAAAAAATGCTACACGTGCAAAAATATTTTCGATAGCCTGCAAAACTACCTACAAAAAATGCTCGAGGCATCATCTGGATATGAGTTTAGAACGTTTCTTGTCGGCGCAATACTCAAGCCATCGGTTCTTGACAGGGACGACCACATACGCTCGCAGTTCAAGTTGAGGGGCATAGACGGCATAAAGACCAACATCACAAAAGAGCTTGCAAGGCAATTCGCAAAAAAGACAAAGAAAAGATCACATCAGATGGAGCCGGACTTGACAATCACCGTAGATTTTAAAACGGAATCGTGTTATGCTCATTCTAGACCGGTCTTTGTTTCCGGCAGATACACAAAACAAACACGCGATATGCCGCAAAAACAAAAACCTTGCGATAACTGTCTTGGAAAAGGCTGCGTCACCTGCAACAGACATGGAATATCTGATTTTAATAGCGTGGAAGGCATGATTTCAAAGTATTTTTTTGAGAAATTTGGAGCCCAGCAGGCAAAGATAACGTGGATTGGTGGCGAGGATTCATCAAGCTTGGTATTAGGTGGAGGCCGCCCGTTTTTTGCCAAGCTGACAAACCCAAAGAAAAGAAACCCAAAGCTGCCGAAAAGGATCAGGGTTGATAGGATAACCCTCAGATCCCTCAAACAGGTAAGCAAATTGCCTTTGCGACCATTGCCGTTTGTATCAAAGGCAAAGATGTTTGTGAGCACGGAAAATCCAGTCAGAGTCGAGGATCTGGCAAAGCTTGAAGGCTTGAAGGGAACCATCGTGATTTATGATGATGGTAAGAGGGTGGAAAAGTCGATACACAACCTCAAATACAAACCAAATTCAGAAAACTCGTTTTATCTTTTCATCAAAGTCGATGGCGGAGTTCCTCTGAAGCGACTTGTTGCGGGTGACAGCGTGTTTCCAAATGTATCGGATCTGATCTCAAACAAGTCCAAATGCGAGACCTTTGATTTTGAGGAAGTAAGGATCACAAACTAACATTTTTACCCTAACACAATTTTGTACCTTTGTTGGATCAGCTGGTAAAGGTACGAGAGGCGCACGAAAAGGGACTGCTTCCATCGGACATATTTGAAACGATAAAAGAAAGATTTGAGCTGGTCACATCCGGAATACAGCGAATAGAGCAGGCGTCAGGTACTCAGTACCCTATATCTTATGTAGAGCCTTCCGCAATTCTGACAAGCTCCGACACTGTTTCATTTCAGTATGGGATCCTGTTTGCAAGAACGCTTCCCGTATTTTTTGAGGAAAAGTTCCAGGTGGTAATTCAGATCTCAGCGCCGCTTGTTGCTTTTGGCCTCAAGGGCACGATTCATGCAATCTTGGCCCACGAATTTCTGCATTATCTGGAGCTTGTGCGCAAGATATCGAAAATGGAGATGGTATCAGACGAGGTGTCTGCAAGTCTCTTTGAAAATGTGTACGCAGACAGCGCCAGGTTGTTTGAGCCCAGGGCCGTGTTTGAGGACAAGACACTCTTGACACACATCACAAAAAAATTTCCGGCAGGCTTCAAAGACTACAAGCTTGAAGACAAGACGGAGAAACTATGGATTGCAAAAAACTTGCCAGTCACCAAGATAACTCTGGACGAGAACACAGTTAAGATGTCTGCTGAATCGCTTGCAAAGGTCAAACTTGATTCTGCCATACTGAACAAGATCAAAGAATACGAAGAACGCGAGTCAAAACTTCGAAAAAAGAAGCTTTACTGAGTGAATTCGGTCAGGCCGCACTTGCCGCACGTACGCCTGTTCTTGTGCTCAGACATGAAGACACCCTTTCCGCACCTAGAGCATATCTTGTGGGTTCTTGTTGCCTTGTCTCCGCTGATCTTGTAATACGCTGCAATTCCGGTTGCTTTTGCTTCTGCTTTTTTGCCGGCCATTATGCCTTTGCCTCTTCTTTCTTTTCTTCGGCAGGTGGCTCTGCTGGCGCTTCTGCTGCGGCCTCAGCTGGAGGTGCGACTGCTGCCTTTGCCTTGTCGAGTCTATTGAAGATGGTTGGATTGACCTGTTTTTTTGCCAGATCCTCGTTGTCGTAGACATAGAAGGTTCCAGTCACATCGGGCTTGCCGCTGTGGGCCTTCATGAAAATCGGAATTATGACTTTGCCATCAAGCTTGAACTGCTTTGAGATCATGTCTGCTGCATCCAGCTTTTTGAGCTTTCCCGCAATACCTTTGAAGTTGCACGTGATCTCCCTTCTTGCAAGAAATGTGTTGTTCACATCACTTATGGTCTCTATCATTGACATGTATTGTGCCTCGTCTTTCTATTTCATATAAATCTTGATTGGGTTTCGACAGGATTTTTAAGAAAAACCAGTCAAGTCCAAGTGTGGACAGATTCATGCTGCATTTGAAAAACACCGGATATGCCCCACACGACACCGACAAGCTGCTCGTAATGGCGCGCAAGCTTTCCTACAATCTTGGAGCGACAATCAGGGATTGCCGCGTCTCAACAAGATACGTAGAGTTTGATGTCTCAATTAGCAAATCAAACATGGATACGCTTGTAGAGAGGTTTGCCCCAATTGCCCCACTGGATCACGCAAAACACGTAGTCGAAGAGCATATCGAAAAAGAAGACGCGATAAGGATGGGAAGATCTTACTTTAACGAGGAGCGTTTCTGGGAGGCGCACGAAGTTCTTGAAGGGGTTTGGAAAAAGTGTTTTGAGGGAGAAAAGGAGCTTGTCCAGGGAATAATACTGGTGGCAGCCGCACTTGTCCACTATCAAAAGGCGGAAAATTCAATTTGTCTTTCCGTGCTCGGCAGGTCCCTTGAGAAGCTTGGACGCTCAAGCGGCATGTACCACGATATCAACGTCGACTTGCTGCGCAAAAATGTGCAGGCGATAAAGAATACTGGTCAGATTTCTCTTTTCTCTATTTGATGAGCTGTATTGCCGTCTTTAGCACTTGGGCCCCTTCCAGGAGGCCGATGCCCCCAACCTTTGCGTATTTTTCAGTGAACCTCAGACTGTTGTCTTTTTTGACCGAGTCCGCCGACACCAAGACCGGTACCGGATCGTCGCTGTGTCCTTTGTTTATGCATGGGGTGGAATGATCCGCAGATATCACGACTGCAACCTTACTTGTGTCTATGTTGTCCAGTAACGTTCCGAAGAACCTTTTGTCTATTTCCTCAATGTTTTTCATTTTTCCTATTGCGTCACCATCGTGGCCAAACTCATCTGGCCCTTTGAGGTGAACATAGATTGCATTCTCCGTGCTCATGGCGTTTGCTGCAACGCGGGCCTTTTCCTCATAGTCTGTCAGGCCTCCTGCGCTGAAGGTGCGCATCTTGAGTATCTCGGCGATGCCAATCTCTACTGGCATATCCACTATGCAGGAGAACCTCATGGAATACAGTTCGTTTATTGGTACAACCTTCGGGTAATGGTTTCCCGCATCACGCAACAGTATGCTGTTTAGGAGTTTTTTTCCCTGCTCTTTTCTCCTTTGGTTGATTTTGCTCTGCTTCATTATCTTCAGAGACTGCTCCGTGAACTCGTTTACCAAGGTTGCAGTGAGTGCTGCGTTTGGGATGTCCTTTAGTGGCAGGCACCTTTCTATTTTTAAATAGTCGCCTACTGCCTTTGCTATTCCCATACCTTCGACTCGAGAATACGCAGGATCTGTGTTTGTGATTTCGGATGAGAGTGGTTTTCCATCACACCTTATTCGCACTACAACCCTGTGGCCTATTGTTGGCGTCACCAAAACCGATGCGCCAGGCTCCGAAAAGATCATTTTGTTTTCGATTTCCTTTGAGATTGCTATTGCATCTTCTTTCTCTATCTTTCTTCCAGCTCTTCTATCAACAATTATTTCGTTATCATCAAGTGTGGCAAAGTTTCCGCGCAGTGCCAGATCCCCGTCCTTAAAGTCCGTTTCTGTTCCTATTGCCTCAATGACTCCCCTTCCTGCATACTCTGAGTGTTGTAACTTGTAGCCAAGCATGTTAAAGACCGCAATGTCCGATTCTGGAGCAATGCCTTTCCCTACAGAGATTACTTCTCCCATTGCCCCGTTTTTTGCGAGTCTATCGAGGTTTGGAGTTTGTGCAAAATCAAGGGGTGTCATTCCCTTCAGATCAGGATGCGGAAGATCACCTACGCCGTCAAGCAATACGTAGATTATTTTTACGTCCTTGTTGGCAGATATGATAATCCCTCATTTTGAAGGCTGATCCAAGGTTACTTTAAACTTTACATAGATTTTGATTTGTCACGATGCCATCGTTGAAAAGGTTTTAACTCACAGATTTTCATAATATCGAATATGGGGAGCATGAGAAAAGACTACATTTCTGAAAGATTTGTCATTGTCTCCCAAAACGAGGAACAGAATGGTGATGCAAAAAAGTGCTCGTTCTGCCCAGGAAACGAGTCCATGACAAATCCGTCTTTGCTGTCCTTGGTGGCAAAAGACGGAATGCTGCAAAGGCTTCAGGACAGCGAGGACAACTACGTCGAAGACTGGACAGTCAGAGTCTTTGAAAGCAAGGTGCCAGCCGTCACCGTTTCTGCCGAAAACTCGTACAGCGACAGACCGTTGTACAGCGAGCCTGCGTACGGCTATCACTATATCGTAGTTGCATCAGACAAGCACAAGGATTCGCTTGCAACCATACCAGTTGAGCAGTGGTCGAACATACTTGTTGTAATACAGGACAGGCTCAGGTGGCTTTACACGCAGCGAGGAGTAACCTATGTTTCAATTTACATAAACCACGGAAAGGACGCAGGAAGTCTGACGCCGCATCCGCACATCAACATGGTCACATTTTCCAACATACCGCCAATCATCGAGGCAGAAGCCGAGGCCTCGCATAGGATCCTAAACGAGAAAGGTGCGTGCCCGCTTTGTCAGACAGTCAATACCGAAACCGGCGGACCGCGTCAAGTTCTGCAGACAGAGGGATTTTTGGCATTTTGCCCGTGGGCACCGTCATACCCATACGAATTCTGGATCTGCCCAAAAAAACACACAACGAGTTTTTCAAAAATTACTCAAAAGGAGATAAATGATCTTTCCCTGATTTTGCGCGCAACGTTAGGAGGCCTTTCAAACTCGCTCAAAAATGTCTCATACAACTTGGCGTTTCATCTGTCTCCTGAGAAGAAAAACAGCAGGCAGATCCACTGGCACATAGAGGTGTATCCTCTGACGGCTGCGTGGTCAGGCCTTGAGCGCGGATACGGTGTCTTTCTTAACTCGAGTCAGCCGGAGAAGGCCGCAGAACAGCTTGGAGCTGCATGCAGAAAAGAGCTTGCAGGCCTTGTTGGCATCATTTAGTTTCACACCGTTTAATTATCTAAAATATTTTTGAGAGTCATGGCAGTAGAGAAATATCTTGCAGTGGCAGCACTTGGCCTCTTTGCGATGTTTGGCGGCGAGATCAATGTGTTTTACACTTATCTTATTTCTCCGCGGGTCGAAGTTGAGCCAGAGCCGCAGATTCTCATGTTCATCTCGATTGGAGTGGCTCCTGCAATGAGTGTTGCTGGAACTGCCTTCTTTATGTCAAAGAGATACGGTTCAAGGTCTGTCGGTGCAATAATAATTGCGGGAGGTATCGTGCTTTTTGCAAGCATGCTTTATGCAAATACTTTGGTTCCAAAAATCGACACAAACTATCGAGTGTTTGCAGTTGAAACCATTCCTCCACTTTTCATGGCAGTGTCTGCCCCCATCATGGGCATTGGCGCCTGGCTGCTTAGAACAAAAAAGCGCCCGATAAAGGAATATTTTTAGTGGTCGTACCGCATGCCGTTTGAGTGCGCCTCAAAGCCGATCTTCTCGTAGAACGGCTTTACCTTGTCATCGCAATCAAGGATGGTCTTGTAGCACCCTTGAGATTTTGCGTAATCTAGGACAAACCGAATTATCTTCTGGCCTATTCCCTTGCCTTGCAGCTCCTTTGATACCACTACATCTTCGATGTGTCCCACCTTGCCCCCATCATGGATGAATTTTTGCTCAATTAGGAGAGTGGTTGCGCCGACTACTTTGTTTTTCTGCAGCGCAACAAAAATCACGTGATCTGGGTTCTGCGCGATTTTTTTTAGAATCGACTTTGTCTTGTTTTTGTCAAGATTGCTTGCCTTGCGCAACGCATCAAGCGATTCTAGGTATCCGTTGTCCAGATCCGACTCGATTATTTTGCGGATTTGTATATCAGACATCAAATCTTGCCAAGCTTTTCTCTAAATTCAGCGTGAGCCTTTTTGTATGAGATCTTGTCTCCAATGTCGATGAACCCGTTCTTTATGATAAAGCTGCTCACGTCTTTTTTCTTCGCAAGTGCCTTCTTGATGACGTCGTTCATTCCAAACGGCTTGTCTGAGGGTATGAACGCAAAGACGCCCGGCTCCATCACGTAGCAGCCTATGTTTATGTTGGCGCTTATCTGCGGCTTTTCATTCCAGGCAGTCACCTTGCCTGATTTTGCGGTCTCTATGACACCATACTTGATTGTGGTTGTGTATTGGCTAAGGCTCATGGTGACAAACGATTTTTTTGCCTTGTGTTGTTCTATCATTTTTTTGAGATTAAAGTTGAAAACAGAGTCGCCGTAAATGCAGACAAACGTGTCGTCCACGTATGATTCCGCAGTCTTTAGCTGGCCTGCCGTTGCAAGCGGCCTGTCGGCGACTGCGTATTCTATTTTGACTCCGAATCTGCTGCCGTCCTCAAAATAGTCTTCTATTGTTTTTCTAAGATAGCTTACGCAGAGAACGATGTCGGTGATTTTGTTGCGCTTCACCCAGTCGATGAGGTGCTCAAGAAGGGGCTTCTCACCAAGTGGGAGCATCGGTTTTGGCAAAAATGTCGTGTACGGCTGCAGTCTTGTGCCTAAGCCGCCCGCTAAGATAACTGCCTTCACAAATCTAGATGAAAATATTGAACTATTTATGTTCAATTATGCAAAGATCTTTGAATCAAGCGCCAAGTATTTTTGCGACCTTTGAGACTACCTGAATCGGATTCTTTCCGAATACAATTATCATCGGCTCCTTTCCAAAATCTCCTTTGTGATATATCACGTCTGGCGGAGAGGTAGAGTTCGCTATTGCGCGTTTTATTCCCCAAGAAACAGATGAGTTTTCTTTGAGCTTTGTTGCTTTTGGTTCTTGTGATCTGTCATAGCTTAAGATTTTGCTCCTTGATTTTGCAAATTTGCGTATCAAGATTTCGTTGAACTTTAGATTTAACGCGGATCTTATCTGTGGGAATTTGTTGTGCATGCTAAGAACTGCTGATGCGACGTGTCTTGATGCACCATACCCCAGATCGCCTGCAATCACAACATCATCACCTGCCTTGACTATTCTGCCTAAAACTCCGACAACATCATTAATTGATCTTGCATTTTCTTTTGCAAACACAAAATTTGTCTGACATTCCGGAATTAGTGAAGAGATATTTTCAAGATTTGCAAATCGGTTGATTGCAGCTTTGAGTTCAGACGTTATTTCGTCACCCATTGGGGTCGTTATCTTTATTCCGCTTCCAAGGCGTTGAGATGACCTGATGGCATCATACGCAAACTGTTTTGCGAATGTAACTGAGTTCTTTATTGTGTGTTTTTTTGCTAGGGAGTAAGCCAGAGCGATTGCAAAGTTGCATCCGCCCCCATGGTGTTCCCCAGGTATTTTTTTCCCAGACACAGAGTAGGATTTACCGTTGCCGTAGACATAGTCACTTATTTTGTTTTTCACAAACCGGTGTCCAGTTATTATCACATGTTTTGATCCAAGATCACTGAGTATCTTTGCAGCCTTTCTTAGATCTGCGTGTTTTCTGATTTTCACGCCTGAAAGCACCTCTGCCTCGTGCAGATTTGGCGTAATTATGTGTGAAATCGACACTAGTTTTTGGAGTGCGCCAAGGGCGGATCTTTTCAAAAGCACTCCTCCTGTTGTGGATGCTATGACCGGATCTAGGACTATTGGAATTTTTTTATCCTTGAGTTTCGAATAGATTTTTTGGATTATTTTTGAGTTGTATACCATCCCAATTGTGATCACATGCACATCAAAATCAGAGAATATTGAATCGATTTGAGCGCCGACTGACTTTTTTGAAGCAGGTTGTACATAAGAAAACTTTGATGAGTTTTGCGCAGTTATTGCGGTGACTATAGAAAAACAATTTGCTCCGAGTGCAGACGCTGCCCTGATATCTGATTGTATTCCTGCACCAGATGACGGATCAGATCCTCCAATGGACAGAATGTTCACGATGTTTTACTCAAATCCTCACGTAATAGTTTTGTGTGCAAGTTTGCTCAATGAAGAACGATCATTTCTTCGCTACTGTTTAAATCTAGAGACGACGTACAGTGAACATGGGAACCCAGATGAGTGCAGCTCGAAGAGGAACGATCACCGAAGAGATGAAACAGGTTGCACATGATGAGGGCGTCACACCAGAATGGCTCAGATCAAGGATTGCTACTGGCTCCATCATAATTCCTGCAAACAACTCTAGGCCGCAAAAAGTGCACAGGGTTGGAATCGGAAAGGGGCTCAAGACAAAGGTGAACGTCAACATTGGCACATCCACACTCAAAGTGGATCTCAATGAAGAGATTGAAAAGGCAAAGGTTGCAGTAAAGCACCACGCAGACACCATAATGGATCTTAGCGATGGCGGTGATGTAGGCTCAATCAGAAGAGCACTGCTCGAGGCAGCCCCAATCACGTTTGGGACGGTTCCAATTTACGAGGCTTACAACTATGGGGTAGAAAAGCGCAAGAATCCACTTGACCTAACCGAGGATGACTTCCTCAACGCCTTTGAGAACAACGCAAAGGACGGCGTTGACTATACCACGATTCACTCTGGAATATCAAAAGAGATAGCAAAAAGGATCCTCAAGGTCCAAAGATACGGCGGAGTCGTCAGCAAGGGAGGAACTATTACTGCCGCATGGATGCTCAAGTATGACAAGGAAAACCCATACATCACTCATTATGATTATCTTATGGAAATTGCAAAAAAATACGATGTCACCTTTAGCTTAGGCGACGCCCTGAGGCCTGGCTCGATATTGGACTCGCATGACGAGCTCCAAGTGCAGGAGATGATAAACATATCAAGGCTTACAAAAGAGGCCCACGAGCACGACATCCAAGTCATGGTGGAGGGTCCAGGACACGTACCACTAAACGAAGTAGCTGCAAACGTCAGACTTGCAAAGTCCCTTATTGGAGACGTTCCATATTATGTGCTCGGCCCGCTGGTAACAGATATCGCATCAGGATACGACCACATATCCAGTGCCATAGGTGCCGCAGTGGCCGCAAGCGAGGGCGTGGATCTTTTGTGTTACCTCACACCGGCAGAACACCTTGCGTTGCCAAACGCAGAAGAGGTGAGGGCTGGCCTGATTGCATACAGGATTGCGGCGCATGCAGGTGATTTGGTGAAGCTCAGGGAAAAGGCAATCATATGGGACATGAAGATGACCGAAGCGAGGCGAACGCTTGACTGGGAAAAACAAATCTCATTGTCAATAGACCCAGAAGAGGCTGCTCGCATCCACAACAGGACCGGTCAGCGGGACGGAAACAACGTGCCATGCACCATGTGTGGCGGTGCGTGCGTCTACGTCATGTTGCCACAGCAGAGAAAGTACGTGAAGGAAAACGAAAACCTACAACAGGTTGAATAACACTTCGTCAAGACTCGGCACCGTCCTGTATTCGCTAATTTGTTGTGCAGAGATCCACTTGTATGATACATTCTCCCAGTTCAGTGAGATTTTTTGATTCTCGATTGCAAAGAGAAATGGAAAGATGACCCACTGGTGATCTGGGTATTGTTGCGACGATATTGTCATTTCTTTTCCCGCCTTGAGCAGGCGTATGATGTCGCTTGACGCCCCAATCTCTTCGTAAATCTCGATTTTTGCCCGCTCGAGCGGTTCCTCGTCTTCTTCAATTATGCCGCTGACTGCGCCCCACAAGCCCTTCATCGATTTGACTTTGTTGCTTCGCTTCAGAATTAGAAATTTGTCATCGTGTGTTACAAAGGAGGTTACTATTTTCGTTGAACGCATGTCATTTTTCAATTGCGTTTATCATGGTGTTCAGTTTCTTGTATGAGTCTTCAAGGTTAGAGTTCTTTGCCAGATTTTGTTGCACCGTTCTGATGTAGTTTGTGATGTCTTCGGACTTTCCTTCTTGGATGTCTGTAAGCAGCCTGCCCACGTCCTTCCAGAACTCCTCTGCTGCCTTTCTTATTTCCGGATTCGAGATGATTGTCTCGATCAGCTCAGTTGATTCCGTCATGATGCTTTCTGTAAGTATCTTTTGTATCTTGAATGTGGTGCCAGACATTCGCTCAGTCAGAGATATCTTGTCGTCCTTTGAGAGAATGTTTGCAAATGCCAGATTCATGAGGTGTGTCAGGCCCAAAATGATTGCAATTTTTTTGTCGTGCTCTATTGCGTCAATCGTTACAAAGTTTGCTCCCTCAAAGAGCGACTTGATGAGGCTCAGCTCTTTTTTTGCGTCTTTGATTGGGATAGATATGATGTTTTGCCCTTTGATTTTTTTTGCGCCAGGACCAAACATTGGGTGGATGCAGACAGGGTTTATTTTTGAAGGGATTTTGAGTAGAGCCGCAGCAGTCTTTGCCTTTTGGGACGATATCTCGATTAGATACGAGCCACGTTTCATCTCCTTTGCAATGAGTCTGATGATTTCTGGGGTGCGCCTTGTAGGTGTGCACAAGAGCACAATGTCCGCGTTGAGAACTGCGCCCACAAGTGAGTTTGCCTTTTTGACCGACTTGTCGGTGATTGGGGTTTCTGCGTCAAAGCCCACCACATCGTAGTCAATCGAGGCGAAATACTTGGTAAACCACTGGCCCATCTTGCCTCCGGCGCCTAATATCGTGATACTTTTTTTCATCTGGATCCCTTTAGAACCTCATCTACTATTTTCATACCTTCCTTTAGTTTCTTTTCGTCTTGGCAGGCAGATATTCGGATAAATTCACGATAATTGCCAAATCCGTCGCCTGGGGCAAGTGCCACACCATGATCAAGCATCTTGTTGACAAACTCCAGTCCATCAAAGTTGGGCTGCTTTACCCTTGCAAAAAGATACATTCCCCCGTCTGGTGCGACAAACTCCAAGCTCATCTGCATTGCACCACCAATAAGCGTGTCAATCTTTGAGCGCACCATCTTCTTGTTGTTTTTCACATCCGCGTCCAGCGCCTTGAGTGCGGCATACTGGATGGGCTCTGCCACATTTGTCAGACACAGTGCCTGGAGTTTTGTCATCTTTTCTATTGTCTTTTGATCCGCTACCGCATATCCGATTCTAAATCCGGTCATCGCGTGAGATTTTGAAAACGACTGTGTTACGATGCTTTTATTGTATCTATTTGCGAGGACACTCTTCCATTCAGAAAATGCATAATCTGAGTATATCTCGTCGCTTAGGACGTACAGGTCGTGTTTTTGCGCCAATTCGACTATCTGGTCCTGCAGTTGCATAGGAAGCACTTTGCCCGTAGGATTGTTTGGATAGTTCAGGACGATCATTTTTGTGTTCGAGTTGATCGTCTGCTCTATTTGTGAAATCGACGGCTCCCATTTTGATTCAAGTGTGGTGTGAATCGTCCTTACCTTCACTCCGGCGTTTACTGCGCAGTCCCTGTATGCCGGCCATGCAGGCTCGATTATGATTATTTCGTCTCCAGGATTCAAAAGTGTCGAGATTGCAAGGTAAACCGAGAATCTTGCGCCGGGCGAGACAAGAATGTTTTCCGGCTTTGCTTCGGCTCCAAACTTTTCAGATGCATATTGCGCAAGTGCAGATCTAAGCTGTGGCATTCCGGCTGCCTGGCCGTACCTGACAAACCCTTTTTCAAACGCCTCGTCTAGTGCCTTTTTGACCGCTTTGGGTGGCATAAAATCCGGCTCGCCTACTTCCATGTGGATTATTTTTTTTCCTTGCTGTTCCAGACTTTTTGCTTTCAGAAACACCGTAAGATGCGTCTGCTTTCCGTCTGTTTGCACTTTGATTGATTCGTTTAGAAGAAAGTTGAGGAATTTTTTTCCAAGCGACTCATCAAGCCCGATTTTCTGGCACAGCTCGTTTACTTCCTTTCTGAGCTGCTCCTCTCTTGCCTCATCGAAGACCCCAAGACCGCTGTTTTTTTTGAGCTCGCCTATCTGTTTTGATATCTCCGTTCTCTCTCTGAGCAGCTTGAGCATCTCGAGTGTTATCTCGTCGATTTTGTTTCGTAGTTGATCTATGTTTGACATGTCACAATACCGGCTTGATGAATCCGGCCATCAATGCATGATCTGCCAGCACTAGGGACACCAGCGAGTCGACCACCGGGGGGGCGCGAGGGACAACGCACGGATCGTGCCTGCCCTGCACCTGCAGTGTGACTGCTTTTTTTGTCTTGACGTCTATTGTGTTTTGCTTCTTTGCAATGGATGACGCTGGTTTGAATGCAATTTTCATCACAATCGGCATTCCGTTTGAGAGTCCGCCCAAGATACCGCCGGAATTGTTTGTCTTTGTGTACACTTTGCCATTTTTTATAATGTAAGGGTCATTGTTTTGGGAGCCAAACAGCTCAGAGCCAGCAAAGCCGGATCCGAATTCCACTCCCTTTACAGACGGAATTGAGTAGATTGCCTTGCTGATGTCAGATTCCAAAGATCCAAAGATTGGCTCCCCAAGGCCTATTGGGACGTTGATTGTGGTGGACTCGATGATTCCGCCAAGCGAGTCGCCGCTCTTTCTTGCTGCCAGGATTGACTGGCGCATCTTTTCCGCTGTGCTTTTGCTTGGGCACCTGACCTCGTTTTCATATATGTGGCTCTTCATTTTTAGATCAAATTTTTCCTTCATTCCGATTTTGCCTATCTTTATTGTGTAAGAGTTAGTCTCGATTCCAAGGGTTGTCTTGAGCAGTTTTCTTGCTATTGCTCCCCCCATGACATGGGTTGCAGTCAGTCTTCCAGAAAATCTGCCGCCTCCGCGATGATCATTGAACATGTGGTATTTTACAAACGCCGGAAAGTCAGAGTGTCCAGGCCTCATCTTTGTGACGAGCTCCTCGTATGCCCTAGAGTCCTGATCCTTGTTCCAGATTATCATTGCGATTGGCGCACCTGTGGTGAATCCCCTAAAGACGCCAGAGAGGATCTCTACCTGATCCCCTTCCTTTCGCTGCGTGGACACGAGGGACTGGCCAGGCTTTCTCTGATCAAGCATTTTTTGTATGTCTTTTTCTTGCAGCTCGAGGCCTGCAGGGCAACCATCCAAAACTGCGCCGATGCATTTTCCATGACTTTCTCCAAAGCTAGTCAATACTAGTCTTTGACCAATCGAGCTGCCAGCCATCAAAGAAAAAGCAACACGTGAGGCTTAATAACTTATTTTGTCGAGATTTTCGCCCCGACGCGATTCATGTCTGAGATAAAATCAGGATACGACACATCGACTGACTCTGGATCCGAAACGGTACAGTTTCCCACATACATTGCAGCGATGCAAAAGGCCATAAACAGCCTATGGTCGTCTTCTGAATCAAGCGATGCGGTCCTGAGCTCTTTTGGAGGATCCAAGACAAGGCCGTCCTCTTTTTCTTTGATGATTATTCCAAGCTTGCCAAGCTCGCGTGCAAGTATTGCTATTCTGTCTGTTTCTTTGAAGCGTGCGTGCTTGACGTTGTACAGCTCAAGGGGGAATGCGCATTTGAGTGCCAAAATCGCAAGTGGTGGGAGAAGGTCAGGCGTGTTTGAGAGGTCGAACTTTCCTCCAAGGAGTTTCTCAGGTGCCTTTACCTTGATTGCGTTGTTCTGCATAGATACGTCGACGCCAAGCTTGCCAAGTATGTCAATTATTGCCTCATCGCCTTGCGCCAGATCACCAATCGAGACCTTGACTGTCAGGTTGTGTCCAACAAGGACGGATGCGGCAAGCAGCAATGCGACGCTTGAAAAATCAGAGGGTATCGTGATTGTGGCGTGTTTGTATTCCTGTGATTCGATTTTGTACTTTTTGTATGGCTCTAGTTCGTTTACCTCGACTCCAAATTTTTTCATCGTGGAGATAGTCGCCTCAAGATATGGTTTTGATACCAGCTCAGAGCTGATGTTTATTGTGATTCCTTTTTCGGTCAACGGTCCTGCGATAAATAATGCAGAGATGAACTGGCTCGATATGTTTCCTGGAATTGTGATCTCTCCTCCTCTGATTTTTCCCACAATCGTCAGTGGTGGTTTGCCGTCGTTTGATGAGCATTTTGCGCCAAGCGATTCCAATGCATCCAGGAGTGGCTTCATGGGCCTTTTTTTGAGACTCTCGTCTCCCGTAAGGACTGTCTTTGCCTCCCGCAACGAGGAGATTGCAGCTGCGATTCTGATGGTTGTGCCGGAGTTGGACGCATCCAAAGTGAGATCTGCTTTGTCAAACTTGTCGATTCCATTTACCTTGAGGTTGTTTCCCGCCCCCTGGATCTCTGCGCCCATACTTTTGCAGATCTCGATTGTTGCGTTTGTGTCGCGCGATCTCAGTACGTTCTTGATGAGGCTTTTTCCGTTCACCAAGGACGCCAGAAATATCGCCCTGTGCGTGTAACTTTTGTTCGATGGACAGACAATTGTCCCTGTGAGCTTTGATTGTCCTACCTTACAGTTCATGAACTGTCGCCTTCTTGTTGTTTATGTCTGCGGTAATCACTTTTCCTTCAAGCTCCGCGAAGACTTTTTTTATATTTGATATATTGCTCTTTTTTGCAACGGCCGCAATGGCCGGTCCGTTTCCTGACACAGAAGCGCCAAGCGCACCTTCCTCGATGAGGCGCAGGATGATCTTTGGATCAGTGTCAAGAGCGTGCGATGTAGCAAGGCCGTTCAATGTCATTGCGTTCCAGTAGCTTCCATCCCTTGCAAAATCCCATGCGCGCCCAAAGACATCAGCCAGAGCTGTTAGCCTCTTGATGTTTCCTCGCTTTCTTGATTTTGGAATAAAGACGATGGTACAAAGAGTCGTAGATGTTTTTTGCGTCCGGATTATTTTTCGCATCCTGTTGTCTGTCACCACCGTGCCGCCAAAGTAGCATGCGCATGCGTCGTCATAGGCCCCAGTAGTGCTCACCTTGGTTGCAATCGAGGCGTCAATTCCTGCAGACAGGACTTGTTCATCGGTGTAATTTGGCTTGAATATCTTGTGGCATGCAAGCGAGACTACCGACGATATGGCACTTGAGCTCTTCAGTCCGTACCCAGTAGGGATTTGTGAGCTTAGCTCAATTTCTATTCGGTTTTTTTCAAGATCTTTTTTTGGCACAGACATCATCACCACTTTGTTTATCAGCCTTGAGCTAAGGTTTTGGTTTTCAGATGTGAGAGATATTCCACTTCCACTGGAGGTACGTATAGTTGCCTGCACTTTCGATTCGATTCCAAGTGTAGCTCCCTTCCACGTAGCTATTGCGTTAACAATTGATATGGCACCATTGACTGTAGCTTTTACCTGCGCCATTAAAATCCTCCAAGCAAAACTCGCTGCATTGCGTCGTATGGTGCCTTGATCTTGTGCCATATCTCAAACGCAAGACATGCTTGGCCCAAAAGCATCTCATAACCATAGACCACCGTGGCTGAATTTTTTTTGGCTTGTGTGATCAGGTCTGTGTTCATTGGCATGTATATGATGTCATATACGATGTGCTCTGGATTTATCGAATTAGCCAAAATCGGGCTTGGTTCGCCTTTGAGTCCAATCGAAGTCGCATTTACTATGAACTTGCATTTTGCTGTGTGCTTGTTCACATCTTCAAGCAGGATTGGCTCTGAATCCACCCCAAGGTTTGAGGCAAACTTGGCAAGATCCTGGGCCCTTTGCATGGTTCTGTTTGCAATTATGGTTTTGGTAGCTTTTTCTTTTGCAAACCCGGCAATTATTGCCCTTGCGGCCCCTCCAGCACCCAAAAGCAAGACATTCTGCCCTGAAATCCCAATGTTTTTTTTCTTTATTGGCTCCAGAAATCCGTCCATGTCTGTGTTGTATCCCATTAGCTTTCCGTTTTCATTTGTGACGGTGTTGGTTGCCCCGATGGTTTTGCATTCGGAGCTTGCATCATCCAAAAACTTCATCATCTCTATTTTGTGAGGTATTGTTACATTAAAGCCGGAAATTTTAATCTGCTTTAGCGACTCGACTCCTGCCTGCAGCTCACCCCGCGGTACCCGGTATGCGATGTACGTGCAGTCAAGCCCTAGCGCCTTAAAGGCCGCGTTGTGGATACTTGGTGACAGGGAGTGATCTATCGGATCCCCGATCACTGCAAATGTTTTAGTCATCTTTATTTTTGCAACGCGAGCAGCGATTTAACTTCATCTACGCTGAACTGTCCTGGCGCAACAGGTTTTCCAAGCGAGACATATGTGTACGGGCTTCCAAGGCTCATGCAGAGTATTCTGGATATTCTTCCAAAATCCCCCATCGCAAAAGCAATTAGGCCCGCATCTTGTTTTCTATAAAGCGACAGCACGGACGCCGTGTCCTTGATCGAGTTGGCAGTTGTCACCATCTTGACATATCTTGAGAGTTGCCTCATCTGCTTGAGTTTTTGCAAGAGTGAAGATGCTGACGGTGTTTTCTTAAAGTCATGCCACGACACAAGGATTGGAGTCTTTGTCCTTCTTACGTATCTTAGCAACTCTTTGTCTTTTGTGAGGGTGGAATACTCGATGTCAACCAAGTATGGTGAGTATTCTGCAACCAGCTTCAAAATGGAGATGCGCTCCTTTTCTGTGCCAGAAAACTTGCCTCCTTCCGATTTTGGTCGGAGTGTGCACACGCACTGCCTCATGCTCTTTTTTGCTCTCTCAAGGGCCTCTGGGACGTGCTCTGGCCTCAAAAAGTCTAGTCGGAGCTCTGCATAGTCTGATTTTGTGAGTGCCTTTCTTAGTGAGGCGTCAAGTCTTGCAGGAGTCGTTTCTGCTACGCTGGCGCAGGTCTTGTATGCCATCTATTTTTCTAAAATGTACTCGTCTGAGACTTCCATGCCAAAGTGTCTGCCGGTTGCAGTTTTTGCATGCACCAGAACCGTGTCTCCCTTTTTGAGATGTGTGACTGAAACTAGGTGTCCCCCAGGCTTTACAAATCTGATTGTCTCTGCGTCCTGTGCAATTATTCCGCCAACCTCCTCGTCGTCTGTCTGGGCCTTTATCATCAGCATGGGCCTCCTCTCTATCTTTGAGCGGCCGACTGTTGCGCGTCGCGCATTTCCTTTTGAGTTGATCACCAACACCTCCGCTCCGGTTTCCAGCTCCGAGAGATACTTTGTCGTCCCGTCAGGGGATAGAGTGTAGCAGTGCACTGCTCCCGCATTTACCCTGAACGGTCTTGGCGATGTAAATGATGAACCAACCGACTCGTTGTGAACCAAAAACAAAAAGTTTGATCTGCTGCCAATCAGCATGCCCTCTCCTTTGTGCAGCATGGATGCAGTGTCCACACAGACGCGCTCCCCATCGCCCACCTCTTTTATGTCAACTATCTTGGCTTCCTTGAGATCAAAGCTGCTGCTTCCAAGATACACCATTGTCTCCTTTACCTCGGAAATGGTTGCGGCCTCAAAGATGACTCCGTCTACTCCTATCTCCAATATGGAAAACATCTTTCTTACTTCCTCCGGAGTCCTGGCAAGTGCAAAGATCTCCGTGTGCATTTTGTGCAGCTTGGCAATAATGTTCTCAAGCGGGATTATCTTCCAGTCTTTTACCTCGATTATTACAAAGTCGAGTCCTTTTTTTGCCTCGGTGAATATTTTCTCAATGTCTGCATTCGAGAGGACGCGGAACCTCTTGCCTACTTTTTTGCCCTTTGGTTTTGGCGCGTCCTTTTCTAGCACCACGTACTTTGCGCTTGGCGACGGGTAGATTGATGCTAGTTTTGACTTTGAGAGCAGTTTTGGATCCGCGTACACGGTCTTGACTCCCTCGTGTTCTAGTCCTGCCAAAAACTTGCCAAGTTGTGACTTGGAGGCTTTGGGTAAAATTATTAGATCTCTACTTTTTTCCAATTTTCTTCGCTGCTTCTTTTGCTGATTCTTTTCTGAATATGATCCCCGCTAGTGCCTCAACCATCTGGTCGGGGTTTTTGTGCGCAAAAATATTACGACCGTATGTGACTCCTTTTGCTCCTGCCTTCATTGCGTCTGCGGTCATCTCCAAGACATCTGCGTCCGTCTTTGCCTTTGGCCCTCCTGCAATGACTACGGGAACTGGCGTGCTTTTTACGATCTTGGCAAACGAGTCGACGTCTCCAGTGTACAGAGTCTTTACAATGTCCGCTCCAAGCTCCGCTCCAATTCTTGCAACGTGTCCAACTATTTCCGGATCGTGTGGGTTTTTGACGTTCTCGCCTCTAGGATACATCATTGCCAAAAGAGGCACGTTCCATTTGTGGCACTCGTCTGCAATCGTTCCAAGTTGCTCAAGCATTTCTGGCTCTTCCTTTCCACCAACATTGATGTGAAGCGATACTCCGTCTGCGCCAAGGCGTAGTGCTTCTTCGACGCTTCCCGTGAGCATTTTCCTGTTTGGCGACATTGAGAGCGACGTGCTTGCAGAAAAGTGAACCAAGACTCCGATTCGAGTCGGCCTTGGCAATGATTTTAGAATACCTTTGTTAATTATGACGCTGGTGAGGCCCCGTGTTTCGCATTTTTGGATTATCTCAGATGGGCTCTCTAGTCCCTCAATTGGGCCATTGGAGATTCCGTGATCCATTGGGATGCAGAGCATCTTGCCTTTTCTGAGTATGCGGTCCATTCTGATTTGGAGGCCTGTGACCATGAGGGATCTGCTCTATGTGCCCCTATTAAAAATAACGTGCCACCACAACTGCTGACAATCTCAGAATCAGCGCTCAAAGAATAAATAACATCAAAAAAGCAATCAGCTGACTTGAGCCAGATCACTGAACAAATTCACTCCAGCGATATTGGCGATATTTTGGAAAACTCTCTGCGTGGTGCAAGGCCGTCGCGTCAAGATATCCTCAGATTACTCAACTCAGACGACGTGCACCTCATGGGCCTAGTCGCAGGACACATTACACAAAAGAGATTTGGTAGAAAAGCGTCTTTTGTGAACAATATCATTCTCAATTACACAAACGTTTGCGTGACTGACTGCAAGTTTTGCGCATTTTATCGACCGCCAGGACACGACGAGTCATACATACTATCGCTTGATCAGATCGAAGCCAGAGTCAAGACAGCTTGGGAAATGTTTCAGATTCGCCAAGTTCTGATCCAGGGCGGCCACAACCCAAACCTTGGAATTGAGTACTATGAAGATGCATTCAAGATGATCCGAAAAAAATTCCCCCAAGTTGGAATCCACGGCCTGTCTGCATCCGAGATAGACATGATCGCAAAAATCGAAAAGACATCGACCAAGGAGGTCCTCTCAAGACTAATGGATGCAGGACTACAATCAATCCCCGGCGCTGGGGCAGAAATTCTAGTAGACTCAGTAAAGGACATCATCAGCCCAAAAAAGATCTCAAGTGACGAATGGCTCAGAATCATGGAAGAGGCCCACAACATTGGACTCCCAACATCTGCCACCATGATGTACGGCCATGTGGAAACATCGGATGACGTTGCGGCACACTTTGAGAAAACGGTTCAGCTCCAGGAGAAAACCGGAGGGTTCATGGCATTCATCCCGTGGAGCTTTGAGCCAAACAACACACTGCTGCAGCTTGAAAAACAGGTTCTCTTTGGTGTAGGGGGCGTGCATCTTCTCAAAATGATTGCGATATCTCGACTTGTCTTTGACGGCCTGATAAATCACATCCAGTCATCTTGGCTCACAAACGGTGTCGGCATGGCCCAGATTGCGTTGCAGTATGGCGCCGACGATTTTGGTGGCACGCTGATTGGAGAGGAAGTGGTCTCCTGTACTGGAGCCCGCTCAACTGAGCTCACCGGCCAAAAAATAATCGACGCGATTCACCAGATCGGCTACCAGGTAGAAGAACGGGACAACTTTTACAATCAGGTAAGAATGCACTAGAGGCCGTAGCTAGCCCACTTGGAATCAACTAGGTTTTTTGTGGCTTCGTCCACTACAACTTTTTCCTGAATCTCACGCTCAAATCCTTCATCCTTTGTCTTTTGTGTCGCGTCGATTCCAAGCTTTGAGCCCAGATTCACAAGAGGCGATGCTGGATCCAGTGTGTCGGTGGGCGTGTTGTTGATTATTACGGTGTCCCTTGCGGCGTCTGCGCGGGTGGTGATTGCCCATATGACGTCGTCCATGCTGTGGACGTTGATGTCGTCATCAACTACGACAAACATCTTTGTGAGTGCAAGCTGTCCTAGTCCCCAAAGACCCATCATGACTTTTTTTGCCTGTCCCGGATATCGTTTTTTTATCGAGATTATTGCCATACCCTGGAACCACCCTGCTGCCGGCATTGCAAAATCAACAACCTCGGGCTGGAACATTTGTATCAAGGGAAGAAACGATCTTTCGATTACTTTGCCAATGTACGCGTCTTCCAAAATCGGCTTTCCCACAATTGTTGTCAGGTAGATTGGTTTTTGTCTCCTCATTATTCCAGTTAACGTAAATGTCTGGTACGGCTCCTTTGGGGTGTAGTATCCGGTGTGATCACCAAATGGGCCCTCTTCTCTTATGTCTGATGGATCCACGTACCCTTCAAGAACGATTTCTGCGTTTGCCGGAACCTCCAAGTCAACGGTTCTGCATTTTACTGTCTTGATTCCTTTTTGCCTCGTTATTCCTGCAAACAGATACTTGTCTAGGCCCTCAGGCACTGGCGCAACGGCAGAAAACACGGTTGCTGGCTCTGCGCCAATAATTACTGCGACCTCGATTTTTTTTCCTTTTTCTTTTGTCAGCTCGTGATGATGCGCGCCTCGCTTGTGCTTTTGCCAGTGCATCAGTGCGTGCTTGTCATCAACTATCTGCATCCTGTACACTCCAAGATTCCTAACTCCCGTCTCAGGATGTTTTGTTGCAACAAGGCCAAGTGTTATGAAGCGTCCTGCATCCTTGTGCCATGTCTTTAGAATCGGAATTCTGTTAAACGACGGAGAATCTTCAAAGACTTCGGTAACAGGCCCGCTTTTCTCAAGCTTTGGGAAGACATCCCCCATCTTTGAGAGCTCGGGAAGTTTTTTTATCTTGTTCAAAAACCCTGATGGGATTTCCATCTTTGTCATATCTACTATCCTCTGGCCAATATCTGTAAAGTCAGATGTCTCAAGGCCTATCTGCAGCCTTTTCATTGAGCCAAACGCGTTTCCCAAAACAGGTATGTCGAAACCCTTGACGTTTTCAAAAAGAACCGCAGGCCCGTTTGCATACATTGCACGTCGGAGAACTTCGGCAATTTCGAGGTCGGCGTCGACTTGGGCCTTGACCCGCTTGAGCTCGCCCGCATTTTCCAAGGCCTTGATGAGTTCGCCAGTGTCTTCTATTGGCACACGTCCTGCTTTGGGCAAATGTTGTATAAAGCTTGACTGTATCGATAGAGGCTCAAAATCCGACAAAGGCATTTTAATCAGCAAACTCGTACTCAGTTTGTTTGAGCGAGACCAAGTGCGCAGTATGCAAGGGCAAGGGCACCATTGAGCTTCTTGGAACGCAGTGCCCGTTTTGCAATGGAACCGGAGAGTTCACAAAAACCGGCGAGAGTTATCTCAAGTCGCACATTTGCCAATGCATTTTTTTGGACAGAAAGACATGCCCCCTATGTGGGAAGAAATGTCACCACGACACGCCAAACAAGCCAAAAATCTTAATTGACCCAATATAGTAATTACTGAATTGGCGGAAGCTCGCTTTTCTTGCCGTGTCCGCCTGAGCCAAACTTGCAGTAAAAGCAAAGATCCGACTGCATGTGGGTTAGTTTTTCAAGTTGTATTGCTCCAATCTTTAGCGCGATTTTTGTGAGGATTTTGTATTTGAGCGGCATTGCTGGAATCACTTCGTCCATGTAGACCTTGTAGTGCTCTGGACAAAATTTGAGTGTGACCTTTGTTGGCTCCTTGCTTGTCTGGTTTACGGTTTTTGCGTAATTGATCTGCTCGCGTATGTATTCGTGTTTTGGACACGGGCAGTCCTTTCCGCCTGGATGTTTGTATGCAGGTGTGTTTTTCCAGTCAAAGTCAGGAAACTCCCTCTCAAAATCATCCATCGCACAGTATAGTTCGTTGGTTCTATTAAATTTGATCCAGTGTCAGATCAGGTATTTACCCAAATGTAAATAAACCCCGCTCAGTTGAGGTAGGCTAGATGTCCAGTACTCCAAAGCTTACTAAAAAAGACTTGGAAGCCAAAATTGCGGCACTTGAAGAAAAGCTAGCAAAGTTATCTAGCCAACTCGAAACACAACCACAGGCAGCACCGCCAAAGCCACAAGTTCAAACTCCACCGCCAGCACCAAAGCCACAAGTTCAAACACCTCCACCAGCACCAAAGCCACAAACTACAGCGCCCCCACCAAAACCAGCACCAGCTCCAAAACCACAGGAAGCTGAGCAGATTGCAGTCTGGGATCAGTGGAAGAATGCGCCAATGTCTGATTTCCACACATACAGGGCAAAGGTGACAGGCTACTCGCCAGCACCAAACAGATACTTTGCAAGCAAGCATGTGCAAAGCGCTGACGTACCGACATCGGATTGGAACCTGCAAAAAGCAAAGGTGACAGGCTACACACAGCCTTCAAACAAGTACTTTGCAACACGCGAGAAACTTGCATACCACCCAAGGACAAAATATTTTGCAGGTTTTGGAATCAAATCAACTGGAGGGGCTGCACAAACGACGGCACCGCCACCAAAACCAAATCCGACTCGCGGCAGTCTGCCAAAAGGCTCCTAAAGACACACAGATTTTTTCTACATATTTTTCCATCATCTCATGGTATGGGTAATACCAAGCATGAAATCTGCATGCCTCAATTTTTTGAAAAAACTTGGCGATTATAGAAAATAACTCAATCGTGGGGAAAACAACCCAACAAAATGTAAATAAACTATTAGAACCTGAGGGAAATTACATGGTTGGAACTACTAAATCTACAAAAAAGGATTTGGAAACAAAGATCGCCGAATTAGAAGAAAAATTGGCAAAATTATCTAGTCAATTTGAATCAAAACCGCAGACAACACCTCCACCAGCACCAAAGCCACAAGTTCAAACACCTCCACCAGCACCAAAGCCACAAACTACAGCGCCCCCACCAAAACCAGCACCAGCTCCAAAACCACAGGAAGCT
>Ga0233425_10003591_pt1 | contig 27840 bp, 35 predicted proteins | sample Watercolumn_Towu_2_FD_181712 | JGI IMG/M metagenome (GOLD analysis project Ga0233425, IMG submission 181712) | Freshwater microbial communities from Lake Towuti, South Sulawesi, Indonesia - Watercolumn_Towuti2014_140_MG | ecosystem: Environmental > Aquatic > Freshwater > Lake | place...
AGGGTTTAATTGAAACAGTCAATTATGGCGGAGATTGTGATACAACTGGAGCAATATATGGAGCTCTCGCAGGGGCAAGAAATGGAACTGGAATGTTTCCAGAATCATGGAAGAAAGGTTGGAATGATATCGAGAGATTATATTCTGTAGCGGATGGAATTTATAGTTTAGGGGATGATGGGGATAATTAGAATGAAATTAATTTTTGATACAGACATAGGAACAGATACGGATGATGCATTCGCTCTTGTTTATGCGATAAGGTCTGGAATCGAAATACCTTTGATTACAACAGTTCATGGAGATACTAAATTAAGGGGGAGAGTTGCCAAGAAATTAACAGAGCTTTTGGGAGTTGATATTCCAATTAGAGCTGGAGAGGAAAAGGCAATAAAACAGCCTTTCAAATATTGGTATGGTGATGAAGGACATGGATTTTTGAATGGGGAAAATTATGATGTAAAAGATAATGCGGTTGATGCAATTGCTGAAACTATCTATTCAAATAGAAATAATATTGCAATAGCTTCTCTTGCTCCCCTTACAAATATTGCCAAGGCATTTCAAAGGTATCCAGATCTTCCAAACTATGTAAATAGAATTTATCTAATGGGAAATGCAATAATGAGAGAGAACGAGTATTTTATTAATTATAGGGCTCACAACTTTAAAGTTGATCCTGAAGCGGTTGATATTGTTATTGCAACGGCAATTCCTAAAACTATTGTTACAACTGAAATTGCAAGGCGAAATTCAATTACTTATGATGATATAGATAAAATAGAAAAAACTGGAAAAGTTGGGAAGTCCCTGGCTGATGCAGCTAGGTTTTGGATGAAAAAAGTAAATTACACTGTTTCTCACATGTATGACCCATTAACGGTTGCGCATCATCTAGATATGGACTTAACAGAAAGGAAAGATTACAAAGATGAAACTTCAATAACTACTGGAATGAAAAAGCCATTTATTCCGGGCTTTTTGGAAAAGATAATTGGATAAATTTATTTTGGTAGATATTCGTCAAGCCATTTTAGTGCATATTCTTTCAATTCTTTATTTTTTCCTCTTATACTTTCTGGGATGTCTTGCGAAAATTTTTCTCCTGCAATATCATATAATACATGAAGCCAGAAAAATCCTATTTTTTCTACATTCCAGGGTTTCTGCAAATCTTCTCTTATAAGAGGAAATATTTTATCTCCTAGAGAAACTAATTTTCTATATGCTTCACAATCAATATAAACTCTCGGATTTGAAGAATATGAAACTCTATAGATGTGCTTTTCCCATTCTGTCCTTTCTTTATTGAATTCTTCTTCTAGAGACATATTTTAATGTACTTTGCTTAGTTTTTAATGTTTATTGTAAATTTTATGATATGTTTTTTCAGTAGTGATAACATTTATATATTAACAAGAAGCGTAAAAAATATGGCAGAAACAGGACATCGAGAGAGAATTGAAGCTAGAATAAAGCAGTTTGAGGAAGGAAAGAAAAGGGCGGATTTCAGATATACTGTTGGGAAAGTTGGAGAGGTTGATTTAAAGATGGTTCATGCTCTTGTTAATGATAATAGGACTAAAGAATATAGGTGCGTATATGCTGTTGAATCTGGAGATTATGTTGTATCTATAAGACCTCGATAATTTTTAGAAATAATAGTATTATTTTTGTCATTCTTTAGGAATTAATTAGTGTAGGTATTACAATAAGGAAAAGGTTTATATAGTGTAATGTATACAATATATTAGTGTAGAAGATACACAAAGAAGGATAAAATGGCAAAGAAAAAAATAACTGATGAAGAGCTTGCACGAAGAATTGATGGATATTTAACAAGAGCAAGAAGGGATAATCTTCCAGTATACAGACCAATGGAAAGAGACATATACCGAGTCATGAGCGGTAGTATCGGAGATTATGGGGAAAGGATAGAACTTGGAGTATTCAAAGGTAATTATTTTAATATTTTAGCAGAAGCTGTTCAGATGTCTAGATTTTGTGGCGAATGGTGTTCATGGAATATTGCCGATAATTGCAATCACGGATATGTTGAGAAAGTGGAAGTGAAAGAGCCAAGAGTACCAAACAAAGCACCGAAAGATTTGATGCTAAGACTAAAGCTTAGAGGTGTAAAATGGTAGTTAAAATTGAATTGATGATGAAGAAAGTTACAAAGAAGAGAAATGATGAACTAAGAAAACTTGAAGAATTAATAGATAATGCAGTAATGCGAGATTTTGATGGAGGGGATGTAAATCTATATGGTCTTGAATATCCTGACGAAAAAGTATTGAAAGAACTTAAGAAGATTTATCGTGATGCAGGATGGAATCTTTTTGATAAGTATGATTCTATGAACGGATCTTACTATTTTGTTTTGTCTCCGAGGGGGAGAAGATGACATCAATTCCCGAAAGACTCGGAAGAGTTGGTTTCATAGGGAGATTCAAGCCTTTGCATCTTGGCGGGGAGGCTTTGCTTGAAGCTTTATGTCAAAGGGCTGATGAGGTTGTGATAGGAATAGGAAGTGCAAATAAGTACAATGCAAGAAATCCTTTTACTGCCCAGGAATCTGAGGGAATGGTGAGAGCGGCTCTTGGAAAATATAATAATTATAGATTTATTGATGTTCCTGATTTTGCGCATATTCCTGAATATAAGGATGGACTGAAATGGAAAGAGTTTGTTGTTGATAATTTCAAAGTTGATTATTTCATTGTAGGAAATGAATTTGTAAAAGGACTTTTGTTTGATAAATTCAAAACACTTGATTCATATCTTCTTGTTCCTGAAGATAAAAGGATTAAGGTTAAAGCAAGTGAGATAAGAGTTGCGATGGCTACATTCCAGGATTGGAAGAAGTTTGTTTCTGGAAATGTTGCGAAATATCTTGAAGATAATGGATTGGTTGAGAGATTTAGGAAAGAGTTTGGTTTGGAGACATTATCTTTATTGGCTTCTGGAAAAGATATTGGGGAAAATGAAAGTTTTGAGGAGGAGCTGGCTAACGCCAGAGAGAAAGGATGAATCTTAGAATTTTCTTTGATGTTGATACACAGAATGATTTCATGAATATAGATGGAGCGTTGTATGTTCCAGATGCTGAGCTAATAAAGCCTAATTTGAAGTTGTTAACTGATTTTGCAAAGGCAAACTTTATTCCTGTTCTTGGAAGTGGCGATAGGCATTTCGGAACTCCTGAATTTAAGCACAGAGAAGGAGAATTAAAGAGATGGGGCGGACCTTTCCATAATCACTGTATGGATGGAACAATGGGGCAGTTACATATTGAGGAAACCACGCTTGAACCTGTATACGGAAGAGTTGCTGATGAGATTAGCATAAATGGAAATGATTTAGGATTATATATTTCCCATAATCTGTTCCACAACATTCCTGAAGATATTTTAAATAAGATAATAGAAGAAGATGAAAAATTAGGGGCTTTTTCAAGAGAAGAATTATTGCAAATGGCAAATTCAAGAGAATCAAAGACCGGGATATCTCCCCATCTTCTTAAAAGAGCATTAAATAGAATAAATATAATTTTTGAAAAACGGAACAGGCCCGAAGGAATTTACATTGAAAAGCAATCTTATGACGTTTTCACAAATCCAATGGCCGAGGAACTTCTTCTAAGGGGAAGGGTAAAAGAGGCAGTTGTATACGGGGTTGCAACTGATTATGCTGTTAAGAGTGCAGCTATTGGAATGCAGAAAAGAGGAATACAAACATTTGTTGTTATCGATGCAGCAAATGGAATGGCTCCTGAAACAACGAGAGCTGCATTGGAAGAGATGACTGCTACAGGATGCAAAATAGTTACAACGGAAGATATTCTGGAGGTAAGAGTATAATTGCAACAATAGGAAACTACAAGATACTTAGGCAGATAGGGGAGGGAGGATTTGGGAGAGTCTATCAGGCAGAGCATGTGCTTCTTGGAGAGAACGCTTGTGTAAAACAGAATAAGACTGCATCAAGAGCAGATGTTGATTTATTGCAACATGAAGGAAAAGTTCTTTGGGAGTTATATGAATATCACTCAATTCCAAGTGTAAAAGATTTCATAAAAGTTGATGATGAAACTGCATTTCTTGTTACTTCATATATAGATGGCAAGACACTTGAAGAAATAGTAGAAAAGAAAGGAGCGATACATCCTGAAGACTGCTGTTGGATAACTGAAAGACTCTTAGGGGCTTTGCATTATGCTCACTATAACGGTGTAGTGCATAGCGATGTGAAGCCAGAGAATGTTTTCATTGAACCTGGAAAGAGGGATATAAAATTAATTGATTTCGGATTGGCAACATATAAACCTAAATCTGGAACCAGACCTTTAGGTTATACTCCAAAGTATGCAGCCCCAGAACTAATGCTTGGGCATGCTCCAATTCCTGAATCTGATATTTACGGTGCGGGAATAGTAATGCTTAGAGCTCTCGGGGGAGATGTTGCTAAGAAGAGTTTTAGAAGTGATACTCCTGGAGAAATAGTTGAGTTTTGTCAAGGACTTTTGAAATATGATTGGAAAGAGAGACCTAACTGGGAGAGAGATAATCCAATTGTTAAATTGTCTGATTTAAGAGAAAAGGTTTTCGGAAGAAGGCACATAGATGATATGATGATCAAAAAACTGAAAGGAGGTAAGAGTTAAATGTACGGATGGGGAGGAAGTACCGCAGGATGGAAAGGTTCTGGAAAGTATGACTATGGTTCTGCAAGAGCGGCATATGATAAGATTGCTGCAAGTGCACCGCCAAGAGCGTATTCGAGAAAGAACGAGCCAGATATGAAGCTTGTTGACCCAAGAGGAAAAACAATTTCTTCTGATAGCGCTGATCCAATCATAATTGGAGTTGACGTTACCGGTTCTATGGCTTCATGGCCTGGAGAGATATTTGACAGACTACCTTTGTTGTATCAGACTTTGGCCAAATATAGACCTGATGCAGAATTTAGTTTCTGTGCGATAGGGGACGCAACATGTGATAGTTTCCCATTGCAGGTAAATGATTTTGCTAAAGGAGTTGATTTGGAAGCAAAGCTAAAAGCTTTGGGATGTGAAGGTGGCGGAGGAGGACAGATATCTGAAAGCTATGAGTTATTTGGATACTTCATGAGAGAAAAGTGCAAGACACCTAAGGCAACATCGCCTTTCTTGCTTATATTTGGAGATGAGAAATTCTATCCAGATGTAAATGCAAAACAGGTTAAGCATTGGATAGGGGATACTTTGCAAGACAAGCTTTCTTCAAAGCAAGTCTGGACTGATTTAATGCAAAGATTTAATGTCTATTATCTTCAGAAGCCTTATGGCAGTATGCATGAAGCAGGAACTACAAAAGAAGTAAAGGAATATTGGGCTGATGCTCTTGGAAGTCAGAGAGTAATTGATTTACCAAGCATGGACAGGGCTGTCGACGTTGCTATGGGACTTATAGCTAAGCACTGGGGAGAGTATGATGATGTAAAGAAATCTGTCAAAGCAAGACATGACTCTAAAGTTCTTGCTAAAGTTGACAAATCTCTTAGACACATTGTTGACAAGCCAGTTGCCACTTCAGTTGCGCCTAAAACAGGTTCCAGATTGACAAGACCTTTGGCTTAAATAAACAATTTTATTTTTTTATTTTTTATTTTTAGGGAAAAAAAATTTGGTGATATGGAGAAGGAAAATGAAAGAAACAGACAAAAATGTAATGAAAGAAGAAAAGATAAGTGCAGTAGTAACCATGCCGCCGTATGCGCCGCACATTGAAGAAGTTTTAAGACATCCAATTGTTTCGGGAATAAGATTGAATACTGTGATGCCGGTAAAAGAAAGCCTTGAGAGTTTACTCTTTAGACTTAACAGAGCTGCTGAAAATAATGGAAAGGATTTATGGGTTGATTTGAAAGGGAGACAATTAAGAATTGCCACATTTGGAGTTCCTCCCTTTACTGAAATAAAGCTTACTCATAAAATTGATGTTTATACTCCATGTAAGATTTATTTTGGGGATAGAAATGAACCCTCTACATTGTTGGAGGTTGATGGAGATAGATTGATAATGCAGGAAGGTCCAAGAAGAGTTGTGGGTCCTGGAGAGTCTGTTACAATTCCACATCCAACATTAAAAATTGAAGGATATCTTACTGATTTGGATAAAAGATACATTGAAGCTGGGAAGAGAATCGGAGCCCACAAATACATGCTTTCTTTTGTTGAATCTCAGGATGACATTGATACATTGAAGAAAATTGATAAAGATGCTGAAGTAATTGCAAAGATAGAATCTGTAAAAGGATTGGATTTTGTTAATCGAGAATATAAAGGAGATGTAAGACTTATGGCGGCTAGGGGAGATTTATACATGGAATTGCATTGGCCTCATAAAATAATAAATGCTTTACAGGATATTCTCGGGAAAGATAAAAATGCGTATGTTGCTTCAAGGTTATTTGAATCATTGACAAGACAGCCTGAGCCGAGCTGTGAAGATATAGGAGATGTTGATAATTTGTTTAGAATGGGATACAGGAGAGTGATGTTTGGAGATGAATTATGTTTGAAAAGAGAAACAATAATGCCTGCATTGAATCTTCTTTCTGTTATGGCAGATAATTATAAAAACCCTATTCCTAGAGAAAAATAATGAGAATTGCATTATTTGGAGGAAGTTTTAATCCAATACACAATAAGCATGTAGAATTAGTCGAAAAAGTTCTAAAAGATAATCTCGCAGACGAAGTCTGGATTGTTCCATGTGGAAATCACGCTTTTAATAAAGCCCTTGTTCCTGCGAAGAATAGGATTGAAATGATTAATCTTGCTCTTTCAGGAAGAGACAATGTTAGAGTTGAAAAATATGAAATTGAAAGGCAAGGAGTAAGCTATGCGTATGATACTCTCATGGCTCTAAAGAAGAGAAATCCAAATGATAGTTTTATGCTTATAATTGGCTCGGATATTCTTGGAGAAATAGAAAGGTGGCATGAGTTTGAAAAGTTAAAAAAAGAAGCGAAGTTCATCGTTTTTCACAGAGCAGACTATGATATTATAGATAAAGGATTAAATATAGTCTCAGTTGACGAAGGAAATCTTTCTAATCTTTCTTCAACGATAGTAAGAGAATACACAAAACAAGGAAAATCAATTGAAGGACTTGTTCCAAGAGAGGTTGCGCAATATATAAAAGCGAATAAACTCTATCTAAATTAGGATGGAAAAAATTAATTTCAAGAAAGTAATAGTAATTCCAAAATTAAGCAAATATGAATTAGATCTGAGGACTTTCAAATTAACTCACGAAGAACTTATTGAAAAATACAAAAGAGAAGGAGTTAATGCAGATAAAGTTCTTTCAACATATAGAGTTCAAAAAATAAATAGGGAAAAACTTGCTTCTCTTATTCCAGAAGCAAAGTTCATGCAAAGAGACGATTTAACAAAAGAAACGATAAAAAACTTTGATATTCTTATTTCACTCGGAGGAGATAATCACTTTATGTATGTCTCCCACTTTGCAGATAATAAACTACTAATTGGCATCAATTCCGATCCAAAATCAAGCGAGGGCGCGCTTACTTCATTTAATATAGAAACCTTCGAAGCTTTCATCCCAAATCTCATTTCAGGAAATTATAAAATTGAAGAGTGGACAAGATTAAAGGTAGAATTAAATGGAAAAACACTCTGGCCTCTTATTACTTGCGATTTATTTCTTGGAGAGCAGGAGAGATGGAACATGTCAAGGCATATTATTAAGTTTAAAGGTAAAGAAGAAGAGCAAAAAGGCTCCGGATTGCTTGTAACAACCGGTGCAGGAAGCACGGGATGGTATGATTCCGCAGTAAGATACATAAAAGAAAAAGGAGAGAAGATATCCCATCTTGACAAAAAAGGGGTATTTCTCTTGACGGAACCCTATAAGGGCAAATTAAGTGGATGCGAGCTAATTCACGAACCATTTGAAGAAGGCGATAAGGTGGAAGTAGACTCATTGAATGATTCCAAAGGAGTTATCTCAATAGATTCCTTGTGGGTATTCAATTTCAATAGAGGAGACAAGGTAGTTTTCTCAGTCTCAGACAAACCTCTTAAGGTAATCACAAATAGTTTATAATCTAATAGTAGTAACAAATAGAAAGATTTATATATAATAACTTTTGCACATTTTTATGTCAAATTTAATATTAGTTGGAACAGTTCATGTAGATCATAAAGGTCATGAAAGATTAGAAAGAGCGCTCCATCGATATAAACCCTCAATTATTTGTTTAGAAGAGAGCAGGGAAGGGGCAACAACCAGCTGGAAAAATCATCTTGATGCGATGAGACGTTGGGATGAAATTAAAGATAGAGTTAATTTAATATACTCACCAGAACAGGTTGAAAGATTAAGAATAGAATTAACCTCTTCCTTTTATGAAACTTGGGTTCCAAAGGTTTACAAAAATGGCTCACCAGATGTAAGTATTTATTGTCTTGATAAGCCAATGTGTCCGGAGTTTAGCACAGAGTTGGGTGCAAATCAAAGAAGTTGGATAATTAATCAGTTAGCTCGCGGAAAGAGCATTCAAGATTTATTATCTCCTATTGATACCAGTATCAAAGATTTTATTGAAAAAGGCTCTATTGACGAGCATCAATCATACGTGGATAGAGTATATGATGAAACAGATCCGAGCGATTTTATTTCTCATTATGGAATAAAATTATTCAAAATTGCTACTACTGATAGAGACCAAAGATTTGCTCAACAGATTAGAAAGTTGCATAGTGATAACTCTGATAAGACAATAGTTGCGTTTCTCGGGAATATGCATATATTTGGAAATTATCTAGGAAATACTTATGAACTGCTCTCGGACTTATGCCCTGAAAGAATTAAGTTAAAAGATGTTGATAGATTTTAATTATTTCTCAGTGCTACAATATAAAGAGTTTGCCAATATTCATATACTTTTTCAAATCAGCAGAGACTTCCAATATCATATTTCTATTTATATTTTAAGTTTTATAAAACCTCTGCTAAATTTATTATCTCTCGTCTTTTGGTAAGCTTTATATATTATTGTTAATTAAACACTATCATGGAAAAAGACGTGCTAAGCAAGTTTCCTAGACCTTCCGTTACAGTTGACACTGTGATATTTACCATGAAAAATAAGGATTTAAAAGTCCTTCTCATAAAAAGAAGTCTTGAACCCTTTAAAGACAAATGGGCAATTCCGGGTGGATTTGTAAGAATTGATGAGTCTTTGGAAGAGGCAGCTAAGAGGGAATTAGAAGAAGAGACGGGAGTTAGAGGGGTATATCTTGAGCAATTGTATAGTTTTGGGGAAGTTAAAAGAGACCCAAGGGGAAGAGTAATCACTGTTGCTTATTTTGCCCTAGCCAATTCAGATTCAATTATCCTTAAACCAAGCACAGACGCCTATGAAGCCGAATGGTTCTCCATTTCCAAACTCCCTCCTCTTGCTTTCGATCATAAAATGATTATGGAATATGCACTAAAGAGATTAAGGTGGAAATTTGAATACACGACAGTTGCTTTCTCCCTATTGCCAAAGAAATTCACCCTTGGCGGTTTGCAGGAAATATACGAGATAGTTTTCTCTAGGAAATTCGATAAAAGAAACTTCAGAAAAAAGATTCTCTCCCTAAATCTATTGGAAGAAGGAGAAATCCTGAAAGATGTTCCTCATCGCCCACCTCAGCTATTCTCCCTAAAGAAAGAAGTAGGAATAGGAAAGATTGTCGAAATCGTTAAACTCTAATTTCGCAATAGCAAATCTTTAAATATCATCTTTTTCTTGATTAATTATGGCAGATAACAAAAACGAAAGAAAGGCTGAAAAGACCGAACAAAAACCAAAAAACCTTGTCTCTGAAGCCAATTCCTCTCCCAAAAAATATGAAGCAAATCCCGTAGCAATGCCTTCACAGGACCCTAAAGTAGAGGAAGCGATGAAGCAATTTGAGAAAGTAAAAGCAAAGTTAGAGATATTCAAGAAAGCGGCAGTAAAGAAGTATGCGTTTACCATTGCAATAGGACTTCTTCCAGCAAATGCCTATCAAATGTTTGAAGAAGACGAAGGGCTTCCAAAAGAAGTAATTGATTCTAAGCCATTGCATTTGCTCTATATTGTCCCAGAAGATGAATACAAAAACATCCAGAAAATAAAACCTGAATTAATAAAATTGATAAAAGATACTGGAGAGAATATCTGGCTTCATGTTAAAACTCCAGTAGATTTGTTTGGTTATGGTTTAGATTCAAAGTTTGACATGCTTGATGCAGTTTCTGCAAGTTATCCTATTCATGACAATGGATTCCTTGGCGCTTTAAGAGTTGCATCAATCCATAAGACATTAGTTCTTAGAAAGTTCGAGAAATATGTAGCTTCTTATGTTCTTGGAGGTTCTTTAGTAAGAGGAACTGCCGGAAAAGACTCAGATGTCGATGTATTCGTTGTTATTGATGACACAGATGTTAAGAGAATGCCTAGAATGGAATTGCTTGAGAAACTTAGAGGAATAATCTTAGATTATATAAGAGAAGCAACTGCTCTTGCAGGTGTCAAAAACATCCTTAACGTACAAGTTTATCTGCTTACCGATTTCTGGCAATCTGTTAAAGATGCTCATCCAGTAATGTTCACTTTCATAAGAGATGGAATTCCACTTTGGGACAGAGGGACATTCATCCCATGGAAACTCTTGCTTCTTACCGGAAGAATAAAACCTTCTCCAGAAGCAGTTGATATGTATATGAAGCAGGGAGATCAAACCGAAGAATTCGTAAAGAGAAGGCTTATGGACACGATGGTAGATATATTCTGGGGAGTTACGACTCCAACACAGGCAATGATGATGTTGGCGGGAGAAGCTCCACCAGTTCCAAAGACAATTGTTGATGATGTAAAGAAAGTATTCGTTGAAAAGGAAAAGATAATGACTGCGGATGACTTAAAGACATTGGAAAAAACAGTAACACTCTACAAAGATTATGAACATGGAAAACTAAAAGAGATTTCAGGAAAAGAAATAGACCAATTACTTCATGATGCATTAGAATATCAGAAGATGCTCAAGAGCCTTAGAAAGAAGATTGAAAAGAAGATGCAACAAAAGACTGCAGAGGAATTATCTGAAGAAATGTTCAAGATTCTTAGAACATTATTTGGAGAGAAGAGTGAAAAAGAATTAATGAAAGAATTTGACGCTAAATTAATAAAGAAAGGCAAAATGCCTCCTAAATTCTCAAAAGTAATAAAATCAGTTGAAGAACATAAGAGTAAAATTTCCTCTGGAAAGATAGAGAGCAGAGACTTTGAAGGATTCAAGAGAGATTTAATAGAATTGAACAAAGCTCTTGTTGAATATGCGCAGAGAGCTGATTTAATTGTCGCTGAAAAAGGTGCAATGCAAATCTTATATGAGAATAGAAAAGCAGAACTTGTCTTACTAGGAAATCAGAACTTCATAATTGAAAACAATCAGATAAGAAAGATTACAGATGGAAAGTTCACTGAATCCACAAAAGAGGAATTTGAAAAAGCACTTGCAGACAACAAAGGTAAACTTTCAACTAAGATCTCGGGTGAAGTCTTTGAAGCACTGAAGAAAGAACTCGGTAAGTTTGAGATAGTATTCTAAAAATACAATCTAAATAGTTTGTTTTTAACTAATGTTTATTATTCGTAATACTCCGTAGTCTTGCTACGGAGATAAAGCAAGGCAGGATTACAATAAAATCATAAATAAAATGGTTGTTAGCTGTTATCCGATGAAGTTAAGTTGTTATAGGAGATAATAATTGGTTTTTGTTTTCAGATGCCCCATAGCTTGCTATGGGGAGTTTCACCTTCTCATTTCTAACTTATAATCATTAAGTAAATAAGATAAATATCTTCCGGGCATAACTGCCCTATTTAGAATAATACTCTGATTTTCACCAATAATTTCTTCTATCTGAGAATGATTTTTTCCCTCCTCCAACATAGATTTTACAGGAAGATACCCTTCATCATAATTTATAGCGGAATATACAATTATTAACCCAGCCAATAATGATTTGATAATGGTTCTTCTTCTATTCATTCTTTGTTCAAGGTTTCTATATTGCTCAAAGTAAATCATCTTATCTGTTTCTTCAGCTTTTATCCCCTTAGATATAAGATATCTCTTTAGTCTGTCTCGTTGTTCAACACTAACCATCATAATCCTTAGTCTCTCTAGTTAAAAATACTTTTGGTTTGCAAGCATTTAAATATCTTCAATATTAACTTTATTTATGGCAGAAACAACACAGGCAGGAAAAGTTTCAAAAGATGAATTAATAGGTTTCCATAAGGGTGCTTTAAACACCCTTGTTGCAGAAAGAAATGAATTGATGAGAATAGTAAGTGTTACAGAACAATTAATGCAAGCTCATTTGAAGGAATTAGAGACTCTTGGAGTTAAATTAACCCAAGAAAAAGCTGAAGAAAAGAAATAAACTCTTCTATATTCTCAACTTGAAATTACTGATTTGTAAGGTTCTAACTTTCCTGCGTTTGATAATGTTGGAAACCCTGACTTACCAGATTTTCTTTTAAGTCTCATTATAGCTCTATCATGAAAACCTTGTTCAATTTGCTTCGGGTTATACAATAATGTCGGTCCAAGAAGACTCGATAATCCCATATTTTGTATTACTAATCCAAATTCCCAAAAACGAGCATCTGGGAGAAATAGCAAAACAGGCCCATCTTTTAAAGCGAATCCTGTTGTTCTTTTTGGATAACCTGAACCTTTGATAAAATATTTAGCAACTTCTTCTTGACTCATTTTAACAAATGAGGGTCCATCTATTTTTTCTTCTCCAATTTCTAACCCTGTAGCAAGTCTAAAATTTATCCTTTCTCTGCTTATTGATAACTCGAACTCTCCATAAGCTAGAGGAGATTCATCTGTTGGAGAAATTCCCAAATATGTTCCAAATAAATCTTCTATTGAATATTGTTTTGTGCTCTTATCTACTAAATAACTTCTCGGATTCAGGTAGGTGAGCATTCTACTGAGCGCTTTCATGGTATCGCGCTTTAACCAAGGTATATAAATGTTCGTATTTTTGAATTGTAATTCTTATAAGTTATTCAATTATTCTATTAAGTGGGATTTCTACTATCCCTTCTGCGCCTGCTTCTTTAAGTTTTGGAATTAAATTTCTTACGATACTTTTGTCGACTATTGTTATAACATCACACCATTCCTTATTACTTAATTCTGAAACTGTTGGAGTATTTAATGCGGGGAGGATACTTAGAACCGTTGAGAGATCTTTTTTCTTTACATTCATGAGCATTTCAACTTTAGTTTCAGCAAGAAGAACTCCCTTAAGAAGCATCATGAGCTCTTTCATTTTTTTCTGCTTCCACTCATTGCCCCAGCTTTCTTTATTTGCAATAAGTTTTGTGTTTGAAGTTAATAAAGTATCTATTATCCTAAGATTGTTTGCCCTGAGGGAAGAGCCAGTTTCTGTAACATCAACAATTGCATCCGCGATTCCTCTTGCTTTTATTTCAGTTGCCCCCCATGAAAATTCAACCTTCGCATTTACTCCTTTCTCCTTAAGATATCTTTTCGTTGCATTTACCAATTCAGTGGCAATTATTTTTCCGTTTAAATCCTGAACAGATTTAATATCTGACTCATTCGCAACCGCAAGAACCCATTTTACTACACCTAATCCTTGCTTTGCATAGAGCAAATCTCCAACGTCTTGGACATCTGCTTCAGTTTCCATTACCCAGTCACTTCCGGTAATTCCGCAATCCAAAACTCCGTCCTCAACATATCTTGCTATTTCCTGCGCCCTAAGAAGAACACATTCAATCTCATGATCATCTATTAAGGGATAATATGACCTGTCGCTTATTCTTACGTTATATCCTGCCTTTCTAAATATCTCTAGTGTTGCGTCCTGCAGACTTCCTTTTGGAAGTGCAAGCACTATCTTCTTTTCGCCATTATTTCTTTTTAGTCTTTCCATATTTTTCCTCCGGATTGAATATCCTTTTTCCAAGGGTTTTAAACTTTCCGTTTTCTAATTTTCTGTAAAAGCATGACTCAAAACCTGTGTGGCAGGCAGCTTTTCCAATTTGATTTACCTTCAATAGAACAGTATCATTATCACAATCAACAAATATCTCTTTCACTTCCTGGAAATTTCCGGATTCTTCTCCCTTAAGCCAGAGTTTATTTCTTGTTCTGCTGAAATAAACTGCTTTTCCAGTTTCCAATGTTTTTTTCCAAGATTCTTCATTCATAAATGCAAGCATAAGAACTTTGCCCGATTGGAAATCTTGAACCACTGCAGGAACTAGCCCTGAAAATTTGGCAAAATCAAGTTTAATATCAAATTCCATTAATTATTTCTCCTATTTTATTTATTTCAACAAGTTTCTCGCTTCCCGTTTTCATATCTCTGACTTTTACTTTTCCTTTAGATACTTCATCCGAACCAACAAATATCACCTTGCTCACTTTTTTTGAATCAGCATAATCCAATGCCTTTGATACTTTATCATAAGAAACTATTACATTCATATCTAAATCTCTTAATTTCTCTGAAATCTCAATTGCCTTCTCATTCTCTCCTATGGACAAAACCATTACACTTCCTTCATTTTCCTTATCCTTTGCCAACATGCATAATCTGTCTAATCCAAATGAAATTCCAGTACTTTGAACACTATTAAACATGAAACTTCCTCCCGCGGTAATTGTTTCTTTCATCTCCTTTGTTTTAACCTCATATACTGAACCATTATAATATGACAATCCCCTCGCAAGACTTGGAGAAAATACAACATCAACGTCATAAGATTTACAATATTTAATTAGCTCTTTTATTTCCTTATAATTATCATATTTCTCAAAGAAATCAATTGGTTTCTCGAATATCTCAAGCACATTCTGGGCCCCTAGGCCTCTTAAATTATTATATACTTCATCTCTATCCAACTTATCTAACTTATCAATTTCTTTTATTACCTTCTCAAAGTCAATTTTCTCTATATTTTCCTTTTCCAATATCTCATTTAGCAACTTTCTATTATTTATGTAGATTACAAAATTAATCTTTAATTCAGAAAGAACTCTTTTAACAACTGCAAGGATTTCTGCTTCATCTTTTGCTGTTGAATCTATTATATCTATATCACATTGAACAAATTGCCTAAATCTATTTCCTTTTACAGGTTCATCTCTAAACACGGGACCTATTGAAAATCTCTTGTAAGGCATTTTCTTGCCCATCATCAATCTCTTTAGCTGGAATGTAAACTCATATCTCAATGCCAACTCTCTTTTACCTCTATCCTCAAGCTTAAATATATCTGAGACTGCCTCGTCATTCTGGTTATCTCCCTTTACAAACTCTCTGTACTCAACCACTGGCGTTTCTGCAGGTTCAAACCCATATTTCTGAAAGTTCTTTACCAATATTGCTCTAATGTACTCTCTCTTTTGAGCTTCTTCCCCTGTGAAGTCCTTAAATCCCTTAACTGTTTCGTATGTCATATTAGCCTCGAAAAAGCGGAAGGCGAGAGTCGAACTCGCGTCTTCAGAGCCACAATCTGATATTCTGCCGTTAAACTACATCCGCCATATTTAGTTGTAAGTATGAATATAGGATTAATAGTTTTTAAATTAAACGCAAAACAAGAGGAAAAATAGAAGGTATTAAAAAGAGAAGCTAAGCTAGGTTCAATGAAAACAACCAGCGCTGTTTGCGCCTTTGGCTCCAAATAATGTTTTAGCTTCCATGATAAAAACGCTGTTTCGTTGTTTTATAAATCTTTCTCTTTTTTAGAATAAAAGTTTATAAACAAGACCTCCCTAAAGAAGATATGAAAATAAAACTTCTAGGTTCCGGTTGTTGGCAAGGTATTCCTGCGCCGTTTTGTGATTGTAATATCTGTAAGGAAGCTTCTAAGAATATCAATGGAAAGGATTTTAGATTTAGAACAAGTTATCTGATTGAAAAAGACAATAAGAAAATTTTGGTTGATACCACCCCCGACGTAAGGTTACAAACACAATTAAAAGGGATAAAAAATGTTGATGCCTTTTTGATTACTCATTGGCACTGGGATCATCTATTCGGGCTTAAAGATCTTGATTTATTTCTTAGCAGGAACAAGCCTAAAATTTATTGCAGCAAAGAAACAAAAGATTGGTTGGATAATCAATTTAACTATTTGAAACTTAATATTGAAATATTAGAGCCCTACAAGGAGTATGTTATTTGCGGTATCAAAGTAAAACCATTTTTAGTAAAACATACTAAAGAGTCATTAGGTTACTTTATTGAAAATAGATTTGCCATATTGGGGGATTATTTCGAAGTCCCTTCAGAGAGTCTAGATATTATTAATTCTGGAGAAACGGTATTTCTTGATGGCACTTACCTTAATGAGGCCATAGACTATGATAAAACTCATCTGCAAAAACAAAAAATTATAGATTTCGCAAATAGTTTGAGTTGTAAGAATAAAGTTTTTACCGGTATAAGTTGTTTATCTAATATGAACCATGAACAGCTTCAAAGTAAATATGACAAATTTAAAATTTCTTATGATGGTCTAGAATTTTCTTAACTCTTCCCAAGCTATTTTTCTCAAATCTTCCCAATCATATAGATATTTAGCATGCCATCCTTGAGATTTTATCTTATTAACTAGACGCAGATTTTCCAAGCAATTTATTTGGCTTAAATCGAATTTGATAAGAGCCTCACTAAATATCTGCTGCTGATCTATGTTATTGATATCTCCATTTCTAGAATCAAGACCAAAATAGGGCCTGCCTTTTTCTAAAATCTTTTTTATTATCTCGCTAGGATTTTGGCAAATTTGGCCCTCAGAAATCAAAAAAGAAATTATTGATTTTGCAGCCAATATTCTGCCTTGTCTAAACTTCTCATAATCCCCACAAATAAATCTCCCATTGTTAAAACACATTTCATTTCTCCATATCCTATAATCCATATCAGGTTTATCAAAATCTTGTTCTGAAATCACCGGGCTCAAATGAAGCGAATCTCCAATAACTTCATATCCTCTTCCCTGCAAAGACTCATTTAACTGAGCTCTTGTCAAAACATCACCTGGAAAATGCATATCTGGCAGATAATTATAAGTTTTGTGAATTTTGATGTAATCTTTAACAAAACCCTCTAATCCCCCAGATAGATTTTGTTGGTAAGCAGAATTATTTAATACTACGATGCAATCAATGTCGCTTTTATATTTCTTTGCAGAATCAAATGCAAATCTTCCAGAAAAGAAACTAAACTCCAGCAGTCCATCAAAATTGCGATTTATTGAATCGCTAAACTCTTGCTTTATCGTCTGCTCTTCAACCACCAAAATGAAGATTTGTAAAAGTTTAAATATATTTAGTTAAAACAATATTCATTTCAGCCTATACAGTTTTCCTTTCTCATGTACAAATAATCCTGTAAAATTACTATAATTACTTCCCCTAGAACCCAATTGAGAAGAAGCAATATACAATTCCCTCTCAGCAAGTCTTCTATCTTTCATCTTCTTCGCAAACGATTTATAAGATTCTTCCCTCGCTTCTTCACTTTCATACAAATCGTTACAGCAGTGAGCAATTAAATTAACTCTCTCGTCTCGATATAGGTCTGGAATTACAAATATCTCATTGCAAACAATTGGAAGAGCGTTAAATCCCTGAACTTTTGAAGATTTTAATCCATTTTCAAATAGTCTTGTTGCTTTTTCATTTAATACATCTTTAAACTCAGCCATTGGTCCTTCAAAATCAACCCCATGATAATCCTTAAGTTTTTCTGCAAAATCTCTCCCCAGTAATTTTTCTGCCAATGCGATTTTATCATCATAAAATACCCCTCCAGGATTTTGAACTCTCTCGTTTATTATCTTCCCATTGGATATTACTGGAATTACTGGAAGATAAAATCCTCCAAAATCTCTAAGTAAAGTCCCTGGAAAGAATGAAGCCTTTTTTGTCTTTAACATATAATCCAGTGCATGAACAACTTCCTTATTTCCAGTTAATGTTTCAAGGTCCACTGACTGCGAAGCAACTTTTCCTCCATCGAACATATCTACTCTTTCAGTGTCCAATAACCCATTTGCATTCATTACATAAATTCCAGAAGAGTTTAGCGGAAGAGCAGTATAGTCTTGTGGTCTCTGAGCCACCAGAGGATAAATTTTTTTCCAATTACTTTGATAACTTGCCATCGTTTCTTTGTATTCTTAGGATTTATAAATCTTGCTTTTATTTTTTCAACTAAAAAGTTTAAGAGCTTTTAAACCAAAATGTTTAAAACCTAATACACTCCCTATAAACATGGTCCTAAGCCTTACTTTGCCCGAACCGGGGAAGCAAAAGCGAATAAAAGACATGATTATAGATATTCTTAGCTTTGAATGGCCACTTACCCTAACTTCAATATATAACAAAGTTTCAAAAGATTACGCACATTCTTCAACTTGTCAAGCAACATATAAAGCAATTTGTGAACTTCTTAAAGATGGAGTCCTAGTAAAGCAAGATAAGTTTTATAGTTTGAATATGCAATGGATTGATAAAATAAAAGAATTTTCTAAACAAATAGAAAAGAATTACAATGAAAATGAAAAAGTCCCCCTCATCGATGGAATATTAAAAGTAAAAACAGAAAATAATGTCTCTGTCCTTACTTTCAATTCTCTTCTTGAATTGGACAAAGCATGGATAGATATAAAGAAGAATTACTATCGAAATCTTGATAAAAGAGAAGATGTTACTTTTTGGAAAGGCAGCCATTGCTGGTGGTTATTAGTTTATCCCGAATCCGAATTTGATATTTTGGAAATTCTTAAGAAAAAGAAAGTAAAGGACTTTGCCATCATTCATAATTCCAGTGCAATGGACAAGTTGGCAAAAAAGTTTTATGATAAATCTGGAATAACTTGTAAAATAAAAAACGAGAAAATAGATAGCGACATGACTGTTTTCGGAGACACAATAATGCAGGTAAGCCTTCCTGAAAAACTAAGAAAAGACCTGCATAGAATATATGAAAAATGCCAAAAACCTGAAGAAGTAGACATTCACGATTTACTAAAAAATGTCCTTACAAAAAAGAATCAAATTAATCTGGTTTTAACAAAAAACAAAGATATCGCAGATCAACTCAAGCAAACAGTAATGAAAGAATTCAACTATTAAGTTTAAAACATATAAACCCTAGGAATATATGGTTTCTCTGCATTATAAATGTATGAATTTAATGAGCCTAATAATTGTTTTGTACTCAGTTATCCTATTCGGTGCCGGAATATTCATAAAAAATGCCAAAAATGGTAAAGAATATACTGTAGGTAAGCAAAAAATAAATGTTTTCGGCATTGCAAGTGCGCTAGTTATGACTCATTTCGGCGCAGGATTCATTCTTGGAGGAGCAGAACTGGGCTACAGATATGGCATCTATGGTCTAGTCTATGGTTTAGCAGCAGCAATTGGTTTATTCTTCTTAGGGATATTTTCAAAAAGGATTTATACTCAAGCAAAAAAAGAAAAAATCTCCACAATTTCAATGTTTTTATTTAAAAAATATAAAAACAAGAAAATAGAGATTCTTGCTGCAGTTATTTCAATTATCGCACTAATAGGAATTGCTTCAGCCCAGTTTTTTGCAGCCATAAAGATATTCTCCGTTTTAGGAATGAATATGGAAATTAGCTCGGCGATTACATTCATAATTGTTATTCTAATAGCAACAAAAGGAATAGACGCATTTGCCAAATTCTCAAAGATTAACATAGCAATGGCAGCCATTGGTGCAATAGCCGCAATAATATTCGTTTACAATATGAAAATAAAACCTCTTTTCAATGTAACTTTCGAAACAATCTCTCCTAGTTCTCTTCTCTGGATTCTCCTTCCAACAATGCTCTATACTCTAATAGGGCAAGATTTACAGCAGAAGATTTATTCTTCAGACTCCTGGAAAAATGCAAGAAATGCAAGTTTCATTTCTTCAGTAATAATCGCCCTTCTTAGTTTATTTCCAGTAATAATTGGTATGCAAAGCAAGGCATTGTTTCAAATAGAAGCATATGAAGCACTTCCAAAGTTCATAGCCTTTGCATTCCCATCAATACTAAAGGGACTTTTCATTGCAGCCATACTTGCAGCAGTAATAGGTTCATCTCAGTCAGTAATAAATGCTGCAGCCACACAATTTTCAGAAGATTTAATTAAAAATCCAAAAAAACATAAAAGAATTCACGCAATAAGCGCCCTGGTTATCTCATCCCTTGCATTAATACTTGCCCTTCTTTCAGGGAGCATAGTAAACAACATAGTTCTTGCTTGCACAATATACACTGCAGCAATGTTCATGCCTATTTCAGTTGCTTTCTTTTCCAAGAATCCAAGGAAGATATTCAAACCAGTATTCATTATCTCCATATTGAGCATAATACTTACTCTAATAATCGAAACTGGATTAATCAATACCTCAATTCCATCAATAATAATCTCAGTTCTCTCATCTTTTATCCTATTAACCCTCTATTTATTATGTAAAAATAAGTTAAAATCAGTAAACTAAAGAGTTTAAACTTCACAAACTAAATATTTATAATCCCTACCAAATACTGAAAAATATGACAAGAAAAAAGGCATATCTCCTAAGCGGAGGGATTGTTCCCCTACTTGAGAATAGATATAAATTCAGTTTGGACGAACCTACAAAAGACAATATAAGAGAAGTTGAGCACGACTATTTTTTGGATATGAATATGCATCTTCACGGAAGAAAAGATAAAGACGATAATGGGAAATTTGAATGGGATCTAAAGTTTTTCACAGACTTGGCAATTAATCGTTCGATGAGAGAAGTAGTAGCTGCCCATCATTCCAATAGGCCATTAATCAGTTTTGATGATGTCTACTGCACAGATTTAGCAGATGGGAAATATCACATTACAAGAATAAATGACCCCTTTGATTTAGATAAAAAACCATTACATGGGCCAAGATTGGGATATAAGAAGCTGGAAGATCAGGTCAGAGATATTAAAAGGATATTTGGAAATGAAATAGATGTTTTAGATATCGGGGTATTCGAAGGAGAAACGCTAATTAGTGAGGCTGAGGGAAGATTCAAAAATGCTGGAGTGAGCATAAAAAATGTCTACACCGCATTCGCAAGTAAAACAAGCGCAGAAAATCTAAAAAACAGAGGAATGTCTCTCTACTCTGCAAATGCTTTTGATTGGGTCGATTGGTTGGAGCTAAGGGACTGTTTAGGTTTTGATGGTAGAAAAGTTATCTGGGAAGGAGAAGGAGAAAAACCAAACGGGTTTTTCATAAGATACGATAAAAAACCAAGCTGGGCAAGCATCCCTAGGGGAATGGAAGGAAAGTTCACAGAGCTTTATGATAAATATTTCAATAAGATAAGAAAGTATCTAAAAGATTATGGGATTCATGCGGACCTTATCAGGTCAAAACACCCTTCCGGAAATATTCACGAACTCAGGATAAAGCCACATGACTTTGAATAATTTCTCGCACTTGATTATTTTTGATTTAGACGGAACATTATATAGTTTCGATAATGGTAATTCTGCAAATTTCAGGTCATCAAAGTTCTATTCTGCCATAAAAACAAAAATTTATTCTTTTCTTTCAGACAGATTAAAGATAGATGATAAAAGAGCAAGAGAGCTTTATGAAGAAGTTAAAAAAGAGTTTAATGGGGAGGTTAGTCTTGGTTTGGAAAAAAAGTTTGGCATAGATAGATATGAATATTTTAACAACACATGGAATCTAAGTCCTTCAGACTTCATAGAAAAGAATAATCTTGAACCCTTAATAGGCTCTTTAGGCTGTGAAATTGCAATCTTAACTTCAGCTCCAAGAGTTTGGGCTTCAGCAGCTTTGGATTACCTTAATCTTAGCAAATATAAGTGTAATTTGTTCTCTGGAGAGCCAGATTTAAGAAAACCTGACCCTAGAGCTTTTCAAATAATCTGTGATGGTTTGGGATATGAAATAGAAAATAGCATCTCAATTGGAGACCAGGTACATTCAGATATCGTGCCCGCAAAATCTCTTGGGATGAAAACCATTCTCATTAGAGAAAAGTCTGAAGAAGCAGACTATTGTATTTCTTCCATCAATGAATTATCTGAAATAATTGAAAGAATCAAAAGAAGTTAATATTTATAAATCAGAGAACTATTAAAATTTAATGAGCCAACCACATCTTAAGGTAGATAAAGTTGAAGAGAAGGTTATAATTCCAGGAGATCCTGGAAGAATAGATTTAATAGCAAAATCTATGAAAAATCTTAAAGACTTTACAATGCATAGAGGGCTTCGAGTTTCTCAGGCCGAATATCTCGGAGAGAAGATGTCTCTTGTTGCAACTGGTATGGGTTGTCCTTCTGCAGCTATAGTTGTTGAGGAGTTAGCCAACTTGGGAGCAAAGAAAGTAATCAGAATTGGTACTTGTGGTGGGCTTCTAAAAGAAATGCAGCCAGGCGATCTAATAATTCCAGATAAGGCTTTTTGTGGCGATGGGACTACAAGAGAATATAATCCTAATTTAAAAGAAGTTGAGGCTGACAAGAAAGTCGTTGAAGCATTGATAAAGGCCGCTAAGAAACTTGGTGTTAGATATTTCGTTGGGACTAATAGGACACATGATGCATTTTATGAACCTCTTGGTAATTTTACAAGGTTAGCTGGAAATGGGTATATAAGCTCGGAGATGGAATGCTCTGCAGTATTTTTGGTTTCAAAATTAAGAGAATTGAAGGCGGGAGCAATCCTAGTTGTTAATACTCCTGAACCTCCTGAAGAAGTTGAAAAGAATCCTGATATGATATATCAATTGGTTGATGAGAAGAAAGTAAGCATCGGGATGGATAATGCTATAAAAGTTGCTTTAGAAGCTATGAAAGAATTATAATTTAAAAAAAGTTAATGGAAGAAAATTAAACCAAGAGTTTTTATAGGCAATAATATGACAAAGATAATGAACTTCATCAATTTTGAAGAGGCAAAGAAGATTAAATGGGATATAGAAGTGGAAAAAGTCCCTGAAAGTGTGGTTGAAATAATAGATAAAGTAAAAAACGAAGGAGATTCCGCAGTCATATTTTACAGTCAAAAATATGATGAATACAAAAGAGATAATATTAGAGTATCTGATGATGAGATAAAGAAAGCGTATGAAAAAGTTAGTCTAGGTGAATTATCTGCTCTGAAAAGTTCCGCTCGAAACATAGAAAAATATGCACGAAAACAAATGAGTCTAATAAAGGGAATGAACATTGAAATTGACAATGTTAAATTAGGTTATAAGATTATTCCTATACAAAGAGTGGGTTGCTGCGTTCCTGGAGGAGTCTATCCCCTTCCGTCCTCCGCGTTAATGTCAGTTATTCCCGCTAAAATCGCAGGAGTAAAAGAAATTATTGTTTGCTCACCCAAGATAAAACCCATAACTGTGGTTGCAGCTCACCTTGCAGGAGCAGATGAAATATATGGTATCGGGGGAGTTCAAGCAGTTGCTGCAATGGCATATGGAACAGAAACTATCAAAAAAGTAAACAAAATTGTCGGCCCCGGAAATGATTTTGTTGCCGCGGCAAAAAAGGAAGTTCATGGTAGAATAGGGATAGACTTTATTGCCGGACCAAGTGAAGTTTTGATAATCGCAGACAAAACTGCAAATCCAAGGTATATTGCTGCAGATTTATTGGCGCAAGCAGAGCATGACAAAAAGGCAAGAGCAAATGTAATTATTCTTTCAGAAAAATTGGAAGAAAAGATACAAAAAGAAATTGAAAAACAGCTTGAAAAACTTGAAACTAGAAAAATTGCAGGAGAATCAATATCAAAAGGAAATATAATCTTAGTAAAAAATTTGGAACAAGCCATTGAATTAAGTGAAATTATTGCTCCAGAACATCTAGAATTACAAATAAAGAATGCAGAAGAAAATGCAGATAAATTCACTAACTATGGTTCTTTATTCATTGGCGAGTATTCTGCGGAAGTTTTTGGGGACTATTGCTCTGGAACAAATCACATTCTTCCAACAGGGGGCAGTGCAAAGTACACCTCTGGTGTCTCAGTCTTCGATTTCATAAAAAGACCAACCTATCAGATAGTTAAAAAACAATCACTGCCAAAATTAATTGACACCGCTTCAAAAATGGCAAAAGCTGAAGGAATGTTTGGACATAAAAACGCCGCAGATGTCAGAAGATAATTTACTTCCTCTTATATTTTTCAACAACTGAATTAATCCTATTCATTTCTTCCTCTGGAGGGCGATGCATTTGTTCTCCGAATTTCCAATAACTTCCGCCTTTGTATATTAAAGGCTCCTTTCCAGAAACAGGATGAATTGCTACAACTTCTCCAATATATGTGATATGAGTTCCAAGATTAATTGCCTTTATGAGCTTACATTCTGCATTCATTGCAGCACCTTCAACCAAAAGGCACTTTGTCTTATTTCCCTTAAAGAACTTAAATCCTAATTCCTTAAGCGCCGCAATCTTGTCAACCTCCTGCCCATGACTCCCTCCAGCAATACTTGAAAGAACATTTTGATCTTGCGCAGCAAGACTCACTCCAAATTCCTTTGTCTTTTTGATATTTTTTCCAGATGTTTTTCCATTTCCAATGCTCACAGATATAATTCCTGGAGAACATGAAAGCATGTGAGTCCATTCAGATGCCATTATGTCATCTCCTTTTGTTCCATGAGTTGTTATTAAACCTACATTAGTTACAAACTGCTTCTTTTGCTCAGAACCATATGGCAAATCCATGAATAAAATAATGATCTGTCGCTTTTAAACCTAGTGAAAATCAACTATAGATGTTATTTTTATCTAATTGTTTTAGAGTAAGATCTCATCGCAGACATTGCTTCAGAGATTGCTTTATCATACTTACCATACCTTTTTGGATGTTTCACCATTTTCTCAAAAACGTCCTGCTGCATTTTTCTCATAAATATTTGTTCTGCCCATAATGTTGATAGATCAGATAAACATGGAGAATATTCTCCATTTCTACATGAATCATATGATAAATTTTTCAGCCTCACCATAAAATCGTCTTTTCTCTTCAGGTATTCTTCAACATAATTCTTCATTTCTTTTTTTGCTTCTTCATCACAGTCGTCACTAAGACTAGAATACTCTCTTTTGAGTTTTTCGCCAAGTTTTTCAGAAAATCTCACAATCTGACTCTTATATAAATAAAATGACTTCTCATCCATTTTTTTATCAAATGCCCTAGGCCCCTCAGATTCTATTTTATGTACAAATCTCTGAAAATCTGCATCTTTTCTCGCATCAGATATTTTTTGATAGCCCAAAGTCCCAAGTATTCCGGTACTTATCAGTGCGGCGGCTAAAGCAATCTGAACAGGTTTTTTATACTCACTAACAAAATTTTTCAATCTCTGCATCAAAGCTGATTTTCTCTTTACTCTGCTTCCTTTTAGATATTGGGCATCATTGTTTAATGTAGTTTCCAATATTGTTTTAGTCATTCCGAAATAAGTTTCTATCTGTTCATCAAGCCACTGCCCTGCATCTTTTCCTAGGTCCTTTCCAAATGGGGCTTTGTCATTTGGAAGAGCGATTACAAATCCAGAAGGACTATTCCATCTTTGAAGTGCAGAATATTCTTGGGCGTGTCCTTTCATGTTTCTTAAGGCAATAATTTCATTAGTTCTATTGTTGTCATGTACTTCTAAGAAAACATCGGAAAGTGACTTTCCTTCTCTAGTTAATGGGGCATTTTGAGTATTGCTCCTTATTCTATTCAAAGAAGGCTTATCGACTCCATATACTGCTTGTAAATATAGATTCACGCTATCTGCAAGGTTCTTTATATCCAAGCAGAACTCAGTCAAGTATAAACTTGCTTCTTCTATTTTGTCTCCCTTCATAGCTTTTTTCGCTTTCTTATACTTCTCCAAAATATTTACAGGTTGATTTATTATGCCCTGCATCACCCTATCAATCTTAAACCAAGGATATCTCTCGCCAGATGAAGCAAAACTTCTGCTTCTAGCTTCCTCTGCGAGGACTTCAATTTCTGCTAAAGTTTTCTCTAAACTCATAAAAATACTCAGAAATCGCTATTTTTAAATCTTTCTATTTGTTACTATTGGTGAGTTACATCATAATCTAAGAACCATACAAGGAGGTTAATGATAGAAAAAGCTCACAATTGACCCGCCAATTGTAGCCCCCCAAACAAGGGATTTGAACATCTCTATTCCCAAAGCGTCGGCATACATTCCCTGTGTATTTTTCCCATATTTCTTTTTCTCGTCACTTAATGTCTTGAATAGGTAGCAAGGTATTAGAATCCCTTTTACAATCCTCGAAACCCTCCCCTTATTCTCTTCATCCAATCTAGTTAGTAAACCTTCTAGAGATTCATTATCTGCCATGATTTTCCCTCAAAAAGGAGGTTTATAAAACTTCTTACCCAAAACGATTTTGCAATATCTTTAAGTTTTCCCGAACTGCATTTACATATTCTTCAGAGCAATTTCTTCTTTCTAAAAGGGCGAGATGTTGAGTTGTAACAAATAATTCTTCCTTGCCCCTTAAAGAATTGCCTTCAAAATATCTCTTTGCATGCCCTAATATCTCGTGGTCAATAAGCGTACTTAAAAAATCATCCACATTCTTAAAAAAGAATGCTTGAGGATAAACTTCTATTTTTGATTTTCCACCAGACATAAGAAAATTTAGTCTCCACGGAGGCATGGTAGTAATCCCTGAAGGAAACTTCTCCCTAGAACCATATGAATCGTAGAATTGCACGGGATTATATTTGACACTTTTTACATATTTAGAATAGGGTTTTATGTCAACCATTCTAATAAATTTCGCCCTAAAATATTCGTTTTCTCTTGCCTTTTCAAATTCTTCTTCAAATGTCATTAAAACTCTCGATTGAGAACGCTTAAAAACTTTACTAATAAATCTTTGCTGACACAACTTCAAAATAATTTGAAGCAACACATCTCATACAATCCTTGTCATAACTTTCTTTTTTAAATCCGATAAGTGTTTTTCCGTGAATTGAACAAAGTCCGGTGCCATAATCATATTTTTGAAATTCTCTTAGCAGTGAGAGAAGATTTTTTGAATCTCTTTCTTTTGAAAAATCTTCGAATATTATCGGAACATGACAAGGCCTTCTTATTGTTGGGATGTTTATCTTTTGTCCTTTTAATAACAAGGGGATGGTTGGTTTTGCGATTGCATATCCTACTCCATGCTCAAAGCTTCTTCCATCGCTTATTGCGTAGCATAACGGGATAAGGAATTTTGCAACTCTTTCCATTTCATCGTTCTTTGGATTTATCTCATTAATGTCTACATTAGGGCTTAGTTCAACTGGAATCAGGGGTTCAATTCCTGATTCTTTGACTATTTCTATTAATGATTTATATTGTATTTCTAAAAAAGGTTTCATTTCATTTGGAACAGTTGAAACTGCTCTCGAAAGATAGGCAGAATTAGTGATATTTATTCTTGGAAGATTATGTACTGAAGAATAAAGTCTAAACAGTTTATTTATCTTTTTTGGAGAAGCTATAATTTGATATACTGCCATATTGAAAGTTATATTAAAGAGCTTTTAAAGATAATTGAGATTGAGGCATATAATAATTTATATTATTAATTGACAATTATAGGATAACTCTTAGTTTTAATATTATTTTTTATACTGTCCTTAAAACCCCC
>Ga0233425_10003592_pt1 | contig 27839 bp, 28 predicted proteins | sample Watercolumn_Towu_2_FD_181712 | JGI IMG/M metagenome (GOLD analysis project Ga0233425, IMG submission 181712) | Freshwater microbial communities from Lake Towuti, South Sulawesi, Indonesia - Watercolumn_Towuti2014_140_MG | ecosystem: Environmental > Aquatic > Freshwater > Lake | place...
GAACCCGGCCCGTCCCAGCGGCGAACCCGGTGGCGGACCTCGGGATGCCCCGCCCGGCGTTCACACGAGCAACGCCACTACATCCTCGTGAACTCTCGCCGCAGCGCTTGCGACATCGGGCGCTTGGGTGACCGTGCGCCCCACGACGAGGACATCGGCGCCCGCCGCGATCGCCGCGCTCGGGGTCATCACCCGCGCCTGGTCGTTCGGATCGGATCCCGGCAGCCGCACCCCCGGCACCACCGTGACCAGGTTCGGCGCGCTCGCGTGGACCGCGGCGAGTTCGTGACCGCTGCACACCACACCGTCGCAGCCCGCGTCGACGGCTACCTGAAGCCGCCCCGCGAACGCCGTCGTGTCCGGGTCGGAGGTGAGCACCGTCACCCCGAGCAGGCACGGCGTCGCCACGTTGGCCTCGGCCGCCCCGGCGTTCGCCCCCTCGACGAAGGCGCGCAGCATCGCGACACCGCCGGCCGCGTGCGCGTTGAGGTAGGCGAGGCCGAGGCGCGACAACACGCGTGCCGCCGACCCCACGGTGTTCGGGATGTCGTGCAACTTCGCGTCGAGGAACACCGCGAAGCCGAGATCCTGCATCCGTTCGACCGCGGCGCTCCCCGCGGCGCTCCACAACTCGAGGCCGACCTTGGCCACACCGAACCACGGCTGCACCTGCCGTGCCACACGGGTGGCCTCGTCGAGGTCGTCGTAGTCGAGCACGATCGCGAGTCGACGGCGCGCGCGCGCCGCGCGCTCGGCGGTCCCGCCTGCGGCGGTCGCGAACGAGTCCGTCTCGGCCGTGTCGTCGGTCATCGTCATCGCTCCTCCAGTCCACCCGTGAGTTCACCGCTCGCCCTCACCCGGTGCCGGCGGCACCAGCGTTCGAATTCGTCGAGCACCCGCGCGGGCGCGCGCGGATCGGCGAACGTCGCGGTGCCCACGCCGACCGCCGTGGCGCCCGCGAGCAACATCTCGGCAGCGTCGCGGCCGTGGCCCACTCCCCCGGTCCCGATGATCGGAACCGACGGGAACGCGCGCGCACACTCCCACACGGCGCGCAGCGCGACCGGTTTGATCGGAGCGCCGCTCAACCCGCCGCCACCAGCGCCGAGGGCCGTGCGCCGACGATCGGCATCGATCGCCAGGCCGGGAAGCGTGTTGATCAACGTCAAGCCCGTCGCGCCGGCATCGATCGCGGCGCGCGCGATCGCGGTGAGGTCGCTCACGACCGCGGTCAACTTCGCGAACACGGGCAGCGGGTTGGCGGCCACGACGGCGCGCACGACGGCCGCGGTCGCGTCGGCGTCGAGCGCGAACATGTGCCGGCCACCGTCGAGATTCGGGCACGAGAGGTTGATCTCGATGGCGACCACACGATCGGCCACCGCAAGGAGTGCGCTCGCGGCGGCGGCGTAGTCGTCAGCACTGCGGCCCCAGATCGACACGATGATCCGGGCGCCCGACGCCTCGAGCGCCGGGAGGTCATCGCGGATCCAGGTAGCCACACCCGGCCCGGCGAGACCGACCGAGTTGAGCATGCCGCCACCGGGTGCCTCGGTCGTGCGCAACGGCGGGTTGCCCTCGCACGCGAACACCGCGAGCGACTTGACGGTGACCGCGCCCAGGCGCCCCGGCGGACACAGCGACACGAACTCGCCACCATGGCCGAACGTGCCCGAGGCCGCGACGATCGGGTTCGGGAGCCGCAGCGGCCCCAACCACGTCGTCGCGTCGAACGCTCGTCCGCGCCGGATCACGCCACCTCAGACACCGAGCCGCAACTGCCCGTCACGGTGGTACTCCTGGATCGCCCGCACCTCGGGTTCGCTGCGAGCGAACTCGGCGATGCCCGCCGCGGCCGCGAGCGCGGCCGCAACCGTGGTCACGCAGGCGACACCATGCTGGATCGCGGCGCGCCGGATGTGCATCCCGTCAGCGCGCGGTCCTCGCCCCCGCGGCGTGTTCACGACGAGCTGCACCTTGCCCGACGCGATCAGCTCGACCGCATCGACCCCGATGTCCTCACCGACCTTCGCCACGACGGTCTCGATCGGCACACCTTCTCGTTCGAGATACGTCGCCGTTCCCGTCGTCGCGGCGATGGCGAACCCCAACTCGGCGAAGCGGCGAGCCGCGCGCAGCCCCGCAGGCTTGTCTCGCTCCGCGAGCGACAAGAAGACCACACCGGAATCGGGGAGTGCGTTGGCCGCGCCGGCCTGACTCTTCGCGAACGCCAACCCGAAGCTCCGGTCGATCCCCATCACCTCGCCCGTGCTGCGCATCTCGGGCCCGAGCACCGTGTCGACACCGGGGAAACGGTTGAACGGCAGCACTGCCTCCTTCACGGCGACGTGGCCGCCCTCGGCCGGATCGCGCAAGAGCCCCTCGGCCCGCAGCTCCGCGAACGTCGCGCCGACCATTGCGCGCGCCGCGACCTTGGCGAGCGGCACGCCCGTCGCCTTGCTCACGAACGGCACCGTGCGGCTCGCGCGCGGATTCGCCTCGAGGACATACACCTGTCCGTCCTTGACCGCGTACTGCACGTTCAACAACCCGATCACACTCAGCTCAGAAGCGAGACGATTCGTGAACTCCGTCAACGTGTCGATCACCGACTGGTCGAGCGTCGGCGGCGGGATCGCACAGGCACTGTCACCGCTGTGCACACCCGCTTCCTCGATGTGTTCCATGATCCCGCCGATCAGGATCTCGCCCGCGTGGTCACGCAACGCATCGACATCGACCTCGATCGCGTCCTCGAGGAAACGGTCGATGAGCGCCGGTCGCTCCGCCGACAACCCACCCTCGCGGCCGAGCGAACCGCTGATGCTGAGCTCCCGCATCGCCCGGCGCAGATCGACGTCGTCGTACACGATCTCCATCGCCCGTCCACCCAACACGTAGCTCGGGCGCACCAACACGGGGTAACCGATCGAGCCGGCGATCTCGACCGCCGCCTCGGCCTCGGCCGCCGTTCCACCGGGCGGCTGCGGGATCCCGAGCCGCGCGCACAACTCGTTGAACCGCTCGCGATCCTCGGCCAGATCGATCGACTCCGGCGAGGTCCCGAGGATCGTGAAACCCGCGGCCTCGAGCGTGTGCGACAACTTCAACGGCGTCTGTCCGCCCAGACTCACGATCACGCCGGGTTTCTGGGTCGCGCTCGCAAGCTCGCCGCTCGGTTTCTGGGTCGCGCTCGCAAGCTCGCCGCTCGGTTGCTGGGTCGCGCTCGCGTCGCGGAGGGCTTCGCAGACGTTGAGCACGCCCTCGCTCGACAGCGGCTCGAAGAACAGCCGATCGCTCGTGTCGTAGTCGGTCGACACCGTCTCGGGGTTGCAGTTCAGCATCACCGTCTCATAACCGGCGTCCGACAACGCGAAGGCCGCGTGCACGCAGCAGTAGTCGAACTCGACACCCTGGCCGATCCGATTCGGCCCGCTCCCCAGGATCACGACCGTCGGGCGCGTCAGCGGTGCCAGCTCGTCGCTGTCCTCGTAGGTGCCGTAGTGATAGGGCGTCTCCGCGGCGAACTCCGCCGCGCAGGTGTCGACCGTCTTGTAGGTGACCCGCACGCCCGCGGCGAGCCGCCGCTCACGCACCTCGGCCTCGCCCAACCCCCACACGTAGGCGAGCTGCGCGTCCGCGAACCCCATCCGCTTGGCGCCGCGCCACTGGCGGCGACTCATCTCGTCCGGCACCAACATCGCGAGCTCTTCGCGCGTCTCGATGATCTGCAGGATCTGGTCAAGGAACCAGGGATCGATGTGGGTCGCCTCGTGAACCCGGTCGATCGACGCGTAGCGCCGCAGCGCCGACTCGACCTGGAACAAGCGGTCGGGCGTCGGCACCGCGGCCATGCGCACCAACTCGTCGACGTCGATCGAATCCCACTGGGCCTCGGCCGCGTCGGCGTTCAGTCCGGCGCGGCCCGTCTCCAGCGAACGGATGGCCTTCTGGAGGCTCTCGCAGAACGTGCGACCGATCGCCATCGCCTCGCCCACGGACTGCATCTGGGTCCCGAGCACCGGAGACGCTCCGGGGAGCTTCTCGAATGCCCACCGCGGGAATTTCGTCACGACGTAGTCGATCGTCGGTTCGAAGCTCGCCGGCGTTTCGCGCGTGATGTCGTTGCGGACCTCGTCGAGCGTGTAGCCGACCGCGAGCTTGGCGGCGATCTTGGCGATCGGGAAGCCCGTCGCTTTCGAGGCGAGCGCAGAACTGCGCGACACGCGCGGGTTCATCTCGATCACGACCATCTCGCCGTCGCGCGGGTTCACCGCGAACTGCACGTTCGACCCGCCCGTGTCGACACCGATGCGGCGGATGCAGGCGAACGCGGCGTCGCGCATTTCCTGATACTCGACGTCGGTCAGCGTCTGCGCGGGGGCGACCGTGATCGACTCGCCGGTGTGCACCCCCATCGCGTCGACGTTCTCGATCGAGCAGATGATCACGCAGTTGTCCGCCCGGTCGCGCATGACCTCGAGTTCGAACTCCTTCCAGCCGGCGACCGACCGCTCGATCAGGATCTCGTTGATCGGGCTGGCGTCGAGTCCGCGCGCCGCGATCGCGCGCATCTCCTCGGCGTCGTGAGCGATGCCGGTGCCGCCGCCGCCGAGGATGAAGCTCGGCCGAACGATCAGCGGGTAGCCGACCCGCTCCGCGACTGCGAGCGCCTCGTCGAGCTCGTAGGCGATCCCGGATGCCGGCACCCGCAGACCGATCTCGGTCATTGCCGCCTTGAAGAGTTGGCGGTCCTCGGCGGTGCGGATCGCATCGATCTTGGCGCCGATGAGTTCGACACCGAACCGATCGAGCACCCCGGCCTCGTGCAGGGCGACCGCGAGGTTGAGTGCGGTCTGGCCGCCGAGCGTCGGCAGGATCGCATCGGGGCGTTCCTTGGCGATGATCCGCGTCAGGGTGGCGACATCGAGCGGCTCGATGTAGGTCGCGTCGGCGAACTCGGGGTCGGTCATGATCGTCGCCGGGTTCGAGTTCACGAGCACGACACGGAAACCCTCGTCGCGCAGCACCCGACAGGCCTGCGTGCCCGAATAGTCGAACTCGCACGCCTGACCGATGACGATCGGGCCCGAGCCGATGAGCAGGATCGTCGAGAGGTCGTCGCGCCGCGGCATCAGCCGGCCCTCATGAGATCGATGAACTCCTGGAAGAGATAGCGGGCGTCGTGAGGTCCGGGTCCGGCCTCGGGGTGGTACTGCACGCTGAAGCAGCGCCGCGCCGCGGTGCGGACGCCTTCGACGTCTCCGTCGTTGAGGTTGAGATGCGACACGACCGACCCGGCGGGCAGGGTCGACGCGTCGACGGCGTAGTTGTGGTTCTGGCTGGTGATCTCGACGGCGCCGGTTGCGAGGTTGCGGACCGGATGGTTGCCGCCGTGGTGGCCGAAACGAAGTTTGAACGTCGCGGCGCCGAGCGCGAGCGACAGGATCTGATGGCCGAGACAGATCCCCAACACGGGGACCTCGCCGACGAGCGCGCCGACCTCGGCGATGGCGCCCTTGACCGCGGCGGGGTCGCCGGGCCCGTTCGACAAGAACACGCCGTCGGGTGCGCGCGCCAGCACCTCGGCCGCGGGGGTCGACGCCGGGACGACCTCGACCGAGCAGCCCGCGTCGACGAGGCGACGCAGGATCGAAGCCTTGATGCCGAAGTCGTACGCGACGACGAACCACGGAGCATCGAGCGCACCGACGGTGTAGGGCGCCGCGGTCGTGACGGTCGCGGCGAGGTCGTGACCGTCGGTCCCGCCGTCGGCACGCGCCGCGTCGAGCAGCGTCGAGGTGGTCGCCGTCCCGAAGGCGCCGGGCATCGCCCCCGCATCGCGCAGGTGGCGCGTGAGACGGCGGGTGTCGATCCCCGCGATGCCGGGGATCAGGTGGCGGCGCATGAATGCGTCGAGGTCATCCTTGGCGCGCCAGTTGCTCGCACGCCGCGCGAGGTCGCGTACGACGACGCCGCGGCAGTGCGGACGCGCCGCTTCGTCGTCGATCGGGTTGCAGCCGTAGTTGCCGATGTGCGGGTAGGTGAAGGTGATGATCTGGCCCGCGTAGCTCGGGTCGGTGATGATCTCCTGGTAGCCGGACAGGGCGGTGTTGAACACGACCTCACCGGCCGAGACGCCGTCGGCGGGTCGGTGGCCCACGGCCCAGCCCTCGAAGACCTCGCCGTCGGCGAGCACCAGTGCGGCGTCGTCGACACTCATCGGGTCGCCTCACCGTCGATCACCGTCGGCCGGCCCGCGAGGATCGTGTGCCGGGTCTTGCCGGTGAGTGTGAACCCGGCCCAGGGCGTATTGCGCGATCGGCTCGCGAGCGCGTTGGCTTCGACCGTCCAGGATCGCGTGAGGTCGAACACGGCCAGGTTCGCGGCCGAACCGGCAGCCACCGGCAACCCGTGGTGGTCACCGAGTCCGGCGATCGCAGCCGGTTGCCAACTCATGCGGGCGAGCAGCGCCTGGAGCGTGAGCGCCCGGCTGCCGACGAGTTCGGTGTGACCGACCGCGAAGGCCGTCTCGACGCCGAGCATCCCCGGCGGCGCCTCTTCGAACGGCACCGCCTTGGTCTCGGGCGCGTGCGGCGCGTGGTCGGTCGCGATCGCGTCGATGGTGCCGTCGACGAGTGCCGCCCGCACCGCGTCACGGTCGGCGTCGCCCCGCAACGGTGGGTTCATCTTGTACACGGGGTCGTAGCCCGCGCACTGCGCGTCGGTGAGCGTGAAGTGCTGCGGCGTGCACTCGGCCGTGACCGCCAGCCCCTCGGCCTTGGCGCGGCGCACCAGGTCGGCCGCCCCCGCGGTGCTCAGGTGCAGGACGTGGTAGCGCCCGCCGGTGCTCCGGGCGAGCGCGAGGTCGCGCGCCACGATGACGATCTCGGCCTCGGCCGGGCGCCCCGGGATGCCGAGCCGGGCACTCCACTCGCCTTCGTGCATGTGACCGCCCGCGACGAGACTCGGGTCCTCGGCGTGCTGCGCGATCACCGCGCCGGGCAAGGCCGTGGCGTACTCGAACGCCCGTCGCATCACGTTGGCGTCGGACACGCAGTCGCCGTCGTCGGTGAAGATGCGTACGCCGACGTCGTAGAGCTCGCCGAGGGGCGCGAGCTCCGTTCCCGCGCGGCCCTTGGTGATGCAGCCGGCGGCGCGGACGTCGCACAGGGCGTGCTCGCGGCCGCGGGCGAGGACCGACTGCACCACCGCGGCGTCGTCGAGCGGCGGGTTGGTGTTCGGCATGCAGACAACCGCCGTGAACCCGCCGCGCGCCGCGGCGCGCGAGCCCGTCTCGATGGTTTCGGAGTCTTCGCGTCCGGGTTCGCGGAGGTGGACCTGGATGTCGACGAGACCGGGCGCGACCGCGCAGCCCTCGGCGTCGAGCACGAGCGCGCCCGCGGCGTCGAGATGCTCGCCGATCTCGACAATCGTGCCGTCGCGCACGAACACGTCGGCGCGCCGGCCGGCGGTCGTCGCGTCGACGATCGTGCCGCCACGGATGAGAATCTCCTCGGCCATCAGGGTCGCGCTCCGTGGGCGCGGGCGGATTCGGCGCCGTCGTCCGGTCCGCCATCCGCGGCGAGCAGGTCGTAGAGGACGGCCATCCGCACCGCGACACCGTTGGTGACCTGTTCGGTGATGAGCGACACCTCGCCGTCGGCGACGTCGTAGGCGATCTCGACGCCTCGGTTCATCGGGCCGGGGTGCATCACCACCACGTCGGGCTTCAGCCGCGCGGCGCGTTCGGCGGTGAGTCCCCACCGTTGGCTGTATTCGCGCAGGCTCGGGAAGCGCCCGCCCTCGATGCGTTCGCGCTGGATGCGCAGCAGATAGACGACGTCGGTCTCGTTGAGCACATCGTCGAGATCGTGACTCACCGCGACCGGCCAGCCGGCGAGCGATTCGGGCATCAGCGTCGGCGGGCCGACGAGCGTCACGTGCGCGCCGAGTTGGGTGAAGATCGCCACGTTGCTCCGCGCAACGCGACTGTGGGCGATGTCGCCGACGATGGCGACGCGGGCACCGTCGAGTCCGCCGCGGTGACGTCGCAACGTGAACGCGTCGAGCAGTGCCTGCGTCGGGTGTTCGTGGCGGCCGTCACCCGCGTTGATGACCACCGCGTCGGTCCAACCCGCGACGCGGTGCGGTGCCCCGGCCGCACCGTGGCGGACCACGATCGCGTCGACACCCATCGCCTGGATCGTCTGGACGGTGTCGAGCAGCGACTCGCCCTTCTTCACGCTGCTCGTGCTCACCGAGAAGGTCATCGTGTCGGCCGACAGACGCTTTGCCGCGGTCTCGAAACTGAGGCGAGTGCGCGTGCTGTCTTCGTAGAAAAGCGACACGACGACCTTGCCGAGCAGCGCGGGGACCTTGGGGATGTCACGCCGGGTCACCGCGAGGAACGACTCGGACAACTCGAGCATGCGTTCGATCCCGGTTCGACCCCCGAGATCGTCGACGGAGAGCAGGTGCCGCCTCACGCTCGGACCTCGTCGTCGGGCGCCCAGAGCTCGACGCGGTCGGCGCCGCCGTCGAGTTCGGACAACTTGACGCGGACGTCCTCGGCCAACTTCGTCGGCAGGTTCTTGCCGACATAGTCGGCGCGGATCGGCAACTCTCGGTGACCACGATCGACGAGCACCGCAAGCTGCACCGCCCGCGGCCGACCGAGGTGCATCACCGCGTCGAGTGCGGCGCGTACCGAGCGTCCGGTGGCGAGCACATCGTCGACGAGCACGACGACCTGATCGGTGATGTCGCCGACGTCGGTCGGTCCGAGCGGCACGACGCGCCGGCGCGCCAGGTCGTCGCGGTGGAACGCGATGTCGAGGCTCCCGACCGCGACCGTGATCCCTTCGAATTGCTGGATCGCCGCTGCGATCCGGTACGCGAGCGGCACGCCGCGGGTGTGCAGGCCGACCAGGACGAGGCGGGCGGCTCCGTGATTGCGCTCGACGATCTCGTGGGCGATGCGGCTCACCGAACGCCGCAACGTGTCGGCGTCGAAGACCGTGGTCCGCAATCGCATCGCCGGCTGGCCGGCCGCCGCGACCGCCACGGCGGACACGGCCGCGTCGGCGGCGTCGGCGGCGTCGCTGCGGGTGGGGAACCCGCTCATGAAAAACGCCCCCTCGGGGGCGTGGTGTGGGTGTGCTCTCGGATGCAAGTGTGGGTGCCGTTGGACCCAGCCGCGTCACGCGCGTTCATCGTCGTCTCCACCGTGGAGGCCTCACGGGACCTCCTTCACGGCGGTTTCACCCTAGCAGTCGTTCGAGCGTCGCGCGCGCCTCGGATCGGTCCGGCTCGCCGGCGTAGCCCTCACGGTCGATCACCTCGCCGGCGTAGCCCTCGCGGTCGATCACCTCGCCGACGAGCATCAGCGCGGGTTCGTCGAGGCGCGCCGCGAGCGCCGCCGCGAAGCGGCGTGGCGTCTCGGCCGGTGCGCGCGCTCGGCCCGCTCGCGCACCGATGCGCTCGAGGTCGGCGAGTGCCCGACCGGCCCACGCCGGGCGCGGGCCACGACGCCCGGCGAGGCGGCGGCCGACCCGGCGGGTCACGAACCCGAGCGCCGCGACGAGCACGATGCCCGCCGCGACCAGGAGCGTGTTGCGCTGCAACCAGCCGAACAGCGAGTGGACCTGCGGGCTTTCGCCGGCGAGCGGGACCGCAGCGGTGGGGTCGAAGCCCTGCCAGCCCACCCCGGGGAACCAGACCTCGGCCCAGGCGTGCGCGTCGCGCTCCCGCACCGTGTAGCGGCCCGAAACCGGGTCGTGCGATCCGGTGACGAACCCCGTCGCGATCCGGGCGGGGACGTCGACCTCGCGCAGCATCACGACAAGAGTGCTCGCGATCTGCTCACACCATCCGGCGCGCCCCTCGAACAGGAACCAGTCGACCGAATCGGCGACCGCGGCGGGTGGGAGCGCGGCGTCGAGCGAGTACTCGACGTTGGCGCCGAGCCACGCCTCGATCGCGCGCACCTTGTCGTAGTTCGTCGGCGCGTGCGCGGTGATGCGGCGCGCGAGCGCGCGGACCCGCTCGCTCGTCGCCGCCACCGGCGTGGCGTAGCGCTGCGCGATCTCGAACGGCAACGGGCCCAACGCGGCGCGAAGCGACGACTCGGTCGCGTCGGGCTCGTGCGAGCGAACCGTATAGCGGGCGCCCGGGCCGAAGGGGTCGAAGCCAGCGGCCACGGTGCCGTCGGCACGCGCCGCGAGGAGATGGTCGGACTCGACCTCGACCGCTTCGGGAGCCGCGAACACGACCGCGGCATATTCGGCGACGATCTCGAAGGTTTGCTCGTTGACCCGGTGCCCGCCGATGCGAGCACCCAGGCCAGCCGGGACGATGACCTGGTCGTCACGATTGCTGAGCAGCGGCGCGGGATCGCGGGCGTCAGATCGGGTCCAGACCCGACCGTCCCATGAGTCGAACACCGCGCCCCGCCAGAACGCGGGCCGATCGGCCTTCACCTTCATCACGACCGCGTCCGTGAGACGCGGCCGGCTGCGCGTGTCCATCACTCCCGAGTCGTCGAGGTTCGGCGTCGAGGAGCTGAACTGATCGGCGGCGTCGCCCCGCGCCGCCCGCGCGCCGGCGAAGTCGAAGAACGGCCACAGCACGAGCGACAGCCCGATCACCGCGGCAACGCCGATCAGCGCGGATCGAAAGGCGAAGCGCCCGGGCATGGGATTGCCGTTCAGCGGGCGCAGCTCGACCTGTTCGGCGTGCTCGAGCGCGATCAACGTCGCGACCGTGATCATGCCCCACGCGATCGTGAAGCCTGCCGACACCGCGCCGGCCTGCGCGTACCGCACGAGGACGAAGCCACCCGACACGAGAGCGAACGGCGTCGCCACGCGTTTCGGCACGGATGGGAGTGCCGCCACCGCGAGCAGCCCCACGAGCGCGCCCGCGCCGAGCGCGAGCGGCACCGGAAGCCGGAATCGGGCCGCGCCAGCGGTCGTCGCCAACGCCACCGACGTTGCCGCGCCCGCAGCCACGAAGCCGTACGGCCCGCGAAGATCGACCGCGTGGCGCTCCCCGCGCGGGTGGGCACCGCCGGTGCGGCTCACCGGATGTCCGTGACGTTCATTTCACCGAAGCGATCGGTCGGCATCAGCATCGGTTCGCCGCTCACCGCGCGCGCGAGCCGCCGACCGAGCTCGCGTTGCGTCACGACCGCAGCGACGACATCGCCGCCGCGCTCGCGGGTTGCGAGCACGAGCCGGTCGCCGTGGCGCAGCACCGCGATTCCGAGTCCGAGTGCCTGCGATGCCGCGGGCTCGCCGACGCTCGGGTCGCGATCGACGGCCAAGCGGATCAACAGGCCCATGCTCGCGGGTGGTTCGAGCTCGCGGGTCATGAGTTCGCCCGCGCGCGCGGTCGACGGCCAGTGAATACGCCGGATCGAGTCGCCCGCGACGTACGGCCGGACCGATCGAACCGTGTCGCCTTCAGGGCGCGGCACCGCACGGGCGGCGTTGCCGTCTGCACCCGCCGCACCCCGGCGGTATTCAACGGCAGCGGGCACCGGCGCGACATGCAGCGCATCGCGAAGCGCGACGACGAACAGGCGTCGGCGTTGGAACACGCCGAACGGCCACGCGGAGCGGATTTCGAGCCGGAGCGACTCGTACACCGCCCGGCGTGCGGGCCGCCAGCGGATGTTGCCCCGCTCGCCGACGCAGGCGGCATGCCATTCCGACGCAGGGTCGAGGACTCGCACCATGCACGTCACCGGCGCGAACGGCGCGGTCGGGACCGCGCCCGGACCCGCACGGCGCCCGGCGCGGCGCCGGTGATGAAGTTTGGCTCGCACCTCGACTTCGACTGAGATCTCACGCCCGACCGTCGCGTCTGCGGGCGCGGCCACCTCGACCGTGACCCGCCGCAGGGCGGCGTTCGGAGCGATCACGCCGAGCACGAGCAGCGCGCTTCCGAACGCGGCGAGCAGCCCGAGCGCGGGCTCGCCACTCGCGGCCGCGCTCCCGATCGCCAGCACAACCACACCGGTCACCGCGAGCGCGCCGAAGGTGAACTCGCCCGGCGCACGCGGCCGTTCGGTCGCGGGCGTCGGCCCGCCTTTGATCGGCCCGTTCTTGATCGGGTGCACGGGTGGTGCCGGCATGCTGCGGCCCGTCATGGCGCGCCCGGCCTCAGAGCGGCGGCACCGCCACGCCGTCGAGCAGGTCGGCGAGCGCGGCAGCCGCGGTCGTGACGACCAGACCGTCGACCGTGACCACGCGGTGTGAGAGCGCGGGGACGAGGACGGCTTGCACGTCGTCGGGCGACACATAGTCGCGCCCGCGCAACACGGCGTGCGCGCGCGCCAGGCGGACCACGGAGTCGGTGGCACGGGGCGACGCGCCGAGCACGATCGCGGCGTGGCGGCGCGTCGCCTCGACGAGATCGAGCACGTATTCGATGACCGTGTCGGCCACATGCAGGTCGGCGATCAGCGCGATGGTCACTTCGAGCGACTCGGGTGATGTGACCGAGTGGACGTGACCCAGCGCGGCCAGACCTCCGTCGCCGCGTAGCAAGGCGCGCTGCGCGCTGCGATCGGGCAGGCCCATCGTGAGCACGATCCCGAAGCGGTCGAGTTGGCTCTCGGGGAGTGCGAACGTGCCGGCGCTTCCGAACGGGTTCTGGGTCGCGATGACGAGAGAAGGACGCGGCAGAGGATGGGTCACCCCGTCAACGCTGACCGCGCCTTCCTCCATGGGTTCGAGCAGCGCCGCCTGCGTGCGGGGCGATGCCCGATTGAGTTCGTCGACGAGCACGATGTTGGCGAACACCGGGCCCGGCCGAAACGACCAGGTTGCGCTCGCCGCGTCGAACACGCTCGTGCCGGTGAGGTCGGACGGCAACAGGTCCGGGGTGCATTGCACACGCTGGAATCTGCCGCCGAGCGCCGCCGCGAGGCTGCGCGCGAGGATCGTCTTCCCGGTGCCGGGGACGTCCTCGATCAACAGGTGCTCACCCGCGAGCAGCGCGCACAAGGCCAGCCGCACCGCGTCGGACTTGCCCCGAACCACCCGTTCGACCTGCACGCTCAGCGCCGCGGCGACGGCGAAGGGTTCGTTCGGACGCTGCGCCGGCGCGTCGTCGGCGACCGCGGACCACTTCACGGGGCCACGCTCCCGCTCGGGTGGGTGAGACCGCCCTGGTTGCGGCATTTCAACATGTGCCCTCGCGACCTGCGGCGGGCGTGCCCGCTTCGTGCTTCGACCGACGTGCCCGACTGCGATCGAAGTGCCCGTATTCGGCGGATCCCGCCGCACCCGACGGCGCCGCCGGACCCGTGCGCGCAGGCTATGGGCCGGCAGCGCCATTCGTGTTGTCGGCCTGCCGCGGGAGGTGACTGAGGGCTTTCGCGACGCGCCGAGGCTCAGGCCGGCACCGGGAGGCGAGCGTCGAGCGCTGCGACGACGAACTCGGCCCACACGGCGTATCCCAGCTTCGAGTAGTGCGCTTGACCCTCTTTCATGTACTCCGGGTGAGGGTTGGCGCGGCTCGCCCAGTCGAGCACCACGAGCCGCGGCCAGCGCTGGCGGGCCTTGGCGAGGGCGGCGTTCACTGCGAGGCAACCCGTGAGCCGGTCGGCCGGTTCGATCGCGCAGGGCAGGTTCGTCCACAACACCTTCTGGCCCGCGGGCAGCAGTCGCATGAACCAGTCGATCTTGTCGCCGTAGGCCGCGTAGCCGAGCGTCGTCGGCGTGCCGCGGCGCCTCGCGTCGTTCGTGCCGAGGCTGACGACGACGAAGTCGGGCTGCACCTTCGGGAAGGTCTCACCGAGTTTGATCTTCCAGTAGTTCGACGTGGGGCAGGAATCGGCCGGCGCGCAGTCGCCGTGGCGGATACCGGCACCGGAATGGCCGAGGAACACCGGCGCGTAGCCGTTGTAGTGGTGGCCGCCGGCCCACTGCATCTCGTAGGTCGTCGCGCCTGCGCCGAAGATCGTGTTGGAGTCGCCCACGAACAGGATCACGCCGCGGTTGTGGGCGGTGTCCTCGCCGAGCGCGCGGGCGACCTGCACCCCGGCCGTGGCGAACAGCGCGACGGTGAGTACGACGACAGCGACACGCCGCGGGAGATGCGACGCACTGGCTGGTGCGGCCGCGGCGGCGACCATGGCACTCGCGTGGGGTGAGGCCGGCACGGGCATGGAAGCACTCCTCGGGCTGGAAACCTCACCCTACGCAGTACCCGCGCGCCAACGGTGAACTCGTTGCCAAGAATTTCGCGGTGTACGTCGGCTTCGTCCAGATCTCGGGAGCGAGAAGCGCCACGGTCGCGGCGCGTGACCGTCAGAAATCGTCGAGGCCCTCGGCGGGAAGGTCGGCGAGCAGCAGCGAGACGAGTTCTTCTTGGCGGTAGGTCAGGACCTGATAGAGGTGTCGCGCCGGTCGCGCCGGGTCGTCACGATCCTCAACGTCGTCGCGGTGGTCAAGGTCGTCGTCCGGGTCGTGGTCGTCGTCGCGCACGCCGAGCGCGGTGCCGAGCGCGAGGCGGGTGTCGTTGATGACCCCGAGCCAGTCGGTTTCGGCCTGGTCGTCGAGTTCGACCGACGTCACCTCGCCCTCAGCAATGCTGCGGAGCGCGCTCTCGATGCGATCGAGACGATCGAGACGATCGCGCAGCAGATCGGGACCGGCGAGCGCCCGCCAGGTCGTCTCCGCGTCCTCTTCGGTGGGATCGAGGTAAGCCCGCGGGAACAGCCGCTGCATCACCGGGTCGTCGGCCGGTCCCCCCAATAGGCCGCGGACCTCGGCGACGAGCCTCAGGATCACCGCGGCGTCGCCGGGGGTGAGCCGCAAACGGACCCGACCGTCGCCGGCGCGGCTCCACCACGGTTCGATCCAGGTCATCGCGGCGGCCCGTTCACGTGTCGTGCTGCAGGGTTGCCCAGAGGCCATGCGCGTGCAGGCGTGCGACCCATCCCTCGCACTCGTGGCGGGCACCGTTGGCGACCACTGCTCGGCCTTCGTGGTGGACCTGTCGCATCAGGCGAGTCGCCTTTTCGCGCGAATAGCCGAACAGCTTCTGGAAGACGAACACGACATAGCTCATCAGGTTCACCGGATCGTTCCACACGATGACGATCCACGGCAGATCGGTCTCGGGGACCTCGTCTTGGTCCGGGAGCCTGACCGTCTCGGGGAGCGACGGCAACGCTGCCATCAGCCTGACGCCTCGGTCGGGTGGTCGCGGCCGTCATGGTCACGGCCGTCATGGTCGACGGGCACGGTGGGGTGCTCGACCCGGTCGGCACGGACCTCGGCGGCGACCCGCGACAACAACCCGTTCACGAAACGGCCGCTGTCCTTGGTCGAATACCGCTTGGCGAGGGCAACTGCCTCGCTGATGACGACCGCCGTCGGCACGTCGGGCTCGTGGACCAGTTCATAGGTTCCGAGCCGCAACAGCGTGCGGTCGATCACCGGCATCCGATCGAGCGTCCAGTGCTCGCTGAAGCGGCCGAGCAGTTCGTCGATCGCCGCGGCGTGCTCGTCGCTTCCTTCGACGAGGCGCGCCGCGTACTCGTCGGGGGGGACGGCGAGCTCGGCGAGGAGCGCGGCAGCGCTCAACGACCTGACCTCGCGCTCGTAGGCGAGTCCGAGTGCGTGCTCGCGGGCTTCGCGCCGGGTCGCCGCGATCACGCGAGCTCCCCTGTCAGGCGCGGGCGAGATACTCGCCCGAGCGCGTGTCGACCTTGATCCGTTCACCGACTTCGACGAACAGCGGGACCTGGACGGTGAGACCGGTCTCGAGCTTCGCGGGCTTGCGCGCGCCGCTCACGCGGTCGCCCTGGACGCCGGGTTCGGTTTCGATGACTTCGAGTTCGACCGACGCCGGCAGGTCGACACCGAGGATCTCGCTGCCGTACATGGGCACCACGACGACGTCGCTCTCGCGCAGGTAGTTCACTGCGTCGCCAAGCTGTGCGGTCGACACCTGAAGCTGGTCGTAGCTGTCGTTGTCCATGAACACGTAGTCGTCGCCCTCGCGGTAGAGGAACTGCATCTCGCGTTTATCGATCTGGGCGAAGCCGACCTTTTCGTCGGCCCGGAACGTCTTTTCGATCACCGCACCGGTGCGAGCGTTCTTCAGCTTGGTGCGGACGAACGCTCCACCCTTGCCCGGCTTGACGTGCTGGAACTCGACGACGGTCATCAGTCCGTCGGGGAGGTCGAGCGCCATGCCGTTCTTCAAGTCGTTGGTCGAGATGCTCACGATGATCCTGGGTCGCGCCGGGGACGGGGTTGGGGGGTCGAGGCGGGGATGGGAGTGGAGGTGGAGGTGGGGACGGGGGAGAAAGAGATGAACGGGCTCGTCGTGCTCGACGTGGTGGATCCGATCGTGGATCAGATCACGAGCGTCTTGGGTGTCATCGTCAATGGCTCGTAGCCGTCGACCGTCACGAGCACCGTGTCCTCGATGCGCACCCCGCCGACGCCGGGGAGGTACACGCCCGGTTCGACGGTGACGATGTCGCCCGCGACGAGGGTACCAGAGACGGACTTGGCGACTCGTGGGGCCTCGTGGATCTCGATCCCGACACCGTGACCGGTGCCATGACTGAACGCGTCGCCAAACCCGGCGTCGGCGATGATGTCGCGGCAGGCCGCGTCGACGGCGCTCACCTCGGCACCGACCCGGACCGCGTCACGACCGGCGGCCTGGGCCGCGAACACCAGGTCGTAGAGGCGCTGGGCGTCGTTGCCCGGCGGGCCGACACTGATGGTCCGGGTCATGTCGGAGCAGTAACCGTCGACGATGCAGCCGAAGTCGCACACGACGAGTTCGCCGGGTTCGATGCGCCGCTCGCTGGGACGGGCATGGGGCTTGGCCGCGTTGGGTCCGCTGGCGACGATCGGATCGAAGCTCACCGCACTCGCACCGCGGCGGCGCATCGCGAACTCGAGGTCGAGTGCGAAATCGCGTTCGCTGATACCCGCGCGCAGGCGCGGCACCATCTCAGCGAAGGCATCGTCGGCGATCGCGCACGCGGCGCGGATGCGGTCAACCTCGCCCGCGTCCTTGGCCCGACGCAGCGTCTCGACCCGGGCGCCGGAAGGCACGCACTCGACCGGTGCGAACCGCTCGCGGTACTCGCCGGCCTGGGCCCAAGTGACACCCTGCTCCTCGAGCCCGAGGCGTGCCGCCCCGGCGAGCGCCGCGGCGATGACGTCGAGCTGCTCGGCCGCGGTGGCCCGGATCTCGATCTCGACGCTCACGCCGTTCGCGTGCAGCTGTTCGGCGGCCTGGGTCGCGTACCGGCCGTCGCTCACGAACACCCCGGAGGCGTCGCCGCGGACCAGCAGCAGACCGGCCGACCCGGTGAAACCGGTGAGGTAACGGATGTTGGGAAGGCGGTTGACGAGCAACGCATCGAGGTCGTCAAGCGCCGCGGCCAGACGCGGCAGGCGCTCGGCGACGTCGCACGGGGCGAGCCGGGCGAGGTCGAGCGTCACGGCATCTCCACGAGGTCGGCCGCGGCGTGCACGGCGAGGCGGTAACCCGCAGCGCCGAGTCCGGCAATGGTGCCCGTCACGACGGGTGCGACCACGTTGCGCCGGCGCCAGCCTTCGCGCCGATGCGTGTTGGAGAGGTGCAGTTCGATCGCGATGCCGTCGAACGCGGCGAGCGCGTCGGCGATGGCGTGCGCATAGTGCGTCAAGGCACCCGGGTTGACGATGATCGCCGCGCAGCGCCCGCGGGCGGCGTGGATCGCGTCGATGAGTGCGCCCTCGTGGTTGCTTTGCACGTGCTCCAATGTGTGTCCACGCTCGCTCGCAGCCTGCGTCGCGAGGGCGACCAGATCGGCGAGCGTCGCGGTCCCGTAGGTCTCGGGTTCGCGATCGCCGAGCAGGTTCAGGTTCGGGCCCGAGAGCAACAACAAGGTGGCCATGAACGGTCGAGTCTACGGGCGCCCGGCGGGGCCACCGGTGCGGGGTCGTCGAGCGCGCGACTCGGCCGCGCTGCGTCAGCGGATCCCGACGGCGGCGAAGGCGTGGTCGAGCGCCGGTTCGGGCGGGTCGTCAACGCGCTCGAGGCCGTCGACTCCCGCAAGGACGAACGTCAACCCGCCTGCCGACTTCTTGTCGCGGCGCATCACGTCGAGCAACGAATGCTTCGCCAGCCCCTCGGGAGCGCGCGTCGGGAGCCCGAGTTGCTCGACGAGGTCGCGATGGCGGGCGACCGACCCCGCGTCGATGCGTTCGAGGGCGCCCGCGAGTTCGCCGGCGAACACCAGTCCGATCGCGACCGCTTCACCGTGCGCGAGGGTGTGCTTCGCCACGGTCTCGATCGCGTGCGCGAGCGTGTGCCCGTAGTTGAGGTGGGCACGAAGGCCGCTGCGCTCGAACTCGTCGTAGGTCACGTATCCCGCCTTGGTCGCGGCGCTGCGCAGGATCACGCGTGCGAGAACTGCGGGGTCGCGTCGGGCGAGCGCGGCGCGTTCGTCGAGCAACGTCGCGGCGAGTTCGTCGTCGCCCATGAGCGCGTACTTCGCGACTTCGCCGAGGCCGCACTGGAACTCACGGATCGGCAGGGTCGACAGGACACGCGGGTCGGCGAGCACGGCGCGGGGTTGGTGGAACGCGCCGACGAGATTCTTGCCCTCCGGCAGGTTGACGCCCGTCTTGCCGCCGATCGCACTGTCGACCATAGCGAGCAGGGTGGTCGGGATCTGGATGACGTCGACTCCCCGGTGATAGACGGACGCGACGAACCCGCCGACGTCGCCGACGACACCGCCCCCGAACGCGAGCACCGCGTCGCCGCGCAGCACGCCCGCGGCCGCGAAACGTCGGCACAGGTCATCAACGGTCGCCAGCGACTTGGCCGATTCGCCGTCGTCGATGAGGAACCATTCGCTTTCGCACTTCGCCGCGTCGATCGCGTTGGCAATGGCGGTGCCGTGATTGCGCACGATCTCGGCCTGCGACACGACTGCGACGCGCCGACGGCCGCGCAGCAACTCGACGAGCCGGTCGACCGCGTGCGGGCCGACGTGGATGTCGTAGCTGCGCTCGCCGAGTGACACCCAGACGACGGCGTCGGTGGCGTCGATCGCGGCGACGGCCGGACGGTCGGTGATGGCGGTCGCTTCGCTCGCAAGCGCGGTGTCGTCGACCGGGCCGACGGGAGGCGGCGGCGCGGGCGGCGCGACCGGCGCGACGAGACGGCTCGCGCTCACGACATTCCCCTCGATCGCGTCGTTGGCGGCGCCGGAGACCTCTTCGTCACCCTCAACCACGAAGATCTCGTCGTCCGCCGCCGGGAAGTCGGCTGACCCAACACCGGAGGATGGCGGGACGACGGCAGGAACGACTACCGGATCGGCGCTGACCGTGTCGGCGCGCGCCTCGAGCAACTCCATCGTGCGCGCCGCACGCTCGGCGAGATGGTTCACGGTGTCCTTGTGGTACCCCTTGAACGCGTCGCGAATGTCGCCGTCGAGCAGTTCTCGCGCGGAGATCACGTTCGGCGGCTCGGCGACGTCGACGCCTCGTGCACGTTGGGCGAGCCAGTCGAGCGTCTGTGCCGCTCGCTCGAACAGCGCCTCGACTTCGTCGCGCGAGTAGCCACGCAACTGCTCGCGGATCTCGGCGGTCCGGAGTTCGCGGGGCGAGATGACAAAGTCGTTGCTCACCTTCACCCTTCCAGTTTGGCCGCCGCGAGCACCGCGGACGTGACATCGTCGAGGTCCCTGTCGTCGGTGTCGACGGTGGCATCGGCCGCGGCCCGATAGGCGCTGTCGCGCACGGTGGCAAGGCGGCGCAGCGCCGCCAGGGGTTCGGCCCTGATCGGTTCGGCCTTGAGTGTTTCGGGCCTGAGTGGTTCCGGCCTGAGCAGCGGCCGGTCCGACCCGTCCCCGACCCGGTCGGCGAGGGTTTCGGGCCGGGCCCGCAACCACACCACGGTGCCGTGCGCGCGCAGCGCGGCTCGGTTCGCGGCGTCGAGCACTGCACCGCCGCCGCAGGCGATGACGAGCGGGACGACCGAGGCAGCAGCGTCGGCCACCGCGCGCCGCTCCCATGCACGGAATCCCTCCTCGCCCTCGGCCGCGAACACCTCGGGGATCGTGGCACCGGCGAGCGTCACGACCAACTCGTCGGTGTCGACGCAGTCACGTCCGAGGCGCGCGGCGCAACGCTGCGCGACGGCGGACTTGCCTGCTCCCATCATGCCGACGAGCACGAGGTGTCCCGTCACCGCCGCGGCTCCGCGGTCATGAGCGCGCGCGCAGCGCCTCGAGGTAGCCGCGGTGGTTGCGGCACAACTCGTCGAGGGAGTCGCCGCCGAACTTGCGCACGACCTCGGCCGCGAGCACCAGCGCGACCATCGTCTCACCGACCACTCCCGCCGCAGGGACGGCCGTGACGTCGGTGCGTTCCTTGAACGAGACCGTCGACTCCTTGGTGACGACGTCGACGGTTGGGAGCACGGGCCGGTTGAGCGTGGCGAGCGGTTTCATCGCGGCGCGAGCGACGATGACCTCGCCGGTGCTCATGCCGCCTTCGATGCCCCCGGCCCGGGCGCCGGCCCGCACGTAATCGGCGCGGGTGTCGTCCCAGTGGATCGGATCGTGCGCCTCGCTCCCCCGCCGCGACGCCACCGCCATGCCGTCGCCGATCTCGACCGCCTTCATCGCCTGGATGCTCATCAGCGCCTGCGCGATCGCGGCGTCGAGGCGGCGGTCCCAGTGCACGTGGCTCCCGAGTCCTGGCGGCGCACCGTAGGCGAGCACCTCGATGATGCCGCCGAGCGAGTCGCCGGCCTTGGCGGCCTCTTTGATCTCGGTGACCATCGCGGCCGCGGCATCGGGGTCGAAACAGCGCACCTCGGACTCGTCGACCTGGTCGAGATCGCCGGGACCCGGCCGCGAGAGGTCGTCGCGGACGCGCGCCGTGCCCAACTGGACGACGTGGCTGAGCACGGCGATGTCGAGGTGCGCGAGCAGGCGCTTGGCGATCGCGCCTGCCGCGACGCGCGCCGCGGTCTCGCGCGCCGATGCTCGTTCGAGCACGTCGCGCGCGTCGTCGAACCCGTACTTCTGCATGCCCGCGAGGTCGGCGTGGCCGGGTCGGGGTTGGGTGAGCGGTGCTGCCGTCGCGCCGGGCGCGGCGCTCATCTCCTGCGCCCACTTGCCGGTCTTCCACTCGCTGTTGTGGATCAGCACCGCGACCGGCGAACCGAGCGTGCGACCGTGACGGACCCCACCGACGAACTCGACCTCGTCGGCCTCGAATCGCATACGCGGTCCTCGCCCGTAGCCCAGGCGGCGCCGCGCGAGTTCGGCCGCCAGGTCGTCGACGAGCACTGGGAGGCCGGCGGGCAATCCCTCGATCGTCACGACGAGCGCCGGACCGTGCGATTCGCCTGCGGTCAGGAAGCGCAACACGTCACCAGGCTAGGGCGGGGCGCTCGCGCCGGGCTGGCCGTTCGCAACGGGTCCCAAACGGTGGCGACTACTTGTTCGTCGTCGTGTTCTCGCACAGCGTGAACGTCACGTCGCCGTGCTGGAAGCGGCCGCACGTGTCGCTCGTGCCCTCGAGGAAGCGGTACGAGTCGTTCGGACCGAAGTAGTCGCCTTCGAGGATGTCTTCGTAGACCGTGCTGCCGATCTTCACGATCGCCACGTAGGTTCCGGTGCTCTGGCGTGTCACCGACTGCAACGTGAACGCGTTGGCGTTCGGGTTGTTCGTCGGCGCCGCGGTCGTCGTGGTCGTTTGACCCGGGATCGTCGTCGTGGTCGGTCCGGTCCCACTCGTCGTCGTCGGCGCGGTCGGCGTGGTGATCTGGATCACCGGCTCGAAGGGGTTCTTGCCGTCGAACACGTCGACCGTGTTGGGCGTGTCCGGGATCCCGTCGGTGGTCGAGGCGCCGTCGTCGAACGTGAGTCCGCTCGCGCCGCTCGTCGGCGTCGCGGTGTCGGGCGAGTCGTCGTCGCCGTTGAACACCGTGAACTTGAGGAGCGCCGCGAGCGCGACCGCGGCCAGGACGCCGAGCAGCACCTTTTGCCTGCGATCGCCGCCCATCAGTTCGTGCCCCCTGCGCTCGTGGCAGTCGTCGCTCCCGCGACCGTCGTCGTGGTCGCGTCACCGCCCGGCTCCACGGGCACCGTGGGGGTCGCCACGACGCCCTGCTGCAAGGTGAACATCCGCGCCGTCAGGTTGACCTGCAACGTCGGCGCGCCGGTGACACTCGGTGGTGCGGTCGTCGCGGTGCTGCCGCCGCCGTTGCTCGTCCCGCCCGCGCTCACCTGAATGCTGTCGATCACGACGATGCGCGACAGGTCCTCCATCTGGTTGAGGTAGTCGAGCACCTGGTAGTAGCCGCCTTCGAGCTGGATCGTCATGTTGATCTGCGAGATCCCGCTGCTGCCCGGCGTCGGCTCCGACGGCGCGATCGAGATCCAGTCGAGGCCGCTGTCGAGCGACAGGTCGTTCGCGGAACGGATGAACACCTGCAGATCGGCGGCCTCGGGCACCATCGCCGCGAGCCGCACCCGCTCCGCCTCGACCTCGGGCTGGTTCTTCTCGAGGTCGAGGAGCCGTTCGAGATCCGCCTGCAGGCGGTCGATCTGCGGGACGAGCGCGTCACGGTCGGCCCGCGCCTCGTCGAGGTCGTCGCCCGCCGGACCGTAGAACAGCACGTTCCACGCCAGGAGCACGACGACGAGTCCGAGTACCGCGGCGATGATCACCCGGGACTTCATGCCTCGCCCTCCAGCCGGTCCTCGAGCCGGTTGGATCGCGCCTCGTCGGTCAAGGTCGCGCTCGAGGAGAAGTTGACGGTGTCGACGGTGCCGATCGCGCTCTTGGTCGCGTTCGGCACCCACACCCCCTGCAGCTTCAGCATCTCGTTCACCCCGTCGATCCACGCGGCGACGGAGGGGAACTCGATCCCGACGGCCTCGAACGTCACCGTGCCCGTGAGGCCCGACGTCGTGACGGCACCGTCGGTCGGCGTCTCGCCCGGCGTCCCGATCGTCGCGGTGGTGGCGCTGCCGTCCGCCGGCGCTACCCCACCGTCGGGCGCGGCGGGCGCCGCCGCGCTGACCTGGCCGGTGAAGCTCGTGAGCCAGACGTCGTTGGGCATTTGCTTGGCGACCTCGTGGATGAGCGTCGCCCACGACACGTCGACCGCGAGCGCCTCGCGGATATGGCCCTGCAGCACCTCGAGTTGTTGTTGGGAAGCTTCGACGTGCTGCAACTCGGCAATCTCGGCGTTGAGTTCGTTGATCGACGCCTGCGCCTTGGCGGCCTCGTCCTTGGCGTCGTCGGTCGCGCTCTTGCGGTTCATCACCGGCAGCGTGAGACCGGCGATCACGGCCGCCGCGGCGACCGCGCCACCGACGATGGCCAGCGTCCGGTTGGAACCGACGGCGCCGGCGCGCCGACCACCGGGCAACAGGTTCATCACCGGCCCGCGGGTCTCGTCGACGATGGCAAGGCCGACGGCCGCGGGCAGGTACGGGTCGAGGCGCGGGAGTTCGTCTGGCGCGAATCCGATGTCGCCGACAGTGAGGCGCGACCGCGCGTCGGCCGCGACGACCGCGACGCCGAGCAACGCCGAGAGACGTTGGGTGACACCACCCAGTTGCGCGGTGCCGCCGGTGACCATCACGCGGGTGAGCGGCGTCGCGCCCGGTTGGTTGCGGTAGTAGTCGATCGAGCTGCGAACCTCGTCGAGCAGCACGCCGAGCGGACGGTCGATGACCGAACGCGCCTGCTCGACGAGATCGTCGGTCGAGCTGCCGATCTGGCGCTTCGTGGCCTCGGCGACATCCGGCGCCAGGCCGAGGTTCGCGGCGATGGCATCGGTGAGCTGACGCCCGCCGCTGCCGAGCACGCGCACGAAGCGCGGCGTGCCGCCCTCGTGAACGAGGACACAGGTCGTGCCGCCGCCGATGCTCACGATGCCCTCGGCGCCTTCGAAGCCGTTGCCGGCCAGCGCGCGGATCAGCGCAAGGGGGATCAGGTCGACGGCGTCGACCGCGAGCCCGCCGCTCTCGACCGCACGGACGAGCTGTTCGACCATGGTCTGCTGCGCTGCGGCGAGCAGCACCCGCATCACCGGTTCGCCGTCGGGCGGCTGGTACTGGTCGAGGATCTTGAAGTCGGTGAACGCCTCGTCGATCGGGAACGGGATGAGATCCGCCGCCTGGAACCGCAGCGCGCCGGCAAGGTCGTCGGCGCTCATCACTGGCATCTCGACCTGGCGGACGATCAAGCGGGGTGACGCCAGACCGACCCGCACACCGCCACGGCGCAACCCGACCTCGCTGCGCAACCGGCGGATCGCCTCGGCGACGGCTTCGGCGTCGACGACCTCGCCGTCGCGCATCGCGTCGCGGCTGAGCGCGACCTGGCCGAAGGCGGCGAGGCGCGGCGTCGCGCCGGACACCACCTCCGCGACGGTCACCGCGTTGGTGCCGACATCGAGTCCGATCATGCTGCGGGCCATGAACCACCTCCGCGCACGGTCTGGTCGTCGAGGTACCGGGTGAGGTCACCCTCACGGATCCGGAAGTGCTTGCCGACGCGGATCGCGGCCAGCTCGCCCGCCTTGATGAGTCGGTACACGGTCATCGTGGAGACGCGCATGGTCTCCGCCACCTCTTTCACCGTGAGCAATGCTCGCTCAGCAGCCACGTCCACCAACTCGAATCTCTGTGAACAACTGGAGTCACAATATGCCTCACATTCAACAATCGTCAATTCGGACCCCAAGCTGAAACATCTCTCGATATGAACCTCATACGGCCCAACGTCAGAATTGCTGCTCAGGGGCAACGAACCACACACACGTAATTCGCCGGGCCGAGAAGCACTCGTGCTCCCCGCACGATTCCGGCCGACACCGCTCGGCCCCGCGCGATTTAGACGAGGGCGATTCAGGCGAGGGTGATTCAGGCGAGGGTGATTCAGGCGAGCGCGAGCAGTGCGACGACCGCGCCCGCAGCCAGGTAGGGCCCGAAGGGGATCTGGCGTCCCCGCTCGACGCGGCCGCGCAGCGACAGGACGAGGTAGACGAGCGCGCCCGCGGTCACCGCCGCGAACACCGCCGCGATCAACCGGGCCTGACCCGGATCGTCGGTCAGGCCCGTGGAGAGCGACTCGAGGACCGACTCCCCGCCGAGCCAACCGAGACCGGCGCCGAGCGCCATGGGCACGAGCACCACCGGCGCCGCCGCGGCGATCCCGCCGATCGTGCCGAGGAGGAACGGCAAGAACATGCCCAGGTACAGCGCCGGCCAGCCGAGCCAGCCGAGCGCGAAGCCGAGCAACGCGGAGAGGCGCACGTCGCCGTACCCCATCGCGCCGGGTGCCACGAACCAGATCACGAAGAACACGGCGAAGGCGATGCCCGCGCCGAGCGCCGCCCGGCCGAACGCACCCCAGTCGTCCTCGAGCCCCGATGCGAGTGCCAGGAGCGGCACGACGAGCGTGGCGGTCGGGTAGATCACCTTGTTCGGGAGCAGCAGGTGTTCGATGTCGATCAGGCTCAACGCGAGTAATGCCGCAACCAGGACGAGATACGCGAACAGCGACCACGAGTCATGGAATCGGTATCCGACACCCCAAAACAAAAGCGCGGATCCAAATTCTGTCGCGGGATATCGCGCCGAGATGCGTTCCGAGCAGTATCGGCAGCGTCCGCGCAGCGCGATCCACGACACGAGCGGCACGTTGTCGCGTGCTCGCAGCGGCGTGTCACAGCCCGGACAGTGCGACGAGGGCCGCACGATCGACTCGCCGCGAGGCACCCGCCAGACAACGACGTTGAGGAACGACCCGACGAGCAGGCCGAAGAGCGCGGCAATGCTCGCGACCGTCACAGGCGCGAGATCGACCTCCACCCGTCCTCATCGGCGCGACCGCGCGCCTCCGCCACCAATCCCACCACCCAATTGGCGCACAACTGTCGACATCGCGCAGTTGTGCGCCAAACGGTGGGTGGCGCGGTGAACCGCGCTCACCGTCACGCCCGGCCGGTGGTCCTCACCAACTCGGGTTCCAGCCGACTCCGGGAACGAACGACCCGGCGGTGCAACTCGGTGCTGCAACCGCCTGGTACTGCGTGGCTCCCGACGCAAGGCTGAGCAGTGCGAAGCACTCGCCGCTGTTGCCCGCCATGCTCGAGAAGATCACGTATGTGTCACCGGAGAAGCTGCCCGAGTCCACCGACACCTGACGCAGGGTCGCCCGGGCGTGGGCTCCTGCGGCGAGGTACCGCACCGAGGTCTCCTCGGCCGCGATCGCGGCCGGCGAGACCCAGGCGTAGTCGCCCGTATCGGCTGCGCCCGTCTTGGCCGCCGCCAGGCTCGTCCGCAGCAGCGTCTGGGCCTGGCGGTCCTCGGCGGGTTTGCGAGACCCGAGGAAGGTCGGAACCCCCACGGCGATCAAGATCGCGATGATGAGCACGACCATGATGAGCTCGATGAGCGAGAAGCCGTCGGCGTCGTGACGGTGGGTGCGGTGCCGCACGACGTGCTGCACCATGGTGCACTCCGTTCCGCCGGCACGGCGACGGGCCCGGCACCGTGGCGCCGATGGACTCTCTCGAATCCATGACGCACGATGACCGAGCCCGCCCCCAGGCCGGAAGGCCAGGCGGCTCCTACCAGGAGCTGCCGAAGGTCTGCGCGCCCACGACCGCGGCGCTGGAGTTGCAGGCCGCGACGGCGGCTCGGGCATAGGTCGTGCCCGGGCCGGTGGTGTCGTCCGCGATCCAGAAGCACTCGCCCGACTTCGAGAGTGCCGCGAAGTACACCTGCGTCGCCAGCGGCGTGCTCACCGAGAGCTCGTTCGGGCCGGTCGACGCCGTGGCCGCGGCGACGAAGTCGAGGCTAGGTTCGACAGCCTTAAGAGTACCGGCGGCGCCAGCGGTGGCGTCGGTGTAGTCCTCGGCGTCGGTGAAGATGGTCTTCGCCGCGGTGAGACCGTTGCGCAGGCTGGACTGCGCGGCCCGGTCCTGGGCCCGCTCGCGGGCACCGAGGAAGGTCGGGATGGCGATCGCGATCAGGATGGCAATGATCAGCACGACCACCATGAGCTCGATGAGCGTGAACCCGTCCTCCTGCTCCCGGCGAGCCTTGAGGTTGGCAATCAAACGCACTGTGATATGTCCCTTCGTCAATGATTCGACCCCGGGGAGGTTCCCGGGACCCTGGTGGCGCGACCCGTCCCTCCCCCGGGCCACTCACGGGACCGGCGTCCCGGCGGGAGCCGGTCCGACGAAGGTGAGCTCTGTCCGGGCAGCCCAGCCGGCCGTCCGGCCCCACGTCATCGGGGAGCCGGGTTGGGCCCTGAGACTTTGCGACCCCGCCTTCCGACGGGTGTGCCTTTGTCCGGGTATTTCGCTTCGCGTGTATCGACGGTCGTCCGGTGTGACTTGATGGTCGGTTCTGGACCAGTCCGGCCCATCACACGAATGTGCTGCCGGTAACACCACCCGCGAGGGCCGTCACCCCCCTACAACGCAACCGGCGTCATGAGCGGGCGATGATTCGCCGCTCATGACGCCGGATGAGTGGGGCGCCGCGAGGCGCGCCGCCTCAGTAGTTGAGGGCCTTGGTCTCCAAGAACTCGTCGAGCCCGAACGCACCGAGTTCACGACCGTTCCCCGACTGTTTGTATCCGCCGAAGGGTGCGAGCGGGTTGAACTTCTGGCCGTTGATGTCGACCTGACCGGCGCGCAGTCTGCGGGCGACCGCGACCGCGCTCTCGTCGTCGGCGCCGAACACGCCGGCGTGCAATCCGTAGACGGTGTCGTTGGCGATCGCGACCGCGTCGTCGACCCCGTCGTAG
>Ga0233425_10003593_pt1 | contig 27838 bp, 22 predicted proteins | sample Watercolumn_Towu_2_FD_181712 | JGI IMG/M metagenome (GOLD analysis project Ga0233425, IMG submission 181712) | Freshwater microbial communities from Lake Towuti, South Sulawesi, Indonesia - Watercolumn_Towuti2014_140_MG | ecosystem: Environmental > Aquatic > Freshwater > Lake | place...
TGCCTATACAGTCATTCCGGCGAAAGCCGGAATCCAGGAATATCAATCCCTCTTTAAAGGGTCTGGACCCCGGCTTTCTTCGCTTTGCTCAGGCCCCAACCCTCCGGGTCGGGGCCCCAGTTTCGCCGGGGTGACGGTCTTGATAGCATATTCAGATTCTGAATTTTTACAAGATTAAGATTATTTTTTAGCAGAACCTTCTTTCATCCTTTTTTCATAATTGGCCCGGACGGCCTGCAGCTCTTCTGGGGTGCGGCAGATCTGCTCGGCCTGGATGGACTGCATATTTTTCAGGACGGCGAATCCATATTGGTTGCTATAGGTCGTTTCTCCCCAGACCACATCCTCCACCACGGAATGGTCCTCCTGGCGCATAATCTTCCAACCCTCCGGGGTCTCCCAAGCCAAAGGTTCTCGTTCTAATGCTTTGATGACTTTTTCGGTATCAATGGTGCCAGCTCGCTCAATAGCCGCTTTGAGAAAATAAACCCCGGCATAGGTTTCCTGAGCCATGTAATCGGGATACTCCTTGAATTTTTGTTGGTAGGTCTCGACAAATTTCCGGTTTTTAGCTGTATCGGGGGTCAGGAAAAACGAACGGGCCGCTACGAAAATACCTTCAGGCATGCTCTTTCCCAAAGGCACAAGGGTTTCCAGGGCCGCACCGTCGGTGAAGGCGAATTTGATTTTGTCAAATAGCCCCAGAGGCAGGCCTTGCTTGATAAAGTTGACGGCATCCATGCCCCACAAGGAGGACCAGACCGCCTCAGGATTGGCTTCCAGGATTTTTTTGATAAAAGGGGTATAATCGGCTTCCACTAATTTTGGCCATAATTCACCGACAAATTCCGTATCCGGCCGCAGTTCTTTAAGTTTGGCCTTGAAGGCGCTCCAGGATTCATGGCCGTAGGCATAATTAGGGCCAATGTTCATCCAACGCTTGTAGGGTTTGGCGGCCATATAATAGGCCCCGGCCCGGCTGTGCATCATGGCGTTGCTCAGTGTGCTGAATTGATAGCGGTTAAATTTGGCATCGGTCAGGGAAGTACTGGCCGCCTGGGTAAAGATGATGATTTTTTTATGCTGCAGGACGATATCGGATAAGGCCAGGGCCACACCGCTCGAAGTGGGGCCGATGATAAAATCAACCTTATCTTTCTGAATAAATTTTTTGACGATCTCGACACCTATATCCGCCTTGAGCTTATCATCCTCGAAAAGGGCCTCCACTTTTCTTCCCAGAATCCCTCCTTGGGCATTGATTTCCTCCATGGCCAGTTGAATAGCCTGGGTCCCGTGTTTCCCATACCCGCCCATGGGCCCCGACATGATAAAAACCACACCCAACTTAATCGGTTTAAGAGGCTTTGGGGCGGCATAAAGGGAGCCCATTCCGAAAATAAAACTTAAGGCAAGTACCGCGATGATCATTGTCCAATTTTTTCTCTTCATCTTTTCCTCCTGTAAAATAAAAAGTATGGTTCCACCTCAGTTTGAGGTCTTTTTCCAACCGATCCCACATTGTTTGGGATTTGGGAGGGTTAGTTTGGGACGAAACCCTTTCAACATAGCCGATATAAATTCATTCGTCAACGTCCAAGAAAGGATCGGATTTTTAGCTTGACAGAGCGCCTTTATTGCCTATGATGAAAAGCTATCACGTTAGAACTTAAGGAGAAGACCATGGAAATTAAGGATCGAGTGGCCCTGGTGACCGGAGGGGCCTCAGGGTTGGGAGAAGCAACGGTGCGTTACCTGTTGGACCGGGGAGGGAAAGCCGCCATTCTCGATTTTGCTGAGGAAAGAGGGCAAAAGGTTGCGGCCGAATTAGGGCCCCAGGTGATTTTCTGCAAGACCGATGTAACCGATGAGCAAAGTGTGCAGGCAGCCATTGAAAAGACCATGGAGGCCTTCGGAGCGATTCATTTTGCCGTTAACTGTGCGGGAGTGGGAACGGCCGGTAAGGTTTTGGGGAAGGAAGGGCCCATGCCGATTGCCCATTTTAATCAGGTAGTGCAGATCAATTTGATAGGAACAATGAATGTGGTCCGACTGGCCGCGGCCCAGATGATTAAGAATGCTCCCAACGAAGATGGAGAAAAGGGTGTGGTTATCAATACGGCTTCTATCGCTGCTTTTGAGGGTCAATTCGGCCAGGCCGCTTATGCCGCTTCCAAGGCCGGGGTGGCCGGCATGACTTTGCCGATTGCCCGAGAATTCGCCGGATACGGGATTCGGATCATGACCATTGCCCCGGGGACATTCTGGACGCCCATGCTTGACGGAATGCCGGAAAAAGTCAAAGAGTCCCTGATCAATATGGCTTTGTTTCCTAAACGACTGGGACAACCGGTCGAATTCGCCATGCTGGCGACCCATATCATTGAAAACCCGATGTTGAACGGTGAAGTGATTCGCTTGGATGGTGGGTTGCGCATGGGAGCTAGATAACACTAAATGTCCTGGGAACTTGGGGTCTTATTTTTGGAATTGTCCAAAGGTTACTCAGAGGAATAATCCGGCCTAATCGCTAAGGCGATTAGGGGCAGGGCTTTTTCCTGCCCTTGTTTCCGGCTTGGGTGTATGCCTGCTCTTGAAGCTAGTTCTAGGTTTTTTCCGATCATGGAGATCGGGAGTAAAAGGTGGACAACTCCAAAAATAAGATCCCAAGTTCCCTGCCAGCTGGGTAACTTTCGATTCTTTTACAAAAAGCTGAAAGGCCCCTTTTCCCTAATCAATAGAACAAAGGAGTAAATCCATGCGGGAAGTAGCCATCCTGGGTGTAGGCATGACCAAATTCGGGATTTCTTCAAAAAGCAATTTGGAAATGTTTTTTGAAGCCGGGATAACGGCCATCACCCAATCCAACCTGGAACCGAAGGACTTACAGGCCCTCTTCTTCGGGAATTGTCTGGGAGATTTTGAAGAGGGTCAGCTTCACATGGCCCCCTTTGCCCATGCCGAGTTGGGCCTACCCATGTCGGCGCCGGCAACCCGCTTTGAATCGGCCTGTGCAACGGCCACGGTGGCCATTCGCCAAGCGGCCCTGATGGTTGGATCGGGGGTGTATGACCTGGTCCTGGCCGGGGGAACAGAAAGGGCCGCCAAAATGGGTACTCCTCTGGCCACCCGCACCTTTGCCATGGCCTGCCAGGCCCAGCATGAATCCGCCGTGGGATTGACCTTCCCCGGCGTTTTTGCTATGGCCGCTCACCTCTATGCCGCAAAATACGGTCTTCCTCTCTCGGAATTGAAAAAAGCCATGGCCGAAGTGGCCGTAAAAAATCATGCTCATGGGGCCTTGAATCCCAAGGCCCATTTTCAGAAAAAGATTACCAGTGAGGCAGTCCTGAAAGGCATGATGGTTGCCGATCCCCTGCAACTTCTGGACTGCTGCCCCTTTTCCGATGGGGCGGCCGCCGTGGTCATTGCCGCCAAGGATCGTGCTGGAGGGCTGGTTAAGAAACCGGTCCGCATTGCCGGCACAGGCCAGGCCTCAGCCGGTCCCCTTTATGTCCAGCAGGACCTGACCCGAGTCAAGGCCCGGGAGACTGCGAGCCGAAAGGCCTATGAACAGGCCGGTATCGGTCCATTGGATATCGATGTGGTGGAATTGCATGACTGCTTTACCATCGCCGAGATCCTGGCCCTGGAAGGGTTAGGGTTTTATGAATTTGGTCAAGCCTATGAGGCGGCTATGAAAGGGGAGACAACTTATAAAGGCAAAGTGGTGGTCAATCCTTCGGGGGGATTAAAGGCCAAAGGGCATCCCATCGGGGCTACCGGGGCAGCTCAAGTGGTGGAAATTGTCGAGCAGTTGCGGGAAGAGAGCGGACCCCGTCAAGTGGAGGGGGCCAAAATCGGTTTGGTGGATACCCTGGGCGGAGATTTCGGGACAGTCTGCAATATAATCTTGACGACTTCGTAAAAAGTCCATCTGCTGTGTTGCGTTTCATCCTTCGTCATTGCGACGTACTTTTATGTACGCCTCATTCCTCAGGACTTGCGCGCCTTGCATCTGGATCTTTTTTCTGTGTCGTCTCTGCGATATTTTTTTATAAGGTTCTTGATTTATAGGAGATAATATGGAATATCCATTGACGTATGCCCAATATCAACAAGGCTTAAGAGAAGGGAAATTATTGGGTCTCCAGTGTCAATCCTGTAACGCTTATACCTTCCCTCCTTTGGGGGTCTGCCGCAGCTGCGGTGGATTGAAATTCAATTCGACCGAACTAGAAAACCAGGGTGTGGTCCGCACCTTCACCGTCATCCGGGTTGCGCCTGAAGGGATTCAACCTCCCTACATCATTGTCATGGTCGAATTGATACAAGGGAGTTGGGTGATCGGACGTCTGACCGGTTTGGCGGCGGATGAGGCCGATTTGGGGCTCATCGGGAAAAGGGTCCGCTTGGAAATCCAGCCGCACACAGAGACCGTTCCGGTTGAGGAGCCGATCCTTCTAAATTTTACTTTGACCTAATCGTCTTATTTGTGCCCCTAAACTTCAGAACATCAGATCGGCGGGGCAATCGTCACCAGGAGCCGCAGATCCGTATCGGCCAGCAGGCCATGGGGCTCGCTGATATCACTGACCAGGACATCCCCGGCCTTAGCCGGCAGGACGGTATTGTCTTTCCCTAAAAATTGCCCCGACCCTTCCAGGACGACCATGCAGACCTGTCCTTCGATATTGTGGGAATGGACGGGAAGCATCTGACCGGCTTTAAAATTAAAATTGAGGATTTTAAAATAGGGAGAGTCGTGAACCAGCAGGCGTTTAAAGGAAAGATCAGCGAAATCATTGGCCTCATATAGATTCGTTTTTTGCATGGGATTCCTCCTTTTGATCGGAGATTAGGGTTTAAAGGCAAGAATTTTAGTGGAGCGATACTCTTTCGTATAGATTAGCAAGTTGCCAACCAGAAAGCAATCTCAAAGACATTCAGGCTTTAGGGAGAGGAAAGGATTGGCCCGCCAGTCCGGCAAAAATTTCCTTGACAGAAGACAGATGGCTTATTTATGCTTTTAAATAAATACTCATACGAACGGTGAACCATGGAAGAAAAGGATTATCACTCCCTCTTTGCCGATGAGGTCTTGAAAAAGATTTTCCCCCATACGCGGGCCGGTCAGTTTTTTGAGGCCCTTTACGGGGATATCTCCGAAGGGGCCTATACCATCGGGCTCAAATTTCAAAAATTCGATCCAGCCGCTAAGACACTTCTTTTTAACCTGGAGCTCAATGAGCTGCCGGGAAAATGTTTGGCCTGTAATTTGACATATGGTTTGCCGGAGGTTTTTTCCCGTCACCCCATTATCAATATCAAGGGAATCATCAAGGAGATTGAAACGCTCCTTGGGGACGGGGCTAAATGCCGGGATTGGCGGTTGGGAAGAACCCAGCCCGTCTCCAATAAATTCCATACCATCCCCTTGATGATCCGATTAGACTAGTTCTCATCCGGAAACGCCCTTCCCGGTCGATCGCCGGATGGCGATCTTTGCTAAAGGTCGACTGTTTCGACCGGATGAGAACATACAGCTACAACTTTTTCAATTTCATAGCCAACCTTTTTTAGTTGGAGCCGTTGGGGATTATTATTTGGAATGATTGGAAATGGTCATTGCCAATGAACAAAGAGAAATCCAAAAAAAGCGTTCTGTCGGAGAATGACCCCCATCTTCGGGCGATGCTTGAAAATTCCTCCGATGCCATTATTGTTTTGGATAGACATCGGTGCATTACCAACTGCAACCCTGCCTTTGTCTCCCTCTTCGGCTTTCTCCCGGAGGAGATTGTCGGCCAGTCGGTTCGTTTGATCCATCCCGACGAAGAGAGTTTTATCGAGTTCGGACAATTGGCCTATAACGGAATTCTTCGGAACGGTTCCTGGCGGGGAGAGTGGACCTTGCGCGGTAAAGAGGGACAGATCATTCCCGTGGAATCTTCTCTTTCGATCATTAAAAACTCTGAAGGGCGGATTGAAGGCTATGTGTCCATGCTTCGAAATATTGCCGACCGCCGAGCTGCCGAAGAAGCCCTCAAAGAATCGGAAGAACACTATCGAATGGTTGTCGAACAGGCCAATGACGGGATGGCCATTACCAAAGGCAATTCCTTTCTTTTTGCCAATAAAAAAATGGCCGAGATTTTCGGATACGACCGAACGGAGGAAATCCTGGCCCTACCGCTCACCAGGCTGATCCATCCGGATGACCGAAGAATGATGGTCGATCGATATGCCCGGAGACAAGTCGGAGAAGCAGTTCCCAACCGTTATGAGTTTAAGGGCCTCCGCCGGGACGGGCAAGCCATCTTCCTGGAGATTTCCGTCAGCTTTATTCAGTATCAGGGGGCTCCGGCAACCTTGATTTATTACCGGGATGTGAGTGAACGGAAGAAAGCGGAAGAAGAAATCCGCCGGTCCGAACAACGTTACCGGGAGTTGCTCAGTTCGGTCAGTGATATGGTTTATGCGCAGGATCTGGAGGGACGGTTCACCAGCATCAATACGGCCGGTTCAATTATTTTCGGACATCCTCCGGAGGAAATGATCGGCCGCCGGGCTGCCGAATTTATGAAGCCCGTCTTTCGTAAGGCCTTTGAAGACGAATACCTGGGACGCCTGAAGACCGAAGGGGTTTTCAGCGGGACTTCTCTTTATTTCCATAAAGACGGCAGCCGACGGTATCTGGAATATCGCAGTCAACGGGTAACCACTTCCGACGGCCGATCGTTCATTTCCGGAATTGCCCGGGATGTGACCGAACGGATCCTCCAGGAAAAAAGGCTTAAACAGCTTCAAGAGCAACTGGTCCAAGCCCAGCGTCTGGAGGCCCTGGGGACCCTGGCCGGGGGGGTGGCCCATGATTTCAATAATCTGTTGATGGGGATTCAAGGTCGGACTTCCCTGATGCTGATGGATGTTGATTCCTCTCATTATTATCACGAACACTTAAAAGGGATTGAAGAATACGTTAAGAGCGCCGCCTCCCTGACCAAACAACTCCTGGGGTTCGCCCGGGGCGGGAAATACGAGGTTTTGCCGACCGACATGAATGACCTGGTCAAAAAGACCGCGGAGATGTTTTTCCGAACTCAAAAAGAAATCGCTTTTTTTCAAAAGTTTCAGGAAGAGGCTTGGGCGGTGGAAGTGGATCGGGGACAAATCGAACAAGTCCTGATGAATCTCTATGTCAATGCCTGGCAGGCCATGCCGGGGGGAGGAAGTATCTATCTGGAAACCAGCAATGTTTTTTTAAGTGAAGAACAGGTAAAACCCTATGATTTGATCCCGGGGAGATTCCTGAAGATATCCGTAAAGGATACAGGGACCGGAATGGATGAAAAGACCCGGCTGAGAATTTTTGATCCCTTCTTTACGACCAAGGAAATGGGGCGCGGAACGGGTCTGGGGTTGGCCTCGGCCTATGGCATCATTAAGAATCACGGTGGTATCATCAAGGTCTTCAGTCGTCAGGGCGAAGGAACGGCTTTTGAGATTTTTCTGCCGGCCTCGGAGAAAAAAGCGGTTAAAGAGCCGGAGGATATTCTTAAGGTCACCAAGGGGTCGGAGACAATACTTCTAGTGGATGATGAATCGATGATTCTGAAAGTGGGCCGACAATTACTGGAAAAGATTAGCTACAACGTCCTTCTGGCCCAAGGCGGTTCGGAGGCCTTAAAAATTTACGAGAAAGAAAAAACCAATATTGACCTGGTCATCCTGGATATGGTTATGCCTAAAATGAGCGGCAGGGAAACCTTTGACGGATTGAAAGCGATAAATCCGGAAGTGCGGGTCCTTCTCTCCAGCGGTTACAGCCTCAATGAACAAAGCCAGGAGATGGCTGATCGGGGTTGTGCCGGATTTATTCAAAAACCATTCTCTATTACCGTCCTGTCTCAGAAGCTAAGGGAGATCCTGGGTCAAAGAGATAGAACATAAAGAATCTCTTATGTTTTTAGCCCTAAATCAGAGATAGGTCAGTACCTCCAACGGCTTCCCCACCAAAGCCCGGGCCCCGGATGTCGTGAGCTCTTGGGCTGTTCGAAACCCCCATAAGGCCCCAACAGGAAACATGCCGGCATTGACAGCGGTCTTCATGTCCGTACCGGTATCGCCCAGATATAGAAATTTCTCAGGAGGCAGTTTTAAATATTCGGCGATCTCCAGGGCGGCGAAGGGATCGGGTTTTTTAGGCACAATGTCCCTAGCCCCCAGGACTACCCCAAAGGTCCACCGGGCCAATAGATCGGCCACCATCATCTGAGTGAATTCGTGGAGCTTGTTGGAGAGGATGGCCATGGGAATCCCTTTGCCCTGGAGGGCATCCAATAATGCCGGGATGTCCGGATAGGGGCGGGTCTTGTTATTCCACCGGCGGCTGTATTCTTCCCGCATCGCGGCCAGACACCGGGCCACCAGGGTTTCGTCTTCTATGCCCGGCGGTAAAACCCGCCTGATCAGGGTTTCCACTCCTTCTCCGACAAAGATTTTATAGGCCTCCAGGTCATGTTCGGGAAATCCAAGGCGGTCCAAAACCCGATTCATGGAATCGGCAATGTCTGCAATGGTGTCCAGTAAGGTTCCATCTAAATCAAAAAGGATGGCTTTAACGTTCATCAAATCCTCCAAAAGTAAGACCGTGGGGCCTCGGCGTGGGAGAGACTATAAGTGAAGATGGGGAAGAAGTCAATTGTGCAGACTTTGACCGGGTATGTTTAGAAAGGCACCGCTTCTTCGGTTATCAAAAGACACTTGAAGTTGTGGGCGGACAACTGATATAGTAGGGCAAAAATTCTGTTGGACACTCAAGGCGATTTACTGTTTTTTGGTCCAGGCCCGTGTCGGGTCTGGAAGCCTAGAAAAAAAATGATCAGAGGGAGGGGTACTTCATGGCGGATTTAATGGAGATCATCCAAGGAAGAAGAAGCATCAGAAATTATCAGGATAAGGCCGTGCCGGAAGACGTTCTGAATAGGATTCTGGAGGCCCTGCGTTGGTCCCCGTCCTGGGCCAATACCCAGTGTTGGGAAGTTGTTCTGGTGAAAGACGGAGAGATAAAACAAAAGCTCCAACAGACCCTGCCTCCGACTAATCCGGCCAGCCGGGCCATGGTCGAGGCCCCCTTGATTCTGGTCCTTTGCGGTCGATTGCAGAAGGCCGGATGTTATAAAGGACAAGTGGTGACTAAATTCGGAGATTGGTTTCTCTTTGATCTGGGGATCGCCACGCAGACGATTTGTCTGACCGCCCATGCCTTGGGTTTAGGCACCGTGGTGGTCGGCCTGTTTGATCACAATCAGGCGAAACAGCTTTTAGGGGTGCCGGAAGAGGTTGAAGTTGTGGCCATGATCCCCCTGGGTTATGCGGCTAAGGAACCGGCTGCTCCCAAAAGGAGGGAAGTGGCCGAATTTCTCCATGCCGATACGTTTTAAGTTTTTTGTGAGGAGATGGAGGGACGGATTTTGTAACGAGGGATGCCCTCGCTATTCCTGTTCAACCCGGATATCCACTCCTTTCAGATAAAGACTTTCCGGGAAATTCAAAAGCACGGGATGGTCCGGGGCCTGCATCCTTTTTTGAAGAAGATAGGCCCGGCGCCTGGATTTAGCCGCAGCCTGGAAAATCAGCTCCAGGAAAAGGGATTCGGAGATATGATAGGAACAGGAATAGGTACTGAGAATTCCTCCTGGATTTAGGCATTTCAGTGCCCGGCGGTTCAATTCCAGATACCCTCTCAGTGCCCCGGGAACGGCCGACTTTTTCTTGGCGAAAGGAGGGGGGTCCAAAACGATAAGGTCGAAGTGCCGCCCCTCCTCCTCGATTTCCTTAAGAAAGTCAAAAACATTTTTCTTTAAAAAAGTGATATTGGAAAAGCCATTGAGCTCGGCATTTTTCCTCCCCAACTCCAGGGCTGAGGCCGAATCGTCAACCGCCAGAACCTCTTGGCCACCTGCGGCCAAATGCAAAGAAAATCCTCCGGTGAAGCAGAAACAATCCAGGACCCGCCCCCGCCCTTGTTCATAAGAGGCCAGATCGATCCTGTTTTGTTGCTGATCAAGATAGGCCCCTGTTTTTTGCCCTTTCAGCAGGTCCACCCAGTAGCGGATCGGACCTTCCTGCACTAACGCTTTTTCCGGGACATCCCCGGAGAAAGTCCGGATCTCCTGGGGAAGCTGTTCAAGGGAGCGGACCTCTTGATCGTTTCGAATGAGGATAGATTCGGGATGGAGAAGATTCTGAAAGAAATCCCCAAGTTGGTTTAAAAGTTTTTCGGTTCCAGGGATGAAAGTCTGGATGACGATGTGACCGGCGAACCAGTCGGCAATCAGCCCGGGTATCCCATCGGCTTCAGAAAAAAAAAGACGACAAGCCCGCTCTCGTGCCCAGACTTTCTTGCGGCTGTTAAAGGCCTTTTGGAGAGTATCCCGCCAATAGCCCGCACTGATAGGGTGCGGGGAAGAGGAGACTAAACGGAAGGTAATGCGGGAATGGCGGCTGTAAAAAGCCCAGCCTAAAAAAACGGCTTGCCGGTTATAGAGGGCTACCAGCTGGCCGTTTTCGACTTCATCCATGGAAGCGATATCATCACGGAAGATCCAGGGATGGGCGGTGTTGAACCATTTTTCTCCTTTCGGGGTCAAAAAAGCCTTGGGATGGAACATGCCCTTATTCTTCCAGGAATGGTTTGTATTTTTTGAAATCGGTGATAATCTTTTTCATGCCCCGGATGACACAATAGTGGGGCGACTCGGGAATAAAGACCGAGAGATTAAAGCGTTTTTTTATTCGTTCGGCCCACCCTTTCAGATGAGCACCGCCGCCGGCCAGGACCACTCCAGTGGAGGAAATATCGGCAATTAGTTCCGGTGATAAGGATTCCAGGGCCATGGCCATTCCCTGAAAGATTTTTTGCACAACCGGCTCCATGGACAAGCGGATATCCGTAGTGTTGATCTGGATCTGTCTTGGAAAACGGTGGGAACGGTGATAGCCTTTTATGTCAAAGGAATAATCTTCAATGACCGGGGCAATACTGCCATGTTCTATTTTTAAGGCTTCCGCCGTGTTCGGTCCAACGGAGAACTGATGCCTGAATTCGAGATCCTGAATAATGGCTTGATCCATCGTGGTGCCGCCGATTTTTAAAGAAATGCAATTGACAATTCCCCCCGTGGAAAGAATGGTTATTTCCGTTGTTCCGCCTCCCAAATCCATTACCAAATTTCCGGACGGGGTCTCTATGGGTAAGTCGGCCCCCAGGGCCGCAGCAAAAGGCTCCCGAACTAAAAAAATCTTAGAGAAAGGGAAAAGCTCCAATTGTTTTCGATAAGAGCGCACCTCGACGTCCGTCGCCCCCCAGGGGAGGCAAAAAAGGACATTGCGAATAATCCCCATTCGCTTCCGAAGGATTTTTTTTATCAGAATCTGGAGAAAGGCACTACAGACGTCAAAATCGGAAATCACCCCGTCTCTCAAGGGTTGGATGATTCGAATTTTGTCCGGAGCCACACCGAACATATTCTTGGCCTCCTGGCCTATGGCCATGGGGCTTCTATGGTTATTTTTTAGGGCGACAAAGGTAGGCTCCAGCAGAAAACTGTCGTTGGAAATGAGATAAGCAACCGAATAGGTCGTGCCTAAGTCGATGGCCAAATGATGACAAAAGGGCATGAATTACTTTTCAACTGCTAAAAGAGTATATATAAACCAAGACGGCAATCCTCTGAGGCTGTGCCGATAATGGACCTCTGAAATTACCGGTCCCCGTCTTGGCAACACTTTGACAGGCTGGCGTGGAGGATACGCACTAACCCGGAAATATTCTCGCCGAAAGACTTCCCGGCGCTTTTATAAAGGAAATTCAGTTAAAATCCTTCCCGGCTTAATTCCTCCAGGAGCTTTCTTTGGTGATCCGAAATTTTTTTGGGGACTTTAATCAGGATCTTGACGAATTGATCACCTTTCCCCTTGCCTCCCAGGATAGGGAGCCCATAGCCTTTTAAACGCAATTTGGATTGGGGCTGGGTGCCGGGAGGGATTTTTACATGAAGAGACTTTCCTTCCAGGGTCGGCACATCCACTTCAGTCCCTAAGACAGCCTGAGTAAAACTGATCTCTTTTTCCACCACCAAATTGGGTTCTTCTAATTTAAAAACAGGGTCTTCCTGGACCTTAATTTGAAAGTAAAGGTCCCCTGAAGGGCCGCCGGCCTGGCCGGGTTCTCCCTTGCCGGGAACCCGCAGTTTTTTTCCGGTCGTGATTCCTTGGGGAATTTTGACCATGACCTTTTCCATTTTTTTCCCGATCCGGAAAGACAATTGTTTCTCGGCCCCCAGGGCGGCTTCTTTGAGGGTAATAGACAATTCATACATCTGATCGGCCCCTTGCTGAGGACGCACGGTCTGGGTATAAGAATCACCGAAATCGAAAGGGTGTCCTCCTCGGCCGAAAGAATAAGATCTGTAGGCCCCTCCGCCCGGACGCCCCCCCCTCTGTCCGAAGATATTCTCTGCTCCGCCCCCGAACCCGAATTCCTTGAATAAGTTGCTAAAATCGAACCCTTGGAAAATATCCTCTTGACTGTAGCGCTGTTGAAAGCCGGCGGAACCAAAGGTGTCGTACTGCTTTTTCTTCTCTTTGTCGCTCAGGACGGCATAGGCTTCGCTCAGTTCTTTAAACTTCTCCTCGGCATTTTTATCTCCCTTATTCCTATCAGGGTGATACTTCATGGCCAGCTTGCGATAGGCTTTTTTAATTTCCTCGTCCGAGGCCTTTTTGTCGACCCCAAGAATCTTATAGTAGTCTTTTTCGTTCATGACAGGTCCTGATTGCAGGAGGTTTCCAGACCGCCTATGCGGTCTGGCCTATGCTGAAGGGATTTTATAAGCCATTATAGTCATAAATCTTTTTCTGTCAATTGAATCTCTGCATATTGCCCCTATTTTAACCATATTCCGGGCCTTCCCGCCCTTTTTTGATTGAAACAAGAGTTGCCAGATGATACCCTTAGATACTTCGTTTAGCGGAATGATCCGAGAGTCCCTTTGGAAACTTTTCTGGAAAAACTAAAAAAAACCCCTTTGGGGGAGACGATCTGTTTCCACCAAAGGATACCTTCTATGCCGTCCCGCTGGGGGGAAACTCCAGCGTCTTTTCCTAAGGAGGTCCGACAGGCTTTAGCTAGAAGGGGGATCAGCCGACTTTATGCGCATCAAGTCGAGGCGCTGGAAAAAATTCTAAGAGGGGATCAGGTTATTGTTTCCACCCCTACGGCCAGCGGAAAATCCTTAATTTATGTCCTGACCAGCCTTCTCCGGCTCCTGCAAGATCCTTCTGCCAAGTCCCTTTATCTTTTTCCGATCAAGGCATTGGAGCAGGATCAGCGTAAGATGCTGGAAGACTGGGCACCCTTACTGCCCGTGACCTCAACCCCTTTTTCGGCGATTTATGACGGAGACACTCCGGCTTCTCAAAGGAAAAAGATCCGCCAGACCTTGCCGGCCATTTTGATCTCCAATCCCGATATGCTCCATTTGGGCATCCTTTCCTATCATGAGCAGTGGAAGGACTTTTTCCAGAATCTGAAATTGGTCGTCCTGGATGAAGCCCATGTTTACAAAGGGATCCTGGGAAGCCACCTGGTCCAGGTCATTCGCCGTTTACGGCGTATCTGCCGACTCTATAATAGTAATCCGCAATTTGTTCTGTCTTCGGCCACTATCGCCCATCCGGAGATTTTTTCGCAGTCCTTGATCGGCTTGCCGTTTCAGGCCGTCCAGGATTCAGGATGTCCCTCACCAACGAAACATTTTCTTTTTTTAAATCCGGACATCAGCCCGGCGGCTATAGGCGCCCGGCTGCTCGTCTATTGTCTTTCCAAAGGTAAAAAAACCATTCTTTTCACGCAAGGGCGACGAATTACGGAGCTGATTCATATGTGGGTGGAGCAGATGATGCCGGCCTTAAAAGGAAGAATCAGTTCTTACCGGGCCGGATTTTTGCCGGAAGAGAGACGGATCATCGAACAACGCCTGGCCTCAGGGGAATTACTCGGGGTAATCTCGACCAGTGCTCTGGAAATGGGAATCGATATCGGCAGTCTGGATGTCTGTTTGCTGGTCGGTTATCCGGGGAGCGTTATTAATACCTGGCAAAGAGGGGGAAGGGTCGGAAGGAGCCAAAGAGAGTCGGCGATTATACTGATTGCTCAGGCCGATGCCCTGGACCAGTATTTTATACGCCACCCCGAAGACTTTTTTGACCGGAGCTTTGAAACGGCGGTCTTGGACCCGGATAACAGCCCTATTTTGAAAGCCCATTTGACCTGTGCGGCGGCCGAACTTCCCTTGTCCACCCAAGACCCCTTTTTCCCCGCGGTCCGGCATCTTCGAGAGATTCAGGAACTGGAAAAGGAAGGACGGTTGTTTATGACCGCCCGAGGAGAAGAATGGATCTCCGCCCAACGGCGGCCCCATCGGGAGGTCAATATCCGCTCTGTGGGAGAGGCCTTTACTATTCTTACGAGAAAAAAGGGGGGAGTTGTCGGGACCTTGGACCGCCTGAGGGCCTTTCGGGAATGCCATCCTGGGGGTATCTATTTGCACAAGGCCGAATCCTATCAGGTGGAGGAGTTGGATCTGAAGGCCAGGAATGTCTATGTGACCCGTAAGGAAGTTGATTACTATACGCGTATTGTGGCCCAAAAGGAGACGGAGATTATTGAACGCCGGAAAGTCAAACCGGTAAGGAATTTTTTGGTCTCCTTTGGAAAGATCCTGGTTACAGAGACTTTTACCGGATATGAAAAGCGGGCCATTCAAGGGCAGGAACTCTTAGGGGTTTATCCTCTGGACCTGCCTTCCCAGACCTTTGAAACCGAAGGACTATGGATGGAGATCGATGAGGTGATTCAGGATCAGATCAAAGGGCAGGGGCATCAGGTCATGGGAGGGCTGCATGCCCTGGAGCATGGAGCGATCAGCATTTTCCCCCTTTATGCCTTATGTGACCGGGGAGATATCGGGGGGATCTGCTATCCCCATCATCCTCAAGTCGGCAAGGCGGCGATTTTCATCTATGACGGATATCCCGGAGGGGTGGGGCTGGCCAAAAGAGGTTTTGAAATCATCGAAGATCTCCTCCAAAAAACTCTATACCTGATAGCCGAGTGTCCTTGCGAAGAAGGCTGTCCTTCCTGTATCCATTCACCCCAGTGCGGTTCCGGTAATAAACCTTTAGATAAACGGGGTGCCCTTTATCTGACCCGTTTGCTCCTGGACCTGGATCCGTTGATATCTCCCGCCGGTCAAGCGGTTTTTTTGAAAGACCTTCCCAAAGATGATAAAATAAATGAGGATTTAACCATCGGTCCACGGCTGGGTTTTTTCGATCTGGAAACCCAGCGGCTGGCCGAAGAAGTAGGAGGATGGGGGAATAAACATTTAATGCGGCTTTCCGTGGCGGTGGTCTACGATAGTCGGGATAAACAATACCACCATTACCGGGAAGGGGACAGCGAGGCTTTAATCGCCCATTTAAGGCAATTTGACTTGATAATCGGCTTTAATATTAAAAGTTTTGACTATGGCGTCTTAAGAGGGTATTCTTCCTTTGACTTCAACTCGCTGCCGACACTTGATTTGTTGGAGGATGTGTTCAGCTGCTTAGGGTTTCGCCTGAGCCTGGATCATTTAGCCCAGAAAACTTTAGGGATTCAGAAAAGCGCAAACGGCCTTCAGGCCGTTCAATGGTTTCGGGAAGGGGAGTTAGAATTATTGTCCCAATATTGTCGGAAAGACGTGGAAATTACCAAATCTCTCTTTGAGGAAGGACGGGAGAAAGGGTATCTTCTTTTTGAGAGTAAAGGCGGCCAGATGGTCCGCTGTCCGGTGGACTGGAGACCGGAGAGGATTGAAAAATTATTGAAGGTGAGGAGATAATTTTTTCAGAGGAGTTGTTGTTCCATGCCGATTTATGAATATGAATGTCAGGATTGCCAAAAAAAATCTTCTTTCCTGGTCATGAATCTGGAAAGAGATCTTCCGGGACTGCGCTGTAAAAAGTGCGGCAGCCCCCAGCTGAGCCGGATCGTTTCTCGAGTGAATGTGGTAAAATCAGAAGAGGCCCGCCTGGAGAGCCTGGCCGACCCCTCAAAGCTTGGGGGGTTGGATGAAAACGATCCCAAAAGCGTGGCCCGGTGGATGAAAAAGATGGGTAAGGAGATGGGAGAAGAGATGGGCGGGGAAGATTTTGATCAGATGGTTGATGAGGCCATGATGGAAGCGGAACGGGGAGACGGTCCGGGAGGGGCGGGGGCCGATTTAGATGACGGTTTATAAGGCCAATCCCGTCCTTACTATATCGTCCTTCGTATATCGTCTTTTGAACGAACCAATACCGATCCAACTGTATAGTACGATATACGATATACAAAACACGAAGAAGGCTTTTTATGGTTTTTCAAAACAAAGTCGGTCATAAACTCATCTTAATCTATCTTTTTTCGATGGGTTTAGCCCTTTCGTCCCTGTTAGTGGTGGCTGAATCCATCATTACCCAACAGGTTCATAAACGGCATCAAAAGAAATTGGAAGGTTTAACTCAAAAGGTCTTCTTCAGCCTGGAAAAGCAAAAAGATCAGATCGGATTGATGGCCCTGACGATTGCCAATTTCGGGCGGATGGGGGCCTTGGTTTCGGCCGAAGATAAAAATAAAATCCGATCCTTGATATCGTCCGTTTTTAGAGAGGCCGACCTGGATGTTTTGTTTGTCCTCGGGAAAAACGGCCAGGAGCTCATACGTTTGCAGTCTGACCGATTTCGCCGATTAGGAGAGGGCGGCAGCGCTCTCATTAAACGGGCCATTGTCGGCAATTATCGGGTCCGTTTAAATAAATGGGAACACGGATTTTCTATCAGCGGCAGCGCCCCGGTTTATCACGAAGAACGATTAACCGGCCAGGTCTTTGCCGGGGTCTTGATCGATAATGCCTTTCTGGAAGAACTGGTCCAAGAAGATTCTTTCATGGCCATTGTCAAAGAAGGGAGGGTTATCGCCAGCACCTTTACCAAAAAGGAGGCCCAAGGGGAAGAACTGGAATTTTCCGAGGAGGTCCTCCAGGACGTCAAGGCCTTACTGGAGCAGCCGCTTCCAGTTGTAGTCGAAGAAAAAGCCTATACCATGAAGTCATTACCTTTGCGAGACCGGGAGGGGAACATCCTCGGTTTTTTAGCCATAGGTCTTGCCCGGGTGGAATTGACCCAGACGGTAGCATCGCTGCGGCGCATTATTTTAGGTGTGGGCGGGGGAGGAGCGTTACTGGGCATCCTCTTAATGATTCTCCTGACCCATAAAATGAGACGGCAAATCGGCCTGCTGGCCGTGGGAACCGAAATAGTTACCGCCGGAGACCTGACCAAAACCATCCCGGAAATCAGCAAAGATGAATTGGGGGGCTTAGCCAGATCGTTCAATCAAATGGCCCAATCCCTGCAAGAACGGGATCGGGTCTTGTTGGAAGAGAAAGAGAAAATTATGGCAAATGTCGATTTTCTCTCCATGATGGTCCATGACATCAAGGCCCCCTTGGCCGGTGTCAGTTTGATGATTGAGACCTTGTTGGAAGAGGACCTTCCCGATGATCTAAAACAACGGCTTTTTGGGATGGGTGAGAGCATTGAGGAGTTGTTGGGTCATCTTTACAATGTCCTGACCATATCCCGGATCGAAAAAGGCCCGTTTACTCTGAAAACAGAACCTATAAACTTGAATGCCTCGGTGGCCTATGTCCGGTCCAAATGCCAGGTAATGGCCGATCGGAAGAACATCCGATTGGAGGAAGATCTCAGCCCCGGTCTCCCGGTCTTACAGGCGGATGAATTTTATCTGGAGCGGTTGATTTACAATCTGCTTAATAATGCCCTGCAATGGACGCCCCCGGAGGGATGGGTCAAAATAAAAACGGAATTCCGGGGAGAAGGTCCCGAGCAAAAGATTATCCTGGAAGTAACCGACAGCGGACCGGGCATCTCTGCGGAACAGAAAGAACATCTCTTTAGAAAATTTATGTCAAGTCCGAGAAAAGGAGATTTGAGCGGAACCCATTCCGGGTTGGGTTTGCATATTTGTCAATCCATTATCCTGGCCCACGGGGGTGAGTTGAAAGAAACGGGAAGGCCGGGAGAAGGGGCCTGTTTCGTATGCACCTTTCCCTGTTTTTCCAAGGAATGATGAGCCATGGCCAAGATTTTAATTGTAGACGATGACCTGAATACCTGCCAGTCTTTAGCCGGGGTCTTGAGTAAGGAAGGGCATCAGGTGTTCGAAGCCCATTCCGGGAAAGAAGCCCTGGAAAAGATACGAAGCCAGGAAGTGGAACTGGCAATTATCGATTTGATGATGCCGGGAATGAACGGCCTGGAGTTTTTCCAAACCTTGAAGGCCCTCCGGCCGGAAGTGATCGCCCTGATGATCTCGGCCCAGGCCACGGTGGAAGTCGCTGTCAGCGCTATCAAGGGGGGCATTTATGATTTTATCACCAAACCTTTTCGGCTGGGGGAAATCAAAAAGGCAGTCACCAAGGCTTTGGAGGCCCAAACGCTTCTTACGGAAAATAAGCGTCTTCGCCAGGCCTTGCGGGAGAAGGCCTCCTTTGCCAAAATAATCGGGACCAGCCCGGCCTTTGCCCAGATTATGGATCTGGTGTCGAAAGTGGCCCCGACGCGAAGTACGGTCCTCTTATCCGGGGAGAGCGGGACCGGAAAAGAAATCATTGCCGAAGCAATTCACTTTGCCAGCCCCCGGGGTGAGAATTCTTTGGTCAAGATGAACTGCGGGGCTTTAACGGATAGCCTGCTGGAATCGGAATTGTTCGGCCATGAAAAAGGGGCTTTTACCGGTGCCCATCAGCAAAGGGAGGGGCGGTTTGAAATGGCCAACGGGGGGACCCTTTTTCTTGATGAAATCGGGGAAATGAGTTTGGGAATGCAGGTAAAACTCCTGCGGGTCCTCCAGGATGGGTGTTTTGAAAGGGTCGGCAGCAGCCGGACGATTCAAGTGGACGTCCGGATCATCGCCGCGACCAATCGTGATTTGGAAAAGGAGGTTCAAGCCGGCCGATTCCGTCAGGACCTTTACTATCGTTTGAATGTGATCACGATCGATATCCCGCCGCTCCGGGAACGGACTGAGGACATCCCCCTGTTAGCCGCCTTCTTTTTGAATAAATATTCAGAACTGAACAATAAAAACATGGTCGGTTTTTCAGCAGAAGTCCAAAACGTTCTCAATGCCTATTCCTGGCCCGGAAATGTGCGGGAACTGGAAAATGTCATCGAAAGGGCAGTTTCCCTAAGCCAGACCCCGATGGTTACGGCCGGTGATCTCCCCCTAAGATTGACCCAATCGACGACAGCGGATCCCCATCTGACCATCCCCATGGGGATTTCTCTCGACGAAATTGAGCAAATGGTTCTGGAAAAGACATTGTTAATGACTAAGGGGGATAAAAAGGCCGCCGCCCGTCTGCTGGGCATCAGCCTTTCAAGTCTGTATAATAAGTTGAGCCGCAAGGAATAATTCTTGATATGAATCCGTTAAAACACGGTTTACTGCCAGTACTGATCGGGATCTTCTCTCTATTGGCCATCCCAGGGTTCGGTGCCGGAGCGGTTAATAAAAAAATCCCGGCAAAAGGCCTGCCCGGCGTTGAGACTAAGATCAAACAGGTCCCTCCTCAAAATGGAGAAAAGACACCTCTGTGGAAGGTCCATTGGGAGAAAGCCCGTGAAGAAGTTTTGCAGAAAAAATATCCCGAAGCGATCCAGGATTTCCGCCGGGCCTTATCGTTAAAGCCTAATCTGGATGAGGCCCGGCAGGAATTGGCTCAGGTTTTTGTGGTCCTGGAACGCTGGGGGGAGGCCATAGCAGAACTGGAAATATTGGCGGATCATCAGCCCCTGAATCAAAAAATTCAGAAGGATTTGGCGGATCTCTTTTCGCAAAAGAAAGAATACCGTCGGGCTATCGAAATCTATCAAAGGCTTTTACAAAAAGATCCGGACAACCTGGCCGTCCGCTTAGCTTTGGCCTCTAATTATATTCAAATCAACGAAGGGGAGAAGGCCTTGATAGAATGGCGCCAGGTTCATATCCGGGATTCCCAGAATATCGAGGCCCGGATCCATCTGGCCGAGGTGCTGGGGGGAACCAGACGACAAGATGAAGCCATCCTTTTATTGGAAGGGTTGGTCAAACAATTTCCTAAACAAACCAGTTACAAAAAAAAGCTGGTTCAAATCCTGGTAGCCTCTCAAAGACATAAAGAAGCTCTCCCCTACCTCCTGGAAATTAATCGACATGATCCGTCTGACCTAGACACGCACCTGTCCTTGGCGCAGGCTTTTTCCGCCGCCAAGAATTATTCCCAATCTTTGAAATATTTGGATTTATATCTGAAGAAAAAACCTGATCATCCCATCGCCTTGCTGGAAAAGGCCCGCGTTTTAGCGAATAACGGAAATTTCCCGGAGGCCTTGGGTGTCTATGAAAAGTTGCAAAAAATAGAACCGGAAAATCGAGATCTGCGTCGGGAGATAGGGGAGGCCTATTTTTCTTCCGGGAAAATGCCGGAGGCCCTGGCTGAATTTGAATATTTGGTAAAATTCTTTCCTGATGAACCATCGCTTTATGGGAAGATAGGGGAAATTAACTTCCAAAACAAGAATTATAGTCGAGCCATCCCGGCTTTTCAAAAAATTTTGTCTGTCGATCCGGAGAATGTCTATGCCCAATTGCATCTGGGCCGGGCCTATAATTTCTCAGGAGATAAAGAAAAGGCCCTGCCCTATTATCGGGCAGTTTTGGCCAAACAGAGTAATCAAAATCTTCAGGTCGAATTAGCCGATCTCCTCTTTGAAGTCCATCAATATACCGAGGCTTTTCATATCTATCAGGATTTATTAACCAAGAACCCTGATTATTGGGAAGTCCGATTAAAGCTGGCTACCGGCTTGAACCGGCAGAAAGAATTCTATCAGGCCGCACAACAACTGGAGATCCTGATCCGGCAGCAACCCAATCAAACAGCGATCTGGACGTTGGCCGGGTATAACGCCCTGGAACGGGGGGATTATACCCGTGCCCAAAAGGCCTTTCTGAAAGTGCTGACCCTGGGGGATGACCGCAGCACTATTTTGACGCGGTTGGGAGGGCTGTGGAGGCTTTTAGGACGCCCGTGGAAAGGAATCAGCTACCTGGATTGGGCCTTGACTATTAAACCGGGGGATCAGGAAATCATCTTGGAAAAGGCCATGGCCCTTATTGACGGCGGAGGTTTGGCCCAGGCGCGAACAATTTTGGAACCTCTGGTCCAGCATAAACCCCAGGATTTTAACATTCAACGGACTTGGATACGCCTGCTGGCCGCCTTAGATCGAAATGAAGAGGCCGAGATTGGCTGGGAGCAGTTGGGAAGACAATTTCCTTTGGAAGAGGAAAAATTATTTCAAGATCAAGAGGAATTTTATGCCCGCAAGGGAAAAGGGGACTTGGCCTTGAAAGCCTTAAGAAAGGTCCAAATAAAAAATCCAAAAAATCTGGATATCCAAAAAAAGATCGGGAGGTCTTTAATTCGTTTGGGGCGATGGAAGGAGGCGGAGACGTATTATCAGGATTCAGAGAAAGAGCCATTCCTTACGGTTGAGGTTCGTCTGGGCCGGGCTTATCTAATGATCCAACAAGGGCAGGTCAGTTCGGCTAAAGAGAATTTATGGCAGGCGTTACGGGACGCTCCGGACTCGGTCCGGATTCGATTCTGGTTGGGGCGGATCTATGAGGGGGATAAGACCGTTACGGAAGAGGTTAAAAGAATAAAGAAAACCCTTACGGAAGTCGCTCGAAATCAAGAAGGCGGGCTGCTGGAGTTGGCTGATTGTTTCCGAGAGGTCAAGGAGTTTAAAAAAGCCCAAGACATCTATCGGGAACTGATGGAGAAAGGGGATGATGACGACGTCCTTCTGGCTGCAAACCGGATGGCGGAGTTGTTGCAATATGAAAAGAAAACGGCCCAATTACAGGAAACACTGGAAAATGTGCAGAAGAGATTTCCCAGAAACCAACGTATCTCCCGTCAGTTGGTTGAGTGTTACAGTCAGCAGAAAGAATATGCCCTGGCCGTGAAAACGATTGATGGTTTATTGAAAGCAGAAGATCCCCGGGATCCGGTTTTAATTGTTAAAAAGGCCCGTCTTTTGGAGCGGTGGTACAAACATTGGGATTCCCAGGAAATATTTCAGAAAATATTAGACCCGTCGGTTGACCAGTTGTTCCGTAAAAAAGTTTCCGAATTTGTTTCCCTTCAAGATCCTCTGGTAGCCCCCCTTTTTAAGAGGCCGATTGAACCTCGGGGCGTTGGCTCGATTAACCCATTGTTGGAAAGAGCCGAGGAAAGGCTAAAGAGTCATCCCTTAACCTCCATCCTCAATGAAAAGTTTAATGCGGTTATCCAAGGGCTCAAAGCCGAGGCCTTGATCCAAAAGAAAGTATTTTTGGAAAAGGAGGGGAAAGATTACCTGTGGAGGGGTCGGGGCGAACAGGCCAGAATTTTTCTGGAGGAGTTGAAAAGGATTGATTCGGATCATGAAGAGGTCCATCAGGATTTGGGGAAAAGTTACCGATTGCCGAATTGATGGATTATAAGATGCCTTCCCCTTCGTCCGGCAAGGTATTTTGATGAGCGGAGGAAACGGCGGCGGGTTTAAGAATTTTTCGTTTTAAGACCTTGTGCCATTCAGTGAATTCTCCCTCCCCTCTATCCTGTTCCTGGTGATCGGTCATCATTTTCAGTTTCGCTTCCAAGTCATCCAAGGCATTGACTATCAAGGCCTCCCTGGTCTGGGGAAGGACCGGTGAGCCGAATTCCAGCTGCCCGTGATGGGAGAGGATAATGTGCTCCAGCTGGATTAAAATTTTGGAATCATCCCAAACGAAATTCTGCGACGCCTCCCGGACCATTTCCCAGCCCTGAATAACATGCCCGATCAATTGTCCGGTATAAGTATGCTGTACGGAATGAAAACCTTCCAGTTCTTTCAACTTGCCGATATCGTGAAGCACCGCCCCGGTCAGGACTAGATCCTGATGCAGGGCCGGATAGAGTTTCACTACTTCTCGGGCCAATTGAACCACACGAAAGGTGTGCTCCAGAAGGCCTCCTTTATAAGCGTGATGATATATCTTGGAGGCCGGCCACTGGTGCCAAGCTTCTTCATGGGTCTTCAGCAAATGCAAGGTCAAGGCTTTCAGGCCCGGATGACCAATGTCCTCTTCGACCCAGTTCAGTAATTGCTGCCATAGGGAGGCTAGATCGAGAGGGGAAGCGGGGATCAATAGGTCAGGATCAAATCCGGCCGAGTCGAGCTGCTCAGGAGAGAGATGGTCGACTCCCTTGATGCGTTCGATGGTCAGCTGGGGGTCGTCCTGATAGGTTTCAACTCGGCCGGCTATCCCAGCAAATTGTCCTTCGGAAAAAAGTGGATCAAAACGGTCCACCCCCTCACTCCATATCTTAGCAGCCAAGACCCCGCTTCGATCAGCCACCGAAAGGTCCAGATAGTCTTTCCCGATCCTGGTGCGCCGCCGTTCCTTTTTTTTGATCAGAAAAAACTGGTTGATTTTATCTCCCGGCTTTAGGTCGGCAATGAAGATGTGGGGCATGGGGCCTCCGGAAGAATTCAGTATTCAGAATCCTGTATCCAGAAAAAAAAAGGAGCAAATTCGCTTTGAATACGATACAGACGCAAGCTAAGGGATTGATTTTTTATTCTGGATTCTGACTCCTGGATTCTGAATTCTTCGTTCTATAATAGTTTTCGATGGCCGCAACCAGACCGGAAATGGTGAATTCCTCGGCCACAATAGACACTTGAAGTCCGTTATCCCGGGCGGTTTGAGCAGTAATGGGGCCGATACAGGCAATATCCACCTTTTTTAACAACGGAAGAATTTCCTGCCTGGGAAATAGGGCCAGGAAATGAATCACGGTGGAGGAGCTGGTGAACGTCAGGCCATCAATCTCGCCGCGGTTCAATTTTTCCATTAATGCCTCGGTGTCTTCATCGGCCGGCAGCGTACGATAGGCCGTAACGACGGAAACTTCGGCCCCCATTTCTCTGAGCCCGTCCGGAAGAACATCGCGGGCCTCTTCGGCCCTAGGAATTAAGACGTTTTGATTCGTCCAGGGCAGGACCGACAGGGCCTCGAGTAAATATTCGGCCTGATATTTCTCCGGGACCAAATCCGGGCGAAGATGAAAGGTCTCCAGGGCCTGAGCCGTAGCCGGACCGATGACTCCGATTTTTATTCCTTTTAAACGGCGGAGATCAAGCTGGAGGGCTTTCAGGCGTTCAAAGAAAAAACGGACGCCGTTTGGGCTGGTAAAAAATAACCAATTCATCTCTTCCAGGCGGTTAAGGGCCTGATCCAGGCCGGACCAATCGGAAGGGGGCACGATCCGGATTGTTGGAAATTCCAAACACTCGGCTCCCAGGGCGGCCAGTTGATCCACCAGTTCGCTGGCCTGTTCGCGGGTCCGGGTTACGAAGATGGTTTTTCCTAGAAGGGGTCGTTTTTCAAACCAACTTAGGGAGGATCGTAATTCGACGACCTTGCCAACAACAAAGATAGCCGGTGGAGTCATCCCGGTCTCTTCGGCCAGTTGCACAATGGTCTGCAAGGTCCCGATAATTGTTTTTTGACGGGGAGTGGTTCCCCAACGGATCAGGGCAGCGGGGGTTTCCGGGGGCCGCCCCTGAGCAACCAATTGGTCGATAATGGCTGAAAGATTTTTAACTCCCATTAAAAAGACAAGGGTTTCGATGCCGGCTGATTTTTGACCTAGGTCTTGGGGCTGTCCTTCTTTGCTTGGGTCTTCGTGACCGGTAAAAAAGGCCACACTCGTATTGTAACGGCGATGGGTTAAAGGGATGCCGGCATAAGCCGGGACGGCAATAGCCGAGCTAACCCCAGGGACGATTTCAAAAGGAATGCCGGCCTGAGCCAGTTCTTCGGCCTCTTCGCCCCCTCGTCCGAAGATGAAGGGATCCCCTCCTTTCAGTCGAACCACTGTTTTCCCTTGGGCGGCCTGACTAATGATCAATCGATTGATCTCCTCTTGGGGCAGGGTGTGGTCTCCTCCTTTTTTGCCGACATAGATTTTTTCCGCCTCCGGAGAGATGTGTTTTAAAAGTTCCGGATTGGCTAAAAAATCATAAATGACCACTTCGGCCGTCTGAAGTAATCTAAATCCTTTTAGGGTAATCAATCCCGGATCCCCGGGGCCGGCACCGACTAAGAATACTTTTCCCGCCATAAATATTTCTTCCTTATTCCCGGACCATTGGGTGATAGATCTGTTCCAAAATCTCACGGCCCCCCAAGTTAAAAAGCCTTTCGGCCAGCTCGATCCCCAATCCCTGGGGGTCAGTCAGGGGCCCTTCGATCCGATCTTTTATCAGGATCGAGCCGTTCAGACTGGCAATGAGGCCTTTTAGGAGAATGCTTCGGCCTTGAATGGAGGCATGACCGGCGATAGGGACTTGGCAACCTCCCTGAAGTTGTTTGAGAAAAGCCCTTTCGGCTAGTGTACAGAGGGCCGTATCCGAATGATGAATGACCGGAAGCAGTTCCTGGAGCCAATGATCTTCCCGGCGGATTTCCAGGGCAAGAGCTCCCTGGCCCACAGCAGGCAGGCTGATGTCCGTGTCCAGATAACAGCTAATTTGATGATCAAGCCCCATCCGATGAATGCCTGCCGCCGCTAAGATTATTCCGGCCAGCCCCTCGGTTTCGATCTTTTTTATCCGGGTATCGAGATTTCCCCGTAGGGAAAGGACTTGGAGGTCCGGACGGTGATGTAACAACTGGGCCTTGCGCCGTAAGCTGCTCGTTCCGATCTTTCCCTGAGCGGTAATATCCTTTAGAAGAATCTTATCCCTGGAAATCAAGACATCACGAGGATCTTCGCGATGCGGGACCGCTCCGATCTGCAAACCTTCCGGAAGATCCCCGGGCATATCCTTCATACTGTGAACCGCCAGGTCGATCCGTCCGGCTAAAAGGGCTTCTTCAATCTCTTTGACAAAAAGGCCTTTTCCCCCAATGGCCGCCAGAGGGACATCAAGGATTTTATCTCCGGTGGTTTTAATAATGACCAACTCAATCCGGAGGTGAGGATAGGCTTCGGAGAGTCTATCCTTTACCCATGAGGATTGCTTCAGGGCTAAAGGACTTCCCCTGGTCCCGATTTTTATTTCCACTTTCCCCACGTTTCAGTAGTTTCTAATGGCAGGAGGAACAATTGTGCGAGGAACAACCACCGCAGTTCGACGAACTGCCGGTCCCGACAAACCGATCCGATCCTTTAAAAGCAAAGGTCGACATCTTTTTTTCAAGATTTTCTTTTTTACAGTTGGGGCAGCAAACGGTTTCGGTGGATCTGAAAACGATGGTCTCAAAATCCTGACCGCAGTCCAAACAGGTATATTCATAAATAGGCATGAATTCATTCTCCCAATTTTTTCCAAAATAATAAGCACTTTTTCCGCTTTTTCAATAGTTCCGGCCGTCTTTGGCCCAACCTTCCAAGAGGGCCGCAGCCAGGAGAGGAACCATCAGTTCATGACAGCCGATCAGATAATACCCCTGTCCCCCTTCGATGGTGGGGCGATGGACTACGTTGGTGGCCGGGCGGTAATGGCGTAGAAAGTCCATATTTACGGTAGTGAAACGGGACAAGGGAAATCCTAAATTTCGAACCAGGGTTACGGCCTTAAGAAAAACCTCCGGCAAGATTACGGCCGAGCCAATATTTAAAAAGACCCCCTTTTCTAAAGAACGGACCACCGAACAAAAGGTCTGGAAATCTCTTTGGCTGGCTTCCCCTGTGGCCCGGGCGTCCATGGAAGGATGGAGGTGAATGATGTCGGTTCCAATAGCCACATGAACGGTCACCGGAATATCCAAAGAGCAAGCCGTTGCCAAAAGGCTGGTTGATAAGAAGGGAAATTTTTTTTCGATTAGAGACCGGCCCACTGCCTGTCCCAGTCCCCAACCTTTGGCTGCGCCTTTTTTAATGGAGAGGTTGATGAATTGGGCGGTTTCCCGGCACATGCCGAAGGTCCCCTTGCCCAACTCCTGATCCACATCTTCCGAGGTGTGGCCGATCATGGCCAACTCCGTATCATGAATGACCCCGGCCCCGTTGAGAGACAAGGCTGAAATGAATCCCTTTCTCATGAGTTCAATCAATATGGGATTTAACCCAACTTTAATGACATGGGCACCCATGGCCCAGTGGATGGTTTTGTTGGCCATTTTGGCGGAAAGGATCGCCTTAGCCACCGATCGAAAATCCTTGGCACCCAATAAATCGGGCAGGCTGTCAAGAAACGAGGAGAAGGAGCCGCCGGGGGTCCAGGATTTGGCGAAGTCCTCCAAACGGACTTTGCTTTTCCGGTCTTTCAGCGAATAGGTTTTGAGTCCTTTTAAAGCGGACTTGGAAATACCCATAGGTTTCATAATTAATTGATAAAACCTTATTTTTTAATGGGCCGAGTATATGACAAGAAAAAAAAAGGGTCAAGGGGAAAAAGAAAAGGCAAGCAGGTCACTCCTTTTTTCTATTACTTCGGCAATTAAATATTTGGGAATGTTCCAAAGTTACGTGAAAGCGGACTCAAGAGGTGTTGATTTTGTGGTTGTCCAAAGGGGATTTTGTTGCCCAAACCGGGACCCATTCCGAAGGAATGGGACTGAGCCTGTCCTTTA
>Ga0233425_10003594_pt1 | contig 27832 bp, 22 predicted proteins | sample Watercolumn_Towu_2_FD_181712 | JGI IMG/M metagenome (GOLD analysis project Ga0233425, IMG submission 181712) | Freshwater microbial communities from Lake Towuti, South Sulawesi, Indonesia - Watercolumn_Towuti2014_140_MG | ecosystem: Environmental > Aquatic > Freshwater > Lake | place...
CCTCTGCCTCGCTATAGCCGTTACAGGGATAGATGTTGGATACATGGGGTTGATCCAGGGTCAGCGTGCCGGTCTTGTCAAAGACCACCGTATCCGCCTTGACCAGCAATTCCAGCGCGCGTCCGTCCTTGATCAGTATGCCTTTTTGGGAATAGAGCTTCAGATAGTTGAGGGTGCTCATCGGAATGAAAATGCGTACATCCCCTCCGATATAGGAGTTGAGCGCCGCAAAGGTGCCGACAAAACCCGAAACCGGATACGCCGCGGCGCTCAAAGCCAGCGTGGGGATGACGCAAAAATCAGAAATCATCTCGCCTTTGGATTGCAGCGTCGACTTGAAATCCACCGTCTTATTGAGCATGTCCACAATATTTGACACAACCGTATCCCGGCCGGATTTTTCCACCCTGATGCGGATGCTGCCGGCAAGAACGGTAGTCAAGGCAAAAACCTGGTCCCCTGGCTCTTTTTCAAGCGGCTGCGCCTCCCCGGTCAGAATATGCTGGTCTATCGACGCGCTCCCCCCGGTGATAACGCCGTCGACCGGGATGACCTCCCCCGCCCGCACGGCGACGATGTCGTTGATCTTCACGGTTTCGAACGGGATCTCGACCTCGACTCCCTCTTTGACAATCCAGGCCGAACGCGGCTGATCGCCGAAAATGCCAACGAGATTATGGCGGGTATCGTCTTCGATCCTGGTCAGCAGCTTCAGGCTGAGGTAGTACATCCAAAAGGCAAAGCAGGAGGTAAAATAGAATCCCGACAGGACCATGCCGGGGAAGAGTATGGATCCCATGACCTCCATCTTCACCTTTTTTTCCTGGGTCAAGCCTTTATAGGCCCTCTTCACGATGCCGATCAGAGGATAGGCAAGACCCGCAACGCCGAAGAGTATCAGGGGAGGATAGACAAAGGATCCCAGCGTGGTCAGCAGCAGCGAGACGGAGGTAACCGCCAGGAACTTGTTTATCTGCACATTGTCGTACTTGTTTTCACGTCTGACCGGCAGGTGTTTCGACTGCTCTCGATCTCGATCGCCGGCTCCGGGGAGTTCGAGCTTCTCTTTACGGACTTTCGAAGGGACATCGTCTCTCCCCTTCTTTTGCCCGGTCCCGTCTTCCAAGCCGAAAAATCTCAGCGCGGTATAGTAGAGCGCACAGGATAAAAGGCAGGCTTCCACAATCATGATTCAGCAACCCCGAATATGTTTTTTGCGGGCCGGGGACACCTTGCGACAAGGTGTCCCCACATGTAAATTGACATGTAAATTGGATATCATGTCCCGGAAGCACGCATTGGAGATTTTTCGGGGCTCCCTGCCCCCGCAGCGCAGCGCCCGCAAAGACGACTGTTTGAGCGCGTCAGCGCGAGTTTCGTCTTTGCAGCGAAGCGAGGAGGTGCAGCGTCGAAAAATGTCCAGCGCGCGGAGGGACATGATTTCCAATGCTCGCTATATGTCTTTACCCGTTGCCAGCCAGTGGGCGCACTCCCGGCCGAGCCTTCCCTCCGCTGTTTTCTCGTAGTGTTCGACTTCCTCGGCGCTCAGCGTGTCCATCCATCGCCTGTTGGTGCCCTTATAGAAAAACGAGGAAGGACCGCCTTTAAAGGGTTTCCCGCCGATGGGGGCGTAGGTTGTGGCATGCTCCTTCATGTATTGAAAGCTGCAGTGCCGGAGAATGTCGTCCATTCTCAGAGCGCCCGGATCGATATCCAAAAACTTTGCGATCTTGGCGATTTCCCCGGACAGATCCTCTTTGATGTTATTGTAGTGAACCAAAAGGACATTGGGCAGGTGCCGGATCGCCCACCAGGACTTAATATTTTCAAAAAAAGAGCCGTGGGGAAAGCCGTCGTCCCGCATCCATTCGAGGTAAAACCGGTGGGGCGACTCCGGTATGACGGGATAGGCGCTCATGATCTTTGCCTCGGGATCGTAGAGTTTCCATTGGGCCTGGTTAAAGTCGTCAAACACGTTGGAAAGGTGGTGGTGAAAGCTCCAGGCGACGTCCCTGCCGTCGCGCGCGACATAGAGGTATTTGACTTTCGGATCGATGGGCAGGGCATAAGCCGGCAGGTGTGTCTTGATGCACCGTCGATGTGTCTGCGCCTTGAGCATCGCCATGATCGGCTCTTTGGGCACGAGCCTGAATTCGAGCCAGGGGGAAATCTCCCAGACGGGCACGCCTTCCTTTCCATTGAATATGAGTTGGGAGATGATCTGCTGGGTGACCGTGGTGCCGGCCTTGTGATAGGAACCCGCCACGATATCTCCCTGACGGAATTCAAACTCTTTCCAGATTCTGGAATCGACTTCAATGGTGCTTTCGTCACGGATTTCGCTCGGCCATGCTGCGTCGTTCTTACCCGAATCGGTGCCCATATTCTTTCTTCTCCTTTACGGCGGCGAAGGTCCCCACTGCGGGACGGGGCTTACAGGGATGCGCTCCCGGTCATGAAGCCGCCGTTTCCGACAGTTTGGCGTCCAAGTTTACCACGATTCTATCGAGGAGGGATAGATAGCTCGCGGCCAATTTTTCTATGGTTTCGGCTTTAAACACTTCGGCTCTGTATTGAAACAACCCCACAAGCCCCTCCGACCTTTCCTGGATTTCCAGCGACAGGTCCCTGATCCCCGCGCCGTTGTATACCTCCATCCAGCTGATGCTCCATTTGGGATCGACCACCGGCATATGGGAATCGTACACGAAAACGGCCTGAAATGCACGGTCCTCCCCGGCGAACAATTTCGGCTTGACCTCTTTCATCAGTATCGGAAAGGGAAGCTCATGATGGCTGTACGCGGCCAATGTCGATTCACGAACGCGTTTCAGCAGCTCTCTGAAATCCGGATCTCCGTCCAGTTTGGTGGAAATAGGCAGGAAATTCACGAAGATTCCCAACAGGTTCTTGAATTCTTCGCGATGCAGCCCCGTGGCGAAGGTCATGACCGGAATTTCCGATTGCGCTGAATTTCTAAACAGCAGTGTCTGATACGCCGCCAACAGGGTCATGAACATGGTCACGCCTTCCCGCATCGACACCGTTTTGAGTCTGTCCGTCAAGGGTTTCCCAAATGACATGAAATGGCGGGATGTCTGGAAAGTTGGATTGACGGGGCGCGGATAATCGTACGGCAATTGAAGCGGTACAAGATCGGCCAACTTCCGCTTCCAATAGGTCAGATGCGGTTCGAGAACGTGATCCTGGAGATATTCGCGCTCCCACATGGCATAGTCGGCATACTGGACCGTCAGTTCCGGAAGAGGCGACGGTCTGCCCGTCGAGTAGCTCTCGTACAACACGATCAGTTCCCTGAAGAGCACATGGTGAATGGAATAGCCGTCGCAGATCTGGTGGTGGAGCGTGATCAGCAGCCGATCATCGTTCTCCTTCATTCTGATCAGCAAGGCCCGCAGCAGCGGCCCCTTTTCCAGGTCAAAAATGATCCGCGCCTCCCCGGTAGCGACACGCAAAGCCTCGGCCTCCCGCTCCTTGTCGGGAATGTTCCGCAGGTCAACCACCTTCACCTTTATGGACAGCGATGGATGTATCACCTGCACCGGTTTCTGGTCACCCTTTGAGAAGGTGGTTCTGGCGATTTCATGGCGCCTGACGAACTCGTCGAGCGTTTGCTCCAGCGCGGCCACATCGATCATCCCCGCATAATGAAGCATCATCGGAACATTGAGGAACGGACAGGTCGGCGCGATTTGCAGCCGCAGGGAGTTCCCCTCCTGGGAAAGCGAAAGCGGCATGCCGCCGGTACGGGGAAACGATCGTATCGGCGGCGGTTTGATGCCGCCGCCTTCCCGTCGCGACAGCTCGATCTCGCGGGCCAGTCCGGCGATCGTGGGATCCTTGAACAGCAGGTTCAGCGGCAGTTCCACCTGGAATGCCTGCCGAACACGATTCATCAGCTTGGCCGCCAGCAGCGAATGGCCTCCCAGTCGGAAGAAGTTCTCCTGTGTGCCCAGGTCTTCCAAGCCCAGAAGTTCGCTCCACATGACCGACAAGAGCTCTTCGACCTGCGTCTTGGGCGCGACGTAGGCTTCGCCGGAGTCCATGTCGCGCTGGCTTGGGGCGGGCAGCGCCCGGGTGTCTATTTTCCCGTTGGGGGTAAGCGGCAGCGTCTTGAGAAACACGAACGCCGCCGGCACCATGTAATCGGGCAACCCCGATTCCAGGAAACCGCGGATGTCGCTCTCGACCCGCCGTATGTTTTTCTCCTTGAGCGCCTGGTTGGTGTAGCGGCCCCACTCCCGTAGGCGGTGATCCTCTTCCACATCCGACCAGAAACGATATTTTTTACGCTCCCCGTCGGCGCGGCGCAGGAATACGAAGTCGTAACTTCCGGCGCTGTCGGACCTGCACCAGCTGATTTCAGCGGCATAAGAAAGTTCCGCACCCAGGTCCCACAGATCCTGGGGTTCCACCCCGCCGTCCTTACCCCTCGCGGACAGGAACGCGCGCCACTGGCCGACGGTCTCGGGCGCGGCGGAACCGGCGAGCCATTTCATGGTTTCGGCTTCGGCGGCGACCCGTGCGTTGGGCACGGATCTGACGCCCAGCGCCTCCGGTTGGTTTTCCGCGAGCAGCGCCCTGACCTTATCTACACTGAGCCGGTCGTCCCGCCAATCCAGCCATTGGATCTCTTTTTGCTCATGGTCCTCTATTCCGATATGGATCGTGGCGTCGAAGCGAAACTTCGTCAGCTCGTTGTGATACCGCCCCTCTCGGGGTTGAACCTGAATATGGCGGATCCTGGGAAATTTTTTCTTGAGGGCGACGTAGAAGGCCGGATCGATGACCAGTTCCTCCTCCTGAACCAGGCGCTGCTGCACGAGATGCCGCAACTGCGTCTTCGGGAGGGAGTCGGGGCTTTTATAGAGGGAAACCGAAGTCTGGTAGGCCTCCAGCAGCGGAAGGCTCCTGCCGTCGCCGATAAAGATGTGCCCCCCGTCGCGGACCACACGGATCGCCCCCTCGATCACCCGGAGGAAATAGTCGATGCTGGGGAAATGCTGGGCCACGCCGTTGATGATCAGGGTGTCATAGGATTGCGGTTCGATGCCCTCGAAATTGTCGGCGGCCCGGTGTGCCAGTTTAAGCTGCGGCAACGCCTTTTCGGTTTTCTGCCTCCTTTCGAGGTACTGGATGACCTCCTTGGAAAAGTCGGTCCCGAAATATTCGCTGCACCCCGGCGCAATGGGATACATCAGGAGTCCCGTTCCACACCCGAGTTCGATCACCCTGTCCGGATTTAGGGATTTGATCCTTTCGATGACGCACCCCACCCATTGGCGCATTTCTTCTTCGGGGATCGGCTGCCCGGTGTAGCTGCTGTTCCATCCGATCGTATTGAAGGCTTCATCCGCGTTGCCCGATTTCTTGGTATAGGTTTCCTCGTAAACCTGACGCCACTGATCGACAAGCTTTTCATCGGAGTCCCCCTCATCCTCGGCGGTGCTTTCATACTGGGAATTTCGAACCACATAGCCGGTGAGCCTCTTTTCACCGGGCCGATCCTCGCGGAGCAGCACGACCGCCTGCTGTACGGCGGGATGCTGCCTGAGCACGGTTTCGATTTCACCCAGTTCGACCCGATAGCCGCGGATCTTGACCTGGTTGTCGATCCGACCCAGGTACTCGATATTCCCATCCGGCAGGGCGCGGACCAGATCGCCTACCTTGTACAGACGCGCATCCGGATCTTCGGAGAAGGGATCGCGGACAAACCGCTCGGCGGTCAGTTCCGGCCGGTTCCAATAGTTCCGTGCCAACCCGGTTCCGCCGGTGTAGAGTTCGCCCACCTTGCCCGGTTCAACCGGGCGAAGGTATTCGTCGAGTATATACACCGTGGTCCCTGAAATCGGCTTACCAATCGGAATGCTTGCCCCTATGGCGTTCGCATCCGTCGCCCTGTAGCAGGTGGTATAGGAGGTGTTTTCGGTGGGACCGTATCCGTTGATGACCTTGGCGCCCTTGATCCGTTGCAGGAGTTTCTTGACATGCGGCGCGGACAACGCCTCGCCCGCCGGCAGAAATTGACGAACAGACCTCATATCGTCCAGCCGCTCGTCCACCATCAGATGGAACAATCCGGTGGAAATGGACAGCGTTGTCACGCCGCTTTTGATCAGCACCTCGCCGATCTCGTGCAGGGATTTGGCTTCGGGCGGCAGAAGCACGAGACGCCCCCCGTTCAGCAGACTCCCCCATATTTCAAAGGTCGACAGATCGAACGAAATCGAAGTGATCTGCAGGATGACTTCATCCGGACCCAGATCGATGTAATCCTGGTCCCTGACCAGACGTATGACCCCCCGATGCTCGATGCATACGCCCTTTGGCTTCCCCGTGGAGCCGGAGGTGTACATGACATAGACCAGGTTGGACGGGGTGATCTCCTGCTGCGGATTGTCTGTGCTTTGCTTCGCGATCCCGGATCTGTCCCTGTCGAGACAGACGACCCGCGATCGGTATTCGGGAAACAGCCCTGTCAGATGTTCCTGGGTCAGAAGCACCGGCACATCGGCATCTTCGAGCATGAACCCCAGGCGTGCCCTGGGGTAGGTCGGGTCGAGCGGGACATAGGCGCCTCCGGCTTTGAGGATGCCCAGGATGCCGACGATCAGCTCGGGGGAACGCTCCATGGAGATTCCCACCAGGACTTCCGGACCAACGCCCAGTGCCATCAGGTGGTGCGCCAGCCGATTGGCCCGCTCATTGAGCTCCCGGTAGGTTAACTGCTCTGTTCCGATGACAACCGATACGGCATCGGGAGTCTTTTCCGCCTGGGATTCGAACAACCCATGAACGGATGTCGCTTGACCGACGCCGCCCATACCGTTTTCCCCTTCAGCAACACAGCCTGTATTTTGCTCTACACATCCCCCTCGCCTGTGGACGAGGGGGATGTTGGCGCTACGGTTACACCCCTCATCACTGGGGCATTATACATCGATTAAAAGGGAATGGCAACCTTGAACCAGAACCTGTCGCCTTCAAACTTGTTGTTGACGGACATCTCTTTTTGATACTTGAGTGTGAAATGGATGTGCTTGTAATCGTAGCTGATGGCGGGACCGATTCCGAAAGCCTGTCCCTTGTTTCCATCGGTTATCGGGGGGCCGGCGTATTTGCTTCCCACGGTATCGTTGGTGACCTGTTTGTAGTAATAGGCGTTCGCCCCGAACTTCCACGGACCCATGTGGTAGCCCAGCAGCGAATCGACGTGGAACTCGTTGCCGGATGTATAATCCGTATCGTTATTCTTGAAGTTTATATCATACATGAACTTGCTCGAAAACTCGATGCCCATGTCGGACATATAGGTGAATGCAGCGGCAATTTCCGTAGACCAATAGTTGCGTCCGACATTGACGATCCTGTTCTTGTCATAGGGGCCGGTGGGCAGGAATGCATCGAGTCCGAAAACAAAATGCCAGTTCTTTGATAAGTGCCACCCCAGAATCAGAGGAGTCAGCACGAGATCCGCAACGGCGAACTGGCTCTGCGACATGGGTCCGCCAGGCGTGGTGACGGTCAGATTGAGATTGACCAGGGGAACGATCGCCTGGAAGCCGTAATCGGCGCCCAGAATTTTGAATTTCGTGATGTAGACGAATCGGTTTATGTCCGCGAATGCACCGATGCTGAATTTGCCCGGCACCTTGTTGCCGTTGTTGTCTTTCAGCGTGTCCGACGAGTAATAGGTCGCATAGTTCAGATAATAGAAACCGGGGGGAGGAAGAGCCCCTCCCATGAAATCCTCGGCGCCGGTTGCACCCGAAGTAACGCCGTTTTCCGTTGCCAGGGCGCCGGTGGGCGTCAGAATCATGAGTGAAAAAACAAGACAAGCGAAAACCATAAACCATTGATGTGATCGTTTCATCGTTCCATTCTCCTTTCGAATTGAGGTATTTATTGGTTACCCTGCCGACTCTATCTCCTGTCCCACGCGGGGGCCGGTTGCACCTTGAATGAACCCTTGACCGCCGGGTAGATCAGTTTGAGCTGTCCGTCGATCCATTGGTTTGCCGTCTGATCGAAGGTGGCGGCGCCTTCCGGTCCGTATTTCACGTCACCCATGGTCGTGCCCTTGAACTCGTTATTGACGACTGCCTCCCTGACCCTGGCCGAATCGAGGGTTCCGGCGCGTTCGATGGCCATGAGCAGTGTCTGGGCGGTTGCATACCACAGTCCGGCCGTTGTCGATTGTCTTTGAAATTTGTCGAAGAACCTTTTCCCCAGCTCCTGCGCTCTCGGATAGGGGAAATTGTCCGACCACATTCCATCGGTGACGATATATTGCGAATCCTTTCCCAGGGCTTTTGCGAACGCTGCCTGACCCGTCCCCTTGTAGCCGTGAAAATATTTTACGCCAAACCTGTTCTCTTTCATCTGGCGAATCAGCGTCATGATGTCGGCGGTGGTGCCGACGGTCACGATCCCGTCGACCTTCTTCTCGTTCAGCTTGAGGATCAGGGAGGAATAGTCTTTGGCGTTTACGGCCCATTCCTCGTCCGCCGCGAGCCTGTATCCCGCCTTTTCCGCGCTGGCCTTAAAAAGCGGCCTCATGTTCCTTCCGTCCGGGCTGTCGTCCATCAACAGCGCCGGACGCTCCACCTTGCTGTCGGCGGGCAATGTGTTCATCACCGAAAAGGGGACGGTGCTGAAGGTTTTCATGTCGAAGAAGAAAAGGGTCGACCATTTGAATTTCTGCGCCTGCCACGGCGGGATGATGCAGGCGGTGGCGTGCATGTATTTTTTGTATTTTTCGGCGGTGGTGGTGGATGCCATGACCAGAGGGGTGGAAGATGTGGCGAGCAGCAGATCAACCTTGTCCGCATTGATGAGTTTCTCCACCGCCGCGGCCGCTTTTCCCGGATCGCTCTCGTCGTCCACGATGACGAGCCTTACCGGAAGTTTCTTGTTGTATTCCTTGACGAAAACGCCCCCCGCTTTGTTTGCGTCCGCGACCGCCTCTTCGTAGGACCACTTCATCTCCGCGCCCTGCGCGGCCTGCGCACCGGTCAGGGTGAGACTCGTTCCCACCACGATATCCTTCCTCTCCGCCGCCTGGGCGCCGCTTGAATTCAACAGAAGAGCGACCGGGAAAAACACCATGACGGCTGTTAGCCTTCGCAAGGCCGATTTCAGTTTCATGATTATCCTCCTCCAGTATGAATTTTTTTACTGTTTTGCGAAATTTTAATAAGCCGCCTTGTCGCGAGTCAAGCAAAATCGATATCGTCAATAAATTACATTTATAGTTGGGTTAGCATCCGGGGTGAACGGTATAATGCCATTCACAGGTGTCTGTTTTGGAGAGAAGGGAGGTGGGCGCAATTTCCTGGGAAAGGACTTTGCGGCTGAAACGGCATTTCCGCCGGTCGAGCCGGCAGACCGCGGCTAACCCCCCGGCGGTAACGGTGCGGGTGATCAGATGGACCGTCGTCTCGTAGTCGCTCAAAGGTTCGGCTCGCCAGTTGGAGGCGATAAATGAAAAGAGGCGGCGCCCTTCCCCGTTCCATTTATGTATCCCCGGCGGGAGATGACACACCGCAAGGGAAAGCCTGATCTCATCGGCGGTTTGCTGTAATTCACATCTCCAGTTTCGCGTCCGATGGACATTGACGCTTTGGCTGTCGGCGGCAATCAGTAACGCGGTCGCACGGGGAAACAGTCCCCGCCCCTCGTGCAGCCACCACCCCCTCAGCGAGGCCAGGGCGAAAGCGCCCGTTTCCTGATCGGACCAGATATTGACGAAACCCCTATTTATGCCCAGGTCATAGAGGCCGTGCGGGCAGGGCCGGGAAAGCCGCGCCGCCGTGTCGCGTTTGCGGATCGGCGCCCGCTTTTTGGTCTCCATCGCAATGACGGGGATTTTCGAAACCATCGCCCTGCGAACCTGGCCGTTGATCCGCGCGAAGCGATCGTTTCGATCCGCATCACCGTGACTCCTTTCGGTATTCCTGTTGCCTTGAAGGCTGTAATTCATGGACCGAAGGTATTGAGCCACCTTTTCGTGGCTGATCGAGCGGCCTTGATCTGTCAGTTCCCTGGCCAGGTCGCGGGTGCCTTTGCAGGTCCAGCGCAGCGGCGAATCCGGAGCCTTCCCGGTGAAGGGCTCCATCAACGCCTCCAGGACCTCCGGCAAATCGGGGTCGGCCATCAGCAGGCTGGGTCGCCCGGCGCCTGCCCGCCGCAACCGGCTCAGGGGAACCGATTCGTCTTCCAGTTCGCGGATGCCTTTGGTGATGGTGACGCGCGATAAACCGCTGAGACGACTCAAACAAGAAACCCCTCCGCGTCCGAGTTGCAGCGCCTCGGCTGCCGCCACCAGGCGGCGCGATCGTTCGTTCAAATAAGGCCAAAACAGCGATAATTTTTGCCTCAGGCCCGTCTCTTTATCCATTCGCTGAAGTCTATCACGTTATTCAATAATGTAAAGATAATTTCTTGACATAGCCTTTCCGGGATTGCTCACCTGCCCATTTTTGTACGCAGAATGCCCCTCGGCAAAAAAAGGGTCACCACAATGATCAACAGCCCCGATAACATCGGGTGAATCGTGGGCAGCCACTCCTTTGAAACTTCAAACAGCGCCGACAGGGCAAAGGCGCCCGCAATCGGACCCGTCACCGTGCCTACCCCCCCCAGAACACAGATGATGACCGGATAGAGCGTCCAGTTGGGGCTGAAGAAGTTCGGCGCCGTGACCTGAAAGAGATAATAGGCCTGGAGGTTTCCGCAGATCCCGGTAAAGAATGCACCGAGCGCAAAGGCCCCCACCTTATACTTCAGGATGTGGATTCCGTTGGCGGCCGCCGCTATCTCGGAATCTCTCACCGCGACAAGGGCAAGTCCCGTTTTGGACCTGGTGATCAGATATACCGTAAGCGTAGCGCACAGGGCCAGCGCCAAACTGTAGTAATAGTAGACGGTGATAGAAGTGTACCCGCCCGAAGGGAGGATGAGCCCGGAGGAACCGCCCGTGATCTCCCCGCCCTGGATGACGATGACCCTGAGGATCTCGCCCAGGCCGAGGGTGCCCAGCGCGAAATAGTCACCCTTGAGCCTCGACAGCAGCGGTATGCCGATGAACACGGCGAGCAGAGCGGCAAAAAAGCCGCTGAGCAGCATGGTGAGGGGATCAAAGTACCCCCCCAGACCGCTGTTCCAGACCAGGGCGGTCGCGTACGCCCCCGATCCGAAAAACGCATGCTGGCCAAGCGATATCTGCCCGGTGTAGCCGGCAACAAGATTCCATCCCTGGGCAAGGGTGAGGAAGAGAAACGCCTGGAACAGAACATAGATGAGGTAGGATGACTCCTTCGCCGCCACCAGTTGGGGCAAGATGCAACCGACCAGCGCAAGGACAGCCATGACGACCAGCGGCATTTTACCTGCACATTTTCCTCGACTCATACCTATTCCAGGGGTCTTATTTTCGATTTCCGTTTGGGGAAGGAGAAAAGAGCCCTTCCGGTTTGAACATCAGCACCATAAGAAAGAGGGCATAACCGATTGCGTCAGCCCAGGCACTGGAAAACACATAGGAGCTGAAACTCTCGATTGCCCCGAGCAGAATACCGCCCGCCAGTGCGCCCATCACGCTGCCCATACCGCCCAGGGCGAGGGCGATCATGGCCTTCAGAGAGAAGATGAAGCCGAAATTGGGATCAAAGGGATAGACGGTGGCGGTGGCAATCCCGGCCAGACCGGCAAGACCCATCCCGATGGCAAAGGCGACACCATTCGCCCTGTGGGGCGTAATTCCCACCAGCATCGCATACTCCATGTTTTCGGAGGCCGCCCGCACAGCCTTGCCGAGGAGCGTTTTCTTGAGGAAAAGCGTCACACCGCCGGCCGCCAGCATGGCCATACCGAACGCCATCAGCCGTGTAAACGACACATGCAGAACCCACAATGAAATGCTGTACCCTGAGTAATCTGCGACGATGGCCCTTGGATTGGGAGACCAGAGTACCGAGATGAGATTCTCCAGAAGGGACATCAAACCAAAGGCTATCAGGAGCGAGGGGAATACCCCCGAGACGCTCACCCTCCGGAAGAGACCGTGGTAAAGCGCCTGCCCGAGAAGAAGAAAGGCCGGGACAATCACCAGGGCGGAGAGATAAGGGTTCATGCCGTACAGCTCGAACAGCCAGTAACAGCAGTAGGCCGCCAGGACAATCATGGTTCCCTGGGCGAGGAAGAGGATGTGCATCATCCCGAAGATGACGCTCAGGCCGATTGCGGCAATTCCGTACATCGTCCCGAAAAGAACGCCGTTGATCAGAAGCTGCAGCAGGGTGGCAAGAGTCATGGCCCGTTTCCTATTGAAGCGACCCCATATACGCCTTCCGGATGTCGGGGTCCGTCAAAAGATCGCATCCCTTTCCCGTCATGGCAACCCTGCCGGTTTTGATGACGCATCCGCGATCGGCAATTTTGAGCGCCTGGTGAATATTCTGTTCGACCAGCAGGACGGTCACGCCCTGTCCTTTCAGGTGTGCAATGATGTCAAACACGGTTTTTACCACGAACGGAGCCAGTCCCAGCGAGGGTTCATCCAGCATGAGGAGCCTGGGGCGTCCCATGAGCGCCCGGGCGATGGCGAGCATCTGCTGTTCACCGCCGCTCAGCCTGCCGGCAACCTGGTCCCGCAGCGGCGTCAGTATAGGGAACAGGCCGAGGACCCAGGCAAGGCTCTCCGAAGCCATTGGACGCGACCGCATGGGAAATGCCCCCAGCTCCAGATTCTCCTTTACGGTCAAGCCCAGGAAAAGTCCTCTCCCTTCGGGGACGAGCGATATCCCCAAGTCAACGATGCTTACGGGGCTATTCCCATCGATTCGAGTGCCGTCAAAGATCGCCTGTCCCGACGACGGGTGTATCAGGCCGGCAAGGGTCTTCAGGACGGTCGTTTTCCCGGCGCCGTTGGAACCGATGATGGAAAAGACCTCTCCGCCGTAGATCTTAAAACCGACGCCGTGCAGCGCCTGGGCGCCGCCGTAGAATACATCGAGACCCGAAACATCAAGCAAGAGGTTCCCCAATATACGCCTCCACAACCCTCCTGTCGTCAGCCACCTCTTTCGGGCGGCCTTCCGCGATCTTTTCTCCGTAATCGAGAACAACGACCCGGTCGCAGAGATGAAAAATGGCATCGGTCTTGTGTTCTATCCACATGATGGAAATCCCGCGTACGTCCCTGATCATCCTGATGACCGCCATGATCTTTTCCGTTTCGGCCGGATTCAGTCCCGAGAGCGGCTCGTCAAGGAGAACGAGGTCCGGGTGGGACGCGACGGCCCTGGCGATCTCCACGAGCTTGCGGTCCGGGTAAGTGAGATTGGCCGAAACGACATCCTTGACATCCAGCAAGTTGAATAACCCCAGGCAGTCAAGGGCCTCGTCGAGTGCTTTCCCCCTGCGGCAGTTTCCGCCGTATATGGCGCCTACCAGAACATTTTCCAGCGAGGTCATGGTGGGGAAAACACGGACCAGTTGAAACGTGCGGGCCACGCCTTTTTGGCATATCTGGTCGGGCCTCAATCCCAAAATACCTTCGCCTTTGAAGCGGACCATCCCCGCCGACGGCGAATATATTCCCGTGATGATATTGAAGAGGGTGGTTTTCCCTGCCCCGTTCGGTCCGATGAGCCCCAGAATCTCCCCGGTTTCCAGTCGAAAAGAAACATCTCTGAGAACCTGCAATCCGCCGAAGTTCTTGCTGAGATTCGACACTTCAAGGATCATAGGAATGGTTCATTTCCGCGCTTTTTCATAATAGGTGTTGTCCGCCCATTTGGATGTTTCAAATGTCTTCTCGATGAATCCGTTTTCCAGCATGAACTTCTGCGCGTCATCCAGGCGCTTTATGGAATCCTCCGTGATTCCAACCGTGAATAGGTCGAAACCCGGCGCTTCCTTCCGGAATAGCTCCCTGACGACCTCAAGTTCCATCCCGGATCTGGTGATGGCCTGATAGCACCATTCGGGATCTTTCCTGAAGAAATCCCTCGTGCGCAACAGCCCTTTATGAATTGCCACGACCGCCTCCTGATTGCCTTTTACAAAGCCGTGAACGCCCACAAAAACAAACTGTGAGCTCTGGGAAGGGTTGCGGATCGAATTTTCGATTTCCTTTGCCGCCTTTTGAACCCTTGTCAGCTGCAGCGCCTGAGACTCGATCAGGACCAGCGCGTCGACGTTACCGGAGACCAATGCCGCCTGCAAGTCCGAATTGAGGTCTATCAGTTCCAGGTCCCTGCCGGTCAGCCCGTTTTCGGTCAGTAATTGCATCAGGAACTTCTGCACGAATGTTCCCTTGGTGAAGCCGACCTTCTTCCCTTTCAACGCCTTGATGGAGGCAATCGGTGAATCCCTTTTTACGACGACGCTTGCATGAACCTTGTTTTCCGGAACGCCGATCAGATCGATGTTGACACCCCTGGACCTTGCAATGATCCCCGGAAAATCGGCGTATATCGCCAGATCGATCTTGCTGCCGGCCAATGCTTCGTTGACCGCCGGACCCATTCCCGAAAAAGAGGCAAACTCGATACGGTATCCGATCCTTTCCAGTTCGTCCTCGATGAATCGTTTGTTCTGGGCCACGCCCAGCAGCCCCTGAAAAACACTATTCGTCCCGGGAAAGCCCAGCGTGACGGTCTTTTTTCCAGAGACGCCTTTGGACGGACCGTCGCTGTCGCGGCAGGATGCAAACAATGCGACAGCCAACAGCGACAAAAGGACGATGCAAACCCTGCGCGTCATTTTCGATACCCTTTCGTCATGGTCGTGCCGTCTCGCTTTCAGCCGGGTGACCCGCAGGCGTGAAATAGGCATATATCGCTGCTTTAAGATTCAAGAATGACGCGCTGGCCCTGTCCCGCGGACGCGGAAGAGATACCTGGAAAATATCCAGAATGGCGCCCGGCCTGGAAGACATGACAACGACACGGTCGGCGAGATATAAGGCCTCATCGATGTCGTGCGTGACAAGTATCATGGTGGTTTTTTCCTTTTCCCAGATCCTTAAAATCTCATGCTGCATCTGCACCCTTATCAGGGCGTCCAATGCCCCGAACGGCTCGTCCAGCAACAACACCTTCGGGTTATTCACCAATGATCTGGCCATCGACGCCCTTTGAGCCATGCCGCCGGACAGTTGATGCGGGTATGCCGTCTCAAAACCGGTCAGATTAACCAACGCCAGATATTCCGATAAGATCCGGTTTCTTCTGTCCTTTGGAATATTGTCCAGCCCCAGTGCGACATTTTCCTTAATGGTCAGCCAGGGGAATAATCTGTGGTCCTGAAAAATCATCCCTACATCTACGTCGGGCCCGCGCCTCGCCTTGCCGGCAAGTATCACCGAACCGGAATCGCATTCCAACAAACCGGCGATGATTTTCAACAGGGTGGATTTCCCGCATCCGCTGTGTCCGACGATGCAGATAAATTCCCCTGATCGGATCTCGATGTCGACATGATGAAGGACTTCCACTTTTGTTCTGTTGACTTCAAACGTCTTGTTCACATTTTTGATGATAAGGGTATCGCTCATCTTATTTTTCGTCACTTGGTGCGAGCCCAGGGCGTCAATAGTTTTGCCCCCCAGACAAACGCCTGATCCAATACGAGCCCGATCAGACCGATGATCAGAATGCCGACGATAACAACTTCCGACTGCATCAGAGATCGGGCATCATTGATTCTGTAACCTATCCCAGAGCTTGCGGCTATTATTTCCGCCGCGACGACGATCATCCAGGAATTGCTTAATCCGAGTTTGAGGCCTTCGAAAATTGCCGGTATCGCGGACGGAAGATATATTTTTGTGAACATCTTCCACCTGCTGATCCGGAACAGTCTGCCAACCTCAATGTAGTCCTTGGGAACCTGTGTGATCCCAAAGACCGTATTCACCAATACGGGGAAAAACGCCCCGAGTACGATAATCACCACCTTGGACAACTCTCCGATTCCACACCATAAAATGACCAGCGGTATCCAGGCGATAATCGGGATCTGCCTGATGGAATTCAGCGGCAATGCAAAAAAGCGGTTTATCGTTTTCGACACCCCCATAAGAAGCCCCAGGGAGATTCCCAATGCGGCTGCGATGGAAAACCCTTTCGCAACCCTGATCAGGCTGACGAGGATGTCGCGGGATAACTGACCGGATTCCAACTGTTTGAGGAAAGAGGCTGCCACTGCTTTCATGGATGGCATGATCACCGGGGGGAAATATTCATGCTCGGTCACGAACCACCAGGCAATGAAAATGAGTGTGGGAAGAAAAACATAATTTGTGAATCGAGCCGTTTTTTTAAGTAACTCGCTCATTTGCGGTATACTCAAATAATAATGGGAGTCGGCGAAAGCGTAAATACCATACACGGCGATATTTTTCTTTGCAACCTTTTTTGACCCATTCAATGCATTGACAACCGCCTGCGTCGTATGGTAATGACGATTTCGTTTAAATAGTGAATTCCTATCGTGTCGGGAACGTTCGATTCAGAGACCTCGCACTTTGTCATTCCAAGGAGCTTGCCATGAAACATTCTTCTTCGCCCGTCGTTTTTCACATCCTTCACCAAATGTTCAGGCGCGCGTCGTTTTCAAGAACTTTACGTATGAAAAACGGATTATGCTGGTTATCGGGCGTTCTGCTGGTGATTATTGTCCTTGTTCCGGCCGGCCAGGCGGTCGGCGCCGACACCGAAACCTCCAAAAAGACACAGATTGAGGGAAAAGAACCGGTAAAGCCGGACAAGCCCTATGGAGAATACGGCGGTTTTTGGGCCCTGCCGTCATTCAAACCGGATCAGCCGAAGGATTGGTGGGAGAGGAGCTCCTTCGAATACAGCCCCGAATATCCTTATTTCCTGAAACATATCACTGCTCAATTATCGTATGTCCGATTGTCGGGCAGCAGCGACGGTTCCCTGGCAAACGGATCGCTTGCGTTCTATCTTCGCAAGGGAAGATTATCGAATTCCCTTTCGTACTCCATCGACCAGAAATACGTCAAAAGCGAAACCGGCTATACCACGCTGGACAGAGATATGCAGACGTTCGAGGAAACGCTGAAATACGAATTGAATCGTCATCTGTTCATGGAAGCCGGCATGTTCTGGCGACGAATCAGCACGGTCAATATTCTCGATCGCTACCTGCCGTTCATCGGCATCGGCACGTACAATATCCTGGAGAGCATCGGGCTGAAAACCAAAAAGAACATTTTGGGTGTCGAAATCGGCGTGGCAAAAGTATTCGACACCTATTACCCGTGGGTTTCCGCCATGACCGGTAAAAAGTCCGATTCCTACACGGCTGTGTATCTGAAAGCGGATTACACCCTCACCATTACCCCGTCTTTGACATACAGACAAAATTTTCTCATGAAAAACGCTACCGATAAAACACCCGTCTATAAGGAATCGCCCGACTGGAGCAGCGCGACAATCCAGCACTACAATCTCCGTTACGACTGGCGCTGGTCGAATTCCTTCGAATACAATTTCAATCGATTTATCGGCGGATATATTTCCTTCGACCTGATCTACGACAGCAACCCGTGGCCGACCAAAACCGGGCAAGACACGCTGCTTTCGGCGGGCTTCAGATTAACGCTTTGAAATAACGGGCCGTCTTATTGCGGGTATTGCGGATAATGGTTGATCTCATCCGGATGAATATCGGAGCCGAGCATAATGATGGCTCCGATAATGGGGGTGAGAAACAGCGAGCAGAAAAAGTAGCCCCAGAAGCCAAACTTTCTTCTTTTCCCTATCATTGCAATCAACAGACAAAGCCCAAGGTACACACCTACAATGAGAATCATAAGAATTCCTCGTGAAACGTATTGGCTTTCAGCAGCCGTACATCAACCTTTGTCATGATCTTCGTCCTCCGTCTTTTCCGGGGCGCCGAAATAGATGAACCGGGTCTGGTTCAGATATTTGAAATAGCTTTTTTTGCCTTCCAGGTCCCCCCTGGAGTTATAGGTATAGGCGCCGGTCACGCCCTGCCAATTCTTGATGAATCTCATGTTTGAGGCCACCACCGAAGGGTCGGCGGATTTGCTTCGCCTCATCGCCTCCGCCAGTATCTTCAACGAATCATAGCCGAGGGCCGCCCGCGTGTCGGGCGGTTTCTTGTATCGTTTTCTGAAGGCTTTCACGAACCCCAGCGTTACCGGATTATCCAGATCCAGATTGAAAGAAGTAGGAACCACCGTGCCGTTTGACGCACTGCCGGCTATCCTTTCCAGTGCCCTTGAATCGATGGAATTGCCGCCGTACACGCGCTGCCTCATCCCCATTTGACGCGCTTCACGGATAAACTCCGCCGCATGCGGTAGAGCCCCTCCCACAAACATCGCGTCAAATTCGTGCCTGACGATATCGGCGCATAACGGTTTGAAATCGGTCTTGCCGGGCGAATAGTGGCGGCGGACCACGGCGACCAATCCCACGTCCGCCAGGGCCTCCATGACGCCGTCGGCCAACCCCTTGCCGTAGACGCTCCGGTCATCGACGATCGCTATCTTCTTCTGCCCCTGGGACTTCATAAAGGCGGCGATCTCCTGACCCACATCGCTATCGGACTGGATGGTACGGAATGTATAACCGAAACCGTGATTGGTCAGATTGTAGTTTGAAGCGGACGGCGCCACGAATAACAGTCCGTAGTACTCGTAGGCAATGGATGCGGCGATGGCATTTGTCGAGCTCCTGTGGCCGATAACCGCCGCAAAAGAGGTGTCCTGCGCGACTTTTCGAGCCAGGTCCTGTTCATCGGCATCGTCTTTGGAGTAAAAAACCTTGATCTTGATCTTTCGCCCGAACACACCACCCTTTTCATTGATTTCGTCGACGGCCTGCATAATCCCCTCGACGAGAAGAAAATCCTTGACTTCCTTATCCCAGATCACGGCAATCCTGATGGTGTCGGATGCGTTGACCGCTTTGGCCCGGGCCGCCTTGACTTCATCGTAGCTGTCGCACGACGCGAGCATCGAGAGCGCGAACAGCGACAGGGCAACCCGTCGGGCGATATGAGCTGTAATGCGATGTCCTTTCTTCTTGGGGGGCATTACTTCCCTTTCTCTGAAGCAGCGTCGGTTCTGGCGTCAAAGATCAGCGGCAGACCCGTTTTGCCGGAGCCGAATAGAACGATCTTCGAGTTCGGGGATTTTGACACCTCCGACGTGGCTTCGATTCCTTTCCAGCGAAGGACCTGCTCGGAGAGGGATGACGCGATGATCGAATTGGCCTGCTGAATACCGTTCGCCTCGACGATCTTTCTTTCCGCCTCCTTTTTCTCCCTTTCCAGCTTGTAGAGATAGGCCTCCAGCAACTGCTGCTCTTCCTGTTTCTTCTCGATGGCCTCCTTGATCTTTGCAGGCATTTCCAGCTTGGTGATCAACAGCGAGTCGATCCTCAGAAATTTGTCGTTGGCCGACGCAAAGGCTTCGTTGGTCAGCTTCTGGAGGATATCCTTTTCCGACGCATAGAGTTGTTCGATGTCGTATTTGCCTATGATCTTTCGAATGGTGGCCTCGACGTCCGGGACGATAATCTTCTGGTAATAATCCGGCCCGACTTTCTGATGAAGAACCCCCAGTGTCTCATATTCGGGCTGGTACCGAATCGCCATTTTTACATGAACCTGCATCCCCTTGTTGGACAAGACATCCATTTCATGCCGGCTTGTCTGAAAACGGACGTTGTAGACCGTCAGTATGTCCCAGGGCGCGACGATATAGAAGCCTTCGCCGTATACCTTGTCAACGGCGGTGCCGTCACCGAAGCGCTTATAATAGACGCCGGCCTCCCCTGCATGAATGGTCACAATCACCCACCGCCAGAGAATCGCCACGAGCAGGAGAAAGACGAGGGTCGATATGATCCAGCGGGTTCTGTTTTCCCTGAAATGCCTTCTGATGCCGAGGGAGATTTTATGCAAGCCTTGCCTCAGTGCGGCAAGAAAACGCCTCATCGGGGTATCTTTCGGTTCCATACTCTATGCACCTTCCCTGATCACTTTTCCGTAATCCATCCTGATGACCCTGTCGGCAACATGAAAATAGCGATCGTCGTGGCTGACGGCGATAACGGTTTTTCCCTCGTTTTTCAGCTTCGCGAGAAAAGTCTCATAAAAATACTTCCTAAAGACCGGATCCTGATCCGCCGCAACCTCATCGAAGACACAGATACGTTTATCGTCCATAAGCGCCGCGATGAGGGCGAGACGTTTCCTTTGTCCGGTGGAGAGATTCACGTTCGTGAAACTGCCTTCGGCAAAAGAGGTCTTTTTCTGAAGGTCCATCTCCCGGATAAGGGCGTGCACCCGCTGGGTATCGATATCCTCAATCCCATAAAGCCTTTCAAAGAGGAAAAAATCGCTGAACACGATGGCAAACTGTTCGCGATATGAGGCGATGCTGTCCCGGTCCAGGACAATGCCGTTTATCCTGATACTCCCCGAGCGAGGCACGTACAATCCGGTCAGCAGCTTCAGGAAAGTCGATTTGCCGCTGCCGTTGCCTCCAACCACGAAGAGCACCTCTCCCTGACGTATTTCCTCATTGATCGGGCCGACGGAGAAGAGCTGCCTCCCGTCACGGTCCGTGTAGCTGAACATCACATCTTCAAAGGTAATGGCGGAGAACGATTCGGGCAGTTTCACGGCGGTTTCCGGAGACAGTATGTCGTGAGACGCGTCCAGGCGAACTTCGAGTTCCCGCAGATTGAGGGCGGCGAGGTTCGCCTTGGCGAAGAAAGGGATGGAGGAGATCAACGTCTCGAGCGGTCGCATGATAAACAGTATGGAAGCGGTCAGTTTGACGGCTGTCGACGCCGAAGTCTGGCTGAATTGAGGCATCAGGAAAATGAGACAGGCCAGAAGCAGATAAAAGGCAACCTGGGAAAACATGAAGTCCGTGACATACAAGGTGCCGGTTCTGATTCTCAGCTGTTCCGACTCGTCAGCGATGACGTTGAAATGGGCATAGAGGTCATCGCTCTTGCGGCGATTGAGCTTAATCTCCTTAAACCCTTCCATCACCTGATTGAGCATCACAAGAAATTCGCGTTCCTTGAGATCTGCCGAGCGCAGTTCCTCGGCTACCTGTTTGCGATGGGCCAGATACATGATCAGGCCGCCTGTGATGAACAGTGCGCTAATCCATAGGGCTGCTTCGGAGAGAAAGAGGATATAGGTGCCGGCGAAAACCAGCATGATGGCCGCCTGACAGGCATTGATCAGCACGGGGGCGGCCTGGGAGATGGTGGTGGTCTCCTGGGTAAGGCGATTGTAGACCACTTCCCGGCCGATTCCTTCAAACTCGATAAGTGAAGTCGACCTGATCTTGTCGGTGATACGCACCCGCACCGCCCGCAGCACCTGTTCGACAATAATAGTGGACTGCGTCATGGACTGCTTTTTTGTATAGTAGAACAGGGCAAACGCCAGCATGAAAATGGCCAGATAATGGAGATCGAGAAACAGAGGGGTTGTCGTTCCCGCCGAAGCATTGATGACCGCCAGAAGGATACCGTTGGCAATTCCGGAAATCGTCGCCATGAACAGTATCGACCGCCACGGACTTTCGGTTTCGCGTATAAAGAATTCTATCAGCGTCGACGTTGTCAGATAACGAAAGGCCTGGATCGGCAAGGGTACCTCCGTACGCTAACCCACTTATCCCGTTAATCGGAGTGAGAATCGTAAAAGGGCGCAGCGCGCACAAACAGGGTTCATGTCGCCACACCCCCGTTCAGTGTATCACGGTTGGGAAGCGGTTGTGTCCGTCGACTTCGGTTTCAGATCTGCCACAACTTTCTTACCCTTTGCATATTGCTCCGAAAAATAGGATTTAACTTTGACAGGGTCCAGATCGAGGAAGTTGCCGCCCGACTCAAAGTGCTGGACAAACACCTTGTAAATGGCGTATGTGGCAGCCCCGGACATCACGGGCATGGTCACGGCGCCGGTGGTCTGACCGATAATGGGAATGAACTTAACGATACTCGCAACGGCGCCACCCAGCGACGCAGGAAGGAACCCGCCCGCAAGCGAGGTGATGATAGATTTCCCCATTTCCTGTTTGAACGGTATATCGTATTCTTCAGACATCTTCTTGACCAGGTCAAGCTGAATCCCGAACAATGCGACCATATCGACCAGGGGATACGGAATCAGCCCGACCCCCATCGATGCCAGTATATGATGTTTGGATAGCTTTTCCAAACGCCCCGCTCGTCCTTCGGCGGGATCGATAGCCTCCGTAGCTCCGTCGTTTGCGGTTTCGGGCTCTGCGGTTTCAACGGTCTTCTCTTCCATGATGGCCTCCCCTTTCTTGGAGTGTGGTGTCTGGGTTACAATATGGTTGCCGTCGATGAACTTATAAAAATATTCCGGATGATCTCTCGTCGCATACGGTTGTTATATGGCAGATTTTATCTACTATAATTACATAGGTATCCCATATCACATTCTTGGTGGGTGTCAAGATTTTTTCTGCCTTTAAGTCGATGATTGACTGATTTTTCGAACCATGCAAGAGTGAAATTGTGAAAAGGGTTAAGGAAGATTTGCTGGAGCACGCCGGCGCGATTTATGAGACGGCCCTTGAGCAGTTGAAGGGCTGGTATAGGTTTGTGCGTGAAACGTGGCCGTTGCTGCTCCTGTTGCTTTGCGCACTGGGACTTGTGATCTGGTTCGCCGCGCCGGCGCCGCCCAAGCGAGTTCTGATGGCCGCCGAGAGCGACGGATATTATCGTATGCTGGCAAACAAATATGTGGATTTTTTCCGTAAACACGGCGTGTCGCTTGATCTTGTCCCAACCCAAGGCGCCGGGGAAAACCTGAATCGACTGAAAGATCGCCGCAATCCGGTCCAGGCGGCGTTCGTGCAGGGCGGACTGGTCGGCCCGGGCGATACGGCGGAGCTGCTGTCGCTCGGAAGCATCGACTACGACCCGATGTGGTTCTTTTACCGCAGCGGGTTGATCATGGAAAACGATGAGGATATCCATCGCGTTCAAAGGATGCGAATTGCCATCGGCCCGGAGGGCAGCGGGACGCATACGCAGGCGATGCGCATTTTCACGCTGAATGGCGTCGCGGCTGTATCTACGCTGTTGACCATGCCCAAACACGAGGGAGTACAGGCGCTCCGGCGCGGGGAGCTCGATGCCGTTTTTCTGGTCGACGGTCTTGAGTCGGACAATGTTCAAACCCTGCTCAGAGATCCGAATATCCGCCTGGCGAGCTTCCGACGGGCCGCCGCGTACACCCGGTTGTTGCCCTTTATCGAGAAACTGGAAGTGCCGATGGGCGGGTTTGACATGGTGAACAATATCCCTCCCCGCGATACGACGCTGCTCGCAACGACAACCAACCTGCTGATTGACCATCGGATGCACCCCGCGATTCAAATGCTGTTCATGCAGGCGGCGCAAGAAATCAACGGCAGGGAAAGTTTTTTTGTCCGCCACGGCGAATTCCCTTCGTTCAAAGATCCCACCGTTCCGGCGAGTAACGTGGCCCTTCGTTTTCATCAGCAGGGGCATCCCTTTTTGATACATTACCTGCCCTTCTGGCTGGCGGAATTTATCGATCGCATGTTCTTCATGCTGCTGCCGCTTTTTGCCTTTGCCTATCCGCTGATCAGCTCCATGCCGGGGTACCGCCTCAAGCGGGTGAGAGCCAGGATCAACAGGGTTTACGGAGAACTGAAGTTCTTCGAACAGGGGCTGTCGCAATCCTACGACCCCGCACGGCATGCTGAATATATCGCACGGCTGAATACCATGGAGCGTGAAACGCTAAAAATGAAAGTCCCCCGAAGCCTCTCCAGCGACTATTACAGTCTGCGGACAAATATTGATTTCGTACGCAACTGCCTGAGCGGCGAAAATCCTTACGCCGCCAAGGCGAACAGCCAAGAAGCGTCTTAACTCTGTTTCTCCCACATCAAATTCTTCCGATGATTTTCCGAATGCAGAAAGAAGACGGAACTGAAGGTCGTCGTGCGAACCGTGCGGAAGAAGAAGCGTTATGCCGGGTTGTTCATGAATCCCGTTCGGGTAAAAGGGTATCCATTCCGTGATCACGGTCAAGACGATCAAGTGCTGTTGGGATATTATGATGAAATACCGTTACAACTACTGGTATTGCCTCATCCTGGCGTCGGCCCTCGAGCACGACTGCGGCATTCTCTATACCGAAGATCTTCAGAACGGCCAGATCCTCGAAAAATCCCCGAAGATCATCAACCCCTTCGCCGCCCATTCTAACCTTTACTTTGGATCTATTTCATGCGATACATCTCATGACAAGTTCTTTTCTTATTTGCCTTGCCGTGGATGGTTCAATTGATGCGAGGGTTAAACTGAGGAAAGAAGTCTTATGAGCAAAGCGCCAAACCATTCGTCTGTCGGCAAAAAATCCCCCCTTGCCCTTATCTTTAAAGAATTCTACCGGCTGCTGGTACTGGCCTTGTGCGTGCTTTTTCTCTACTATCTTGTTGCGAATTCCAATATCTTCGTGATGAACAACACCATCAAGGAAGTTACAATACAAATTATTTTTCTCCTGGCTGGGCTCCTGACTGCGGCTTTCATCACAAAGTTACTGAATGTTTTTCTCTGGGAGTATTATCGGGAAAAACAGAAACTGACGCGCATTCCCAACCTGCTGAAGCAAGGTGTGAATGTGATGGTGTATGCGACCGCCCTGTTTATCGTGCTGAAACTGGTATTCCAGGTTTCGATCGGCGGGTTACTCACCGCTACGGGGGTATTAGGCATCATCATAGGCCTGGCATTAAAAGAAATGATATCCGATATCTTCGCCGGGATCATCATAAGCTTGGATCGGACGGTGAAACTCGGCGATTGGGTAAAGTTGGAATTACGAGCGAATTCGGAAAAGGTCGGCTACATCGCAGACATGAACTGGCGATCGGTGCACCTGATCACCGCGGAAAACATCCTGGTCATTGTCCCGAACAGCATGATCTCCAACAGCCTTATCAGCAACCTGTCCAGGCCGGACCACAAAAAAGAGATGGAACTGACAATAAACTTCGATTTTGAAGTTTCGTCCGATCGGATCGTTCGGGTGATCAGCGCGGCCCTTTACCGGACCAAACAGATACTGCAGGATCCGGAACCCAAGGTCCGAATCAGCAAGGTCTCTCACCTCGGCGTGGAGTACAAGGTGAAATACTGGATTGATGTATCTTCAATTGGGCCGGGAAAAGCGAGAGGTTTTGTCCTGAAGAATGTGATACACAACCTGACACAGGCCGGCATGACGATGAGTTATCCGAAATCGGACGTGTACAACGCAACATTGCCGGTGCGTAATTTGGATGTCCGGAAAGACCGGTTTGAACTTCTCAGGCGAATCGATCTTTTCAATTCGTTGTCCCCCGACGAAATCGCCATCCTCGCCTCTGGTTTGAAAGAAATAGATTTGAAGAAAGGACAATTTATCATCCGGATCGGTGAACCCGGCAGCTCCATGTATATCCTGGTGGAAGGGCTTTTGAACGTGGTGATCATCGACCCGAAAGACAACACCGAGATGAACGTCGCACAGCTGATACCGGGTAGCTTTTTCGGTGAAATGTCCCTCCTGACGGGAGAGCCGCGTTCGGCATCCATCTGGGGTGTATGTGACAGCGTGCTCTTCGAAATCCCCAAAGCGAGTATTACGGAATTACTCGCCCATAATCCTGAAATCGCGGAAACCTTTTCCCATAAGATGGCGGAAATGAAGCTCATGAATGAATATGCATCCCGGCATAGACAAGATTCTGACAACGAGCAGGGCAAAAACAAATTTGAAACCGGCATCCTTTCGAAAATAAGGAAGTTCTTCAATTTATCCCATTAAGATAGACTCGTTAAAATCCCTCTTTTTAATGTGGATCCCCATAGAAGAGATCGACATAAACGGGGGTCTGCGAGACGTAACGAGATTTAGGAGGCAGTAACTCTGCCTGCGTCGTGCATGCAGACAGGCAGGTCAAGGATTTTGGGTGGCTGCCGGCCTCCGCGGTGTTTATTTCAGGACAATGTCCGGAAAATTCAATTCATGCTCCGTCCATCGCCATCCCTGATAGATAAACGGATGCAGATGGAGGGTCGCCCGACGGGAATTGTCGGAGATTTTCTTGAAAGTCAAGCGGGCCATAACCGTCTCACCTCCGTCGATCGGAATGCCCGTCTTGCCCGTTTCATGCATGGGAATCCGCTTCCCGGCTTTCAGAAAATAGACTTCCCTGACTTCATAGGAACGACCGCTCGTATCGGTCAGGCAGGATTTTGGCCATCTGTAATTGTCATCATAGAGGGCCACGCTCCTTTCATCGGTGGCTGCATTTTTCAGCATCACCGTGAATGTAACGGCAAAACCCTTCCTCGCCGCGCTTGAATACAGAAAACCGATGTCGGCTGCCTTTCGGTAAGTGACAGACGGCGGTGCGGGGAGTGTTGTAAGGATTGGGGCTTCCGCCTTTTTCATGTCCGTTTGCCCGTTCGGTGTAACGGTAGTCTTCGGAACGGGGGCGGTGACGGCGGGTATGGCAGAATGTTGATTTCCTGTAGGGCCCTTATCCCCGCGCCAGATAAAAGCAATGAACACGACGATAACTGCGGCCAGGGATATTGCTGAGTACAGCCATTTATGCGCGAGAAGACTCCCTGCAATTCCCGAAAAGCGGAAAATTTTATCGTTTTGAACGGGTGCCGGTTCACTGCCGGATCGGTTTCGTGCCGACTGCCGATGATCCGTCACGGGGGTTTCCTTTGGTTCGGTAAGCGCTTTCCGTTTGACCGGCGCCGCGGAGCCCGAAGCCTGGTTGACCTGATAGTAACCGACCGAATAGATCCCGTGCTCCCGAACATGTTTGTCGGCGTGCAGACCGGTATAATTGAACAGTTTGGCGTATTCCTGGGACAGACAGGAGATGACTTCATAATAGGAGCGGGAGACGAGCAGTTGACCTGGGTCTGCAAAGCTCATCACGCGTTGGGCTACATTGATTCCATCCCCGATCAGGTTGAGCTGCTTGTTGATATCCGTTAGCAGTTTCACAGGGCCGAGGTTGATACCCATGCGAATGGACAAAGGAACAGACGGATCCGCCTCTTCGCTCTGTATCGAATCTCGAAGCTCCATGGCAACAAACAGCGCGTCTTCGGGATCTCCCATGAATCCGATGGCGGCGCCGTCTCCGGTATCCAGGATTATGCGATCATTGATAGCGATATCTTTGATGATTTCAGACAGGAGGGTATTGAAGCGCTCTTTCGAAGTTATCTGCTCTTCGACGGACTTTTTCGAATACTCAACGATGTCCATAAACAGCACGCTGCAGATGAATGTTCGATTCGTCCTTTGATCCATAAATAGCGGTAAGATCTTCCTTTCTGTGGTTAGGAGTATAGGCGTGCAGTGTTCTAAGGTCAAGGGCTAATTGCAACACCCGGGTGAGTCCCTGGAAATGCAAAAAAGGGATCAGCCGCTTCGGCTGATCCCTAATGATTCTTTGGTAGCGGGGAGAGGATTCGAACCTCTGACCTTTGGGTTATGAGCCCAACGAGCTACCGGACTGCTCCACCCCGCGTCGTGTGAGGGGATTTCTAAATCAGGCGGGGAGAAAAGTCAAGCGCTATTTCTTCTTCCAATGACTCTGAACACCTCCGATGGACGGGAAACCCCTTTCATGATCGGTTCTGCAATCTTTTCCAGATGCACCAAGTGCTCTACTTGCCGCGCCGTC
>Ga0233425_10003595_pt1 | contig 27827 bp, 21 predicted proteins | sample Watercolumn_Towu_2_FD_181712 | JGI IMG/M metagenome (GOLD analysis project Ga0233425, IMG submission 181712) | Freshwater microbial communities from Lake Towuti, South Sulawesi, Indonesia - Watercolumn_Towuti2014_140_MG | ecosystem: Environmental > Aquatic > Freshwater > Lake | place...
CAGCGATGGCGGCAGGACGAACCGATCCACGCCCGGCGCGTGGGGAAGCTGGAACAGGCCTGGAAGTGGGCACGCCGTCAGCCGCTGCTCGCCAGCCTCGCCGCCGCCGTGACGCTCCTGGCGCTGGTTTCTACCGCATCGACGATTGGTATCTATTACGCGCGAGGCGAAACCTCCAGGGCGCTGCAGAACCAACAATCGCAGCGCCAGATTGCCTTGGAACAACGGAAGCTCGCGGACGATCAGACACGCCTCGCCGAGCAGAACGAGCAAACCGCGATCCAGAACCAGATGAAGGCGGATGAGCAACGGCAACTCGCCACCGAGCACACCCAGCGTACCAGAGTTGCCTTGGCGAGACTGCAGTCCGAGGAGGCAACTCGAAAGCAGGCGGAAGCCGCGCGAGAGCGCGAGGTGGCTGAACAGGCCAAACTCGCCAAGCAACTCGAAGAGAGCGAAACCAAAGCGGCCGAAACCGCCACCGAGTTAGCCACGGCGGAGTCGGCGGCCAAGATGGCCGAACAGGATGTAGTGAAAGCATCGGACGAGGCCATATGGCAGCAGTACACCCAGAACCTGCAGGCGGCGGACAAACTGCTGGCGCAGAGTCAATGGGACGAAGCTGCTCGAATTCTGCAAGACTGTCCGGAGAAGCACAGGGCATGGGAATGGAAGCTATTGTCGACGTTGGCATCCACGCGGCGCGCATTGCCGCCGCCTCAGAAGATCTCATCGCAGGCAGTTGACGAAACTGTTTCCTTCGGCAGTTGTTACTTCGGATTGGCTGGCGAGTTTGTCGTGATGCGTGCCTATAAGAGACGACCAGGGTATGGCCCACTGCCGGGCAACGAATCAATTTGGCGATTGGATGCAAGCCCGAGCCTCTGTTTCTATCGACCGACCAGTCTCTCTCTGGTGCAGGACTCCGATTGGATACCAACCAACGCGGGCATCAACGTCGGTTCATGTCCAATCGTTGTTACGAGCGCACAAATATCAGCATATAACAGGTCTTTTCCAGGTCACACATTTAGTCTTAGTCCGGATGGAATGTGGGTAGTGTCGAGCGGCAGGGTGAGTATGCTTTTTCGATTGGATGCGGTTGACTGGATTAATAACGGCAAGCCGTTGCGTGTGCCGGGCGACGCCACGAATCGCCGCGATATTCGCCGACCTTTATCATCGAGGTGGACTTTCACGCCACGAGGTTTGCTGGCGTCGATACAAGCCGGTCCGGACGCGGGTACGTTTGAGCTTCGTCGCTGGACGGCAACGTCGCTCTTCGGTGCCAATAGTCCATCACAAGGCACGGAGCCCCCGGTTCTCTTTCGAACGCAAGAAGACGTGGGCGGTACTCGTCGTTTTGTGCCACGCGATGGATCTCTTTCTCTTGCATTTTCACTCGATGAATCGGTTGTGGTCATTGGCGGAAGTCTAGTTGTCAGTACTCGTAGTGCTTCCGTTCTCTCCAAGAGCGATCGTGACATCGTGGCTGTCAGCCCGGACGGTCGGCGCGGGATAAGTCTCAATGGTGGCAAAGTCACGACCAAGTCGGAAACGTCGGGTGATTCACGTGACTTCACTCTATTTGATATTGCTACACTGAATGACCTTCCTTTTCTTCAAAACATTTCGTGGAAGGCTCGTGTTGAGTCGAATCTCGAGATCAACAGTTCGTGGACAACGGTTGTTCGCCGCGGAGGAGGCGGCATGGGCGGAGCAGTCTCCGATGACTTTCTGTATTGGAAGATGCCAAATGTCAGCGAGACGCCTGTGGAGGGGTTGCGAGGGAATGGAATGAAAGTTGACGGAGACTGATTCTACGATGAGCGAACTAGCTCCAGAACCACCGATCGAAGTGACGTGTGCTGCAGGTCACACGTTTCGCGTGAAGAGCAAGTACGCGGGTCGGCGTGGAGTCTGTCCGATGTGCCGCTCGTCGGTCGAGGTCCCGAGCGTGTCGGGAACCGCGAGTGGCGGTGACGCGGGACAAGAGACGGCGGGTGGCACGATTGGCAAGCCGAGTCCAAACAAGAGTTCGACGGACAAGGCGCTGGGGCGGTTTGAGATTCAGGGCGTACTGGGCGAAGGTGCGTTCGGCAAGGTGTACCAGGCGCGCGATCCGCAACTCGATCGCCAAGTCGCGATCAAGGTGCCTCGCTTGGGCGTGCTCGGCACGCGCGAAGAGGCCCAGCGGTTCCTGCGTGAGGCGCGGGCGGCGGCCAATCTGCGGCATCCGCACATCGTGCCCATCTACGATGCGGGCGAAGTCGAGGGGACGTACTACATCGCCAGCGCCTTCATCGAAGGCCAGACGCTGCGTGCCTGGATGCGGGAGACGGGGAAAGTCGATCCGTTGAAGGCGGCCCGCTTGATTGAGCCGTTGGCGACGGCTCTCCATTACGCGCACGAACAGGGCGTGGTGCATCGGGACATCAAGCCGGACAACGTGCTATTGGACAAAGAGAGTGTGCCGCATATCGCCGACTTCGGGTTGGCACGGCGCGAAGACGGCGCGGCCTTGCGTACGCAGGAGGGGGTGCGGATGGGCACGCCGGCGTACATGAGCCCGGAGCAGCACGAAGGGCGCAGCCACCAGGCGGATGGGCGGAGCGATCTGTGGGCCTTGGGCGTCATCCTGTACGAGATGCTGACGGGCGAGCGGCCGTTTCAGGGGGACCAGGTGCGAATCGCGTACGCGGTGATGCAGTTGGAACCCACACCGCCCAGGCGTCTCGAACCGAACACCCCGGCGGATCTCGAGACGATCTGCCTGAAGTGCCTGGTGAAAGAGCCGGACGGGCGTTACGCCAACTGCCAGGAGTTGGCCGAAGACCTGCAGCGATGGCGGCAGGACGAACCGATCCACGCCCGGCGCGTGGGGAAGCTGGAACAGGCCTGGAAGTGGGCACGCCGTCAGCCGCTGCTCGCCAGCCTCGCCGCCGCCGTGACGCTCCTGGCTATCGTCTCCACCATTACGGCGCTGCAGTTTCTCTTGGCGTGGCGGTCCACCGTGAGCGCATTCGAACGCGAACAAACGCAGGTGGCACTTGCCCGCAAGGAAACGGACCGCGCTAAGGAAAAGTCGGCCTTGGCCAGGGAGAGGGAAACGGCAGCCAAACAGAGTGCGGAACTGGCGAAAGAGCAGGAAGAACTGGTACAACGCGAGAGTGAGTCGGCTGCCCAGGCGCTGAGCAAGCTTCAAGCCGAAGTCGATGCGCGTCGACAGGCGGAAGAAGCACGCGACGCGGAAGCAAAGAAACGAGGGGAAACGGCCGGCCAGTTGCAGCAGACCGAAATGGCGTTGGCAAAGACCTCCAGTGCCGCGGACGAAGCGAAGAAGAAGTCGGAGGAAGCGGCGCGTCGAAGTGAACAGCTGGCGAAAGAGGATCCCATGTCGCAGTATGGCGCGGCATTAACCGCCGCCGATGCGGCGATCGCCGCCGGCAACTGGCCCGACGCGGAGCGACATTTGGAGGCCTGCCCGGCGTGGGCGCGTGCTTGGGAATGGAATTACTTGAAAGGCCTGGCGGACCACAGGACGAATACGAAATCTGTGTCAATCGCAAGCAACGCCTTCGGCCTTTCCGATCTGTCGACCGTGGTGATCGCAGTCGGCCCGAACGCTGCTTGGATAGCGGCCCCGGCAGGAAGCGGTACTGCATCGAACGGTCGCCGATACGCAATATTCCAACTTCCCGCGTCGAAACCAATCGCGTTTGTGAACGCCGGAGACCGTTCACTGATCAGCATCAGTCCAAATGCCAGATTCGTGGTCTTGAGAAGCAAAAACAAACTGACTTTTCACGAACTTGCCAACGAGCGCGAACTTGATTTTCCCAATGCGACGGACGTGCTGTACAGTGCGAACGGCGATTGGGTCGTTGTTTCCAGACCGGGCGAAGCCATCGTGGTGGCTCTGGCGTCGCCAGATTGGTTCAAGACGCGGACGGTGCTTCCTGCTCCGGTAATCACACGCAAAGGATTCCGCCCCAACTCGGTGACAGCGGCGTATGCGTTCTCGCCCGAAGGCGATTTGACTGCCTTTTACAAGTACGGTTATCACGAGAGACACAAGTCGGAAAACGACCTTACTCCAGTGCTTCGCGTATCTCGTTGGATGCTGAATCAGGGCGTCATGGGGCCACTTGTGCCGCAAGAGATGGAATGTCCCGCACCGTGGTTGACGTTCGGTTTCGACGGCGCCCCTCTGGTGTCAGGAGGCAACAAACTGATCGTGCCTCAGCGAAACGTCGTTTTTGATGCCGAGGAGCGAAAAGTCCTATGGACCAACAAAGACCTCCCTGTGATCGCTTTGACGCCGGATAGCCGGCGTATCCTGGCCTTCACCGGCGAAGGTGAGTCTGCGGAACTCTACGATGTTGCCACACATCGTTCGATGCCGCGGCTAGGTTCGCTCCCTTGGTTGAACGGAGTATCGAAATTGCTCGACGCGGGCCAGTGCCTCTACTTGGATGCGCGGTGGACTCGGGCCGTCGTCCGCTCACCTGCCGATAACGGCATCAAGTACTATGAAATGCCAACCTTCGCGCAATCCGCCGTCGACTCTGCCAAGCAGGCACCGTAACTTACTTCGTACGCTTCGGCATCGGAGCGATTTCACCGCAGCCACCCTCATCCACTCGAATCCTTCACCCTGGCAGCCTGGGTAATATTTTGAGAACGCTGCTTTCGAGGCAGAGAATCAGGACTGCCTGCGTTGAACGAAGCCGCTGCGCGGCAGTTGGGGCTCTGTAGAGTAGAGCACAGGCGAGTTGCCGGTGCGGCACGTGCCGCACCGGCGAATGAACGTGACGGTGCCTGTGCTTCCAGGCAGAACAGGATAGGGGTCATCCGGCATGGCAAGAAGCCGGATACGGACGCCGGGGCGAGGGATGGTCATGGCGTAGCTCCGGGAGGGAAGACAAGAGGGCGAGTTTCGGCCGGACGTGCGGGCGCCCCCACGCCCGCCGTCGCCAGGCGGCGATGGCCACGTGTTGCCGGAAGGCCGCGTGTGAACAGCTTGGCCGCCCCATCATACGCCCGCAACCGCCGGCATGCAGTCGGGGATTGGCCTACAAGGGAGGCGGCCAGCGTGTGAACAAAGCGGCAGAAGCCGCATTGCCGACTCCCCCACGCCCGCCGTCGCCAGGCGTCGAAGGGCACCGCTTGGCCGCCCCCATCATACGCCCGCAACCGCCCGGAAGCAGTCGGGGATCGTCACAACAGCAAACGCCCGGCCATCGCGTGACTAAAGCGGCGGAAGCGGACGTGCCGCCGCCAACACGCACCACCGTCGGCAGGCGGCGATGGACGTGGGATGGCGGCCGCTCACAATGCCCACCGCCGCCCCCATCATACGCCCACAACCGCACGGAAGCAGGCGGGGATTCTCTTGAAAGGCGGGCCAGCATGTGAACAAAGCCGCGGCTTGGCTGTCGCGCCGCCCACACGCCCGCCGTCGCCAGGCACCGTGAAAGACAGTCGTCTCCCGCATGTCCACAGGCTTGGCCCTTCGCTGGGCGTCGCCAGTGCTTGTGGACGTCCGGCCACGTCGCGTCTGGTCGGAATGGCGGGCGCACGGAAGTACAGCCAGACCTCCACTGCATTCGATTTGACTGCGCCCAACGGGGTCCCCACGGATCTCCGGAATCAGAATCGCAACATCGCGCAACCAACCCACGTCTGTCATCCCTGATCGCGCAACTGGTATTTCGGGAATTGCTTGGATGTGCGCCGACGCGCGCAACGAGGCAGCGGCAAGCTAGACGAACGCCGGCCACGGAATGTCGCCTTTCGCCGACGACGGCTGTACGCTGAGTGGGGTCAGCCCGGGTTCCCCAAGCCGGTTCCCTGCCGCCGGCTCGATGCCGCGCCGGGAAGAAGCGGGGGAGGTGAAACGGCGAAAAGGGACTGCCGCTCCAAGAGTTGCGGCAGGTAAGGGGCGTCACGGCAATTGACCTGAATATCGAACGATTGTTGAGGCCGATCGTGCGGCGCTAGGTCGATCCGGCGAAACGACAATCCTAGATGATGCGGCTATCAAGTACTCTCTGACGTCCACTATCTGCGAGGCCTGACAACGGACGTTGAACCAACTGGAAATCGGTGCGAGGCTTGCCGTTGCTTTGACCTAATTGAGGACCTGGTGATATCTTAAGTCATAGGATGACGATCGTGCCGCAGAGGCAACTGAGGTCGCTGCTACGACGGGCGGCAATTAAGGTGGATACCGTTTCTCACGAGGACAGGCTATCAGCCCACACGGGGCTCATCGGTTTGAGTACTGGAGTTGACCATGAAGGGCCAGTCAACGACGCGTACGTTCCTGTTGGCAGTAGCTTGTGCTTTGTTGTTCACACCTTTGATTCACGCCGCGGGTCTGCCACAGACCATACTCGTCGAACACGAAAGTCGGTGGTGGCCCGAAGGTCAGGGTGGCGCTTTGGGCACAATCAAGTACCGTCCTAGCCGGCAGGAGCAACCCTTTTTCCACCGCCTTTCTCCCAGCGAAGTCGTCACGGGATCGCACACCGATGCCTACGACATTTCAACCAGAAGCAACATTTACGTCGGTTGGTTCGGAATCGTCCGACGGATCGATGAGGACAAGACTGCTCATCGCACGGTGCTGACTGTTGAACACAAGTACTTTGATGGGCTAACCGACGTCCATAAGCAGACTGTTTCTTTCAACGGCGCGGGCGACTTTCTGGCGACGTTCGCCGGAACGGACCGTCGAATCCCGCCGCTGAGCCTCGTCAAAGTCTATGGGACTGTCACCAAGAGCCAGGATGGCACGCCCCCGCGAATTGACGCGGAGTTCGTACGCTGTTGGCACTGGGGCATGTTCACATTCATTGCCGCGTACGGCACGCAACGCGGAAATGAACAATGGCGTCAAGCGAATCAGATCCCCCTGGAAGAGATCTACGAGGCTTGGCCGCATCCTTGTCAACACTATTACGAGCAACGACTCGGCAAGCGACCCGATGGTCCGGCAATCCGCCAGCGATTGCTTGATGCCGCGAGCCCACTTCCAGCGGGCGCACGCCAGGTGATGGAGCGACTGGTAGACCTCTTGGCGGTGGGCCACCCGTGGAGCCCGGCGGAGACCGAAAGGCAGTCGAAGGAGCTTGGGCAGATCCGCGAACTCGTCAGGGAAACCGGTTCGCAGAAGGCGGCGGTCAGTCTGCTGTTGCAGGCATTGCACGAGAACGATGAGCGCGTTTCATGGTCGGCATCCGAAAAACTTGACACGTTTGATCCCTCCGGGCATGCAGTTGCGACTCTTATTCAGCTGCTTAACTTCAACATTGCGCGGGTTCGCGCAGGGGCCGCACGAGCGTTGTGGTTCTACAATGCCAAGGCTCAGCCAGCTGTGGCCGCATTGAGTTGCTGCGTTACCGAGTCGGATCCTGAGTTCAAGGAGTATGCTATTCGCGCGCTGGGAGACATTGGACCGGGTGCCGAGCCCGCCGTTGCCGAACTCAGGAAACTGCTCGCGGAGCCGGACCAAGAGATTCGCCTCCTGACGGCCAAATCACTCTGGAGCATTCACCAGCAACCGGACGACGTAATCCCCGTGTTCGCATCCGTACTGGCTCAGGGTGACGACAATGCACGGTACGAGGCCGCCGAGCAACTCAAGGAAATGGGACCCTGGGCCGCTGCTGCTGTCCCCGCGTTGATCCGTGCGCTGGCGGACGAGGACTGGACCAATCGGTGTGCCGTGGCCGAAGCCTTGGGTGAGATTGGCCCCGTCGCAGTGCCGGCGATCGCAGCGTTGACGGACGCGATTCAGCACGATGAAAACTCAAATGTCCAAGCGAACGCTGTCGAAGCTCTGGGTAAGATCGGCAACCCGACGGCCGTTCCCGTCCTTATCACTGCCTTGGCAAACAAAGATAGCTACGTCCGCATGAATGCGATCGACGCATTGGACGCTTTTGGCCACGCTGCTAAGGCGGCTGTTCCCGCGCTCGTGGAGGCAGTTAAGAACGACACGGAGAACGGCTGCTTCGCGGCACGCACCCTGGGAGCTGTCGGCGCGGAGGGCATCAACATACCCGTGTTGATCGAGGCCCTGGCTGATAATAATCCCCGAATGCGACGATTCGCCTCGCTCGGACTCGGTCGCATCGGACGGCAGGCCAGCGCCGCCGAGCAGGCGTTGCACAAGTGCTTGGGGGACAACGACCCGGGCGCCCGGGTCGCGGGCGCAGCCGCTTACTGGTCCGTTTCGGGCAAGGCCGACGAGGCGGTGCAAGTCCTTCAATCGGTCGTTCAGGCTCCCGGCGATGGGCTCGTCCGGATCTGGGCCGCCGACGCTCTTGCAGAGCTCGGACCGGCAGCCAAAGCTGCTGTTCCCGACTTGATTCCCTGCTTGAAGAGTGACACCCGGTACCTTGTTACATCGTCTGCCGAGGCCCTGGGCAGGATCGGCCCCGGTGCAGCCTCCGCCGTGCCCGCCTTAACCGCCCGTCTGACGGAATCCGACGACCACTATACGCGCGTTTGTATTGCCCGAGCGCTGTGGCGTATCAGCGCATGCGAGAAATCCCTGTCCGTCTTCGAGGATGCCCTCCGCAACTCGTGCGACTTCATGGCGCTGTCTGCAGCCGCTGACGCCGTTGGCGAAATGGGGCTACAGGCCAGAGGATTGGCACCACGGTTGCGGCCGCTGTTGAAGGACAGCAACTCCTTCGTCAGAGATGCTGCGAAGAAGGCACTCGGACAGATTGAGCACGACGACGCCTGCCAGATGCTCCAGGTTCAGGTCGTAAACGCAGAGGAACATCTTGGACATAACATGACGGAAGCTGGCAAACACTCGGTGTGGTGCGATGGTTGCAGGACTCGCATCGTCAGCACGGGCGAGCCCTTCGTCATCTATTGGGTAAACAACGGCATCAAGGACTCAGGCTTCTGCTTTCTTCAGGGACGCACGTACAAGGTCTGGTTTTCCGGCATTGTCGAGCAGGCTGTCATGGGGTACGAGGGTAAGTGCATTGACATTGTCCACGTCGTGAGGCTTGAGGAATTGAAGTAGCCCGTTCTCAAACAGGGCCACGCATGTGGGAAGTCGCAACAGCAGCTGTAGGACGTGCCCGACTAACGCGAGGCCAGTGTTTGATCAATCGACCGATTGCGAGGCGCGGTAGCACCTTCTCGGAACCGGATCCCCTGCCCGGACGGCGTCAGACCGAACCTGCCGTACTCGGGCGCGTCGAATCGCAGGTTCGCAGCAAGCGGAGATCGCACCCGCCTTTGCAGAGAAACGCAGTTTGCTTGCACGCTCAGGTCACATCACCGACGCGTCTGAAGTCGTTGGAATCTGCGGCCCGACGCGATCACTACATCGCACCGACGCCGTCGTGCGGATGGCCACGGGATGGGCCCGCCAGGCCGCCGCCCCCATCCTACGCCCGCAACCGCCCGGAAGCAGTCGGGATTCTCGTGCGAGGCAGGCCATCGGGTGAACAAAGCGGACGGGTTTGCGGTGCGGCCGCCCACACGCCGCCGTCGCCAGGCGGCGATGCACGCGGGATGGACGCCCGACGCTCACAATGCCCACTCACGCCCCCATCATACGCCCGCAACCGCCGGCATGCAGTCGGGGATTGGCCTACAAGGGAGGCGGCCAGCGTGTGAACAAAGCGGCAGAAGCCGCATTGCCGCCGCCCCCACGCCCGCCGTCGCCAGGCGGCGAGGGACGTGGAATGGACGCCTGTCGGCTTCTGCCCACACCGCTTGGCCGCCCCATCACACGCCCGCAACCGCCGGCACGTCTCGATATGCCCAGAGACGATTGGCTAGACATCCACCCAATGGACACTCGACTCGTCAGAAAGCAGCCCAAAGAACCAGTTCCCCAGCCGAACCCAGCCAATTCGTTCGCAACCGTCCACTTCTCGCAGCTTCACGTAATAGACAGCCTGCACTCTCGACGCCGTCCAGAAGAACGGGCCCCGCCAGAACACTCGGTATTCGCTGGACAGAATTTCGCAATTATGACGGCGAGCCCAGTGCCGCAGCATCGAACGCGATCGCGAAAAGTGCCACGCCACTGTCGCAAACACGACAGCGACTGCCACAACATAACCAACACAATCAGTGATATGGGTCATTGGCCGCCCGACCTTCGATCAGCGTTTTCAGATGCCCCACGCCCGCCGTCGCCAGGCGGCGATGGCCACGTGGGATGGCAGCCAGGCCGCCTGTGAACAGACTGCCGCCCCCATCATACGCCCGCAACCGCACGCGTGCAGTCGGGGATCTTCCTACAAGGGAGGCGAGTCAGCGTGTGAACAAAGCAAATGGCCCGGACGTGCCGACGCCCACACCCCACCGTCGCCAGGCGGCGATGATGGCCACGGCTCACCGCCGCCCCCATCACACGCCCGCAACCGCCCGGAAGCAGGCGGGGATTGGCCGGAAACAAGGCGGGCCAGCGTGTAAAGAAGCCGGACGTGAGCATCTCACGTGGAGGCACCATGGGGCATGAGCACAATGATGGTCATGATTTCGGTCTGTTTCCGTAGGCATCAAGACCGTTCGCCTTGCGGTGCTTGCCCCACTCGCGATCGAGCTTTTTGAATTCGGATTCGTCGATCGCGTTGATGTTGCGGAGTGCGAACAGCGCCGATCGGATCGAGATCGGCGGCAGCACCATTCGGCCACCGCACTTCTTGCAGGTCATACGAGGCGGATCGATACCCTTGGCTTCCTTAATCCTTTGTCGCTTCTCGGTCATGTTGTGACAGAAGACCGCGAGTTCCTCCCAAGTCATAGCGATTGACCAGTGGGACTTCAGATCCTCAAGCATCTCTGGAAACCAAGCTCTCTGCGCATCACCGGCGGGCATTGTCAACTGTCTTTCTTTCGATCACGAGCGTAGTCACCTGGACAGCGCAGGTTCCAACGCACAGTCTACCGCCACTGGAATGAAAGCGGCAACTGGGACGGACGTGGCAGAGAGGTTCTGAAGCGCACGCTTCGGGTACCACCCGCCCAATCTCGACTCGCAGTCGCGGGGAACGCACGATCGTTACCACGGTTTTGCCGGCTCCGATCCGACGCCGCCCGGCACCCGCCGTGGTCTTGATCTGAGCTGGAGTGGCGTCCGAGCCACAGCCCCACGCCGCCCACGATGGCCAACTGTCGCAACGGGCGTGGAAGTGGCGACCGGTGGCCAAGCCAACTGGAACGCCACGAGTGCGGGCGACGTGGGCGACGACGGGGGGGCGGCGGGGTGGGTCCCAGGTCTTGGTATTCTTGCACGTGGCTCCGGACGCCCGGGGCGATCTTCGAGCGTGGGCCGGGGCGGGATCGCGTGGCGGAACGGGGATTGGGGGAGGACGTGGCCGAAGTGGAGTGGGGGAGGCAGAGGAAAGGGTGGGTGAAGCTCCAGCGGGCGTGAGCAAAGGCCCGCGTGCTGGCGTCTTGGGGCGACACGGACTACCGACCGTCGCCCTCTAGAGCTGGCGCGTCTTAGCCTGGATATCTTCCGACTTCCCGCCCGGAGTCGGTACCACACGGCCAATCGTTCTCTAATCACTCTGGATCGTCTACTGGGTCACTTCCCAATCGAGATACAGCTCTGCTTTGCCGCCTTCTGCCTGCAGTAGCTTGGCGATCTCGCTCAGATCCAGCAACGCGGATTGTCTATCGCTGGCCACCGCGAAGCCACGGGCACCGGTAATCGAGCCGCCAGCTACCGCGATTCGGGTTCCGGAAATCCCGTTGGCCAAGTGCTGGTGAAGCTTCTCGATACTGGGTTCTGTGAACTGGGACAGATCCAGTGCGCCGGGACGAGCCATGATGCGCACCAAGATTTTTCGATGGGCTCCGTCGCTCCGCCACTGCGTCGTGATCTGAAGGCTCCCGTCGTCGTTCTTGGACGTGCCGAACTTCTCGAACGCCGCAGCATCGGGAAACCGAACGGAGACGATGTTGGAAAGCGGTGCTTGCTCCCGGACCCAGGATGTCTGGACGATTGTGCCGCCGGCCTCGCGAATGCGCACCATGTCATCCTGGGTTCGTGACTCAAAGGTCGTTCTGTAATTTGCCAACTCTCGCTCGCCGTCCTGGCCTGATTGCGTGGATCGCAGATTGGAGCGGAACGTCACCATGTTCGCGGATCCATCCGGATGGATGGTGACAGTAGTGAGCTCGTCGCCGACGATACAGCCGGCCAGCAGCAGCAGGGGACTCAGCACGGCGAACCTATGTCGTTTCCTTTTCACTGTCACTCCTCCGGGATCAGACGGAATCGAATCGTTCAAGGATCATTCTATCATGGTCACCACGATAGCCGCGAGACGATCTTCCTCGGCTCCCTTGCGCCGTGGCAGTACCGATCCGGTTGCGTTCCGCCGCTGGCCGCCGGCTGGGCGACGTTCGTACTGCCAACCCGCATCAGCTGTCGCCCACCACCCGCCCGGCCGCAAAACGCCGTTCTGCACGGGATCCGAATCGTTGGTGTCCATTCCGCCGCTACCCGCCGCTGGCCGCCGACCGATCCGCCGCGGCTCCGAAATCGCCTGGACCTGCGTCCGAGCCACAGCCCCACGCCGCCCACGATGGCCAACGTCGCAACGGGCGTGGAAGTGGCGACCGGTGGCCAAGCCAACTGGAACGCCACGAGTGCGGGCGACGTGGGCGACGACGGGGGTAGGCGCATCAGGCCGTTGCGGGCCATTCTGAGACAGGCGGGGCTCGCCCCCATCATACGCCCGCAACACCGTCGGGTATGATAACCGTCGAAACGCAAGCACTCCGTCTCAATTGGGTCGCGTCACCCAGCGAGGATTGTCATGTTCAGCATTGCAGCATCATACATTCCGACTGGATTGTTCTTCTGTGCGACAGCATGGCTTGCCCATAGTGCTGCGATCGGCCAAATTACGCCTGCCAGTGCGGGAGCGTCGCCAACCTCATCTGGCGCCTCGGTGGATAGCGTGCCCGCTTGGGCCGGACAGCGCGCGGACGAGCCCATTGACGTGAAAGCATTCCTGACCAGCCGAGCCGAGCTGCGGGATAACACCGCGCCTCTCTACCTGTCAGCACTACGGTTAATCTGCGGAGACCTGGCCGATCCTGCCGATGCACCGCTGGAAGCAGAAATCGCCCAATTGGCCGACGTCGAGAAGCTGGCGGCAGGCACGATCGCTCCGCAGCAGATTGACGACGTGCTGACGAGAGCAGCAGTGGCTGTCGATCTTATCGACACTGCCCAGCGCAAGCCAAAGTGCGTGTTTGTCACCGGGCTCCGCGCCGATTCGGTGATGCCTCACCTCGTGGCTCTTCAAACTGTGTCGCGACTTGCCGTCCTGCAGCTTCGGCAGGCAGAAACGACGGGCGACTTCAAACAGACGGAAACTGCGGTTCAACGTTCGCTGCGGATTTCGAGCGATATCCAACCACGCGGTCCCGTTGTGGGCCAACTGGTCTCGATGGCCATCGAACAAAAGACACTTGACAGCATACAGCGTCTGACCTTAGCCGATTCGCGGCTAACAGTCGCGCAAGTCGATCGACTCATGGAGCTGTTGCAGACGCATCAGCGACAGGTGTCAGAGCGGGTTCAGGAAGGGCTGAAGGTGGAATTCATCTGTAGTCGAAACTGCATCGAAGACCTGCAAACGGGTCGATTGACACTGGATGAGATCGTCGAGCTGCTCGGCGGGGCAAGCAAGTCGTCTCGTGAGCCGGTTTCGCCGGGCCCTGCGAAGCTCAACTACGAAGCCGAAATAGCGGCATGCAATAATCTGTACCAGTTGGCGATGGCAGCGGCGACGACTCCCGTCGCTGGGCCGATCAACCTGACTGAATTCCGACAGGAACTGGATCGTCACAAAGCCAAAATCGACGCGTTCCAACTGCTGGTGGCATCCACGCCGCCGGCCGAGAGGACCAAGCTGTTTGGTCGAGCACCAGCGTTTACAATCGGCATCTGGGTTTCATCGGTTGAACCCCTCATTCAGGCAAACTGCAGAACCGCTGCCCACCTCGCCGCCACGCAAATGCTCCTCGCTCTGCGACGGTATGAAATCGTCCACAGTCGCATGCCCAATAGCCTGCAAACGGCCGCGGCGGAGACTATTCTGAAAACCGTGCCCACCGACCCGTTCGACGGCCAACCGTTGCGATGGACTATCGTGGCTGGCACGCCGACGGTCTACTCGGTCGGCCAAGACGGCAAGGATGACCGTGGCGAAGCCGACTGGGATTTCGGCCGCCAGCCGGGCGACTACCGGTTCGTCCTTCCGCCGCCGACGCATTAGCAGCCCGGTCTCAATTGGCCGCAGATTCCGCTCCACGCATCACCGCTGTGAGACCACTCGTTCCGATGGCGAAGATCATTCAGCTGGGATGTCGCGAATGGCGTGGAGAGCAGTTCCGACACGTCACTTCGTCACTTGCAGCAATTTCGGCGCCTCCTCGACCTCCACGTCGATTTCGACGGGCGGGGCGTCGGCTTGCGAACGGCTACTGTCCGGCTCAGTCTGCCTCAGCGAACCGCAGCCGGCGAGCATGGTGGCGACCCTTTACTCTGGCAGCCTGGGCAATATTTCGAACAGGGTCTCGTCCGGGTAGCGAATCAGAACTGTCTGTTAACCCAGACCCCCGCGACTGGGTGGAGAGGAAGAGAGTCTCGAGTACCGTTGGAGATAGACGCCGCGGAACCAACTTATCAGGCGCTCTCTCCGTTCAATCCTAGACCTCGGCGACCCTCTCCTGTTCGTCGCAAATCCCTTTCCGCCATACGGTTATACGACAACAGCCGAGAACTCTCGTTCCCGGCTGTCTCCGTTAACTCGTGGGTCGCGGAAGCTCGCGACTTTTTGGAAGGCTCCCCGAAGGCAACCCTCTTCGTAACAATACTCTCTTTTCTCAGATTCATAAGTCGTTTCCAAGTAACAATTTGTCGAGTTCGAGTCCCTTTCGGTCCCCCAAAAATCGAAAGGAACCGGCTACTGAAAGCAATGCTCGCGGTTAACTCGAGAATCTCCAAATTCGTTCAACTGGTGTGTCAATAGTCCGAATCACCGTAATGGGGGGTTCCGTGAGCGACTCGGCGGGCTGCTGAATTACTACGACCGGCAGGCTGCTTGAACGATCGCTATGGTTCGCGTCCCACGCTCGCCGTGCGCGCACTACCCGTCATCGGCAGCCCGCAGGACCACACACTCGCGTTCCGGCGCGTGTGCCTCGACCGAAATCTGACCGGCCGCCGTGCTCGAAAAACAAGTTGCCAAAGACCTTGGTCACGCGCCGAATATCTTGACCCGACGGGGAACCACTTGCCGAGCGCGAAAGCTGCGGCCAGAATGCAAAAGAGGCTGATCCTCAGCATCAGCACCGGTGGAGCAAGGCAAATGTCTCAAGACACGACGGTTGAGCAGCGCGTCACGGCCCTTGAAATCGAGGTGGACGGAATTAAACGCCAGTTGCAGCAACCAGGAAACTCCGCACACTGGCTGGACGAGATCGCTGGTTCGATGAAGGACCATCCCGATTTCGAAGAACTGGTGAGGCTCGGGCGCAAGTTTCGGCAGTCCCAGACCGATTCCAACTGAACCGGTACCTTGGCAGAAGACTGAGATGCCGTTCATCTTGGATACCGACCACCTGATAGTCATTCAGCGCCGGGCGGAGTCGCTGTACGAACGCCTTCGCGAGCGCATGAGCCGACACAGGCCAGTGAATTTCCACTTGACCGTAGTGAGCTTCCACGAGCAAATGATGGGAGCCAATGTGCTCATATCGCGGGCCAACAATCCCACTCAAATCGTTCGCGGTTATCAACTGATGGAGGCGACACTTCAGGATTTCAGCCGCTTCCGAGTGCTGCCCTTCGACGAGGTTGCATCGCAGGAGTTTGTGAGGTTGCGGCAAGAGCGTGTGCGCATTGGCACCATGGATTTGCGGATTGCAGCCATCGCACTGGCCCATCAGATGACGGTGCTGACGAGGAACTTGCGAGACTTCGCGCAGGTACCCGACCTCAGGATTGAGGATTGGACAGTCTGACCGCTTTCCACGTGGACAAGCATCGTCAGAAGGGATTCGCGGCTTCTGAACAGAACCAGTCAGTCTTTCAGTTTCTGGCTGACGTGCAAGCCACTGTCCTTGACTTGCGCGTCTAATGCGATCGGCCGATTCGATCGCGGCTGGACGTGCAAGAAGTCACGGCTCGTGGATCCCGTCTGGTCCACTAGCTGTAGCTTCTTATCCGAGGTGATGTAATAGGACCACGTTTGGTTGGCGTTGTTGTTCCTCATTGTGAGGATGTATGGGGCGGCGGCGGCCACGAGGTAGACCAGGTTTGTGGCGGCCATGCCGGCGTCTTCGATGTGCAGGGGCGCCAGGGGGTTGTTTGTGCGTAGGCCGAAATAGCCGGACGAGTTCAGGCGGGCCGTCTCGGTGGGCGTCGTTCCCGTGGAGCTGAACACGATGTCGCGGTTGCCCACTCCGGGGCGCGTCTTGATGTGGAGGTTGGAATCGTTCAGCGGGTAGAGATCCAAGAATTGCCCCACGGAACAGACGACGGCCGTCGAGGCTTGTATGATGTTGCCGGAGTAGATGGTACCCGCGACGTGCAAGGGGAAGTTAGGCGAAGCTGTGCCGATACCGACGTTGCCGTTGCCGATCAGCCGCATCACTTCCTGGGAAGTCGAGACGCCAGCGCTGGCGGAGATCGCCATGTAGTTGTTGCCGGCGGTCCCTGATTCGAACGTCCTGATGGAGCTGACATATCTGGGTGTGCCTCCAACAGCGTCAAAGGAAAACAACAGGCCACCGGTCCCGGACCCTTTGGTAATGAGTAGCGGGTCAGTCGCATCACCAACCACGTGCAATCGCCGGAGAGGCGTCGCAGTGCCGATGCCGACGTTGCCGTCCAGGAGCGACGCGACATGGCCCAGCCAGTTGGTGCCCGAGGCGTTGGCTTGTACAACATACAGGGCATTGGGGATTACCAATTCTGGGACGTTGCCGTTGAAGGCGCTTCCCGGGTTCGTGGCCGGATCAACAAACAGCGCGATATGAGAGTCAGTCGTGCCGATCTGTAGGCCAGGGTATGAGGCTTCGGCGTATCCCATGCCACGGCTGCGAATCAGCGGTCGCAGAATGGCGGCGGAGTCTTTGCCGTACAGCCAGGTGCCGTAGGTGTTGAGAATCAAGTGTCCATTGGGATCCACGGTGGCGCGAAGTACGCCTCCCGTGATGAGCTGCAGCGTGTCCGCGCTGTAGCCGCCGCTGATACCCGTGTCGGTGTCGCTGACAAACGAGTAGTTCGGCCTGTTGTCCGCGTTGTAGGCTCCGACCAGCAACTGCGCGCGATCCGTGGTTGGGAACTGGTCCAGCCGCAGGAGGTCGGAACCGTCGCTGGCCTCCACGAGTAGGGGTCTGGTGGCCTGGTCGGGAATCTTGGCATGCAGCTGCGCACTGGGCGGGGATGCGCCGAGGCCGACGGCCACGGTCGCGGCGCGCACCTCGGTGCCATAGAAGATGCCGCTGGAGTAGACATCCCGGCCGTAGACGTTGCGGAAGTAGTACGCCGGCGAGCCCACGTCGTAACTCGTGGTCGTCTTGGGACGCAAGTCGCCCGCCAGTAGCGTGTTCCCGTCCGACGTGATCCTCAAGCACTGCGGGCTATGGTGTGCCGTCTCGCCCCGGGCACCGCCAGCCGGAGATTTCCACGTCCACGACCCGGGCGGCGATTCGGCCGCTTCCGACGAGTCTCGGGAACGGACGTACGTGGACATGGACACGTTCGAGGCGACCTTCTAATTTTTCCCGGCGGCGATCGGGTCGAGGGCCGTACGCGCCGGCAGTGGCTTCGACCCGAAATTTGCCACCTGATCGGCCGAAAACCTCACGGGCGAAGACCCAAACACCGCTGGCGAGCGGTTCCGGGGCGAGGGGGAAGTGGGCCGCCATGGCGGCCCACTTCCCCCTCGCGTTCTTGTTTCACCAGTCTTTCCAGGCTACGCTCTGGTGTGTGGTCCAAATCAAATTTCCTATCCCTCCGCCCATTCAAATTATGAAAAATTTTCGCCTGCCGCCCCTCCTGTTCGCCCTCACCTCGCTCGCGTTCGCCGCGGAAAAAGGGCGGGTCGCAGACCCGCCCTACCGCGCCGCCGCCGAGCCGGCCGCCACCACCGTCGGCGGCCTCCCGACACGCCTCGCGCGCATCGCCCACCACAACCCCGGCCTCATCGTCGATGCCGGCGTCGGCCTCTGGGGCTGGCCGTTTCCCTGTGACCGCAACGGCGACGGCCGGCCCGATCTCATCATGGTCTCCGCCGGTGCGCCCGACCGTGGCGCCTATTATTTCGAGAACACCGGCACGCGCGATCCCGCCACCGGCACCGAGGTGTTCAAGGCGCCCGTGCGCCTCGGCGACGGCCGCATCGACCTCACGCCCTCCTACCTGCCGGACGGCACAATGCGCGTGCTCGGCCCCGGCGTCGAGTATCCCGACTTCCTCCAGTCCGGCGCCGACCGCACGGTCAAACTTCCCGTCAACCCGAAGTCGATCCCGAGCAGCCGCCTCCGCCACGACCAGTGGAGTTACGTCGACTTCGACGGCGACGGTCGGCTCGATCTCGTCGTCGGGCGCGGCGACTGGGCCGATTATGGCTGGCACAACGCCTACGACACCAACGGCCGTTGGGTGAACGGCCCGCTCCATGGTTTCGTCTATGTGCTGAAAAACCCGGCGGCGAGCGGCGACCCGACCTACGCGAAGCCCGTGCGCCTCGAGGCCGACGGCCGCCCGGTCGACGTCTACGGCTCTCCCTCGCCCGTGTTCGCCGATTTCCGCGGCACCGGCAAACTCGACCTCATCTGCGGTGAGTTTATGGACGGCCTGACGTTTTTCGAAAACGTCGGCACCCGCACGGCGCCGCGTTACGCCACGGGCCGACGCTTGCGGCACAACGGCGCGCCGCTTACGATGCACCTCGAGATGATCGTGGTCGTCGCCTACGATTGGAACAAAGACGGCCGGCCCGACCTCGTCGTGGCGCAAGAGGACGGCCGCGTCGCCTGGCTCGAAAACACGGGCCAGGTCGTGGACAACACCCCGCAGTTCCTGCCGCCGCGATTCTTCCGTCAGCAGGCCGACGAGGTGAAGTTCGGCGCGCTCACCGCACCGGTCGCGTTCGACTGGGACGGCGACGGCGAGACGGACATCTTGTCCGGCAACACCGCCGGCGAGATCGGCTTCATCAAGAACCTCGGAGGCAATCCACCGAAGTGGGCCGCGCCCGTGCTCCTCGAGGCCGGCGGACAACCGATCCGCATCATGGCCGGCTACAACGGCTCGATCCAGGGACCCGCCGAGGCCAAATGGGGTTACACGAACCTCGGCGTCGGCGACTGGGACGGCGACGGCCTGCCCGACATCCTCGTCAACACGATCGTCGGAAAAATTCTCTGGTATAAAAACGTCGGCACGCGCACGCAGCCGCGACTCGCCCCCGCGCAGCCGGTGCAGGTCGCCTGGCCCGGTCCGGCGCCGAAGCCCGCGTGGAACTGGTGGGATCCCGCGCCCGGCGAACTCGCCATCGTCTGGCGCTGCTCGCCCTGCGTCATCGACCTCGACCGCGACGGCCTCGCCGACCTCGTCGCGCCCGACCACGAGGGCTACCTCGCGTTCTACCGTCAGGTCGTGCGCGACGGCCGCCGCGTGCTCCTGCCCGGCCAGCGGATCTTCCGCGGGCGCGGGGTCTCGGAGTTCGATTCGAAACACGCGCCCCAGAATAAACAGGACGGACTTCTGTGCCTCAACGTCGTCACCGCCGGCAGGAGCGGCCGCCGCACGTTCTATTTCGCCGATTGGGACGGCGACGGGAAACTCGACCTGCTGGTCAACAGCTCGAACATCGATTTCCTCCGCAACGTTTCGACGAAACCCGGCGAGTGGGTGTTCGAACAGGTCGGCCCCGTCGACGGCAAACGCCTCGCCGGCCACAGCACGTGCCCGACCACCGTCGACTGGAACCGCGACGGCCTTCCCGACCTGCTGACCGGCGCGGAGGACGGCTTCTTCTATTACCTGCCCAATCCGCGCACGAAGTAGCCACCAATCGTATGAGCCGCCTTTTTGTTCCAAGTCGGGTCGCATCTTTCGGGACTTGTAGGGCGGGGTCTCCCGCCCTACAGTCGTGCGGGATCGCGCGTTTCGCGGTAGTCGTGTCTGCGGGCATGCGTTCCTGGTCCCGCCTTTTCCTCTGGGGCCTGCTCACGCTTGCCGGTGGTCTCGGCGCCGCCGAGCACCCCGCGGTTCTTCGCGCCGAGTTCCTCAATGACCGCGTTCCTTACCCGTCTTGCCACGCCTCGACCATCGTCGAGGCCGCGCCCGGCGCGCTGGTCGCCGCGTGGTTCGGCGGCACGAGAGAGGGTAACCCCGACGTGGGCATTTGGGTGTCGCGGCTGCGCGACGGAAAGTGGACACCGAGTGTCGAGGTGGCAAACGGCGACGAGACCGAGGAACCGCGCGTGAATTGCCTCAACCCCGTTTTGTTTCATGTGACAGACGGCCCGCTGCTCCTGTTCTACAAGACCGGGAGTTGGTGGGCCTACGTGAAGCGCTCCACCGACGACGGCGTGACGTGGTCGAAGCCCGAGCGCCTTTACAACGGTCTTTTCGGCCCCGTGAAGAACAAACCGGTTGTGCTTTCCGACGGCTCGATCCTGAGCCCCACGAGCACGGAATTCCCGAGTCCCAAAGGTCGCATGTGGCGAGTGCAATTCGAGCGCAGCACCGACGCCGGCAAATCCTGGCAGGTGATTGGCCCGGTGAACGAGGGGCATGAAATCCATGCGATCCAGCCGAGCATCTTGTTTCACCCCAACAAGCGACTTCAGGCGCTTGGCCGCACCGGGCAGGGAGAATTTTCGAAATTTGGTCCGAGGACGAGGGCCGCACCTGGGGGCCGATCTCCCTGATGGATTTACCCAATCCCAATTCAGGCACAGATGCGGTCACGCTGAAGGACGGACGCCACGTGCTGGTCTACAATCACACGACCGTGCGTCCAGATGGGAAAAACGGCCCGCGCTCGCCGCTCAACGTCGCGGTCTCGTCCGATGGCAGGAAATGGCAGGCCGCGCTCGTGCTCGAAGATGAGCCGCGGGAGTATTCGTATCCCGCAATCATCCAGACCCGCGACGGACTCGTGCACATCACCTATACGTGGAGGCGTCAGACGATCCGCCACGTCGTGCTCGATCCCGGCAAGCTCGTGTTGCGCGAGATCGTCGCGGGGCCCGACAACGGCTTCGGCGGGCTCTACGCGGGCTTCGACCACTCGACGACCACGAACCAAGGCAGGGCGAAGATCGAGGGCGTCGAATTCAACTACATGCAGCAGTTCGCGATGCTGCCGAGGCCGCTCGATCGGCTGCAGGTGTTCGCGAATCTCACCAGCCTGCGCACTCAGGGCCAGTATGCGTCGGGCGCGGACGAACTCGCGAAGTTCGTGCCGCGCACCAGCAATGTCGGCCTTTCCTGGCAGTGGCGCTCGTTTCACGTGCGCGTCGCGCAGCGCAACACCAGCGCGTTCCTCGACGGCTACACCGCGAACGCCTATCAGCGCACGCGCTTCCGCGCCGACCACAAGATCGACCTGAGCTTCAAGTATCAGCTCCGGCGCCAGCTCGCGGTGTATTTCGACGTGCTGAACCTGCGCAACAAATGGCCCGACCAATACACCGGCAACGACCAGGGCCGCGCGCAGTTCAGCATCGTCTACGGCACGAAGCTCAACATGGGCGTCAACGGCCGGTTCTGAGCGCGATCATGAAACGTTTTCTTCTCCCCGCCCTTTCGCTCGTCGCTGCCGCGCTCGCGACCGGCGGGCGCGCCGCGCAGCCCGCGCTGCGCGCCTCCTATGATCTCGTGGTTTACGGCTCGACGCCGGGCGGCATCGCGTGCGCGGTGCGCGCGGCGCGTGAGGGGCTCGATGTGCTGCTGGTGACCCACGCCGAGCACATCGGCGGCATCCTCAGCAGCGGGCTGAGCACGATGGACACGCTCTACAACGGCGCGCGCGCGCCGCTCTACGACGAGCTGCGCCGCGCGATCCACGAGCACTATCGCGCGACCTACGGCGCGGACTCGGAGCAATACATGGCGAGCCTGCCCGGTCATCCCAAGATCAAGTTCGAGGCGCACGTGGTCGAGCGAATTTTCGAGACGATGCTGAAAAACGAGCCGCGCCTCACGCTCGTGCGGCAGCATTATCCGGTGGCGGCGCGGCGCGAGCTGCGCGCGCTGCGCACGGTGACATTCCGCGCTATGGAGGGTGCGGCGACGTTCGAGGCGCGCGGCGCGGCCTTTGCCGATTGCTCCTACGAGGGCGATCTTCTCGCGGTGGCGAGCGTGCCTTACCGGTGGGGTCGCGAAGCGCGAGAAGAGTTCAACGAGGAGCACGCCGGCCGGATTTTTGTGCGGCAAACCGAGTGGCCGCCGAAGCACGTCGATCCGGGCTATCTGAAGGATTACTGGAAGCTCAACCTCTTCCACTACCAGCGCTGGTGTGAAATCATCCGGCTGCAGAGCACCGGTGCGGCCGATCGCTCCGTGCAGGCCTACAATCTGCGGACGATGATGACGCGCGATCCCGCCAACCGCGTCACCGTCGAAAAACCCGCCGGCTACGATCGCGAGGAGATTCTGCGCCGCATGAAGCACGACATCAACTGGAGCGACCGCGCGCCCTCGGTCAACCAGCCCAACCTGAAAACTTATCTCAACCTGCCGGAGCTCGTCGGCATGCAGCACGCCTACGTCGAGGGCGACTGGGCGACGCGCCGGCGCATCACCGCTGAGCATCGCCGGCTCGTCCTGAGCCTGATCTACTTTTGCCAGAACGACGAATCGGTGCCCGAGGCGACGCGGCGCGCGTGGCGCGAGTGGGGACTGCCGCGCGACGAGTTTCCGGGGAACGGCCACGTGCCCTACGAAATCTACGTGCGCGAGGCACGCCGGCTGAAGGGCCGCGCCGTGTTCACCGAAAACGACGCCCGACTCGCGCCCGGCGCAAAGCGCGCGCCCGTCCACGCCGACGCGATCAGCATCACCGAGTGGTTTCTCGACTCGCACGCCTGCACGCCCGAGCACGTGCCCGGCAGCCTGTGGGAGGGCGAGCTGTTGCTGAACAACATCACGTTTCCCGGCCAGGTCTCCTATCGCACGATGCTCGCGCAGGAACTCGACAACCTCGTGGTGCCCGTCTGCGCCTCGTCGACCCACATCGGCTGGGGCACCATCCGGCTCGAGCCGACGTGGATGAGCATGGCCGAGGCCGCCGCGCACGGCATCGTTCTCGCCGCGCGGCAGAGGAAAACGCCCGCTGAAATCGACCCCGACGAGCTCGTGCAGCTGCTCGCGGGGCAGCGCGTGATGCTCTCGTTCTTCAACGACGTCGAGGGCAGGGAGCGCGAGCCGTGGTATCCCGCGGTGCAGGTTCTCGGCACGCGGGGATTTTACGGCAACTACGACGCGCGCGCCGAAGCGCCGCTGCTCGACGCGCTCGCACGCGCATGGAGCGCCGCAGCCGCCGGGCCGCACGGCGATCTCGATGCGCGCGCTCGCGCCATGCTCGCCGCCGAGGCGGCCGGCGGCGCACCGGTGACCGCGGGCAAATTTGCCACGTCGCTCGCGCGCGACGCCGCGGACCTGCTGAGGCAGTGCAACCTGGCACCCGACACGCCGCTCACGCGCGGTCACGCCGCGCGCCTCGTCCTGGCCGCCACGCAAAAATCTTCAACCCCGCGCAAACCATGAAAATGCCCTACCGCAGCGTCCTCGTCTCCGCCCTGGCGTCCGCATTGTTGTCCGCCGCCGCACTCGCCCAAGGCACGGTCACCGGCCGCGTCTCCCACGCCGCCACCGGCGCCTATCTCGAAGGCGCCCAAGTCTCCCTCGCCGGCCAGCCCGCCGTGGTCCGCGCCGAATTCATCTACGAGCAGGCGCCGTTCCCCTCGTGCCACGCCTCGACGATTATCGAGTCCACTCCCGGCCGGCTCGTGGCGGCGTGGTTCGGCGGCACGCGCGAGAAAAATCCCGACGTGGCCATCTGGGTTTCATTGCACGACGGCAAGACATGGTCCACGCCGGTCGAGGTCGCCAACGGCGTGCAGCCCGGCGGCAAGCCCCGCGTGCCGACCTGGAATCCCGTGCTCTTCCGGCCCCGCGGTGGGCCGCTCCAGCTCTACTACAAGGTCGGCCCCAGCCCGACCACGTGGTGGGGCGAGTTGCGCACGTCTAACGACGGCGGCCGCACGTGGGGCGCCGCGCGCCGCCTGCCCGATGGCATCTTCGGTCCGATCAAAAACAAGCCGGTGCAGCTCGCCGACGGCACGATCCTCTCTCCCACCAGCGACGAGACCGACGACAAGGCCAACCTCTGGCGTGTCTATTTCGAGCGCAGCACAGACGGCGGCGCGACGTGGACCAAGACGCCCTTCCTCAACGACGGCGTCAAGATCGGCGCCATCCAGCCGAGTATCCTCTTCCTTGGCGGCGACCGCCTGCTCGCGCTCGGCCGCACGCGCCAGGGCAAGGTGTTTTCCACCGCCTCTGACGACGCCGGTCGCACGTGGAGTCCGCTCACGCTCACCGCCCTGCCGAACCCCAACGCGGGCACCGACGCCGTCACCCTTGCCGACGGCCGCCACCTGCTCGTCTACAACGCCACGCCGAAGGGCCGCACGCCGCTCAATGTCGCCGTTTCCCGCGACGGCGCGGCGTGGGAGCCGCGCGTCGTGCTTGAAAACGATCCCGGCGAATATTCTTACCCGGCCGTCATCCAGGCGGCCGACGGTCTCGTCCACGTCACCTTCACCTGGAAACGGCAGAAGATCAAACACGTCGTCCTGGATCCGAAGAAACTCTGACCGCCGGCCTCCCCGGCGCCCGACCGCTCACCCCCTTTGCCCATGGCCCGACCTCAACCTCCTCGCGAGGGCATCATCGCCGCCCTCTGGATCCCCACCGATCCGCGAGGACGCGTCACCGGACGCATTGTGGGATTGGTGACGCCGCTGGACGTGATGGAAGCGATCGTGGGCGAGTTCCGGTCGCCCGCCGAACGTCTCAAGCCGCAGGCGCAGAAACGCGGCGACGGCTCGTGGTTGGTGGACGGCTTCATGCCGCTGGAGCGGGTGGAGCAGGCGGTCGGGCAGATGCGCTTTCCGCCGGCGGATCAGCGCGATTGCGCCACGCTGGGCGAGTTCGCCGCCGCGCGGCTGGGGCCCGCCACGAAGGAGGGCGCCACGTTCGACGAGCAAGGCTGCCGGTTTGAGATCCTCGACATGGACGAGGCGCGCGTGGACAAGCTGCTGATCACGCCGCTGAATTGCGGTTCCCCCGTGCTCCGAACGAAACCGGCGGCCGACCGCTAATCGCTTGCCTGCCCTGGGTGCGACCTTACACTGCGCGCGGTGTTGAACCTCAGTTCGCTCAATCCGCAGCAACGTCAGGCCGTCGAAACCATTCACGGCCCCGTTTTGATTCTGGCCGGCGCCGGCACCGGGAATACCCGCGTGATCACCTACCGGATCGCCCACATGATCCAGCGCGGCATTGCGCCCGGGCACATCCTCGCGGTGACGTTTACGAACAAGGCCGCGCGCGAAATGAAGGAGCGCGTTCAGAAGTTGGTGCCGCGCGCCAAGGCCGCCCCCGGCGAACCGCTGACGCAATAGGACCTCGGTGAAACAGCCAAAGCGGCAGTCGTCGGACTCAATTGGACTGGCGGGTTTCGATACAGCGGTGAAAGGCACCGATGCGCGCAAGGCGGTTCCGCTTCGACGCTCCGGTGGGGGCGACCGGATGCACGAAGCGGCAGCCGGCTCCCTGCACCGGTCGCGATGACCGACGCGCGCAAGCCCCCGTTCGACGCTGCTTGGGTGGCGCCACGGAGGCGTGCAACGGGGGAGCGGCAAGCGGCACGGGCGCCACCGCAGAATGTCACCTTTCGCTGACGATGGCCTTACGCTGAGTGGGATCAGCCCGCGTTCCCAAGCCGGTTCCCTGCGGCTGGGACAGAACACAGCCAGATTTCGTGATGGGCGAGTCGCGCCGATGGTGCTCTTAGGGATAGAGGGACGAACGGACGACTTCGGCCTTCTCTCGCATCTGCACACGAAGCGTGGCTGTGTGGCTCCATGAGCTGCTTTTCCTGCTATGACACCGGCGTGTGTCGAGCCGCTGCCGCTGTATCGCCCCCGCGATCCGCAGGCCTCCGATCTGTGGCGGTTGCTGGACCAGCACTTCGACTCCTTCCAGCAAGTCTACGACGAGCGGTTTGCGGCCAAGTACGGCTTCTGGCGCCCGGTCGTCGAGCACAGCGTGAAGGCCTTCCTCAAGTGCGGCGACCTGCACGAGGGCCGACCCGGAGTACCAGGTGCCCCGCCGCGTCCGCTGTCCCGACTGCCACCACCGACCATGAAGCATGGTGCCCGGTTCGTGGCCTTCTCCTGCAAGCAGTGTTGCACGTGTCCCTCCTGCCACCAGAAGCGGGCATTGCTCACCGCGATCCACGTGGCCGAAGACGTGGGTGCCCCCGTCGCGCATCGGCAAGTCGTGCTGACCATCTCCGCAGTCGTATCTGCACGCGTCAATCTTGCGCCGCGAACTCAAAGAGTTTGGCGGCGGCTGGCACGGAATCCAGTGGGGGTCCCATACGGTGCTCGATGACAACCCATGGAGCCCACCACCTCGCGATGAGGAGGATTCCCGGGCGATGTATCCGGACAGCAAACCGGAAGAATGGAACTGGATCGCACCTCACCCAGATCACTGGAAACCCGAAGTGCGATTGGAAAAGGACCGAGCGATCGTGATGTTCTACAGCTACACGGCGCTCGGCACCGAACTCGACAACGGCGAGGAAGAGAAAGAGCGAATCATCCGTCACACCGAAACGTATCGTCGCGGTAAGTACCGTCCGATGATCACGGAAAAGAAACTCGCCGAAGGCCCGTGCGCGGTTGCCCCCTGATTGGCCGCCGGTGCGGAAAATCAGTAGCGTACAACGAACCGCGGTCCGTTCGGTCCAAACCGTTCCACGATTCCGGCATGCGTGACCTGCGTATGGGTCACGTCGAGGGACCAGAGTCGGGGCAGGTTGGCAAACTGACCCAGGCAGGCGTTTGTGACCTGGGTGCCCGACAGGTCAAGCTCCTCGATCTGCGACAGGTTCGTAATGTGGACCAGGCCCGCATCGGAGACCTGGGTTCTGTCGAGTCGCAGACTCCGAAGCTCGGTCAGTTCTCGAAGGTATGCCAGTCCGGCATCCGTAATACGCGTGTCCGCCAGATTGAGGGAATGAAGTTCGGGAAAACGTTTCAACCACGCAAGCCCGTTGTCGTCGACAGGGCTGTCTGGGAGAAAAAGAACTATAGACACATCGAGAAACGCGTCTACGCCAAAAAGGGATACGAGCCAGTGTGGGGTCCCGTAGTTTAGGTAGAGGACCTCGGCTCCCATCTGTTCGAGGACCGCAACGTCCTGGCGCTGTTTTCGACCTTGCTGGATCCGGAAGCTCAACCAACCCGAAAGGAGCGAAACAAGGAGCATCAGCCCCAACAGACCGCTCAATAGATATCGGGTCCTGCGGGAACGACGCTCCCGTTGAGTCGCATGGTCTTGTGGAGTGTCAGGCGTTGCGGGAGGACTAGTCCCATATTCCGCTACCCGTGATGTGTTGCATGCGAGGGCCGACGGGGGAGGTACGCAACGATCAAGGGGCGCGTGGCAGGCGACGGCTGAGAATTTGCGCGGGAGTTTCAAAACCGAGTTG
>Ga0233425_10003596_pt1 | contig 27823 bp, 25 predicted proteins | sample Watercolumn_Towu_2_FD_181712 | JGI IMG/M metagenome (GOLD analysis project Ga0233425, IMG submission 181712) | Freshwater microbial communities from Lake Towuti, South Sulawesi, Indonesia - Watercolumn_Towuti2014_140_MG | ecosystem: Environmental > Aquatic > Freshwater > Lake | place...
GGACATCGAGGAGCGTGACTCCGCCGTGGGCCTGCATCTCCTTCAACCGGGCGCTGTCGACAATGCGGCCGGCGATGAGTCCTTGGATCTCCTCGTGGTAGCCGAGGTAGCGATTCAAGGTGATCTCGTTTTTGCCGTACTTGGGGATCTCTTTCAAAATGGAGACAAACCGCTCCTCGGCCTCCGGCTCCCCGGCTATGGTGACGATGCCGTCATGGATGATGTCGACCAGGCGGTCGGCGTAGATGACGATCCGCTCTTCCAGCCGCCGCAAAGTGTAGTCCTTCACCGGCAGGCCAAGCTCCGTGGCCTCGGCTGCCGTCAGGCCGCCCCGGATGTGTTTCTCCATGATGGCGGTGATCGCCGAAGGCAAGCCCAAGGAAGCGCCCAGTTCGGCGCCCACCTGACCGTGGACGATGTCGTGGGTCTTGGTCTTGCCCAGATCGTGAAACAAGGCCCCGCGGCCGACCAGCTCCATGTCCAGTTCGGCCTTGGTCCGCCTGGCGATGTCCAGCGCCTTTTCCGCCACGGCCAGGCTGTGATCGAGGTCGGATTGGACCATCCCGGCTTGGCGCAAGAGATCGATGTCTGCCTTTTGTATTGTATAGTCCTGTCCCATGCTCATTCCTCCCGGCGTTTGATGCCAAAGTATTCGTAGGCCGCGCCCATGGCGTCCTTGTATTCGTGGCGGATTTTCTTGAACTTCTTCTCCATGTCCTCGCGCAGGTGTTCGATGTACTCCCGTACCCCTTCTTCGCCATGCTGGGCGGCGATCTGCGGGCCAAACTCCCAGATGCGGGTGAAGTCGTGCCGTTCGTTCTTGTGCTCCGGGTCGTCAATCCAGCGGTGCAGCTCGGCGTAGTCCTGGCCGGTTCTTCCCAGGCTCGTTGCAAAGTGTTTTTCGGTGGGGGGCATAGTCGTTTCCTCCTTAGGTTATGAGATGAATAGTCTCCAGGCATAGCCCGCGATGGCGGAGCCGATGATGACTGGAATCATGCCCCACTTGAGGCGGAGCATGCCAACAAAGGCGATGATGGCGGCGGCGAGGGCGTACCAATCGAAGCCCTTGCCCTCCGGCAATAAGATGTGGGTGGTAAACAGCACGGAAAGGTTCAAGACCACACCGACCACGGCGGCGGTGATCGCCGAGAGTGCCGCCCCGAGCTTGAGGTTCTTACGGGTCTTTTCGATATACGGCGCCCCCACCAAGATCCACATGAAGCACGGGGTAAAGGTCGTCCAGGTGGCGATGAGCCCGCCGATGAGCCCGGCCAGTGCTGGCGTGAGCCCCTGCGCCTTGCTGTAGGCTGCGACATAGCCAACGAATTGGGTGACCATGATCAGCGGCCCCGGCGTGGTCTCCGCCAGGCCCAGGCCGTCGATCATCTGTTCCGGCTGGAGCCAGGCGTAATGGTCCACCGCCTGCTGGCTGATATAGGCCAGCACGGCATAGGCCCCGCCGAAGGTGACCATGGCCGCCTTGCTGAACAGGAGGCCAATGGCAACCAGGATGTCTTCCCAGCCGCGCCACAGCCCCAGCAGGATAAGCGGCCCGAACCAGAGCGGCAGGCAGACGGCAATCACCTTGAGCGAGTGCTGCCAGGTGGCGAGACCGGCCCGGCTGGGCAAAGAATCGTTGATGGCATACTCGCTGTTGGTGGCGGTCTTGGCCTTGCCGGCGGTTACGAAGACGGCGGGGGCAAAGATGCCTCCACCGAGGCCGATGAGCCCAGCGGCCAGGATAATCGCTGGAAAAGGAATATGGAGGAAATAAATCCCAATAAAAGAGAGCGCTGCCAAGAGGACGAAGACAGCGTTCTTGAGTGACTTCTTGCCGATGCGGATGACCGCCTCGGCAACGATGGCGGCTACCGCCGGTTTCAGGCCATAGAAGAGGGCGTCAACGGCCGGGATATGGCCTAAGGCCGCATAGAGCCAGGAGAGGGCAAGGAGGACGAAGACCGACGGCAGAACGAACAGGGTGCCGGCCACAATACCGCCAGGGGTGCCGTGCAGCAACCAGCCGATGTAGATGGTCAACTGCTGGGCCTCGGGGCCGGGCAGCAGCATGCAGTAGTTGAGGGCTTGGAGGAAATGCTCCTCGTCGATCCATTTCTTGTCCTCGACCAGGTTCTTGTGCATGATGGCGATCTGGCCGGTAGGTCCTCCGAAACTGATGCAGCCCAATTTCAGCCAGTATTGAAACGCTTCAGGAAAAGATGGTATTTTTGGCATGGCAGACCTCACGATTTTTTTGCGGCATACAGCATGGCGAAGACACGCATTCCCTGGGTAAGAGAGTCGTTATCGTCCAGAGCGGTCTTGCGGATACCGTTCAGAATCTCTTCAACGCCTTGCGCTTCGGTTGATTGATATTTGTTGTCCTTGAGGTCGAGGTCGTGAACGATCTCGGCGAGTTGGCGTAAGGCCTTGTCCTTGAGGGCAAAGCTCCGGATCAACACCTCGAAGGTACAAAGGTCGCCGCTATGGGTGAACTCACCGTCCGCGACATCGAAGACGATCGCCTCACCGGGCAGTGGCGCCTGTTGCTCTTCATTAAAAAAGAAAAACGAGGCATCCGGGTCGATGAACGTGGCGATGAGCCAGGCCGAGGCCATGCGGTCGATAAAAGGTCGTGCCCGTGTAGCCCAGATCCGACCACGATACCCATCTTTAGACCTCGGGATCACAGCCACCGTGTGCTCAGAGGTTTGGGCCGGACCGCCAAGCTGCTGCAGTTCGCCCTGTAAGCGGCTTATCGTTTCGCCAAGTTTAATCCCCTCTGGGGCCGAGAAAAAATCGACCTGCTGAATCTCGCTCCAGGCCTTGCGGATTTTACCGAGCTGGGCCGCCAAGCTCTTGGGGGCTGAGCCTTGTCCCCCCTTGGTGATCGCGTTCAGTTTGCGAGCGACCTCCTCTATGTCCCTTGCCACCGGCAGGTAGTCGTTACGCCGCGCCTCATTGAACAGGCCGATGATTTCTTCATCGCTAACACCGTCAACCTGTTCGATAGCTGCCATGGCGGCATCGCCCTTCATGTCCTTGACCTCGGCGATAAGCCATTGGCCAAATTCGTAATGGTCATCATTGAAGGGCAGAATGTACACCGCGCCCTTCAGGGGAACCGCCCCGGATTTGAGCAGCTTACGCCAGACGGTCATTCTGTTGTTGACCGGCTTCGAAGGCACGGAATAGAAAAACAAAATCCAACGTTTCTTATCTTCAACGGGTTGCAGTGGCATGATTTTTCCTCCCCGGCCACCCCTCGCGCAGGAATGGCTGGGAGATATTGAGAGAGTTTTTTTGTGTTGGCGCTTAGGTGTGTTTTGCTGATTAGCAATGATGGGGAACACACGCTGTCACCGTAAAGTCGCCAGCTTCGGCAAAGGCCACATCAATCAAGGAACATTCAAAGGCCTCGGCAGCTTCATCGATTTCCTCGGTGAGGGATGGGGACTCCTGCCCTTCTGCCATAGCGATGTCCACGAAAATGTCTTCAAGCGTTGTCGTTAAGCGTTCCATGGTCCACCTCCTTTGCTTGGGTTGGTTTCTGTGTATCTTTTGATACTAATGTAACTTATGATACACATAGTGTCAATGGCAAATCAAGCCGCTTTTCCATTCTGTCTCAATTGATTCAATATGTTAATTTTTCTATATATTATTATATCCCTCTTTGGGGGGACAGAAAAACTCACAAGGAAATTGCTGTTCAATCCGTCGGGCAGCATTTTTTTTACGCAATAACGAGGAGAGGCACGAGACCGCCTTCGACAACGGTGCGACGATCCAGGTCATCGTGGACGGCGCGGTCAGTGACCTGGCCATTCAGCCTGCTACCGAAAACGACCCCTCGAATACCGGCGTCTATATCTCCGAACCGGTTGACCAAACGGTCGATGCCGACTCCGAGGGCCTGGTCACGGTGGTGATCACCGGCGGCCCATCAACGGGGGCTGGCGAACTGGTGGTCAACTTCACCAACACCTTCCTGAACTAATCCATGCCGGTCATCAGAGACATAGGCGGAACGTCGCAATCGGTGCTCCAGATTGGGCTTGGCGCGTTCATGGTCGCCTTCCGTACCTTCGCCGGCCGGGTCCAGGCGGTCAATGCGGGTGGGGTGTTCAAGAACCTTGCCTCGTGGTCTCCCCGCTGGCTGATTCCGGCAGGGGAAACTGTCGTGGCAAGCCACCATGTGTAAATCGGCGTTGCACTTTGACCTCCAGTCGGCGTCCAAACTTGACCCCCGTCGAATACAGGAAACTTCATACCCCTGAAAACTCTATTTATGGGTGGCACTGATCAGGGGAGGTTTACAGGTGTGGATGATTGGCCGGTCGGCGGAGAAGTTATTTGACGGCAACAAAATTGTGGGGATGATTACTGGGAACAAAAAGTAGAGGAAGTAGGAGATGCGGAAATTTGCTATTTACAATTACATGAGCAGATTATGCCAGGAAAAATATGGTGTGAAATCGTGTGAAATTCGCCTCCTCGTAAACAAAAAATGGGTTACAGATTTTACCCTGTAACCCATTGATTTTACTTGGTGCCGGAGGTCGGAATCGAACCGACATGGGCTTGCGCCCGCGGGATTTTGAGTCCCGTGCGTCTACCAGTTTCACCACTCCGGCATTTTCAAAATTGCTTGTGATTATAGATGGCTAGCACAAAAGTGTCAAGGGTAATTTCGCATTTGAAAATATTCAACACAAGTTATACTCATCTATACCAAGAAGCCATGAATGCCACTGACTCGACAGCTAAATATTCTGGCGATATGCGTTATAGCGGGCGATAACATTACGAACGTAAGCCCGTGTTTCAGGAATAGTCGGTATGGAATTATACGGGATAACACGCTCTGGTCCGGCGTTATATGAGGCAAGGGTTAACGCCAAGTCGCCATTGCATTGCGAGTAAAGTCGCTTGAGATAGCGTGTGCCACCGAAAATGTTTTCGCGAGGATCAAAGACATCTGCCACCTCCATATCTCGCGCGGTATCAGGCATAAGCTGCATGAGTCCCTGGGCTCCCTTGTCGGAGGTAGCATATGGATCAAAATTTGACTCTTGATGAATAACAGCCTTGATCAAGAAGGGGTCAATCTTATAGCGGTCGGCGGCCTCGTAGATATGCACATCAAAAGAGCGCTCTGTGCTAGTCACCAGACGTTTGGACGGGATCCTTGGACTGGGGCGGCGCAAACTGACAATCCCTGGCATCACCTTATAGCGGGGATCAGTACGGATATTACTATAGTGAACAATCCCACGTTGATCAGTAAAGTAGTAAATCTCGGCAGCGACGGATCTCGGCGCAACCAAAGGTAGGCTGGCAGAGACAAAAAATACCAGCAGGATAAGATGAAGTGATGGTAGCCTAGTCATGGATGAGTCCAAACTTTATGGTCGCTTGTCTCCACAGGGTCCACCTCAAAGAATACATGAAGGATCTCCGGGAAATCAAGCCCAAATTGTCGACATTAATCATGTACAAGTCGCTACAACTCGAGAAAGGTCAGGTCTTGATTAAGCACACGATGACCAGCCTTGGTTACGACCGCCATATTTTCCAAGCGAATACCGCCCCAGCCTCTAATGTATACCCCTGGCTCGACGGTCACCACCATACCTGGACGCAAGGTCTTCCGGTTACGGGCATTCAAAGACGGGGATTCATGCACTGCAAGGCCTACACCATGGCCAAGGGAATGTCCAAAATTCGCTCCATAGCCAGCATTTACGATAACAGTGCGGGCGGCATGGTCGACATCCTTGGCCATGACGCCAGGGCGCAGGGCCGAAAGACCTGCGAGTTGGGCTTGGCGGACAAGACGGAAAAGAGAGATCGTCTGCTGGTCGGGTGTGCCGAGAACTATGGTCCTAGTCATGTCGGAGCAATAGCCTGACAAGACCACGCCCATATCAATAATAATCGGTTCCCCGGCCTGGAGTTTCCTTTCCCCGGGCTCAGCGTGTGGCAAGGCGCTATTCGGACCACTGGCCACAATGGTATTGAAGCTGGGACGTTCGGCCCCCATCTGGTGCATGGTGTTTTCAATCATCTGCGCGATTTGCCGTTCCGTTAGCCCAGGGATAATTGATGGCAACACCTGCTGAAATACGGCCTCATTCAGAGACAGAGATCTTTCCATGAGATCTAGCTCATGGGTAGTTTTGATCAGCCGCATTTGCTCAATGGTGTGATCAAGGGGGACAAGGCGAAGCCCCAGAGTGCTGCCAAGCTTAGACAATTCAATATACTTCGAGTGCAAAATGTAATTGGCCTCGAAGGCCAAAGAGTTGACGCCTAATTGCGGGAGAATTTTCTTGAGCAGCTGAAGCAATCCGCGCTTGTACAGAACGATATCAAAACCGGCAGCGTCGCGCTCCGCTTGAATTTGATATCGAAAATCAGTCAATAATTTTGATGTTCCCTGGCGCAGGATCAAAAGAAAACCTGAAGGCTCGGTAATGCTGTGATCAACAGGACTGAACCCACTAAGATAGCGACGATTATCAGGGTGGGAAATGAGAAATGCATCGATTTTCCGGCGGGAAAGGAACCGACGCAGCCGCAAGATTCTATCGTAGACAGAGGTCATATCAAGAGAAGTGGAAAAAAACCTTAACACCAAGATGGCGAACCCGGGCGTGGAGATTGCGCAGGGCCGTGATCGGATCTGCATATCCCAGGTCGATAAGGAAACGATCAGGCTGTGGCAATATCCTCAGTGAACTGAATGGAAACTTATTACACCGTACCTCTGCACCTTCAGCATACCACTCTTTAAACTTATTCTGTGCGGTGACAAGCTTATCCTGGGGAACTTCGGAGCAATCTAGAAAAATCTCTATATCCATAGGTATCAATGCGTTAGCAACAGAGAAATGATCGTCAACCGGCTAGCTTCAAACAGAAGAAACGCCTCATCGGCGGGTAAGATTTATTGTTGCCCGCCTGCCCATCGCCCTACGACTGATTAAAAAAAGAAGATATAGAGGTCTTGTAATGCTCCAGCGCGTTCCCGTATTGATCATTCAGCTGGGCCTGAACACGTTGCCACTCTTCCGCGAATTTAGGATGCTGCCTAGGACTAATCTTCATCTTCATCCCTGTCTGCTGGGCCAATGACTGCTGAAGCTGAGCGGCCTGCATGGAAAACCCCTCCTCCAGCTGCTTCTCAAGTTGCTGGCGATGTTGGAGGTAGCGGCCAAGAATGCTGCGGAGTTCGTTGAGCACCCCGGACAATTGGTCTTGTGCATCGCCAGAAAGGGACAAGGCTTGAGCCAAGCGCTGGAGGCCTGCCAAAGCGCCCTCCCAGGGGTGACCCTCCTCGCGGGGAAGCTGTATGTGCCGGTAGAAGGTGCGCAACAAGCCTTGGACAAAATTTTGGGTATCCACTGGCGCGAGTGAGCGCAATGCCTCGTCCAGATCAACAACCTGGCCGGACAACACGGCTGCTCCTAGTTTCATGCCTCGCTGAATAACATCTTCCGCAGGGTCAATATCGACCTCAGAGCAGAGGCGTTCCGCCCTGGCCAAGACCATCTCCATGGTGCTTTTTATCTGCCCCATAAATAATCACCTAATATGGACGCCTCCGGTATGGCAAGTGTGTGCAATGGTGGCAAAGAGATCTAGCTGCAGTATTATATACTGGACTGTGTTGAACGCCATAAGCCCACTGGGGAATGTATTGCCCGTGAAGGGCCTTATCTCCCAAGATTCCAATAGGAATGTAACTGTTTCGGGCTTACTGGCCAACGGTCAAACCTGTTTTGCCATCATTAACACAACAACCTGCGTAACTCTTGAGCTGTCCATCTCCTTTTATGTATTGTTAGTCTGTTACGCAGCATTAGCTGCGGTATCCGACGGGAATATCCGCTTATGATACAAAAGATAAATCAGTGCAGTGACAGGAGCCCATAAAATCTCCAGGATCACCGCAACTCAGGTTAGACTTGTACTCATCTCGATCATAGGATATACATTGTAAGCCATTGGTACGGCAATACAAATTTTGCAGGTTTCACATCAGCGGGAGGAAAGCGATGCGGGTTGCAATGTACTATAACAACCGGGATATTCGGCTTCATGAGTTGCCGCGTCCGGCCGCCGGGCCGGGTGAACTAGTGGTAAAAATCCACTCAAGCGGCATCTGCGGCAGCGATGTCATGGAATGGTACCGGGTAGGCAAAGCTCCACTAGTCCTTGGACATGAAGTGGCGGGGGAAGTGGTTGAGGTCGGCCAAGGAAACAACAAGTTTGCCGTTGGCGACCGGGTAGTCGCGACCCACCATGTCCCCTGCTTTAGCTGCCATGAATGCCTGAATGGACATGAGACAGTATGCGACCTGCTCCTCTCCGGTACCCATTTTGATCCAGGCGGCTTTTGCGAATATGTGCGCTTGGCCGCAGTCAACGTGGAACGGGGCACTTGGAAAATCCCAGATCACATCAGCTATGACGCCGCCACCTTTGTCGAGCCCTTGGCCTGCGTTCTCAGGGGGCAGAAAACCGCAGGGGTGAATGCCGGATCCAGCGTCCTCGTGCTCGGCAGCGGCATATCGGGACTCCTTCATGTCCACCTCGCCTCAATAATGGGGGCCGGATTCATTGCAGCGACAGATCTCAACGACTACCGCTTGGAAGCGGCGAATCGTTTTGGTGCCTCGGCCACCTACCGGGCAGACCAGGACGTCCCGGCCTTGTTCAAGGCGGACAACGGCGGGAGGGGCGCCGATGTGGTTATAGTCTGCGCCAGCGCTAAGGCGGCATTTCACCAGGCTCTCAAGGCAGTGGGCCGGGGTGGTGTAATCGTGTTTTTTGCGCCGACCATGGCCGGAGAGACTCTGGAATTATCCATTAATGAAATCTTCTGGCGGCGGGATATTACCATCACCACCACCTATGCCGGATCTCCAGCCGATTGCGCCGCAGCCCTAGCCCTGATAGCCAACCACCGCGTTAGAGTGGAGGATATGATCACCCACCGCTTTGGATTGGCCGATACCGTCGAAGGTTCTACCCTGGTGGCCGAAGGCAAGGAATCGATCAAAGTGATCATCAGACCCCAGGAATAATGTGGCACGCTGTGCCCCCACCAACTTCCTAACACACTCAACTGATCAAAGAACAGGAGGAAACGATGCCAGAAGAAGATAAGGAAGGGAAACAATTTCATCAGGATGTGCCCGCTCAATGCGAAGGGTTTTTCCTCAAGGGCTCTAATTCGCTGGATTGGGGCATCAAAAATCGATTGAGCCGTATTTTCAATCCGGCTAGCGGCAGAACTGTCATGCTAGCAGTGGACCATGGTTACTTTCAAGGACCCACCACCGGACTCGAACGCATAGACGTCAATATCGTGCCGATCGCCCCCTATGCCGACACCTTGATGCTGACAAGAGGGATATTGCGTTCAACCATCCCACCCTCATACGCCAAAGGCATCGTCCTCAGGGCCAGCGGTGGTCCAAGCATCCTCCGGGAACTCTCCAACGAAGGCCTGGCCATCGACATGGAAGAGGCGGTCCGTCTCAATGTCTCGGCGGTGGCAGTCCAGGTGTTCATCGGCGGCGAATACGAGACCCAGTCAGTGCTGAATATGACCAAGCTGGTGGACATGGGCATGCGTTACGGCATCCCAACCCTGGCAGTGACCGCTGTTGGCAAGGACATGGTCCGGGACGCACGTTATTTCCGGCTGGCGTGCCGGATGTGCGCTGAACTTGGCGCCCACTACGTCAAAACCTATTATATCCCCAAGGGATTTGAAACGGTGACAGCCAGCTGCCCGGTGCCCATCGTCATGGCCGGCGGCAAAAAATTGCCCGAACAGGAGGCCCTGACCATGTGCTATAACGCTGTGCAGGAGGGCGCGGCAGGTGTCGATATGGGGCGCAACATCTTCCAGTCCGAGGCGCCCAAGGCGATGATCCAGGCAGTTGCCAAGGTTGTGCATGAAAATCTGCCGCCAGCCCAGGCCTATGAACTGTACCTCGACCTGAAAGGCCAGGAATAAAGCAATAGCGCCCGGCGGCTCAGACTGACAAGCCTTTCCTTGGCTCACCACCTGAGCCGCTCTTCCCGCTGAGACGCTAATGTCCAAGTTAGACAACGAAAGCGCCGTCCAGGCCGTGAAGGCGGCCGCCGATATCCTCGAGGTGGTGGGCGAGGTGGTGAGCCTCAAGAAGGCAGGATCCAACTACCTGGGATTGTGCCCGTTTCACGGTGAAAAGACCCCCTCCTTCACGGTCAACCCGGCCAGGGGATTTTTCCATTGCTTCGGCTGTGGCTCCGGCGGCGATGCCTTGGCCTTTGTCATGCGCTACCAGAATCTCAGCTTTTGGGAGGCCATCAAGCAACTGGCAGGACGATACCGTATCCCCTTGCCAGAGAAGGAGCTCTCGCCCCGGGAGCGGGAATCGGCGAGCAAAAAAAAGCTCCTGTACGACCTGAACGAACGGGCAGCCAGGGTCTATCACCACCTGCTGCTCAGCGACCCAGGCGCGGAGCAGGCGCGGCAGTATCTTAAAAAACGGCGGATTCCCGCCGAGACCGTAAAGGCGTTCCAGCTCGGCTACGCCCCGGAGTCCTGGGATTTTCTACTGAAAAAGATGGGCGACAGCAACCCCGAGCTCTTGGTGGAGGCGGGACTGGCAGTGGCGCGGGAGTCTGGCGGCGGATTTTATGACCGCTTCCGCAATCGAGTGCTGTTTCCCATCATTGGCCCAAGCGGGCAACACCTCGGCTTTGGCGGCCGGACCCTGGGCGACGACAAACAGCAGGCCAAATACCTCAACTCTCCAGAGACGCAAGTCTTTACCAAGGGCCGCACCCTCTTTGGCCTGTTCCAGAGCAAGGATGTCATTCGCCGCTCCAAACGAGCCCTTATCGTCGAGGGTAATTTCGACCTCATCAGTTTGGTGGCTGCCGGCATCAAGGATGTGGTCGCGCCACTGGGCACGGCCCTGACCCTCCAGCATATCCATGCCCTAAGGGGCTATGCCCAGCAAGTGGTGCTGCTCTTCGACGGAGACCCAGCAGGGATCAAGGCCGCCATACGGGCCGTCCCCATGTTCCTGTCAGAGAAAGTCGAGGCCAAGGTGGTCATCCTGCCTGACGGCCATGACCCCGATACCTTTATCAACACCTTTGGCGCCTCGGCCCTGGAGCGCTCCATAGCCGAGGCCTCGTCCTTGCCGGAATTCGTTGTCGGACACCTGGTGACAACCCATGGCCTGACCCTGGAGGGCAAGGGTAGGATTATCGAGGACTTGAAGCCCATCATCAAGGCCATCAGCGATCAAGACCTGCAGCGTTCGCTGTTTGTCGCCCACTTCAGCCAAAAACTAGGGTTGTCCCCGGAACAACTGCAGAAGGCCATGGCTGGACCAGTAGCAACCCATGGCCTGACTGCAATGGAAGAAAAAATACCGCCTCCGGTACCCATTGCCACGCCAGTTTCGTTCAGCAAGACTGAAGAGCAATTGTTATCGTTTTTGATTGTTTACCCCGAATACACCAACGACTTTATAGAAGCCGGGCTCTTCTCGGCCCTGGCCCAGCCGGCGGCGGTCAATATCGCCAAAGCGCTAGCCGAGATACAGCAAAATTGCCCCGGCAGTGGCGCTGAGCGTTTGCTGGATACTTTGGCAGGCTCGGAACGCGCCTTTGTCTCCCAGCAACTGATCCAAGTCCCCTGTCTGCCTGACACGGCGCTGGAGGCCGCTGAAAAAATTCTCTGGTTGCAGGAAAATCACCGCAAAGAACGGATGCGGGAATTAACCGCCCGTATCAACGCAGCCCAGCAGGAAAATGATCAGGAGCTTATGCTGAAGCTGCTGGTAGAAAAAAAGCTGCTTACTGAGGGCTGAAACCCCTCTGCTCGAAAATCAACGTTTTTCCGCCGCCTCAAGATTATTTCCTTTCAAGTTCGTTTAAAATCGTATATCTATCTGCTATTTTGCATCATTTATCAATCTCAGGCTAAAGGCCCGGTAATAATAGGGCTCGCAGCGGTTTCTTGAGGTGGGTAAAATCGCAACAATCGTGTGAAATCGAACAGCTAGCAGTGCGGCGCCACTGAAGATTTCCGATTGGTGCCCAGAGAAGAACGGTCCCAAAAACAGCTGCCGGCACTCGTACTAGTTACGGACAAGCTCTTAACCATAAGGCGAGCACTACAGGTCATTTCGAAGAATCCATGACTAAGAAAAAGGCCAAAATCCCAGATCGTGAAGAAGCCATCGATGTCGACGATCCGGTGCTCGTCGATGAGGTAGACGGTGACGACGACTTCCTGAGCGTCTTTGACGATGACGAGGATGGCGGCTCTGATCTCGACGACGAGGTTTTGGAGTTTTCGTCCCGCCGCAAAGAACACCGGTCCTTGGATGATGGCGATTTGGAGATCTCGTTTGCCGATGAGTCGTCACTCGATGAATTTTCCCCTGACACCCTCGATCCTGTCAAGACCTACCTCCGGGAGATGGGCGCAGTCCCTCTTCTTTCCTCTGCCGAAGAAACAGAAATCGCCATCAAGATCGAGCGAGGCGAGAAACAAATCCAGAATACCCTCCTTGCCCTGCCCACAGCGATGACCGTGCTGCGCTCCATCGCCGCCGGTCTCAGGCAAGGCACCCTGCTGATTCAAGATGTCCTTAAAAACTTGGACGAGGGTGAGCCCGCCGCCACCAGACAGGCCAAGGAAGATTTTCTATGGCGGGTTGGCGAGGCCGAACGCCATCACCTGGAACGTCAGGCCCTGCAGGAAGACTTCATGGGCAAGGAGCTGCAGGACGAGGCGGCGGTCAAGCTGATGGTGCGTATGGAACGCAGCAGCCATGCTATTGCCGGCCTCTTTGACGAGCTGCGCCTGCAACAAAAATACATCGATGAGATGAGCGGGGTGATCAAAACCCTGGCCGGGCAAATGACCATGGCGACCAAGGCCATCGCCGCCGGCACCTCGAAACATGCAGCGAATTTCTTAAAGGACCTGGAAGATACCTCCTGCCTGGATCACGACACGGTGAATCAGGCCATGAACGCCATCAAACAGGGAGAGGTCTTCGCCCGGGACGCCAAGAACAAACTGATTCAGGCAAACCTGCGGCTGGTTGTCAGCGTGGCCAAGAAATACGCCAACCGTGGCCTGCAGCTGCTGGATTTGATCCAGGAGGGCAATGTCGGCTTGATGCGGGCGGCGGATAAATTCGAATACCGGCGCGGCTACAAGTTCAGCACCTATGCCACCTGGTGGATCAGGCAGGCGATCAACCGGGCCTTGGCCGACCAAGGACGGACCATCCGCATCCCGGTGCATATGATTGACCACATCAACCGTTTGACCCGCCAGAACAAGGAATTCGTCCGTCAGCATGGGCGGGAGCCAACCCCGGAAGAGGTAGCCGCCGAGAGCGGCCTTGAAGTCGATAAGGTCAAAGCCATGCTCAAGATTGCCAAGGACCCCATCTCCCTGGACTCACCGGTTGGCGATGGCGATGACTCGTTTTTAGGCGATTTCATTGAAGACGCCTCGATGCTGTCGCCAGACGAGGCGACGGTAAGGAGCAACCTCCGCCACACGATCAGCAGCGTCCTCTCCTCCCTGTCCCCCCGTGAAGAAGCGGTGCTCAGACTACGTTACGGCATTGACACCTCGGTCGATCTGACCTTGGAAGAAGTAGGCAGAAACTTTGCCGTCACCCGTGAACGCATCCGCCAGATCGAAGCCAAGGCCATAAAAAAACTCAAACATCCAACCCGCCGGAATCGCCTGGCCAGTTTCATCGTCGATTGACCAAGTCCCTTCCCCGCCACGCCTGCCACTCCTGAAAAAGGTTGACAGGAATCCGCATCGACCGATACACTCTCGGTTTTCATCCCTCTTGCAGGTATTCACGGGATCGTACGCCCTCCGCAGTTCGAGGACCATGAATTTCCCAGGCAGGTCTGTATATGGCTGACTCACGACGCGACTGGCTCACTTTGCACCTGGTGCCAGGGCTTGGCGCAACTGGATTCCGCAAGCTGGTGGATGCCTTTGGCTCGGCCTCTGCGGTATTGCGGGCCAGCCGCCAAGCATTGATGCAGGTGCCCGGTCTCCGCGCCGAGGCCGTCGCTGCCATCATCAAGCAGCCGCCGTACCGGGAGGCTGAGGCGGAGTTGCAACAGGCGGAACGTCTGGGGATCACCCTGCTGTATCTCGGTGAGCCGGGATACCCGCCGCTGCTGGCCAATATCTATAAGCCCCCGATGGTGCTCTACGTCAAGGGTGACCCCGGGGTGCTGGGGCAGAAGGGGCTGGCGGTGGTCGGCTCAAGGGCCGCCACGTCCTACGGCCTTAAAATTGCCCGCGACCTGAGCGGCAAACTGGCAGCCAGGGGTGTCGTGATCATCAGCGGCCTGGCCTTGGGCATCGACACCGCAGCCCATGCCGGAGCCATCGCTATGGGCGGAAAAACCGTGGCGGTGCTAGGCTGCGGCCTCGATGTCTCGTACCCCAAGAGCAATTGCCGCCTCGCTGAGCAGATCGCCGAAACTGGGGCGCTGATCAGCGAGTATCCGCTGGGCACGCCACCGGAAGCCTTTCGTTTCCCGGAGCGGAACCGCATCATCAGCGGCCTCGGGCTTGGCGTGCTGGTGGTGGAGGCAGCCCAGCGCTCCGGCTCGCTGATTACGGCGCGCATCGCCCTGGAGGAGGGACGTGAGGTCTTTGCCATCCCGGGCCGGGTGGACTCTGCCAAGAGTGCGGGCACTCACCGGCTGCTGCAAGAAGGGGCCAAGCTGGTGGGCGGCATCGACGATATTCTGGACGAGATGGGGTGGCAGACGCCGCCTGCCGCAAGTAGCTTGCAGCCCTCGCCATGGGCGCCGCCCGAGGCCATTGACCAAGACGAAGCCCGGGTGTTGGCCGTGCTCGAGGTCTACCCCAAGCACATTGACACGATCATCATGCAAGCACGACTTTCAGCCGCCAAGGTCAACGAGGTCCTGCTGCGGCTGGAGTTGCACGGCCTGATCGAATCCCTGCCCGGCCAGCAGTACCGGGCGATTGAGTGAAGCAAAAAGGAGTCAGAATTCTTCAGGAGTCAGGAGAAAGACAGCCAAGGTGCCCAGGCTGTGCTCCGCCGGCGCGTCGCGCAAGCGACTTGGGTTTTCCTGAAATTCTGCATCCTGACTCCTGAATTCTGAATTCTATTTTCCCGCTTGTTACGAAAAAAGGATCATATATGGCAAAAGCGTTAGTCATCGTGGAATCGCCGGCCAAATCAAAGACTCTGCAACGATATCTCGGCAAAGAATTCGATGTCAAGGCCTCGGTTGGCCACGTCCGAGACCTCCCGGTCAAGACCCTGGGGGTCGATGTCGACCATGACTTTGCCCCCCAGTACGAAACGATCCGCGGCAAGGGTAAGATCCTCACAGAACTGAGCAAGGCCGCCCAGCAGGTTGACACCGTCTACCTGGCCCCTGACCCGGACCGGGAAGGCGAGGCCATCGCCCATCACATCGCCGAGGTCCTGAAATCGGTCAAAAAGCCGATCTACCGGGTGCTCTTCCACGAACTGACCAAAAAGGCCATCCTGGCCGCCATCGCCGAGGCCACGACCATCAACGAGCGTCTGTTCGAGGCCCAACAGACCAGGCGCATCCTCGACCGGCTGGTGGGTTACCAGATTTCGCCCCTGCTCTGGGACAAGGTGCGCCGGGGACTCAGCGCCGGCCGGGTGCAGTCGGTGGCGGTGCGGATGATCTGCGAACGGGAGGAAGAGATAGCCGCCTTCACGCCGGAGGAGTATTGGACCGTAGACGCGACCTTGCTGGGGGCCCTGCCGCCGGCCATTGTCGCCCGGCTTGACCAAATCGGCGGCAAAAAGGCCGTGGTGCGCGACAAGGGCTCGGCCGCCCAGATCAAGACGGACCTGGAGCAAGCCCGCTTTGTGGTCGAAGGGGTGGAAAGAAAGCAGAAGAAGCGCAACCCGGCGGCGCCTTTCATCACCAGTTCTTTGCAGATCGAGGCCAACCGCAAGCTCGGGTTCCCGGCCAAGAAGACCATGTCACTGGCCCAACGGCTCTATGAAGGCATCGAGGTTGGCACTGACGGTCCCACCGGCCTGATCACCTATATGCGTACCGACTCTACCCGGATTAACGACGACGCCTTGACCGAGGTCCGGGAGTTCATTGGCAAGACCTTTGGCAAAGCCAGCGTCCCCGCCCGCCCCAATATCTACAAGACCAAAAAGTCGGCCCAGGACGCCCATGAGGCAGTCCGCCCCACCGATGTCAGCAAGACCCCGGAACAGATGGCCCCGTATCTGGACCGCGATATGCTCAAGCTCTACACCCTAATCTGGAAGCGCTTCGTGGCCAGCCAGATGGCCCCTGCGATCTACGACCAAACCACCATCCTGATCGCGGCCGGTCAATACCGCTTGAAGGCGGTGGGCTCGATCATCCGCTTTATGGGCTTCATGTCGCTCTACGTGGAAGCGGCTGGCGACGATGCCAAGGATGGCGAGGACCAGGACACCCTCCTGCCCAACCTGGAGCAGGGCGCGGAACTCATCTGCCAGGGGATCGCCGCGGCCCAACACTTCACCCAGCCCCCGCCCCGCTATACCGAGGCCTCGCTGGTCAAGGCCCTGGAGGAAAACGGGGTCGGCCGGCCCAGCACCTACGCCACCATCCTGTCGACCATCCAGGAAAAGGAATACGCCCTGCTCGAGCAGCGCAAATTTTATCCCACCGATCTGGGCAAACTGATCAACGGACTCCTGCTCAAACACTTCCCGGCCATCATGGATATCGAGTTTACGGCCTCCATGGAGCAGCAGCTCGACCAGGTCGAGGAGGGTAAAGTGGAGTGGCTGACCATCCTGCGGGAGTTTTACGGGCCCTTCAAGGAGGCCTTGACAGCGGCCAAGGCGGAGATGGCCTCGGTGAAACGGGCCATCACGCCGACCGACATCCCATGCTCGGTATGCCAGGGCAAGATGGTGATCCGCTGGGGCAAGAACGGCGAATTCCTGGCCTGCGAGACCTACCCGGCCTGCAAGAATACCCAGGACTTCACCCGGGGGGCGGATGGGGTCATCAAGGCGGTGGCCCTGGAACAGGAGCAGGAAAGCGGCGAGATCTGTGAAAAATGCGGCAAGAGCATGGTCTACAAGCAGGGGAAATACGGGCGTTTTCTCGCCTGCTCCGGATACCCTGACTGCCATCACATCAAGGCCGAGACTACCGGGGTCGCCTGTCCTGAGGCCGGGTGCAAGGGATCGCTGGTGAAGAAGGTGTCCAAGCGAGGCAAGGTATTTTTCGCCTGCGACCAGTACCCAAAATGCAACCTCGCCATGTGGGACAGGCCCATTGCCACTCCTTGCCCCCAGTGCAAGGCGAAATTCTTAGTGGAAAAAACCAGCAAGAAGTCTGGGGTGACCTTGCACTGCCTGAGCAAGGACTGCGGCTACAGCAAGAGCCTGGATGAGGAGAAATAGTGAGGAGTGGCCGATACCGGTTGTGGAAAGAGCTGCCAGTGCTTACACTAGAGGCATAACAAAAGCGAATCTTGGCGAGGAGGAACACTATGCTTTCAGGAATACAGGCAGGGCTGTCGGCCCTGAACGCGATTCAGACCAGGACCCAAGTGACGGCCAACAATGTGGCCAATGTCAACACCGATGGCTTTAAGAAGAGCAGGGCGACCTTGATCGAGGCCGACCAGCAAGGCGGGGTAACGACCCATATCGAGCAGATGGCCACCCCCGGCCCCATGGTCTACGAGCAGACCGAACAGGGCGAGCCCCTGGTTGAAAAGTCGAATGTTGAGCTCACGGAAGAACTGCCACGGATGATGATCGACCGCCGGGCCTATCAAGCCAACATCAAGACCATCCAGGCTCAGGATGAGATGCTGGGGAGTTTGCTGGATATCAAGGGGTGAGATCGTCACCCCCAATGCTCCTCACTTCCGCATCATCACCCGCCCGCCGACAATGGTCATCACGGGCATGCCCTTGAACTGCCAGCCGAGGAAAGGCGAATTCTTGCTCTTCGACACCACCATCTCCTTGCTGTAGGTAAACTCCCGCTCCGGGTCAATCACGGTCACGTCCGCCACGGCCCCATCGGCCAGCGTCCCCCCGCTCACCCCCAAAATCTTCGCCGGATTCACCGACATCAACTCCACCAGCCGTCCGGCGGTCAAGATCCCAGCATGCACCAGGCGCAGGGCCAGGGGCAGCGAGGTCTCCAGGCCGATGATGCCGTTGGCGGCCTGATCGAACTCGACCTCCTTTTCCATCTCGCTGTGGGGGGCGTGATCCGAGGCGATGGCGTCGAGGGTGCCGTCGACAAGCCCGGCGATGATAGCCTCGACATCCGCCTGGGTGCGGAGGGGCGGATTCATCTTGGCCCGGGTGTCGTACTGGCCGATGGCCTCTTCGGTAAGGGTGAAGTAATGGGGCGCGGTCTCGGCAGTGACCCGGCAGCCCTGGGCCTTGGCGCGGCGGATCAGGCTGACAGACTCCTTGCTGCTGATATGGGCCAGGTGCAGCCGGTGGCCGGTAAGCGCGGCAAGGGCCAGATCCCGGTAGACCATGATCTCTTCGGCGGCGCTGGGGATGCCGCGAAGGCCCAGCCGGGTAGACAGAGCCCCCTCGTTCATGGCCCCGTTGTGACTTAGGCTCGCCTCCTCGCAATGGGAGATGATGGGCACGTCGAAGTTGGCGGCATACTCCATGGCCCGCCGCATCATCTGGCTGTTGAGCACCGGCCGGCCGTCATCGGTAAAGGCCTTGGCCCCGCACTGTTTCATCTCGCCAAATTCGGCCAGGCTGTCGCCCTGGCTGCCCTTGCTGATCGCCCCCGTGGGATAGACCCGGGCGGCGGCCCCTTGCGCCCTGGAGACCACCAGGCTGATGCTGCTCTCCGAATCCAGCACCGGGCGGGTGTTGGGCATGCAGGCCACAGCGGTAAATCCCCCTGCCGCAGCCGCCTGGGTGCCCGTGGCGATGGTTTCCTTGTACTCCTCGCCCGGCTCGCGAAGATGGACGTGGATGTCGATAAGGCCTGGCACCACCCACCTGCCGGTGAGGTCGATGCGCTCCGCCCCTTCCGGCGCTGAGTCGCCAGGAGCGAGGAGGCGGCAGACGCCATCGGCAATGAGCAGTCGGCCAATCCGGTCGACGCCGTTAGCCGGGTCGATAATGCGGCCATTTTCCAGGAGCAGCTGCGGTAGCGAAGTCATCAATCACCTCCCAAAACAAGATAGAGCAGCGCCATGCGGACGGCGACGCCATTTTCGACCTGGTCGATGATCACCGACTGGGGGCCGTCGGCCACGTCCGGGGTCATTTCCACCCCGCGATTGATCGGGCCGGGATGCATGATCAAGGCGTCCGGCTTGGCCAGAGCCGCCATGGCCCGGTTGATGCCGAAGACCCCTGCGTACTCGCGGAGCGAGGGGATCAACGGGTCGTGCTGCCGTTCTTTTTGGATGCGCAGGGCCATGACCACATCGGCGTCGGCCACGGCGTCGGCCACATGGCGGTGCCTGATCGCCCCCATGGCCTCGAGGCCGGGAGGCAGCATGGTGTTGGGCCCGCAGACGTGGACGGTTGCCCCCATCTTGGTGAAGCCCATGATATTGGAGTGGGCGACCCGGCTATGGGTGATGTCGCCGACAATGGCGATCTTGAGGCCGTCCAGGCGACCCTTCTTTTCCTTGACCGTCATCATGTCCAGCAGGGCCTGGCTCGGGTGCTGGTGGGTGCCATCCCCGGCGTTGATGATCGAGGCCTGTATATGGCGCTTGAGCAGGGCAGGCGCGCCGGATGACGAGTGGCGGATGATGATGGCGTCCGGCTGCATGGCCTGCAGGTTCTTGGCGGTGTCGATCAGGGTCTCGCCCTTGGTGGCGGAACTGGTGGCGGCGGAGATGTTGAAGGTGTCGGCGCTCATCCGCTTGGCCGCCACCTCAAAGGACAGCCGGGTCCTGGTGCTGGGCTCGAAAAAGAGGTTGATGATCGTCTTGCCGCGCAGGGTGGGCACCTTCTTGATCGCCCTGGTGGAGATCTCTTTCAGCGATTCGGCAGTCTGCAGAATATAGCGGATATCCGCCGCTGAAAAATCATCGATGCTGATGATGTGCTTGTGGCTGAAGCGGTATTCGACGTCCATCATTAGACCCCGTCATCAATGGATGAGGTTGAGCAGCCGGGAAAACCGGATGGGCAGATTGGAGCTGTCCCAGGACCATCCGCTATTCCACGACCAGTAAAGCACAAAGGCCTTGCCCTTCACTTCGGTGAGTTTGACGAATTTCCAGAACCGGCTGTCGTAGCTGTTGTCCCGGTTGTCGCCCATGACGAAGAGCGAATCCTTGGGCACGGTGATGGGCCCGAAATTGTCGCGGGGCTGGACCCCCCGGGGGATGATCGTATGGTCCCGGTAGACGGCGCTGTCGACGACGAATGGCTTGCCGTTGACCAGCAACTGTTTATCGTGCATCTCGATGGTGTCTCCCTCGACACCGATGACCCGCTTGATGAAATCCTGATCGGGGTTGACCGGGTACTTGAAGACGATGATGTCGCGGGGGGCGGGCTTGGTTATCGGCACCCAGGCCTCGCCGGTCAGCGGATTCTTGATCCCGTAGATGAACTTATTGACCAGCAGGTGATCGCCGATCAGCAGGGTGGGCTCCATGGAGCCGGAAGGGATCTTGAAGGCCTGGACAATGAAGGTGCGGATGAACAGGGCCAGGACCAAGGCGATGGCGATGGCCTCGACATACTCTCTGACCAGGGATTTTTTAGGCTGTGACGGGGGGCTTGTGGCAACCAACGGAACGACTCCTCACTGTGCGGGATGGGTGGTGAGCTGCGAGAGAAGGGCCGGGGCAGGGCAGGTAAGGGCATCTCCTCCAGCGCAAGGCATCCGCAGTTTTCTATCCCAAATTCACGCAAAACACAAGGAAGTTTGCGCGATTGCCCTTGACACCCTTCTCCCCTCGAGAAATGGGCTGGGGATGAGGGGCTGCCGTTTATTTGACATCCCGGATAAAAAGTACAAAAATTTTGACCCGCCCGTAAAAAAAACTTGACACGCCACCCCTTTTGTTGAATAGAATGAACCAAATCCTGCAATTGGGCAGGGTGTACGAAGCGTTTCAGGTCACCGGGAGAGTGACCTGGGGCGTCCCTGGCGCTTGCAAGCGATGAGCGCCTAACATTTTGGAAGGGAGATTGGTTATGAAGAAGACATTGACAGCAGCAGCATTGAGTTCAGTGCTGGTACTCGGCCTGGCCGCCGCTTCACAGGCCGCCGATGCCGCAGCCACCACCGGCGTCAACGCCGCCGGCGCCAGCAAGGTTACCTTGGATGGAAGCGTCCGTCAGCGTGGCGCCTATGAGAAGATTGCTGCCGCCAAAGACGCAACAGGCCACAGCTACTATGACACCCGGGCTCAGTTGGGTGTAGCTGCCCAGGTTTCCCCTGAGGCCAGTGGTTACCTCAAGCTGGAAACTGGCGCAGGCAACGGTGACACCGAGGCCTGGGGTTCGTATAGCGGAACCAGCAGCTTGACCGAAGGCGGCGATAAGCTTGGCGGCCTCAATATTCTGGAAGCGTGGATTAACTATAAGCCAGGCGATTTCGGCGTCAAGGTCGGTCATATGCCTCTGGCCCTGGGCAACAAGGTGTTCTTTGACCACACCACCTCCGGCGATGACGCCATTGTTGCCTATGGCGACCTGAATGGCGGCGCCACCCACGTTGGCGCCCTGACCATTAAGTTTAACGAGAACGATAACGATAAATCTGATGACCTCAACGGCTATGTAGCCTTGGTCACCCACAAGGTCAGCGATACCCTGAAACTGGGAGCTAACTGGACTTACCTGCGTGGTGAGGACAGTGGTGCTTACACCACTGCGGCACTCGTTGGAAATTTGGGCTTAGGCGCTGGTAGAGCACTTGAAATTGGAAAATTCCCTGGCTTGTCCATGTCCAACATCGGCTTGACCGCCGATGGCAAGGTTGGGGCCATCACCTACTTGGCTGACCTTGAGATGCAGTTCGGCACTGCAGGTGAGACCGATAACGGCAATGGAAGCACATACACCATCGATGCCAGTGGTTGGGCTGCAAAGCTGGCTGGCAACTATGACTTGGGTGGTGGCAAAGTCGGTCTTGTCTTTGGCTATGGCTCCGGCACGGACGAGCAGGATATGACCAATGATTTGAACGATGGCAACAATGATCTGTCCTTTGACACCTACGTCAACTTCCTCACCGACACCACCTATGACACCGTCCTGGCTGGATTCCGTGCTGGTATCCCCGGAGCAGGTTGGGGACATAACCAAAACCGTGGCGGCAGAAATAGCGGCCTTTCCAACCTGACCCTGTTCCAGTTGAACGGCAGCACCAAGACCACCTGCCCGCTGACTGGCAAGGATCTGTCCCTGTTCGCCTCTGCCAGCTACATGCAGTTGAGTGAAGACATGATTAACTATGGCACCAACAAGGTGAACAAGGTCGGCACCGAGCTTGACTTGATTGGCACATGGGCTCTGACCCCTGGTCTGAGCTACAAGGTTGAAGCCGCTTACCTCTTTGTCGGTGATGTTTTCGAGACAGCAGCTATCGGCACTGGCGCTGATCCGGACGATCTGATGTTCCTCCGTCACAGCCTGGAGTTGAAGTTCTAGTCTGGTTCGGCGTGGCCAACGCCGTCTGTTGCCCACGCCACACGGTAATACACCATGAACCCCCGTCCCAGTCTCGGCTGGAACGGGGGTTTTTATTATTGTGACATCCCGGCTTGCAGGCCTCTTAGCCCAAGCCTCACCTGCCGGTTGCCAGTTGACTTTCATGGCTGCCCTTGCTAAAAGACGTGCCAACTGCTGCCTAACCAGTCAGGACCCTGCCGGCCTGATAGCGAGATGAATTCAGTCCTCCCCGGCGCACCCAAAAATCTCTCTCCCTCGACACAACGGCACCCCATGCGCAACCGAGAACTCATCCGCCGCACCATCACCCTGGTTACACCATACCGGGGCAGGTTGCTTATCGCCATGATCAGCATGGTGATCGTCTCGGCCATGGGCTCGGCCCAGGCCTACATCATCAAGCCGCTGATCGACAAGATCTTCATCACCAAAGACGAAACCATGCTCAACCTCCTGCCGTTTGCGCTGATTGGCGTATTCCTGGTCAAAGGGGTATTCTACTACACCTACACCTCGCTGATGGATACCACTGGCCAGCGGATCATCAGCGACTTGCGGAAACAGCTGTTTGCCCATATCCACGACCTACCCATCTCCTTTTTCCACAACACGCCCACCGGCGAGTTGATCTCCCGGATCATCAGCGACGCCGCATTGATCCAGAACGCGGTCTCCCGCTCCCTGGTCGGGATTCTGAAAGACCTCTGCCAGATCATCGGCCTTCTGGGGGTGGTCTTTTATCTGAACTGGCGGCTGGCCTCCGTCGCCATAATCTTTCTGCCCCTGGCCGCCTTGCCGGTGGTCAAATTCGGCAAAAAATTCCGCCAACTCAGCACCAACAACCAGACTACCGTCGCCAAGGTGTCCAATATCCTCCATGAAACCATCACCGGCCACCGGATCGTCAAGGCCTTCGGCATGGAGCAGTACGAAACCAACCGTTTTTCGGCGACCATCGACCACCTGTTTGGCATTCTCTGCAGGGACATTCGAATCAACAGCCTGCAACACCCGATCATGGAACTTCTTGGCGGCCTCGGGATCGGGGCCGTGATTTGGTATGGCGGCCACCAGGTCATTCAAGGACAATCGACGCCGGGCGCCTTTCTGGCCTTTCTCACCTCCATGGTGATGATCTACGACCCGATGAAGGGGGTGAGCAACATCAACAGCGCACTCCAACAAGGGTTAGCCGCGGCGTCTAGAGTCTTTGGCCTACTGGACATCAAACCAGCGATCACCGATTGCCCTGGGTCTATGACCCTACCGCCGTTTAGGAAAACTGTAGAATTTCGCCAAGTCGATTTCTCCTATGACAATGGAGTACCGGTATTTGAAAGTCTCAATCTGACAGTGAAGGCTGGCGAGGTGCTGGCCATTGTCGGACCCAGTGGCGGCGGCAAAACCACTTTCGTCAATCTGCTACCCCGCTTTTTTGATGTGACCGGGGGTGGCATCTACATTGACGGCCACGATCTGCGACAAGTTTCCATCCAATCCCTCCGCGCCCAGATCGCCATGGTCTCCCAGCAGACCATCCTCTTCAATGACACAGTGCGTAACAATATCGCCTATGGTGATCCGACCCGTAGTGTGGAGGAGATCGAAAACGCTGCCCGGGCAGCCTACGCCCTAGATTTCATCCATGAGCTGCCGGATGGCTTCGATACCATGGTTGGCGAGTCCGGGGCGCGGCTTTCCGGGGGCCAGCAACAGCGGCTATCCATCGCCCGTGCGTTGCTCAAAGATGCGCCAATTCTCATTTTAGATGAAGCGACCTCTGCCTTGGATAGCGAATCGGAGCGCGAGGTCCAGAAAGCTTTAGAGAACCTGATGCAAGACCGGACGACCTTTGTAATCGCCCACCGGCTGTCAACCATCGCCAATGCTGATAGGATTGTCGTGATTCAGGCTGGGCGGATTGTAGAGGAGGGGACTCACGAAAAATTGCTGGCCAGCAAGGGAGTTTATCACACTCTCCAATCCATGAATAGGCTATAGTCCTCATGCAAACCGGAATCAGGCAATGATGATACCACCTCCATCTTCCCGCCATTGGCTAATACTGGCCCATTGCTTCAATCTCGATGGCAGAGCTGCCAGCCAAACCATCACCGATCGAATTCCGTTGCTAATGGCCAGGGGAATAACTCCTGTTGTGTTAAGCGCTCCAACAGGCACAAAAGATACAAAATTTCCACATGCCCAGGTTCTCTCTCCCGCACCATCGGGGATCATATTTGAGCTGCGCCATATCATCAAGAAAAAGATAAAAAATCTTCTATTGCTGCAAACAATCAAAACAATAATCTTTCTAAGTCTCTTACCTTTTTACCTTATTGAAAAAATAATAATCCACCTTGATAGCCACTGGTCTTGGTTTATCAGTGCAACAATTACCGCACTTCCTCTCATAAAAAAATATAGGCCAACAATCGTTTATTCGACTGCTGGACCAAGTAGCACACATGTAACAGGATATTTATTACATAAGATCACAAAACTCCCGTGGTTAGTTGAGTTACATGATCCATTGATTCATAAATTTGAACGAGGAACAGGGCAAAGAATAAATTTTAGTCGTTGGCTTGAAAAAATTATTACAAAAAATGCAAGTGCTGTAATTTTTTTCACAGAATCCGCATTAGAGAATGCCTGCCATCGCAATCAAGGACTGAATAGTAAGGCATATTTACTGAGGCCTGGTGCCAATCCACCTGATTTTTCTTCTGCCACATACACCAAAAGCAATAAAATCCATTTCGGCCATTTTGGATCCTTGGCCACCGGCAGACACCTCGGCACATTTATTCAAGCATTACATAGTGTGCTGGAGGAGAATCCTTCATGGGGGGATAGTGTATCTCTGGATATTTATGGTGGAACCCTTGATAAAATATCAGAGAACTATCTTCGTGACTACCCGTTACCGGGCATTATTAAGAGGTATGGTCGCCTAGAATATGACCAGATCAGCAAAAAATCAGGTCGGCTCCAAGTCATAGAGGCAATGCGGCAATGCGACGTACTGGTGATTATTCATGGAGAGGGTGAAAACTGCTGTGAATATATACCTTCCAAACTATATGAGTACCTATTAACAAGGCGCCCAATTTTTGGCTTGGCCGCCCCTGAGTCAGAATTAGCAAATATTTTACACAAGACTCATGGTTGTATGTGTGTGCCCCAGCAAGTAGAACTTGCTCATATGGGAATCAAAACCATGCTTGAACGATGGCAAAAAGATGGCTTGCCAGATAATGACTCTTCGTCGTTCACCATTGATGCAGCTGTAGACACATTGCTCTCTATTGCTGAAAAAATAGAGCCACTACCATCCAAATCTTAACTTCCTTTCTGTTGCCTGAATTAAGGACTTTACAAATTTCTTAAACTTTACAAGGTCATTTTTTTTCTCTCGTGGCACCCTTGCCCAATTTGATTGCATTACAACCCCAAAATACTGCTGAGCAAGGCCATGCTCTGAGACGCCTTGTTCCTGGTCCTCATAAAATTGTTCCGCATAGTGATAACATTTAAAAAGTGGTGCCATGGGGACTAGTGGAATTTTCTTGCTCACCAGTAGATACTCGCCATAGAGCTGCATTTCACATGGGTACTCCATAAGTAACTCGTAGATGCTTTTTTGTCTTGGCAATAAAAAATCATTCGACAAACTGCGCAGCACAGCACTGGACCATATCAGCGGGGCATATCCAAAATCAAAAAATTCCCCCTCCCGGCCAAAAGCCTTCTGAATGCGGCCGGTCATTGCTCTCAAATCCTTTTCTATCTTTGCCCTATTTGCCCTCTTGGCAAAGCCCAATAATTCCTCACCCTGATGTTGGATGGTATACGGAATTGTTCCATGGGGAAAAAAGTCCTCCCGCCGGAATGACTTAATAAAGTAAGAGTCAGAGTCAAGCCAAATATAGTTTTCACAGTAATTCATCCGCCAGAATTCAAGCTTAACCAACTGTTGCAGTAAATGACAGGGGAACACGCGTGGAAGCGGCCCATATTCCTTACAGCTCTGGGCCAAAATTTCCTCATCAGTCAAGATATGACAAGGAAAAGGCTGAAGAGCCTCTAGAAAAGCCTCTTTATCGGTCAGAGGAACAGAGAGATATAGCGGGATCGCGTCTTCATTAAACAACGATATACTCTGAACCAAGCGCCTAGCCCTGTATATGTCTGGGCGATATGATTTACAAAACAACACGACGTTATTCATCGTATTGCGCCCCATATTGTGAGAGCAGGCCGTCAGAGATGCCTGGCTCAGGCATAATCAGTCTTTTCAAAATTATAGTCATCGCCAGCATGGTATAAAAAATGACCTCTAGGCAGTGTAACGTGACGGGCTCGACCAGGCTCTTCATCGTGTACATTATAAATGCGGCCAGCACAGATAAAGCAACATCGTGGATAAAGGCATCGCGTTTTTGTCGAGCTAAACGCACCAGATCACGCAACCACAGTCCCAAAAATAAAATAAATATCAAGGTGCCGCCCAACCCTACGCGTATCGAGAGGTCAAGCAATATGTTATGAGGCCAGTCAAACTTAACAACTTTTCTATATTGCTCAGGGATACGTAACACGTATTTGCCTTGGTCCTTCTGGGGCAGATCGCTGAGCGCATCTACATGATACCCTATCCCAGTCAACTTATAATCATTTATAACCTCAAGCGAGTACAAAAAAAGAGCCTTTCTGGTGATGTCCTGATTATTGAAACGATTGGCAAGGGGGCTGAACAGTAGCCCAATAAGGATTAACACAAGAGCCACTAACAGAAATTTCTTCTCCCGATAACTCAGCACAATCACCATAACAACCATACTAATAAATGTTGCTCGAGATTGAGTCAGCAAAGAAGCAACGAACAAAATCAGTGCAAAACCAAGAAGTATTTTTTTTGTAAAGTTTGACGTTGTGTACCGATACAACGGAACAGTCAACGCTAAAGAAAAAAGCATAATACCCCCCATAGCGTTGCTAGGCCAGCTTGGAAGGTTCATTCGAGAAAAAAGACGGGCACCGCGGACACCATAAAAATACAC
>Ga0233425_10003597_pt1 | contig 27805 bp, 26 predicted proteins | sample Watercolumn_Towu_2_FD_181712 | JGI IMG/M metagenome (GOLD analysis project Ga0233425, IMG submission 181712) | Freshwater microbial communities from Lake Towuti, South Sulawesi, Indonesia - Watercolumn_Towuti2014_140_MG | ecosystem: Environmental > Aquatic > Freshwater > Lake | place...
CCTGAGCGAACCGGTCTTCGCGCTGGACCTGGACCTGGCCGCGGTGCTCGCCGGAATCGGCGCCGGGCGGCTCTATGAGCCGCTGCCCAGGTTTCCCGCGGTGAAGCGCGACTACGCCTTTGTCGTGGCGGCCGGGGTGACGGCCGGGGCGCTGCTGGCCGCGGCGCGCAAAGCAGCCGGCTCACTGGTTGAGGAGATGGAGGTCTTCGACCGCTTCCAGGGCAAGTCGGTGACTGAGGACCGTCAGAGCATCGGGCTCCGACTGTCCCTGCGCGCACCCGACCGCACGCTCACGGCGGAGGAAGTGGACGGCGTGACCCGGCGACTGGTATCTGCGCTGGACCGCGAACTCGGCGCCAGACTGCGGGCCTGAAGATGGCCCGGCCGACGCTGGAGGAGCTGTTTCAGGAGCTGGAGGAGCGCTTGCGGGCCCTGGACGAACGATTGGGGCAAATGCGGCTGGAGAACCGAATGCTCCAGGAGCGCATTCGAAGACTCGAGCAGACCCAGGCCGCAGCACGCGAGAAAGTCAACCAGGTTCTTGACAGGATTGACACTCTCGGATAGTATCACTCCACAAGGGAGCCATGAAGACGCTGGCAGTCAACATACTTGGATGTGAATATAAGGTTCAGACCAGTGAGGCCGGCGAGGCCTTGCTGGGTGTTGCTTCAGAGATCGTTGATTCCCGGATGCGGGAGCTGCGAAAGCGCTTTCCGCACCAGCCGCTGGCCCAGACGGCAGTACTCGCCAGTCTGGACCTGGTTGGCGAATTCCTGGAGGAAGAACAGAAGAAAGACAGCCGGCTTCGACACCGGTTGCGTTCGTTGATTGACAAACTGAATACGGTTTAGGCTCCCTGCGCTGCGCGTGATAGACGGCTGAGTCTTGAGCTAACACCCTTGAGACGGGAGCGGAGTGCAGGCTGTGACTGCAGGGTCGCCTCGAGCGAAGTGCATGAGCGGTCTGCCGAAGCACCCCCTTGATTAATGGGTCAAAGACTCAGGCATACACGACATTGTGCGGGGATTTTTTTTCGAAGCGGCCCGGCTCCGGTTTTTGGCCATGATTGTCGTACCGGTCACCGGCGACGGGCTCGAGAAACGGAGGAATGGTGTTTACGAACTTACCGAGTCCGTACTCGTTGATATTAGTCATCGGCCTGGTGCTGGCGCTGGCTGCACTGGGTTTCGTGCTGGGATTCCTGATCAGCCGCCGGTTCGCGCGGGCCAGCCTGGCAAGTTCCGCGGCAGCGGCCAAGACGCTGCTTACCGACGCCCAGGCCCGGGCCGACGAGCTCCGCCAGCAGGCCGAGGCCAAGACCCGCGAAGACTGGCACCAGGAGAAGCTGAAGTTCGAGGCCGAGACCGCCAGCCGCCGGAAAGAAATGGAGCGCATGCAGCGCCGTCAGACCGAGCGCGAAATCACGCTCGAGAAGCGAAGCAGCGTGCTCGCGCAGAAGGAAGCGGAAATCATCCGGCGCGACCGCGAACTGCTTTCCCGCGAGAAGATCAGCAAGGCGAAGGGCGAGCGGCTCGACCAGCTCATCAACCAGCAGAACGATAAGCTGGAGAAAATCGGCAACCTGAGCTGCGAGGACGCCCGGCGGGAACTGATGCGCAACCTGGAGAACGAAGCCCGGCTCGAGGCGGCGCAGTCAATCAAGGAGATCAAGGACCATGCCAAGCTCCAGGCCGAAACGCAGGCGAAGGAAATCCTGGTCTCGGCGATTCAGCGTTGCGCCCTGTCCCATGCGGCCGAGACTACGGTGTCGGTCGTGTACCTGCCTTCGGATGAGTTGAAAGGACGGATTATCGGCCGGGAGGGACGGAACATCCGGACTTTCGAGACCCTGACCGGCGTCGAGGTGATGATTGACGATACGCCGGGAGCGGTCATCATCTCCGGTTTCGACCCGGTGCGGCGCGAGGTCGCGAAACTGGCGATGGAGAAGTTGATTGCCGACGGCCGGATTCACCCGGCGCGGATTGAGGAACTGGTTGCGAAGACCAGGACCGAGATGGACGACATCATCAAGGCGGCAGGCGAAGCGGTCGTGCTGGAGCTGGGCATTGTCGGCATCAACCCGGAGCTGATCCGCGCGCTGGGGCGGCTGCAGTACCGGACGAGCTTCGGTCAGAACGTGCTGCTGCATTCACGTGAGGTTGCGCACCTCGCGGCGCTGATGGCGCAGGAACTCGACCTGTCGGCGCCGGTGGCCCGGCGGGCGGGAGTGCTCCACGACATCGGCAAGGCTGCGGACCAGTCCCAGGAAGGGACCCACGCGTCAATCGGCGCCGAACTGGCCCTGCGCTGGGGCGAGGAGGAAGCGGTGGTCAATGCCGTCGCAGCACATCATGAAGAAGTGCCCTTCGCCAGCCCGTACGCGTTCCTGGTTGCCGCGGCGGACAGCATCTCGGCATCCCGGCCTGGTGCGCGGCGCGAGAGCTTCGATGCCTACATCAAGCGCGTTGAGAACCTGGAGGCAATTGCCTCCTCGTTCCCGGGCGTGGGCAAGGCATATGCCATCCAGGCCGGCCGCGAGGTGCGGGTGCTGGTTGAGCCGGAGTCGGTAGACGATGGCGCGGCCCGGGACCTGGCCACGCGGGTCGCGACCCAGATTCAGACCGAACTGAAATACCCGGGACAGATCAAGGTCATGGTTGTGCGCGAGGTCCGGGCCGTGGAGTATGCGCGTTGAGCGGAGTGCCGGACTTGCCTGACCAGTCCGGTCGGTCACGCACTCTGCGGATACTCTTTCTCGGCGACATCTGCGCCCGGCCCGGCAGAGACGCGGTGATCCAGATGACGCCGGGTCTGAGAACCGAACTCGGGCTGGACTTCGTCATCGCTAACGCCGAAAACGTTGCAGCCGGCTACGGCATCACCCCGGGAATCGCCGATGAGCTTCTGAAGAGCGGGATTGACTGTCTGACGCTCGGCGACCACGTCCTGGACCGCAAGGAGGTCGCGGGCTATCTCGACAAGGAGCCGAGGCTCCTGCGTCCGCTGAACTATGTCTCGGTGCTGCCTGATGGCACGCCCGGAGTGCCGGGAACCGGGGTCGGCCTGTACTCAGCGGGGACATTCAAGGTCGGGGTGCTGAACCTGTTGGCGCGGACGTTCATGAAGCCGGTTGACTGCCCGTTCCAGCGGGTGAAGACCGAGGTCGAGCGCATGCGCGAAGCGACCCAAGTTATCGTTGTTGACTTCCACGGCGAGGCCACGGCCGAGAAGCTCTGCATGGGCTACTTCCTCGACGGCAAAGTGACTGCAGTGCTCGGCACGCACACCCACGTTGAGACCGCAGATGAGCGGGTGCTGCCCGGCGGCACGGCCTACATCACCGACGTCGGGATGTGCGGCAGCCGGGATTCGGTGCTGGGCATGCGCCCAGAACTGGCTGTCCGGCGCATGATGCTCTCAGTTCCGCTCCGGCTCGAGTCGTCGCGGGAGGACGTCCGCCTGCACGGTGTCGTGCTTGACATTGACGTCGGTACCGGAAAGACACTCGCGCTGCAGCGGTTCGACCGGGCGCACGCGCCCCAGACTCGGGAACCCGGACCCGCGCCGGTGAGTCGAAAGGAGTGACGTGAAGACCGGTTACGAGGATATAGTCCAGCTTTTCGACGAAGTCGAGTCGCTGATGGCCAGTTTCTGGGAGTTCCACTTCCCCTCCCTGACCATGACCTGGAGTCCGGCGACCGATGTATTTGTCGATGGTGACGAGATCTTCATCGTCGTAGAGCTGCCCGGGATTCTGCGGCGGGACCTGAAGATCGCGGTATCGCCCGTGCTGGTCGAGGTAAGCGGCATTCGCCGCACGCCGGGGCTGTTCCGGCCGGGCACGAGCTTCTATGAACTCGAGATACCGCATGGCGTGTTCCGGAAGCGCGTCGCGTTGCCGTGCCGCACCGAGCCAAGGAGATTGAAGCTGACCCTTAAGGACGGGATGCTGACCATGCGCCTGCCCCGGGCCAGAGTCCAGCCGGCGCTGGAAGTGAAGAAAGGCAAATAGTCATGTCAGAAACGGTCGTTGCCGAAACCAAGGAAGCCAAGATTCCGGAAATCCTGCCGGTCCTGCCGATTCGGAACGGTGTGCTGTTTCCCAACCTGGTTTCGCCGCTCGTGATTACGACGCCGCGTTCCGTGAAACTGGTCGACGAGGCGCTCGCCGGGGACAAGTTGCTCTGCGCGGTCTCACAGCGCAATCCGGATATCGAGGACGCGGGCAAAGAGGAACTCTATCCGGTCGGTACGGTCTGCCTCGTGCTGAAGATGCTGCGTTTCCCGGACGGCACGATGCGTCTGCTGGTGCAGGGCGTGAAGCGGGCGCGCGTTCGGGAATTCGTAGCTGAGCAGCCGTACCTGAAGGCATTGCTGGAGCCGATGGACGAGAACGAATCCAAGGACATGTCAGTGGTCGCGCTGATGCGCAACGTGGTGAATATGTTCAACCAGCTTTCAGACATGGCGCCGTATCTGCCCGAGGAACTGACGACCGTGGCGCTGAACATTGAGAGCCCAGGGCGCCTCGCGGATTTCGTGGCGAGCTATGTCAACTTCGACGTTGTGGAGAAACAACGCCTACTCGAGACGATGAACGCCAAGGAGCGGCTGATGCAGCTAGTGCCGCTGCTGAGCAAGGAGATCTCCATTCTCGAACTCGGCGCGAAGATTCGAGACCGGGCCAAGGGCGAAATCGACAAGAGCCAGCGCGAGTATTTCCTGCGCGAGCAGCTGAAGGCAATCCAGAAGGAACTGGGTGAGGTTGATGACCGGGGCGCGGAGGTCAATGAGCTGAAGGATAAGATTGAGAAGGCCGGGATGCCGGAAAAGGTGAAAGAAGTCGCGCTGAAAGAGCTCGAACGGCTCGGGCGGATGCCGATGGCCGCGGCCGAGTACACGGTGTCGCGCACCTATCTGGACTGGCTGATTCTGCTGCCCTGGGCGAAGGCGAGCGAGGACAATCTCGACATCCGGCGCGCCAAGCGCGTGCTGGATGAGGATCACTACAATCTGAAGAGCGTCAAGGAACGAATGCTCGAATACCTCGCGGTGAAGAAGCTGCGCAAGGACTCCAAGGGGCCGATCATCTGCCTGGTCGGACCGCCGGGAGTGGGGAAGACGTCGCTCGGCCGTTCGATTGCCCGGGCGCTGGGCAGGAAGTTCGTCCGGTTCTCGCTGGGCGGCATCCGGGACGAGGCGGAGATCCGGGGGCACCGCCGGACCTATGTCGGGGCGCTGCCGGGCCGGATACTGCAGGGGCTGCGCAATGCCGGAACCTGCAACCCGGTGCTCATGCTTGATGAGATTGACAAGGTTGGCACCGACTTCCGTGGCGACCCGTCGTCGGCGCTGCTCGAAGTGCTGGACCCGGAGCAGAACTTCGCATTCTCGGACCACTATCTTGAAGTTCCGTTCGACCTCTCCAAGGTGATGTTCATCACCACCGCCAACATGGCCGATACGATTATTCCCGCGCTGCGGGACCGGATGGAGACCATTGAACTGCCGGGCTACGTTGAGGAAGAGAAGCTGGAGATTGCCCGCAACTTCCTGATTCCAAGACAGGTGAAGGAAGCCGGCCTGACCCCGGACAATCTGAGATACTCGGATTCGTCACTGACTCTGATTATCAAGGACTACACGCGGGAAGCCGGGGTGCGCAACCTGGAGCGTGAAATCGGCTCGATTGCGCGCAAGGTTGCACGGCGGTTCGCCGAGAATCACCCGAAGGCGACGGTCATCACGCCGGCCGATGTCCGGCGCCATCTCGGACCCAAGAAGTTCTTCTCGGAGGTGGCGGCGCGCAAGGGAATGACTGGAGTTTCGACCGGGCTTTCAGTGACGCCCTATGGCGGCGAGATACTCTTCGTCGAGTCAACCAAGATGCAGGGGCAGAAAGGCCTGCTGCTTACCGGGTCGCTGGGCGAAGTGATGAAGGAGTCGGCCCAGGCCGCAATATCCTATGTGCGGACCCATGCCGCGGACTTCAAGATTGACGCCGACTTCTTCAACAAGTTCGACCTGCACGTCCATGTGCCGTCCGGCGCGATACCCAAAGACGGACCCTCGGCCGGGGTAGCGATTTCGGCTTCATTGATGTCGTTGCTCAGGGGCAAGCCGCTTGACCCGCGCACCGCAATGACCGGCGAAATCACGCTGAGCGGACGAGTCCTGCCGGTGGGCGGGGTCAAGGACAAAGTGCTGGCTGCGAATCGCGCCGGCATCGGCAAGGTCGTCCTGCCGCTCGAAAACCGCAAGGACCTGGAGGAGATTCCGGCACGCGTGAAGAAGGGCTTGAAGTTCGTGTTCGTGAAGACAATTATGGACGTTTACCGGGCGCTATTCTAGCGCAAGTTCAAAGTTCAAAATCCAAAGTTCAAACAAAGTCCAAAGCTCAAACCTCACAGGCGAAAGCCACAAGCGCCAGCTTCTGGGCATTCTTGACTCTCGACCTGCTGACTCCGTACAGTTGACTTTGGACTTGAGTTCGTTTGAACTTGGCCAGCACGGCGGCTGGCTACTTCTTCTGCATCGGTATCTTAATCCCCCTGGTATTCGCGCACTCAATCGCGGCCGGGTAGCCCGCATCACAATGACGCGCCACGCCGATGCCCGGGTCATTGGTCAAGACGCGTTCCAGGCGTACGTCGGTCTCCTTCTTGCCGTCCGCTACGCAAACCTGGCCCGCATGCTGGGAATAGCCGATGCCGACGCCGCCGCCGTGATGGAATGAGACCCAGGACGCGCCGGACGCGGTGTTGAGCAGGGCGTTCAGTATCGGCCAGTCCGAGACTGCATCCGAGCCATCCATCATGCCCTCGGTCTCGCGGTTGGGCGATGCGACCGAACCGGAGTCCAGATGGTCACGGCCAATGACCACCGGCGCCTTGAGTTTGCCCCGACGAATCAAGTCGTTCAGGCGCAGGGCGAACTTGTCCCGCTCGCCGTACCCGAGCCAGCAAATCCGGGCGGGCAGGCCCTGGAATGGAATTTTGTTCTGAGCCAGGGTAATCCAGCGCCGGAGCGAGTCATTCTCCGGGAACAACTCGACCACCAGCGCGTCGCTCTGGAAGATGTCCATCACCTCGCCGGAGAGCACAGCCCAGCGGAACGGACCCTTGCCCTGGCAGAAGAGCGGGCGGATGTACTCGAGCACAAAGCCCGGAATCTTGAACGCATCCTGAACCCCGGCCTTCTCGGCCTGGGCCCGGATGTTGTTGCCATAGTCGAACGCAATTGAGCCGAGACGCTGCATTTCCAGCATCGCCCTCATCTGCACGGCCATTGAGGCATAGGCGCGCTTGATGTACTCGGCCGGCTCGGCCCGGCGCAGTTCAAGCGCTGCGTCGAGTGTCATCCCGGCCGGGACATAGCCGTTAAGCTCGTCGTGCGCTGAAGTCTGATCCGTGAGGACGTCCGGAATCTCCCGGCGCTTGAGCAACTCAACATGCACCTCGGCCGCATTCCCGACCAGTCCAACCGAATAGGGCTTCTTCTTCTTCACGGCGTCCTTGACCAGTTCCAGCGCCTCGTCTAACGTATCCGCCAGCTGGTCGCAGAACTTCTGCTTCACGCGGCGCACAATCCGGTGGGCGTCCACTTCCACGTCGAGAATCACCCCGCCGTTCATCGTCACCGCAAGCGGCTGTGCGCCGGACATGCCGCCCATGCCCGCGGTCAGCACCCAGCGGCCCTCCAATGTCCCGCCGAAATGACGCCGGGCGCACTCGGCGAAGGTCTCATATGTGCCCTGGATAATGCCCTGGGTGCCGATGTATATCCAGGAGCCGGCGGTCATCTGGCCGTACATCATCAGGCCCATTGCGTCGAGCTTTCGGAAATAGTCCCAGTTCGCCCATGCCGGGACGATGTTGGAGTTGGCAATCAACACGCGCGGTGAATAGGGGTGGGTCTTGAATACGCCGACCGGCTTGCCGGACTGAACCAGCAGGGTTTCGTCATTCGCGAGGGTCTTCAGGGACTCGACAATGGCGAAGTAGCATTCCCAGTTGCGGGCGGCTTTGCCCATCCCGCCATAGACCACAAGGTCTTCCGGGCGTTCGGCTACATCCCGGTCCAGGTTGTTCATCAGCATCCGCAGGGCGGCTTCCTGATGCCAGCCCTGGCACGAAATCCGATCCCCGCGGGGGGCATGAATATCGCGGCGGTCAAACTCGACGCTGGGCTTGTTCATCATGCGTTATGATAGCCGGCAAAGCCGTGGTGTCAACTGGCGAACGCAGGCTGATCGGGACGAGATCAGAGCACTTTCAGCGCGTAGAACAGATTGCCCATCTCGCCGGTGATACGGGTGTCAAGCGGAATCGCCCTTTGTTCCTCATCGCACACCGCTTCCAGTCGGAGTTTGCCTGACTCGCGCACCAGCCGGCTGAAGTCATCCTGAAGCCAGAGCCGCTGGACATCGCTGAACTCAAAGTGCTGCTTGCGGCCATGGTCATCCACTTCCATACGGCAGACCTGAAAGCTGAGTCTCGCCTCAAAGTCCTGCCGTTCGATGTCCCAGACCGTCCTCACCCGGGTTCCGTCACGCTCCATGACCCAGCCTTCTGCCTCATGCGGTTCTAGATTGTCCCACGCGCAGGCAAGATGAACGACATAGATGCCGCCGAGGCGTAGTGAGGTGGCAGTGTTCCGAAAGTGGTCAACGATGTCCTCATCCGTGAGCAGATAGCCGATGCTGTTGATGGAGTTGATGGCCGCGTCGAACGCCCGAGGTGACCGGAAGGTCCGCATGTCGCCCTCTACTGCGCTCGCCATCTGCTGCGCACCAGCCTGGAGGATACGTTGACGGGCATAGGCGAGCATCTCGGGACTGCGGTCGTAGCCGGTCACCCGGAAACCATGTTTCGGCAGGGCGACCAGAAAGCGTCCGGTGCCGCAGGCCGGCTCGAGAACGCTCCTGACCTCAAAGGGAACGAGACGCCGGAAGAACCTACGGAATATCTCGATGTCCCGCGTCAAGTCCCATGAGAAGGCGATATCGCAGTATTCAGGAAGCCCGTAGAGCTCCTGGTTTTCTGCTTGTCTCTGGGGTTCGTCTGCCAAGACACAATCTTCGCTCATTCTGCCAACAGCATAGTCCGGATTCGCGCTGAGTCAAGCGATTGCCGTCAGGCCTGCAACCTGCGCTGCCTTGACCTGTTGTCAGGAGGCCTGGTCCGCCCCACTGACGGTTCGCTCAGAAATGCCACACCTGCGTCGCACCAGACACACGGTGCTTCACGCCCAGTCCTGCTGCGCGTCGCACAAAGGAGCAGGGTTCGGACTTGGGATTGCAGGAGAATACGGTTGACAAATCCCCGGCATGGCCTACAATTCGCTGCAGGAGAGGACAGAGTTGAACAACATACAACTCGCGAGATTGGCTGCACTGGCGTTGCTGGCCTGCTGTGCCTGCAACCGTAATCCCGGTGAACCAGAAGTCCCTTCAGGTCCCCGTACGGGCGCCAGGGATTCTCTCTACACATTCACGACAGTCGCTCACGACCCGAAGCTGCGCGGCGTCTGCTACAGATTCGATTGGGGGGATGGTGACACGTCGGACTGGAGTGACTGGCTGCAGAGCGACTCGCCGGCTGGGGCCTCTCACTACTGGTCGGTGGGAGGTACATTCTCGATTGCAGCTCAAGCCATGAATGATGAGGACGGGGTCTCAGCTTGGTCGGGCGGCCACAAGTTGACGGTGTCCTTTGCCCCGGTGACATTCGGTGGTACGAGGTCCGACGCGGGCAATGCCGTCGAACTGACGACCGATGGCTGCTACATTGTTGCTGGGTTTACCGCCTCCTACGGCGAGGGGCGGGACGATGCGTGGCTCATCAAGGTTGATGACGCCGGAAGCGCAAGATGGCAGCACACTATCGGTGGGACCGGTCGCGACCGCGCGAACTCAATTCAGCAGACTGCTGAACCCGGCTACATCGTCACCGGCTATACCGACTCCAAGGGCGCAGGCGGCTACGACTTGTGGCTCGTGAAGACCGGCGGTTCCGGCAATGTGATGTGGGATACGACGTTCGGCGGAGACGGCAATGAGTGGGGCAATTCGGTCATTCAAAGTGCTGACGGCGGCTACGTGGTCGCCGGTTTCACCGGCTCGACGGGCGCCGGCGGCTACGATGCGTGGTTGGTGTGTACCGATGACGAAGGCCGTCTGGTGTGGGACCGGACGTTCGGCGGGGGACAATACGATGTCGCGAACTGCGTTCGGCAGACACGCGATGGAGGCTACATTATTGTCGGCTACACAGCATCTCAGGGAGCGGGTGGCGACGACCTGTGGCTCATTAAGACCGACTCGATGGGTCAGGAACTCTGGAACAGGACCTTCGGTGACGTCGACACCGACGTTGGCAATTCGGTGCAGCAGACTTCGGACGGTGGCTACATCATCGCGGGTTCGCTCGGTTTTCGGGGTGCGACAGCGGGCGACATGTGGCTCATCAAGACCGATTCGTTGGGAAACAGGATGTGGGACCGGACGTTCGGCGGGAGCGGCTACGATGTCGGCAACTCGGTTCAACAGACGCTGGACGGCGGATACATTGTGGCGGGAAACACCGATTCTCTCGGCGCCGGAGGAGGGGACATCCTTCTCGTCAGGGCCGACGCAGCAGGCAGCGAGGTCTGGAGTCGAACCTTCGGAGGCATCAGTTACGACGCTGGGAGTTCTGTGCGCCAGACGGCAGATGGCGGCTACGTTGTCGCGGGTCTCACCGTGTCCTTTGGTCTGAATGGTGATGTTTGGCTGATTCGCACCGACGCGAACGGAAGGTAGTCCGGTTCGCAGGACTACCGGAAGGACGGGTCAGTCCTTGCTTCTTGATATCTTCCAGAGTTACGCTGAAATCTGGTGGTTGTGGGGCTGTTGGATAGTCCACTTCTCAAGCAGCTTCTTCAGATACTCGGGGATGGAGTCGGTCTCGGAGGGAGTTGTCCGAATCTCCGGCCGCTTTGGTGTGAATCCGGTCGCTTCAAACAGCCAATTCCACAAGACGAAAACAAGCCCGGCCAGGAGCTTCAAGTTCATCACGCCCTGGATTGAGCCTCCTTGGTCGAGCATCTTTCACCTGGTTAGACGCCAGAGAAGCGCCCCAGTCTGCGAGCTCAAGTGAGGGAATCTTCAACAGCCCCAGAGTCCTTGGTATCCCCCAATTCTCCCGACCGGCTCCAGAAACAGTCAATCAGCAAAGGGTAGGGCGGAACCCGGGGTGTTTCCCCCTGTCCTGAGCCGGGCGGTGCCCACCATCCTTCCCACTGCCCTGAGCACCGCGGTGCTCCCCATCCAACGCCCTGCCCAGGCCAGAGCGATACTGTCCGCCCTGCCCGGAGCGGTGTTCCCCGAGATACCCCCCGCCCTGCCCGGGGGGCTATCCCCCGGGCTCACCCCCCTCCTCTGGTGACTTGGCGAATCGTCAACGGAACTCGCGTGATTTCGATACTTAGGCAATCGAAGGGGGTTTGGAAATGACCAAGATCGCCTCGGCGGTCTCATGTTATGTAAACTAGACTTAACGATGTTAATTTCGGCTAGTTACGAATCGAGGCTTTTTGGAGCAACTGCCAAGCGCCAGGTAACCATGTGCCAATCAAGAAGTCAATTGCCAGCTCCCAAGCGAGCAAGCGTCCGAGGCTTTGAGGTCTCACCTCTGTCGGTGGCCGCTAGCCGTCAGCTCTCAGTCGTCAGCCGCTAGCCGTGAGCCGCCGGTAGATGTCGGCGCCGGTGCCCTGGGCCGGGATGTTGCTCTGAGCCTGAGCCAGGATTTCAAGAAGGCCGGGTTCGAGCGGCTCGCTGCCGAGCTCTTTGGCCAGTTCTATCGCCCGCGCGGCATAGCTGAGGTTCTGAATGGTCTCGATGCCAGAGATGTCGTCGAAGAACCACGCGTCGCTGGTGAACATGAGCATCGCCATTTGCTGGAGCTGAAGTAGTTTGAATGTCTGCGCCCGGTCTGCTTCAGGCAAATCGGCGCCGGCATGGCGAATCAGGAAACCCCGGATGTCGTCCGGCTCGGGTCGGAGCATGATGCCGATGTGGCCGTCGCGCGCCGCCCATGGGTCGCGGATGAACTCCGCCATCCGCATTTCATAGAACCCGGCCAGCCGGTCGCGGAGCCAGTCTAGCGCATCGCGCAGGGGGCTTCGCCAGCGCTGGTTCCAGCCCGGATGTGCGCCGGAGTTGTCGCCGCAGTCCGAGCGCCAGCGCTCGACACCATGCGCGCAACTCCATGATGTATTCTCGTTCAAGAAGGCCTCGCGGGTCGGCGGGAAGCGTTCCAGGAATTCACCGAATACGGTGAGCCGGGAGTCAATGCGGCGGATGCAGTCCGCGAGGGTTGCTTCGCCGCCGCGATGATGGTGGCCGAAGGTCTCGCCGTCGGTCGCGACTGAGATGAGTTGGGGTTCGCTGCCTGAGCCGCATGCAGCATCAAGCCGGCGCGCGAGCAGTTCGCCGCTGTTGAGCATGCCCCCGAATGCGACTTCGCCCGCGATGGCCGCGTCGTAGAAGAAGACGGCGATGGTCCGGCCTGAGGGCAGGCGGATTGCATGTGGAGCGCGGAGTGCGAACTGCGGAGCGTTCTCTGCCGTGCGGCCCTGGTGCGGGGCGAGGATGGTGAACCTGATGCCCTGCTCGGCCATGAGGTCCAGGGTCTCGAGGTCCGCGGCGGTTTCAGGGAGCCACATGCCTTCGGGCCGGCGCTGGAACCGGTGCTCGAAGTCGCGCACGCCCCAGATGACCTGAGTGCGTTTGTCGCGCAGGTTGGCCAGGGGCATGATGATGTGATTGTAGCACTGAGCGACGGCCGCGCCATGGCCTGAGAAGCGCCGGACGGTCTCGGCATCGGTCTCGATGATGCGGCGATAGGTTTCGGGCTCGCTGCGCTCCAGCCAGGCGAGCAGGGTCGGTCCGAAGTTGAAGCTGATATGGCCATAGTTGTTCACGACCCGCAGGACGCGGCCCTCACGGTCGGCAACCAGCGCGCGTGAATTGGGCCGATAGCATTCAGCGGTGATGCGCTGGTTCCAGTCGTGATACGGCGTGGCCGAGGGCTGCAGCTCTATCTCGTCGGTCCAGGGGTTCTCACGGGGCGGCTGGTAGAAGTGGCCGTGGAGGCAGATGAAGCGGGACATGGCGGTCAGGGGTCAGGGGTCATGGGCCGGCAGTCAGGGGGGCGAGGGCCGGGCGTGGGGCTGAGGATGACCAGTGCGAGCGGGGGGAGCGTGACGGTGATGGAGCAGGGCTGTCCCTGCCAGGGAATGGCGGCAGGCGATAGGCGGTCAGCGGCAGGCGGTTCCGGGTCGGTGCCGCCGTACTGCTGGGAGTTGCTGTTGAGGATGACGTGCCAGTCACACTGTAGCGGGACTCCAAAGCGATAGTCCGCGCGCGGAACCGGGGTGAAGTTGGCCGCTACCAGCATCGGACGCGCGCCGTCTCGACCTTTGCGCAGCCAGCCCAGCGTGCTGTCATCGGACCGGGTGCAGTCGAGCCACTGGAAGCCGTTGTCCTCGCAGTCCAGTTCGTGCAAGGCCGGCTCCTCTCGGTACAGGCGGTTCAAGTCGCGGACCAGGCGCTGGATGCCGTGGTGCAGGTTGACAGGGGTCAGGGGTTGGGGGTTGGGGGTTGGGGGTTGGGGGGCGCTGGCTTGTGGCTGGAGCAGGTGCCAGTCCAGGCTCTGGTCATGGTTCCATTCATCCCACTGGCCGAATTCGCCGCCCATGAACAGCAGCTTCTTGCCCGGGTGGGTGAACATGTAGCCGAGCAGCAGGCGCAGGCTGGCGAACTTCTGCCAGTCGTTGCCCGGCATCCGGCGCAGGAGCGAACCCTTGCCATAGACGACCTCGTCGTGCGAGAGCGGCAGCACGAAGTTCTCCCAGAACGCATACCAGATGCTGAACGTGAGTTCGCTGTGATGGTACTTGCGATGAACCGGATCGAGACCGAAGTAGCGAAGCGTGTCGTGCATCCAGCCCATGTCCCATTTCAGTCCGAACCCCAGCCCGCCGCTCGAGGTCGGGCGCGAAACCATGGGAAATGCGGTGGATTCCTCAGCCAGGGTTTGGACGCCGGGGAAATCGGCGTAGATGGTCTCATTGAGACGCTGTATGAGACTGATGGCCTCCAGATTCTCCCGGCCGCCGTGCTCATTGGGTAGCCACTCGCCCTCCCTACGCGAATAGTCGAGATAGAGCATCGAGGCTACGGCATCCACCCGAAGCCCGTCCACGTGATAGCGGTCGAGCCAGAAGTGCGCGCTGCTGAGCAGGAATGAGCGGACCTCGTTGCGGCCATAGTTGAAGATGCAACTGTTCCAGTCCGGGTGGAACCCCTTGCGCGGGTCGGCATGCTCGTAGAGATGGGTGCCGTCGAAGAAGCCCAGGCCGTGCTCGTCGGCCGGGAAATGGGACGGGACCCAGTCCAGGATGACGCCGATGCCGCGCCGATGCAGATGGTCAATCAGGTACATCATGTCCTGCGGCGACCCGTAGCGCGCGGTCGGGGCGAAGTAGCCGGTCGTTTGATAGCCCCAGGAGCCGTAGAACGGATGCTCCATCACCGGCAGGAACTCTATGTGGGTGAAGCCCTGCTCTGCGACGTAGTTCGCCAGTTCGCGGGCGAGTTCGCGCCAGGTCAGGAACCGGTTGCCCGGCCCGCGCCGCCATGAGCCGGGATGGACCTCGTAGATGCTGATGGGTGCACTAAGGTTGTTGACGCGGGCTCGACCGGCCACCCATTCCCGGTCCTGCCAGCGACGGCGAAGGTCCCACACACGCGAAGCGGTGCGCGGCGGCGTCTCCCAGCAGAAGGCAAACGGGTCGCCCTTGCGCAGGACGTGATGATTCACCCGGGAGCGGATGTAGTACTTGTAGAGCGCACCCGCCGCGATGCCCGGGATGAAGCCTTCCCAGATGCCGGAGCTGTCCCAGCGCACGGCAAGATGATGCGCGTCGGGGTTCCAGTTATTGAAGTCGCCGATGACCGAGACCTGCTCGGCGTTGGGCGCCCAGACCGCGAAGTGGGTGCCGGCGCAGCCGTCAATCTTCATCGGCTGCGCGCCGAGCTTGCGGTACAGCCGGGTGTGAGTTCCTTCCCGGAACAGGTAGATATCATGCTCGGTGAGCGGACCGCGACCGTAGACGACGTTCTCCATGATGTTCTCGGGTCACACTAGCCGAGGCATGCGGGCAAGTCAAGACCCGCTATTGACCCTGTCTGAATGTTCACTATCCTAAGGTATGGCGAAACCCGAGAAGGCGGTTGCGGTCGCAGCCGGCGCAGTGCTGCGCCAAGGCCGGATACTGCTCATCCGGCGCAACTTCGAGCCTTTTGTCGGCTGTTGGGGAATGCCGGGCGGCAAGATTCACGCGGGCGAGCATCTTGAAGAGGCGGTCGAACGCGAGGTGATGGAGGAGACCGGGGTCAGGGCCAAGTTCGAGCGGTTCTGCGGCGTGCTGTCGGAGAAGGTCTGGCTTGGCAGGCTGGCGGCGAAGTCAGAAGTCAGAAATCAGAGGTCAGAAGCGAGAAGTCAGAACGCGGAAGCCCCTGACGGCAGGGGGCAGGCGGACATGCACTACGTCGTGCTTGTCTCGCGGCTGAAAGGGCTCACGGCGCGCGTCACCGAGTCGAGGGAGGGCGAAGTGCAGTGGTTTGCGGTCGCTGACCTTGCCGAGTTGAAGGAGACCATGATTCCGAGCGACTTGCTCATGCTGGAGCGCTTCGGAGTCCTTGGGAGAATCTCACCGCCAGGACACCAGGGCACAAGACTGGTGGGCGGGGGGTGGGGGCCAGGGGTCGGGGAACGGCAACTCCATTACCCTCTGTATGCGCGCTGTGAGATTGCGAAACGCCGGGGTGCGTATCGAGTTGTGCGGTTCTACTGAGGCTGAGACCCAGCCTGGGGTTTGCCGGGTCAGGTGACTGCCGGCGTTGCTTCAGCCAGCGCGATGTCCTTGAGTTCCGGAAATGACGTAATGCAGTAGGTCGGTTTGAGCGAACGGATGAAGCCCGGGTCGCGAAAGCCGTACAGGCACGCGCAGCACTCAATCCCGGCGGCCTGAGCCGCCAGAACATCCTGCTCTGAGTCGCCGACCATCAGGGCTTTGTCGGCCGGCTCGTTCAGCAGCTTCAGAGCCTCGATGAGCGGTTCCGGGTCGGGCTTCAATTTCTGACCCGGCAGCCAGCCCCGGACGACATCGAAATAGCGGGTGAGGCCGAGGGTTCGGACCGTGCCATCAGCCTGGTCCTGGCTCTTGGTGGTGACGATCGCCATCTTCAGACCCTGGGTCCGCAACTGCTCAAGCGTCTCCCGGACACCGGGATAGGGTTCAGTGTGGTCGCCGCAGTGTACCGCGTAGTAGGCGCGGTAGTAGCGGGTGAACTCGTGACGCTTGCGTTCGTCAAGGTCATAGCCGAGCAGAGCGGGAAAGTCAACCAGCGGTTTGCCGACATTCCTGAGAATCAGTTCGCGTTCCGGTGCAGCCAGCCCGATGGCCTGAAAGCCGTGCTGAACAGACTGGATAAGGTCCTCGCTGGAGTCAATCAGCGTGCCGTCGAGGTCGCAGAGAACTGAAGTGTAGCGTCGCATCAGAATCGGCAGGCGACAGGCGTCAGCCGATAGCTGGCCGCCCGGACCGCCTTCTTCGCATATCGCCTAGCTCCTGTCGCCTGTCCGCTGCTCACGGCGCTAGAAGGTCGCGGATTTCGGTCAATTCCTTCTTGAGCCAGAGCCGCGTGGCCTGGACCTCGCTCTTGCGCGGCTTCTCATGGTCCAGCCGGGCGAGGGTATTGAGCTTCTTGCGCGCGCCGCGGACCGTCAGTTTCTCCTCGTAGCGTAGGAACTTGATACGGGCCATCTTGTCCACCTGCTCCTGGCTGTAGACCCGGCGCCCGGCCGAGTTGCGGTCAGGCTTGAACTCGAACTTGCGCTCCCAGTAGCGCAGGACGTGCGGCGCCACCTTCAGCAGGCGCGCTGCCTGGGTCGCGGTGTAGAAGCGCGGCTTCAGCTCCATGTCTCGGACTTGAGGCTTCTGCTGAGCAGGCGCTTGATGCTGTCCTGGGGCGTTGCGGACTCATAAAGAATGCGGTGCAGTTCGCTGGTTATCGGCAATTCGACCCCGGCGGAACCTGCGAGTTCCCAGGCCGCTTGACAGGTGTAGTAGCCCTCGGCCACGCCGGACAGGGCGGCAATCGTTTCATCCACGGTCCGGCCTTCGGCGATGGCAACGCCGAACCGGTAGTTGCGCGAGCGGGGCGAGAACCCGGTGACAATCAGGTCGCCGATGCCCGACAGGCCGGCGAAGGTCATCGGATTTGCGCCCTGCGTAATGCCGAGCCGGGTGATCTCATACAGCCCGCGCGTGAGCATGGCAGACTTGGCGTTGATGCCGAGACCCATGCCGTCCACGATGCCGGCGGCGATTGCCATGACGTTCTTCAGGGCGCCGCCGAGCTCCGCGCCGACCAGGTCGGTCGTGGAGTAGAGCCGGAGATTCTCGCCTGAGAAGTTGTCCCGGATGAGCTGGGCATCGCTTTCGTTCGGCGCGGCGACCAGCAGCGAGGTCGGGTCACCGGCCGCCACATCCCAGGGGATTCCCGGCCCGGTAAGGACCGCGATGCGCGCCCTGGGCAGTACCTTGCGGATGATCTCGGTCACCCTCAGACGCGTGCCGATTTCGATTCCCTTCATGACGCTCAATAGAATCGGATTGCCGTTCATGGTCTCCGAAAGGCGGGCGAGATTCTGCCGCAGGGTCTGGGTCGGTAGAGCGAGCACGATGCAGCCGGCCGAATCTGTTGCCGCCTCGAGCCGGTCGGTGAGGAGCAGTGAATCCGGCAGACGCGCGCTATCCGGCAGGTCCGGGACCTGACGCGTGGTCTTCAAGGCAGCCAGGCGCTCCGGGTTGAATTCCCACATCCGGACCTGGTGGCCGCGCCGGTTCAGCAGCAGGGCCAGAGCGCAGCCCCAGCGCCCGGCGCCCAGGAACGCGATGTTCATGCGTCCTTTCGTGAACGCCAGACAAAACGGTGCTCATTGCCCGCGAGCAGGCGGCGCATGTTGGCCCGATGACTGACCAGTATCAGCACCGCGACCAGGATCGTGAACGCAAAAACCGCCCACTGGCCCCGAGCGAGCAACGCCGCGGCGATCGGCAGTGCAACTGCCGCAGTCATTGAGGCAAGTGACAGGTAGTGCGTTGCCAGCAGTATAGTCAGGAAAAGCGCGAGACACAAGAGGAAAGTCCAGGGCGACAGGGCCATGACAACCCCGGCGGTGGTCGCCACGCCTTTGCCGCCTTTGAACCGGAGCACCGGAGTGAACAGGTGGCCGAGGACGGCGCTCAGCCCGGTCAGAACCCTGAGCGGTTCGAGCCGGGCGCCGAACAGGTTGTGAATCAGCAGCAGTTCGCGCGGGCCGTCAGCGAGAGCAGTAATCAGCGCGGGCAGAAGCAGGACCGGTAGAAGTCCCTTCACCAGGTCAAGGATCAGCACCGGCACGCCGTATTGCCAGCCCATGACACGGACGACATTGGTGAACCCGACATTGCCGCTGCCGTGCCGGCGCAGGTCAATGCCGCGCAGCCGGCCGGCCAGGAAGCCAAACGGAATCGCGCCCGGGATGAACCCGAACAGGAACGTCATGAAGATCACCGCGAACGGCATGGTCACTGCGGGCAGGGCGACGATGAAGCTCATCAGCGGACAGCGGCCGCGTCGCGTCTCAGTTCCGCATCGGTTCGGCGCAGATAGAAGGGGGAGAGCCCGGCCGGGTCGTCCGCGCGACCGGCGAGAATCTCGTTTCGGGCGTACTCGGCAACGAGTTCCGGAGACGGCGCGGCTATTTCAAGAAATGATGCGCGCCGGCCGAGAGCGTCTTCAATCAGGGCACGATACGGGAGTCCGGGAGCGCAGCAGACCGTGACTTCAGAATCGGTGAGCGGTGCCAGCCCGGCGGGCGAGAGCACGCTGTAGTCGCTCCGGCGAGTCGCCTCTTGATACAACGCGCAGTAGACTTCGCCCTTGTGGGCGTCAATCACGGGCAGGAAAGACTGCGGAGTGCGGACTGCGGGCTGCGAGCCGGGGACGACGGATTGCCGATTGCGGAGCGCGGTCAGGACCATTGCGTCCAGCGTATTCAGACCCTTTGTCGGGATTGCGCGCGAGATGGCAATTCCCTTGGCCACGGCCAGACCCACGCGCAGCGAAGTGAACATACCCGGGCCGGTCACGACGCCAATGCCGCTGAGCTGCTCGACTGTCAACGAGGACTTCTCGAACAGCCGTTCCAGCAATTCGAAAATGCGCTCGTTGTGCTGTGCCTTCGTGTATTCAACCAGGCGGGCCGGCGCGGAACCGCCGCCTGTGAGCGCCAGTCCGGTGTGTTCGCCACTGGTCTCGATGCCCAGAAACGCGGAGTTGTCAGCTGTCACGACGCAGCCTGGTGTCCTTGCGGCGACAGGGCGGACTAGACGTTTTCCATCCGATAGCCGGGAACCGTGTACTGCTCCTTGATGGCGCCTTCCATCTCGTCGAGATTGATGTATTCATCGCAGGAGCGGATGAGCTCGACCGAAGTGTAGCCCCGGCCCAGCCCGACGATGACGATGCGCTTGCCCCGCTTGGAGAGGAAATCCACCAGGGCGCAGAAGTCGCCGTCGCCGGTGACGATGATAACCTCGTCGAGGAATTCGGCCATCGAGAGAATCTCGAGCGTCATCTCGATGTCCATGTTGGCCTTGATTGAGCCGTCAACTCGCTCCCGGACCGGTTTGGAGACGACCCGGTAGCCCTGGAATGACAGCGCATCAATCAGGCGCTGGCGGCGCTCGTCGTCGCGCTTGAAGGGAATAAAGCCGACGAACTTGTAGTCATGCCGGTCGTGTTTGCCGCGGATAATGATGTCGCGCTGAAGGGCGTCGTAGCGGACTTCCTTGCCCTGGCGCTCGAATGTCTCCTGGACATTCTGAACGTCAACGAAGACGCCGGATTTAGGCATGGTTCCTCCTCGGAGTGCTATGTCTATCAAATATGATACTGAGTCCCTGCAGGGTAAGCAGGGGATTGACGGACGAAACGTTGCGAATGAAGCGGCCGAACCGGCGGCTCAACCCGCCGGTGGCGATGATGAAGTACTTCCGACGCGTCTCGCGCGAGATGCGCTGGACCAGCCGGTCGATGCCGGCGAAATGCGCGTGAAAGACGCCGGAGCGGATGCCGGCGGCGGTGCCCGCGCCGAGGGCGCGCCGGGGCACGGCCGGTTCGACGCCGGGCAACTGCGCGGTCTGAAGCCTGAGCGTCTTGAGCATTGTGCCGAGTCCGGGGAGTATCGCCCCGCCCAGGAACTCGCCTTCCCGGGTCACGACTTCCAGGGTCGTGGCGGTGCCCATGTCCACGACAATCGTATCCCGGCGGCGCAGGGCATGGGCCGCGACCGCATTGGCAATGCGGTCGGCGCCGAGCGAGGACCGGGGCGTGTAGTGTATGCGCAAACAGGTCCTGGTTCGATGGTCCACGACCAGAGGCTCCACACCGAGCTGCTTCCGGAACAGGTCGCGAAAACTCCCGGTGAAGGCCGGAACCACCGAGGCGATGACCGCGCCTTCAAGGACGCCGGCCTGTTTCAGCACCAGGCGATTGTCGAGTTGCAGCCGGCCAGTTTGCGACGGCAGGTCCTGGTGCCAGACAATCCGGCGGCCCTGCGCAAGGCCGAGATGCAGTGTATGGTTGCCGATGTCAAGCAGAAGAATCATCGGGCCCGGACTACCTTTCCGGCGCTGAAGGCGCGGGTCGCGCCGTCGTTCATCTGGAGCCGCAATTCGCCGCCGGTCGTCAGGTCGAGCGCTGTGCCCTGGACATGTCGAAGGCTGAGCGCGCCGAGTCCGGTCCAGCCGGTTTCCACGACAACCGGTCGGCCGAGCATCGGCATCCGGGACTTGATCTCACTGACAACCATCAGGATACGGTCGTCCCTGAGCTGCTCGACCAGCGGGAAGAAGTTCTCGGCCAGATTCGCGAGCAGTTCCAGCCGGTCCAGTCGGCGGCCGGTGCAGACAAGGACCGAGGTCGCATCAGCGAGTCGGGCAAGAAACTCGGGCTGGTTGACGTTGATGCCAATGCCAACGGCGACTGCGCTGCCCCGGCCTTCACACAGGATGCCGGCTACCTTGCGGCCGCCAATCATCACGTCGTTGGGCCAGAGCAATTCGGGCTGGACCCCGACCGAGGTCTCGAGGGTCCGCGCGACCGCCAGACCGGCTGCCAGCGTGATGAGTCCGAGCCGGTCAGGCGAGAGCTCCGGGAAGAGCAGGAAGGACGCCCACAGCCCGCCTTCGGCGGAATGCCACTCGCGGCCAAACCGGCCTCTTCCGCGCGACTGGGTATCGGCAACGACGATGAGCGTTTCGTGTTCGCGGGCATGGCGGAGGGCGACATCATTGGTTGACGTGACGGTGGGGAAGGCCAGGACCCGGCCCAGCCGGGAGAGACGGGATAGTGAAACGCCTTCCGCAGGGCCGGGAATCGCCGCGCGGGACGGTCCGGGACTAATATCATTCAGCGTATCCGTAATCCTATACCCTTCCGAGTCCAATGGTCCGGTTGACCCAGCACTCAACCCGGTGCAGGCCGAATGCTGCGTGAATTCAACGAATCCGAATTACCTTGCGGCTCAGCACAATTCCGTTACTACAAGACAGACTAATCAAATACAGGCCTTTTGTCAAGGAGCTGCCGCCGGTCCAGGACAGGGCGTGGGTTCCCGAAGCCATGTCGCGGGCGATGGTTGCGACCAGCCGTCCATCAGTGGAAAAGACCTTGAGGCCTCCCCGGGCGCCGGAAGGAATCATCGCCGTGAGTCTCAGTTCATCGGCGAACAGGGCAGAGGAGATGCGGAGTTCGGTGTGAGTCGGCCCGGCCTTGCGCTCAGCGACGGCGACGGGCGTTGTATTGTAGAAGACGTAGTTCGCATCGCTGTTGGTCCAGTTGGTGACTCCGAGGTCGGGGTACTCGGAGTACGAATAGTGGAACACGACATTGTCGGTTCCGAGCGGCGGTGCGTCGCGCAGCGTGACATAGCCGGTGAGCGGGTCAAAGCTGTAGTTCGAGCGCGGGACCGGAACGGAATTCACCTCGATACCCGAGAAACCCTGAAACGGTATATGGGTCACTTGAAAGAGCTTCCGCGTGCCGTCGCCGCTCGCAGTCTCGTCAAGACTGGCTACGTGGCGATTGCGGACATCGCCCCAGACCACGGCCTCGGCAACGAGATTCGAGTTGTTCCAAGTCCAGGCCGGGACAGTATCAAGCACGCCCTCGACGTTCTCATAGACATTCAGCGGGTCCCACCAGCCGCCGGCGGCAAGGTCGAGCCAGCCATCATTGTTGACGTCGGCCCAGGCTGCACACGAGGAGTAGCTGTTACGGCGTTCGAGTCTCCAGACCGGGGGTTTGGCCAGCATCCCGGAATTGTTGTGATACACCCGGACCGCATTCGGCGAGCCGGTCTGCCCGTTGCAGACCGCGGCGAGGTCCGGCCAGCCATCGTTGTCGTAGTCGCCGACCGCAAGCCTCAGGCCCATCACGCCGGTACCGGTAGTATCGGTCCAGGACGGCGTTCGCTCCAGGGTATCACCGCGCTGGTAGTAGACATAGAGCCGACCCTTGCCGTTGGCAATCAGGTCCAGCCGGCCGTCGTTATTCAGGTCCGCGAACCGGACGGCATCCACGATGACGAGGTTCGTGCTCTGCCAGCCGGGCAGGGTATCGAGCGCGCCGGAATGGTTGAAGTAGATCTTCAGCGGTTCCGGCGTGTTGGAGTATGCGTCGCCGGCGGCGATGGCGAGGTCGAGCCAGCCGTCAAGGTTCACGTCGCCCAGGCCGCAGTCGAAGAACGTAGTAGTGTCCTTCGACTTCCACCATGGCGCAGTGGTCAACGTGCCGCCGGTGTTTCGATAGACCCGCGCCTGGTGGTCGCCGCTCGGGCCCAGATAGGCTACGGCCATGTCCATCAGGTCGTCATTGTCAATGTCACCGAGATAGAGATGTCCGAAGTTGCCGTTGTCGGATGAACGCCAGGACGCCGTGTTCTCGAGCGTACCGCCGTGATTGAAGTAGACGGCATTGTGGTCTAGCGCCATATCGTTGCCGTTGCTCATGCAGAAGTCAATGTAGCCGTTGGTGTCAATGTCCCAGAATCCGCCGCCGGTCGAGTAGTCGTTGCTGTTCGAAGACCAGGACGGGGTGTTCACAAGCGGGATTGAAGCCTGAACCAGGGACAAACACAGGACCAGAAGCGCGGTCGCGATTGTGCGCATGTTCCCCTCCTACTTCAGCCGATTGTCCTGCAAGTTGATGCCGTCGCAGGAGTACTCCGTGACAACTTCGGTGTTGTTCACGATTCGATTCCCGGAAATCAGCACGTCCTCGCAACTGTTGAAATAGAATGCGCTGAACGTGTTGTGATGAACATAGCAGCCGTTTGCTCTCAGCCGCGCAACATCATCCCCGGCAATCCCGAATGCCCCGCAACCCGATAGCTCGCAGTTCACCACTTCGATGTCCCGGCAGTCCGAGATTCTCAGACAGGCGCCATCGCACTCATACTCCTTGAGCGGCTTCAGGTGGCTGAGAGTGAGATTCTCAATCCGAATGGAGTCGCAGCCCTCAAGGCTGAGCACATCCGCCATGACGTCCGAGCACAGAATTCGCGTGCCGGGCGGCGCGGTGATGGTCAGGTTCGACTTGCCGTCAAGCATCAGCCCTTGTTCAAAGACGTATTCGCCACGGTCCAGTGTCAGGATGCTGCCGTCCGGCGCATCATCGAGTATCGTCTGGATGTCCAGGTTCTTGCGCGGCGGGTTCTGGTGAACATACCGGCGGTTCAGGCAGTTGCCGGCAAGACACGCGATGGTCAGGACGGCGAGCAAGATGGCTGACACTCGCTTCATGGGCGCTCCAGCCAGAGACCTTCTTTGACTCCGTCCTGGTACGCGGCCAGGGCTTCGGGTGAGGAGTCAATGCGCCGGTCATAGACTTCCTCGTCAATCACCTCCTGGTCGTGCCAATAGACCGCGGCCTTCACACGCGGGTACCGGGACTTGATGGCCGCAAATGCAGTGTCCAGCCACTCGGCCTTGTTGCCGAGGTCGGGCCATTCCAGCGCGCCCCACTCAGCCAGCATCATCGGCTTTGTGCCGTTCAGGGTGTCGAGTTGCGCATAGGCCGGGCCGATGAGCGAATCGAACAGCATCCAGTCGTCCCAGTCATAGCGCGCGGCAAAGGCCACCATGCCCAGCCAGTCAACATATGCGTCGCCCGGATAGTAGTTGCGGATGGCATTCCAGTCGTCAAGCGTATTCAAGGCGTTGGGGGCAAAGACCCAGGCGACACTCCGGACCCCCTGCTTGCGCACCGAGTCAACCACATAGCGGTAGGCCGCTATGAAGCGCTCAGGGCCGTCGGGCACGGTGGGGTCGCCGAACCCGGTGGCCACGTCGCCGCCGTTGAGGTCACCGTTCCATGGGTGAAGCCAGCCGTTCATCTCAGGCGCGAACGCGACCATCACCGGCTTGCCCCAGGCTTTCATGCTGTCGGCCCACATCTTGATGTAGCCGTTGAACCTGCCGGCAAGGATTGAATCCGGGGAATAGGCGGGTTGCTCGGTCTCCAGTTCGTAGGGCGGGCCCCACGGACACCAGTAGATGAGCGGTATCGCGCCATACTCGCGAATCTTCTCCAGTTGGTCCCGGGGAAAGTAGTTCTGGCCCCAGAAACAGCCGAACCCGACCACCGCCAGCTTCTTCTGAGCCGAGGCCTCAAAGTCGTTCATGTTGCTGGCCGCGACATCGTCCCAGGTCGGGCCGAACTCGCAGTATGCGCCGTGGTAGATGCCGTTGGATGGTATCGGGACATGCGGAGTGCAACCTGCCAGCAGCAGCAGCGCTGCGGCAAAAAAGGCAAACAACAAGCCGCCAGACTTCATTCTGACCTCCATTTGAGAGATTATACCCGGAAACCGGGCGAAGGCAACATCACGCAAAGTCAGATGGTCCTCGCCGAAGAGAAGAACGCCCTCTCCCTGCACGGACTACCGTAGTTTCTCCGATGAGGAGGATGATGGTCGGCGAGGCCGGCGTCTGGATAGTTCGGCGCGAAGACTAGTCGCCGAACTTGAGCAGCGCCGCGCCCCAGCCGAGCCGGATGCCCCAGTGCCAGACCGCGTCGTCCTGCCCGCGGAGCAGGTTCTGAGCCCGCAGCCAGCCGAATTCGATGCCGCCGTTGAAACCTGCGCCGACATCGAATTCGGGCGAGAAGTCCAGCCCTACCGCACCGCCGTACCAGCGCGCGCTCCCCAGCCCGGCCGCCTTGTTGGTCGAGAGCCCCCAGAACATTGCGGTCCCGTTGACCCGAAGTGAGAACAGCACGTTACCGCGGTGCGGGAAGGAGAGCGGCATGACCGCCTTCACGTCCAGCGGGAATGCGCCGCAGCATGAGAGTCCGGTCTTCCAGGTTGGACCGATAACTCGGAAGAGCGCGGTTCCGAACCCGATCCCCGGCGACAGGTCGGCATTGCCGCAGATGCCGAGGTGCGCCTCGCCGATGTCCCATCGCCGCGAAGGGTTGCCAATCATGTAGCTCAGGCCCTGGAAATCAGCCCAGCCTGCCATCCGGGCAGGACAGGTCGAGACCGCCATGACCAGCAGCAACGACCCGACAGCAGATGACAAGCGATTCGGTGTGTTCGTGCCCTTCAATCCAGACGCCATCATCTTCCCGACCGCCGATGCCGTAATGCGCCTGGACAACGCCAGGAGAAGCGACAGGATTGCCAACGGAATGCGGCTCGACCTTCCAGAGTCATTCACGTGTCCTCCTTTCCGATGTGCCAACTCCTGTCTGTCAGTCACTGCCTTCCTCCCTCACTCACCCGCTCTCTTCCTCCGTGCTACCTGTGCATATTCGGCAGCCAGATGCCGGGCGGCGGCTTGTGGCGGGGGAGTGCGACCTTCAGAACCAGGACACTCGATTTCCGCCCTGAGTTCGACGTGCCGGTGACGATGACATTGCCGTCCGCGTCTACCGCCACGTCATTCGCCCGGTCGCTGGCGCATGACCGGTATTTGCCCGCGGTCAGGAAGTCGGTGAACTGCTTTCGGAAGTAGCGCCAGCCGAGCAGGCGCCCGGTGGGCGGCGCTCCGCTTGTGCCGAGCCCCAGGACTGCGCCGCTCCGGTCCCGGACAAGAGCCGCGCACCTGGCGCTCGACGCGCCAGGGTAGCGCGTCTCCTGTTCGACCCCGTGGTAGCAGCCGTCAGTCGAATACTCAACCAGTTCGGTTGCGACCGCGCTGTCCCGGCGCGAGGTCACAGCTGCGCAGAGGTTCAAGTCCTGCCAGGAAAGCCTGACCGCGATGTCTTCGTCTCCTGAATCGTAGAGCCACCGCCAGTTCTCCTTCAGGTCCTGATCGAGACTGACGACCACAATGTCCTTTGTCCTTAGGGTATCGGGCCGGCCGGGCAGAGGCGTCCGAATCCCGGCGAGGAAGAATCCGCCCCGGGAGCGGAAGTGGGACGGGACAAGCAGCAGGTCTTCAGCAGTCTCGTCCCCGCCGAAGTCGGCAACCGCCGAGTCGAGCAGATTTCCGAGCGAGTCGAAACGCGCGACAAACATGTCGGTGCAACCTTCAACTGGGGGCTGCCGGTACTTGGCTTCCGGCGCTATCCGGATGACTGAAATGGGACTCATGGAGCCGCAGACCCAAATCCGCCCGATGGTGTCCAGTCGGACCGCCATGCCCCGGGTGAACCGATCGAATCGATACTCCTTCTCCCACTTCACCTCGCCGTGTGCTGAGAACCTGACGAGAAGCAGTTGGGGCAGGAGGTTAGTCCCGAGTCTGCCGGTCCAGCCTGTGGCCACGATGTCGTGGTCAGCCGTGACCGCGACATCGGCAAGCGAGTCGTCCCTGCCCCGCCTGTAAGCCCGATGCCAATTCAGCCTACCATTGCGGTCGTAGCGACGGAGTTGCCAGACAGGGTGGCGCCCGCCGGCCGTGTCGTAGATGGTCGTGCCGACAATGATGTCCCGGCCGTCGCACGCCACTGACGAGCCAAATCCGCCGGACCCTGTGTCGAACTGCTGCTGCCAGACAACCCGGGCCTGCCGGGAACAACTCAGGCTGGTTGAGAAAAACCACACAGCGAGCACTGCCGCGAGCAGTGGTACAATCACGATTCTCCTGCTCATTGCACCTCCGATTGCGTTCGGTATCCGACCCCTGGCCGGTCTCACTCGGCCCGTCTCGCGCGGTCCGATTGCGGCGACGGGGCATGCTATCACGAGTTACGACGCTATCGCAACTCACTGCGTTTTCCGCCGCAATTCACGCAGGGGCCGCCCGACGCTCCAATTGTAGTCCGGGTTGCGCGCAAGTCAACCGCGAGTCCAGGAGTGCAAGTGGACAGTCACCGCTTTCCTGAGATATCGAGTTGCCGGGATTACTCGATTCTCCTGGCAACCTCTCGTTTCCCGTGGCCCGAAGCATGTTCCGACTATTCCGCTCCGACGCTGGGGGAGAGGCGCACAAGGAGTGTTACAGCTCTGCCGTCCGGCGCACCCCCCCAGTACCCAGGGGAGAGCCCGGGGGAGCATCCCCCCCAGCATCCCCCCCATAGCCCCCTGGAGAGCCCCCTGGAGTGTGCCCCCCTGAGTCCCCTGGAGAGTCCGGGGGATTGTCCCGGGGATAGTCCCCCACTGAGTGCGGGGGATAGTCCCGGGGAGAGTCCCCG